>Ga0180215_1000012_pt1 | contig 327133 bp, 288 predicted proteins | sample eDN3rd37CBELigBY_FD_128871 | JGI IMG/M metagenome (GOLD analysis project Ga0180215, IMG submission 128871) | Enriched backyard soil microbial communities from Emeryville, California, USA - eDNA 3rd pass 37_C BE-Lig BY (version 2) (version 2) | ecosystem: Environmental > Terrestrial > Soil >...
CGCCCCTACATTTTGGGGCCGGCGCGGGAGGGTCGCCTCACGGCGATGACAGCGCCAGCGCTGTCCCTACGCAAGGATCAAGGGCTCGATTCTCGCCTGACAGATTCACTGCGCTCGACTATTGAGCGGGGCAAAAGTTCCGTTTCCTCGCTGTTTGGCCTTGCTGGTGGAGAAACGGATTCTTCGATCGGGGTGCCACCGCCCAGGTGCCATCGCCCAAGGGGCATGCGGGCGATGGCACCTGGGCCATGAATGACAGAGAACATGAGGCGCTACCGCACAGACAGGTAAGCGTTGACAGCCCATTGAATGGCTTGCCAACACCTGAGGGTCGCATTGGCGGGCACGACAGCCATTCGCACATTCTGTCATTTCGAGCGCGCACGCGAGAAATCTCTCCTGCGTTGGAATGAGTCGAACGGGTGGGAGATCTCTCGCTGCCGGGTGCCCTCCGGGCGGCAGATGACAGGACAAATGGGACGCTGCCGCATCGCTAGTTTGAAACTGACGACCCATTGAGCCAGAGCGACGGGTCTTCCATCCGGTTGCCTCAGTCCCATGCAGGGGAGACTTCTCGCTGCGGCACGAAACGACAGAATGTGTGACAGTCGAGGTCCGTACGCTCGCCTGACCGCCCAAGAATGCGAAAGGGGCACCATGCTGGTGCCCCTCTGCGGTGTGTGCCTGTATCTAGCTTTACGATCCCGGCACGGTGCGGCGGCGGCGGTTCACTGCGCTGGCGACAATGGCGGCAGGCAGGGCTGCGAGCCGCTCTCGGCGTGTCGATCGACGTGATGACCGTGATGACGGCCCCTCGATACCGGTCGTCTGCCGAATCGGTGTCGGGGCAGTGACTGCCTCATCGTCTGCCGTCGCGGCCGGCCCCAGCATCCTGATCAGCTCATCGCCCTCGACCGTCTCGTCGCGCAGCAGCGTGGCCGCGAGCAGCTCAAGCTCTTTGCGGTGAGTCGCCAGCAGCAAAAGCGCCAGATCGTGAGCGTCATCAACGATTTGCCGCGCCTCGGATTCCGCTGCATAGGCCGTGCGCTGCGAGAATCCCGCGCCCCGCGTGGCGTCCTCGCCGGCTGAGAGCAGACCGAAGGCTTGACCCATTCCGTATCGTGAGACCATCGAGATGGTGATGCTCGAGACCTGCTCAAGGTCGTTCGATGAGCCAGTCGTCACATCACCGAAGATGGTCTCCTCGGCCGCATAGCCGCCAAGCAGCGCCGCCAAACGGTCGGTCAGTTGCTGCCGTGTCCACAGACCGCGATCCTGCTCGGGGATGATCATCGTGTATCCGCCGGCACGGCCGCGTGAGACGATCGAAACCTTGCGGACCGGATCGGCATTTGGAAGGTAGTGCGCGACGATTGCGTGGCCAGCCTCGTGGTATGCGATCACCCATCGCTCACGGTCGCTGAACCGCGACGACTTGCGGGCCGCGCCGGCCAGCGTGCGGTCGACCGACTCGAGCAGCGTCGTCATGCTGATTTCGGTGTCATCGCGGCGTGCGCTGAGGATTGCCGCTTCGTTCATGACATTGGCCAGGTCTGCTCCCGACATGCCGGTCGTTCTGGCGGCCAGCTCGCTGAGGTCAGCGCCGGCCTGCAGCGGCTTCCCTCGTGCGTGAACCTCAAGGATCGCCGTGCGCGCAGCGCGGTCGGGTAGGTCGACGTGAACGCGGCGGTCGAATCGTCCGGGGCGAAGAAGCGCCGGGTCGAGGATATCGACGCGGTTCGTCGCGGCAATGACGATGACCGTCGTGCGCTGATCGAATCCGTCCATCTCGACGAGAATCTGGTTCAGCGTCTGATCGTATTCAGTCGAATGCTCGGCTCGGCCACGCTTGCGGCCGATCGAGTCGATCTCGTCAATAAAGATGATGGCCGGTGCTGCTTCGCGCGCCTTGCGGAACAGATCGCGCACGCGCGATGCGCCGACGCCGACGTACAGCTCGACGAATTCCGAGCCGCTCACCGAGAAGAACGATGCCTTCGCTTCGCCAGCGACGGCGCGAGCGAGGAGCGTCTTGCCGGTGCCTGGCGGTCCGATCAGCAGCGCGCCGCGCGGGATTCGCGCACCGAGCTTGTGGTACCGATCCGGGTCGCGGAGGAAGTCGATGATGTCAGCCAGCTCTTCCTTGACCTCTTCGGAACCAGCGACATCGCTGAGCAGCACGTTCCGCTCACCGCTGCGAACCTGATCGAATTCACCTCGGCGGGAGCCGCGGCGGCCAAGACCGGATTGCGACCGGCGCAGGAAGACGATCAACCCGCCAATGACAGCTGCGAACAGCAGGAATTTTAGAATTGGCGAATACCGTGAGGCAGCCGATTCGCCCTGCACATCAACTGCCGGCCATTGCGCCAGCGGTACGCCGGCCTGATCGAGCAGTTGGGTGACGGACGTGCCGGCCGGAATCCGCACCTCGACCGGCGCGGTGTTTTCGTCCTGATATTCGATCGTTGCAGTGCGACCATCCTGGTGCTCGTAGATCGCCGCGATGTCTCCATCCTTGACCTGCTGCAGGAAGGTGACGACATCGACGCTCTTGGGCGACGTGGATTGCAGGCTGACTGCAACGACGATCACCACCGTGAGCAGGATTGCCAGGGCGGCAATGACAAACTTGGGATTAGGGGATTTCATGAACACCTCATACAAGATGCTGCGTGATTGGACGTGACGACGGCGGCGCAAAGCTTCGCTGAGGGACACCGGCTTCGCTTGGCCTGTGTCTATGGTATCTATGCTACTCCTCGCGAGGATCTGTGCGCCACTTCACAAGACAATCCACGTATCACGGAATCGTCTCGGAATCGCTCTGGGACTGCATTAGGGCAGGACGACGACATCGTTATCGCTCAGTCCCTGAACGACTTCAACTTGTCCGGCGCTGCGAAAGCCGAGGATGACTTCCCGACTTTCATTCTTTCCATTCACACGAACGGTGACAAACGAACGCTCGCCGACTGTCTGCAGCGCGCGCTCAGGGATCAGAAGGATATTCTCGCGCCGGGCGGTGACGATCGTCACGTCGGCGTTCATACCCGGGCGGATATCCAGGTCATCTGGTGGCTCATACGTAATCGTCGTCGAGAAGATGGTCGCTCCTCCCTGCATACGCGCTTGCGGTGCCGTGGATTGCACGATACCGGTGAGCTCTTTGTCCGGGAAGGCGTCCAGACGGAACGTCACGTCAGCGTTGATCTCGACGTTCGGTAAGTCGAGCTCATCGACGTCCGCGACCAGCCGAAGATCGGACGGCGATGCGATCCGCGCAATCGTCTGCTGCTGGTTGATCGGGTCGCCGATGTTGACCGACAGCTCAATGATCTGACCCTCTGTTGGCGCAAGGATCGCCGAGCTGTCCAGCGCGCGCTGGGCCGCATCCACTGCTCGCTGAGCATCCCGCACCCGCTGAGTTGCTCCGAGGGCGTCGAGCTTCAGTCCCGTATCGTCAGGGCTGGCGGCTGCGCGGCCTTCTGCCTGCAGTAATGCGTATTCTGCCTGCGTGAGAGTGCTCTGGGCATTTGAGAGCGCGTTGTCGAACGGCGCGCGATCAAGCAGTGCGATGACGTCTCCCTGCTGAACTGTGTCTCCGGCCTTCACACCGACCTCGGCGATGACGCCGCTGACGACGGGGCGGACAGCTCTCGCGCCGGTTGCCTGAATCGTCCCGACTGTCTGTATCGTGACGTCCAGCGAGCCGCGCGTAGCGACCGCGGTCTCCAGGTTTGCGCCGCGTTGCGTCCACCACCATATGCCGCCGGCAATGACAATGGCCGTGACGAGCGCGGCGATGAGCCACCTACTCATAGCGCAGAACCTGAATTGGACGGATGCGCGACGCAACGATTCCCGGCATTGCCGACACACCAGCGACGGCAAGAATGGCCACGGCAAACGTCATAGCGATTGTTGAGAGCGACAGGTGAAATGACAGTGCAAAGAGCTCCTGGCTGGTGATCGATACCAGCACGCGCGCCAGCGGGTAGCCGACGGCGATGCCGACCACGAGACCCAGCACGGCCAGCATGACCCCTTCGCTGACTAGCACTGCCACAATCTGCCGCGCCCCAGCGCCGACTGCGCGCAGCACGCCGAACTCCCGTCGTCGCTCGGCAATGCTGATGAGCAATGCGTTGGCGATGCCGGCGATCCCGACGATCGCCACGACGATCACAATGGCGTTCAGCATCAGCGTGAGCACACCGATTGCCTGGCTGGCGCTCTGCTGATCCGAGTAGGCTGCGTAGGTAACCGGGCCGAGATCGCGGGTGCGCTCCTCGATGGATGCCAGCGCCTGATCAACATCAGCGGGGTCGCTGGAGGTGAGCTTAAGCGCGAACATATCGGCACGGCGTCCCAGGCCAATCAATCTGTTCAGGTCGGATGTCTGCATGAACACCTTGCCGGTGGTTGTACTGCCCAGATAGGTGCTGGCGTCATCGACGATGCCGGTCACCTGTACCGTCGTGCGGCGCTTGCCGATGTCGAGTTGGAGCGTTTCGCCGACGTGGGCATCGATGCGTGCCGCAAGGTTACTCGACAATGCGACAGATGGCGGGTTGGACGGTGAGAACCAGCTGCCATCAACGAGCCGATAGGTATAGAGCGAATTGGTGGCCGGCATTCCCCAGATATCCGTTCGCGTCGAACCGATTGCGCCGGTCGCGCTGGTCCACGGTTCCGCTTGCACCACCCACGGCTCGCGCTCCAGCTCGGCTGCGAACGTCGTGTTGACCGACTGCTGGAAGCTCACCCAGCCGTCTGCCCCGTAGAGCGCATACAGGTCGTCGACCGTGGCGGAGACTGAGCGGCTCAGCGCCTGCGTGCCAATGAACGCAGCGACGGCTACCGCGACAACGCCGATCGTCGCTGCAGCACGCCCCGGACGCCGGAGCGCGTTCCGTGCCCCGATTGCCGAAACGCGGCTGACGCGACTGATTGGCGCGGTCAGTCGCACGAGCAGCGGATGGCCGACCTCGCTACGCACACCGCGGCTGCGCAGTAGCTCGGCGGGCTTCGTGCTGCTGTGAATGAGCACTGGCAGGATCGTCGCGCTGACCGTCACCAGCAGGCCGACGAAGAGGGCCAGCAGCACGTCGCGCGAGGAGATCGCGAATGGTGGCTGCTGCAGTCCGGTCAGGTTCGTCAGATAGGCGGTGATTTGTTGGCCGATCAATGTGCCGACGATCCAGCCGATTGCAGTGCCGACGATCCCGATCAACAGCGCGTAAGTCAGGTAGGTCAGACCCACTTGCCATCGTTGAGCACCCAGGCTCTTCATGATGCCAATCTGGCCGATTTCTTCACTCATGACTGCTGCAATCGTGTTGGCGACCAGCACCGACGCCAGCGCCGCACCGAGCCACGAGAACACGCGCAATAGCAGCAGCAATGTGCCCAACTCACGTGAGCCGACAAACTCGTTTGGATCGCGCACGTCGAAGCCGAACGCTTGCGACCCGCGCTTGGCCAGCAGTCGCGAGAGATCCTGCGCTGTTTGTGACGCACGTTCCGGCTCCCGGACACGAACCATCAGGAAGTTGTCGCCGGTCCGTCCGGTCAGGCCGCGCACTGTCGGCGCGGGAGCGTATGCCGTTGCCCGATTGAGCAAACCAGCGCCGAGTTGAGCGGGGGAGCGAGTGAATCCAACGACGGTCAGGTAGCGGATTGGATCGTTTGGCGTATTGCGAACAGCGACGACCTGCCCCAGCCGCAATGCCGTCAGCTCTCGTGAGCTCTCGTCGAAGACGATCTCGTCTTTCGTTGGCCAGGTGCCCTCGACGAGGGTGATGATGTCGAGACGCATTGCATCGAAGTCGTTGATGCCAACCAGGCGCATGTTGACCCAACCTTCGCCAGCGTCAAAGCGAGTGAACGTGATTGCGCGCGTGTCGGCGATGGCGACGTTTGGCTGTCGTTCGATCAGGGATCTCGTTGTCGGACTCAAGTCGGCAGTATAGGTCGCCAGGTCGGCCTGCAGGCTACCGGCATAGGTCAGACGCTGCGCATCGACCATCGAGCGCGTTGTGACGGCTATTGCAACGACGCCGGCGACACCGAAGATTACGCCGAGGATTGTCAGGATGTTGCGCAATGGCCGCCGTCTGAGGTCGCGACGGACCTTGGCTAGAAGCGTCTGCATCTCAGGCTTTCCGACCGGTTGCGGCGACTGCTGTGTCCTCGACAATGCTGCCATCGCGCATGCTCACGATGCGGGTTGCGTGGTTGGCGACATCGTGATCGTGGGTGACCATCACAATCGTCGTGCCCTGACGCCAGACTTCGGCGAGCAGGGCAACGATTCGCTCGCCGGTGGCAGAATCGAGGTTGCCGGTCGGCTCGTCAGCGAGTAGCAGGGCAGGCTCATTGGCGAGCGCGCGCGCGATGGCAGCCCGCTGCTGCTCGCCGCCCGAGAGCTCCGAGGGCAGGTTCCGCGCCAGATCGGCGATGCCCACGCGGTCGAGCAACGTCATCGCTCGTTCGAGCTTTTCCTCGCGCCGACCAGTCAGGTCCATAGGGAGCATCACATTTTCGACGACGGTCAGTGTTGGCATGAGCTGGAAGAACTGAAAGACGATACCAACCGATCGACCACGCCACGATGCGAGTCGATCTTCGCTCAGCCCGACCAGACTGCGACCACCAACCTCGACGCCGCCGCTATCGGCACCGTCGATACCGGCCAGGATGTTGAGCAGCGTGGACTTGCCGGACCCGGATGGGCCGACGATCGCGACCCATTCGCCGGACTCAATGTCGAGCGAAACATCGTTGAGCGCCAGAAATTCGCGGCGACCGGATCGATAGCGCTTCGAAATGTGGCGCAGGCGCACGATCGTCGTGTCAGGTACGTGGTCTGTTGGCGAAGTTGCCATGATCGCCCCGCACATCATTCGAGCCGGTTCGCTCGCCAACCATTGGCGGGCGTCCGGCTCGCAGTATAGACGCGCGGTTCAAGCGCTAATTGTCGTCGGTCGAAGTGAGCAGGTCAGCGTTTGCCAGAGCTTCGCGGAGGCGAGCGCGGCTGTCGGCTGTCAGCGGCAGCGCCGGCTGGCGAGCTCCAGATGTCGGCGCAACGCCAGACATGGCCATCGCCTCCTTGATGACGCTGTGAAACGAGCCCGGCACACGGTAGATCGCCAGCAGCTCTTCTAGCGCGGGAAGCTCGTCGAGGGCGGTTGCGTAATCGCCGCGCTCCCAGGCTTCGAAGATTGCGACGTGGCGCTCTGGTGCGACATTGGCAGTTGCCGGGACCGTGCCGTCACCGCCCATTTCGAGGAGCGGCAGCAGGTAGCCATCGCCGCCGGCCAGAACGCTGAACTCCGGCTTGATCTCCTTGACGACCTCGACGCGTCGTCGCAAGTGCTCGAGGCTGTCAATCGTGTCCTTGACGCCGGCGATATTGCCGTGCTCCTTGACCAAAGCCGCGAGCGTTTCAGAGGAAATGTTGTAGTTGCTGTACGCAGGGAAGTTGTAAATCACGACCGGAATGTCGACCGCATTTGCAACGGCTGACAGGTGAGCAATGACCTCGCGCTCAGTCAGCGTCCAGAAATATGGAGTGACAATGGCAACAGCGTCAGCACCGATCCCCTGCGCGTGGCGGCTGAGCCGGACGGTCTCGCGCGTAGACAGCGTCCCGGTGCCGAGAATGACCGGCACACGACCATTGACGTGCTGCACGACCTCGGCGGCATGTTGCTCGCGCTCCTTGGGGCTCATGTGCATGAACTCGCCGGTGGTTCCAAGCACAAACAGGCCGTGAACACCCGCATCGATGAGGAAGTCAATGTGACTGCGGTTTGTCTCGATGTCGAGTGCGCCGTCCTCTCTGAAGAACGTCACCGTTGGCGGGATAATCCCTCGGAACATCACCACTCCCCAATTCGCGCGCGAATTGTTGCGACCCCACAAAGTGGCAAGAGTGTAGCACGGTCACTGCGATCAGCCGTTCAGATCGCTCTTTTCACTGAGCAGGTCGGGGCGTCGAGCCCGCGTGAGGTCCAGTGATTGCTGGCGACGCCAGGATGCGATTTCGCCATGATGCCCGCTCAGGAGTACGTTCGGTACGTCCCAGCCGCGATACGACGCCGGCCGCGTGTACTGCGGATATTCGAGCAGCCCATCCGAAAACGACTCCTCCTCCAGTGACGCCGCCTCGATGACGCCAGGGATGAGACGGGAGACGACGTCGACGATGACTGCAGCAGCGAGCTCGCCGCCGGTCAGCACATAGTCGCCGATCGATAGCTCACGGGTGACGAGGTGATCGCGCACTCGCTGATCAACTCCCTCGTAGCGGCCGCAAATCAGGGCGACGCGTGACATTGCTGCCAGCTCGTGGGCGATGGCCTGATTGAAGCGCTCACCGGAGGGAGACATCAGGATGATCGGCGTATCGGCGACAGCATCGCCGAGTATGGATTCGATCGAGTCAAACAGGGGCGGCGCTGCCATCACCATGCCTGCGCCGCCGCCGTAGGGCGTGTCATCGACCGAGCGATGTCGCCCGATGCCATGCTCACGGATGTCGTGCAGGGCAATCTCCAGCAGTCCGCGTTCGACCGCGCGCTTGATGATCGATTCATCGAACGGACCATGAAACATACCCGGGAAGATGGTGAAGATATCGAATCTCATGGTGTTCTGATCTCGAACCGATCTAGCAGGGTGTCGGCCAGCCCCTCAAGAGTCGTGACGCGCAGATCGGCGTCCTCGCCAAACCCTTCGGTGTGGCCGGTATCGAACCAGACCGTCTTCAGGCCGGCGGCGCGCGCCCCCAGCACATCGAAGCGGTAGGAGTCGCCAATATGGATCGTCCGATCGACGGAGCTGCCTAACTCGTCGGTCGTGTACTGATAGAGCTCGACGCGAGACTTGTAGAGCCCAGCGCTTGCTGACGTGACAACCAGCTCGAACGCATCCGCGATCCCGAACTTTTCCAGCGACCAATCCAGAAACGGATGGTAGATTGCGTTCGAGATGATGCCGAGCTTCAGCCCGTCATCCGCGAGCTGCCTCACCGCCTCGACGACGCCCGGAATCGGCCGCGAATCGGGAAGCGCTGCGAGCATCAGGTCATGAATCCCGCGCTCGATCGTCGGCTCGTCGAGCTGAATGTCAAGCTCGTCGAGGACCTGGTCTACGCAGGAAAATGCATCCTGCTCGTTGCCATGTTGAATAATCTCCAGTCGGAGCGCGCGATAACGCTCGGCCGCCGCGGCAAGTGTGGCGTCGCTGAATCGCGTGCCGGACTCATCGACGCGGCGCAGAAGCGCCTGCACGAGGGTCCGGATTTCCAGCTGAAACCATTCATCGCACTGTGCGATGGTGTTGTGAAAATCGAATGTCACGGTATCGATAGCCAACGGTCTGCTGACCTCCTGTCCATGAGGCGCCGATCTCGGCAAGATCATCGTACCGGATTGACAGCCGCGGAGGTGCATTTCAGGCATGGCAGGGTCGAAAGTCGGCAGTGTCGTCGTCGCAGGCGGCGCCGGTTTCATTGGCAGCACGTTTGCGCGCTTGCTGGTTGAGCTCGGATATGAGCGCGTGCGTGTCTTCGACAAGCTGACGTACGCCGGCAATCCGGCCAACATCGCCGATCTCCGCGATGTGCCCGGCTTCTCGTTCGTCGAGGGCGATATCTGCGATGCCGAGGCGGTCGACGCGGCGCTGGACGGCTTCGATGCGCTGGTGAACTTCGCGGCCGAGACGCACGTCGACCGGTCGCTGCTCGATCCTGGCGGCTTCATCCAGACTGACGTCCACGGTGTCTGGGTGCTTCTGGAGGCCGCCCGCAAGCACGCGTTGAGCAGGATGGTCCACGTCAGTACCGACGAGGTCTACGGCGTTCGCGAAGATGGATCGTTTAGCGAACGTGATCCGCTGAACCCGCGCAACCCGTATTCGGCAAGCAAGGCGGGCGGCGAAATGATGGTGAAGGCGTTCGCCGCGACCTACGGCGTGCCGGCTGTCATCTCGCGTGGCTCGAACACCTACGGCCCGTACCAGTATCCCGAGAAGTTTATTTCCCTGGCGACGACAAATATCCTGCTGGGCGAGCCGATACCGGTGTATGGCGACGGCCGTCAGGTTCGCGACTGGATCCACGCGCGCGACCACGCTGCCGGTATCGAGTTTCTGCTGCGCCACGGTGAGCCAGGCGAGGCATACAACATCGGTGGAGGCAACGAGCGCGAGAACATCACCGTGGCCGAAACGATCCTGAGCGAGCTCGATGCCCCGCGTGATCTGCTCCACCACGTCACAGACCGGCAGGGGCACGACCGGCGCTATTCGCTCGATTCGTCAAAGATCAGGGCGCTCGGCTGGTCGCCGACTGTCGACTTCGAGACGGGCCTGCGCGAGACAATCCACTGGTATCGTGATAATCGATCATGGTGGGAACCGTTGCGCACCGGAGACTACGAAGAGTACTACCGGACGAATTACGCTCATCGTCAGAGGATTGGTTAGGTTGTGCTCGCAGTCGATGTCGCAGTAGCGAAAACGCATAAGTACGCCTCGCGGGATAGTGGGGACACCGTTGAAACGGTCGAGCGGCCAACCGGTGGCCTGTCGGTTGTCATGGTCGATGGGCAGGGTACCGGCTCCGCAGCGAAGTCGCTGAGCATGATGGTGTCCAGTAAAGCGGTTGCGCTGCTCAAGGAGGGCGTGCGTGACGGCGCGGTCGCTCGCGGCGTCCACGATGTCCTGTTGGCCTACCGGCATGGCAAGGTGTCGGCGACGCTGGATCTGCTCTCACTCGATCTGGCAAGCCGCACTGTCGTCATCACGCGCAACAGCCACGTTCCGCATATCGTCGTGATCGATGGTGAGGTGACGTTGCACGATGGCGTCACAACACCGATCGGGCTGTACCGCCACACGAAGCCAACGGTGTTCGAGCATAAGGTCGTCTGTGGCATGAAGGTCGTCGTGTTCACCGATGGCGTCTCGAACGCCGGTCGGCGTTATGGAACACAGTTCGATCCCCTTAGCGGGCTGATTACTCAAGGCAGCGCCAAGGACATTGCTGAGACGCTCCTCGATGCAGCGATAGCTGCTGATCAGGGGCGACCGGGCGATGACATGGCGGTTGTCGCGATGACAATCGATGCGCTAGAGCAGGATCAGCCGATTCGGACGATGCGCCTCACCTGGCCGATTCCCGGCTAGGACGGAGAACGAGATGAGGGTCGCGGTGGTTGGTCGCTGTGCATCGGGAAAGAGCACGATCGCCGCTGCCCTGCGCGACCACGGCTACGATGCCTGGCCGGTCGGTCAGGAGCATTCGATTGTCCCCACGCTCTGGAACGCGAAGCAGCCAGACGCGCTCGTCTTTCTCGACGCGTCGCTCGCGTCTGTTCGCCAACGACGCCACAACCCCGCGTGGCCGGACTGGATTTACGAGCTTCAGACTGCCCGACTGGCAAACGCCCGCGACAATGCGCACGTGTTCATTGATACCGACAATATCGAGATACGCGACGTCCTCGCCATCGTCCTGGAGGGCCTGGCGCAGTGATCGCACGATGAACAGGCGAGTACACTTGACCGATTCGCTTGGTCGCTCTTCTTGACGCAGATATCGAGGCAAATGGACGACGGAATGCATCGACGACGCACCCGACTAATAATCGTTCTGGTCCTCGTGCTCGTGCTGGTGGGATGCGGATCGGGCGAAGCGACGTTCAATCTGGAAGTCAGCGCCAATGGCGATCAGGTTCTCACCATTGCCGGTGGCGGTGCACTGCCGATCACGCTCGATCCGGCGCTGCTGCGGGATGCCGATTCATCGTTCATCGCGCGGCAGGTCTTTCGGGGCCTGATGCGGCTGGACGACTCTCTGATTGCGCAGCCCGATCTGGCCGAGACGGTCGAGGCGAGCGATGACGGTCTCAGCTACACCTTCAGGCTGCGCGAAAACGTCACATTCCAGGACGGCACCATCATTGATGCCGAGCGTGTGAAAGCGTCGTTCGAGCGCGCTGCCGATCCCGAGTTGGCCGGAGGCGACGGGAGCGCCCTGCCGGCCGCAATCTACTTTGGCGACATCGAAGGCATCGACGAGTATCTGACTGGACAGGCCGGCACAATCACGGGTATTCAGACCAGCGGGACGCGGACAGTCAGGATGACGCTCAAGCGGCCGGCAGCGAATTTTCTCTACAAGCTTTCCGGGAGCCCGGCAGCGATTGTTGATGTGCGCGAGACGACGAGCTCAGACTGGTGGACCGCGCCGAACGGTAGTGGGCCGTTCGAGATCGGGGACGTTTCGCCGCAGCTCGTCAGCCTGACGCCGTTCGATGGCTTCTATTCCGGAGCGCCGCGCTTGCAAGAGGTTCGAATCCTCTACGGCAGCGCTGCTGCGCAACCACTAAACCTGTACGAGACAGGCGTCATCGATACGGCCGAGGTGCCGATCTACGCGATCGATCGCGTGTCGTCGCCCGCAGATCCGCTGTACGCCGAGCTGGAGACGACACCGCAGCTCTCGACGACGTTCATCCTGCTCAATGAGAACGTCGAGCCGTTTGACGACCCTGCTGTCCGGGAGGCTGTCGTTCGGGCGCTCGATCGTTCCAAGGTCACGCGCGTGAGTCTTGAAGATCGGGTTCGGCAGGCGGATGGCATTGTTCCACCGGGTATCCTCGACCGTGACTGGACTTCGACGCCGCCTTCGTATGATCTGGAAGCAGCGCAGGTTGCACTCGCATCCGCCGAGCCTTTTGAGATCCCGCCGGCCTTCTATGGCAGTGGCGTCGCCGTGACGCTGGCCGACGTGCTCGAACGCGACCTGGGTCTCGATAGCGACGCGATTTCGCTGGAATGGAATGAGTTCTCCAGTGCGCTCACCAGCCAGCAGTTACCGGCGTTTGCGCTCTCCTGGATCGCCGATTATCCCGATCCGGCGAACTTCCTCGATTCGATGTTCCACACCGGCAGCCCCGATAACTACGCGGACTATTCGAACCCGGAAGTCGACGCGCTGCTCGATTCAGCCGCCGTGGAGCAGGATCCGGTGCGGCGAGCCAAACTCTATCTGGATGCGCAGCAGATGATCCTCGATGACGCCGTCCTCATTCCGCTGTATCACGACATCGCGTATACACTGGTCAAGCCATACGTGCGCGGCCTGACGATCACGCCGGTGGGGATTATGAGCCTCGAGTCTGTCTGGATCGGCGAGCGCTGAGTGACAAGCCATCACGTCGAAGATCTGCTCCCGCTGTCGGGCAGTGAAATCGCAGTCCTGACCCCGGACGCAGTCCCGCATCTGCGGGTGTCGTGGCACACGCGCTTCACCTCGAACGAGCTGACGAAGATCGCGCAGGCCGAGCCGCGCCTTTCAGTCTGGAATCAGAGAACTGGCGAGTTCCTCGTTGGCGGGCCGTGGCGTAATCGCCGCGATGTCGCATCCGTCGTCGAGATCGCAGCGACGTCGGGCGCTATTGACCTGATCGACGCCTTTTGTACCGTCGCGCAGCAACAAGGTATCGTGCTGGCGGTTGCCTCTGAGCAGGTCGAGCGACGCCGCACAGCCTTCTATGTCGGTGCGCGATTCGAGCCGATTGAGGACATCATCATTTACGAGATGTCGCGTGTGCGCGCGCGAACGCCGCGCAGTGGCAACCTCAGGTTTGTGCCATTGCAGATCGAGAATCGCGCAATGCTGGATGAGCTGATCGGGCTGGACAATGCCGCGTTCCCCTGGTTGTGGTGGAACAGCGAGGACGAGTTTCGCGAATACTCGTCGGCACCCGGAGTCGAGATTCAGGTTGGGTACGATGAGTCGCGGCAAGCGGTTGCCTACGTCGGGACGACGCGCTTCCGCAACTGGGGACACCTGGACCGCATCGCTGTCGATCCCGAGATACAGGGACGCGGGCTGGGACGCGTCGCGCTCGATTTCGCGGTGTCGTCGCTCGCTGCGGCCGGTGCCAGCCGCGTCGGGCTGAGCACACAATCGCGCAACGTCCGCAGTCGCGCGTTGTACGAATCATATGGATTTCATCGGTCGTCGTCGCACGACTATCGTGTCTTCGGTCGCTTGCTCGATCTTGGGCTGACGCTCAAGGATATCGTGGGGTAGGGAAGAGTGAGACTGCATGGGTAGCACCTACGGATCGGCGTTTCGGATTACGACCTGGGGCGAGTCGCACGGGCCGGCTCTCGGTGTCGTCATTGATGGCTGCCCCGCCGGTCTGGAGGTCAATGAGGAACTGATTCAGTATGACCTTGACCGGCGGCGGGTCGGGCAGTCGCGAGTCACCTCGCCGCGCAACGAGCGCGACAAGGTCCAGATCCTGTCCGGCGTCTTTGAGGGTCGCACGACCGGTACGCCGATCTCGCTGATCACCTACAACAAGGACTCTGACTCGACCAAATACGACATCATCCGTGACATGTACCGACCCGGCCACGCCGACTACACCTACTCGATGAAGTACGGCATTCGCGACCATCGCGGCGGCGGGCGATCGAGCGCTCGCGAGACGTGGGGCCGCGTGGCGTCGGCGGCTATCGCGCGGCTGCTATTGCGGCAGTCTGGCATCGATGTCTACGCACATACACTGCGCATTGGCGACATCGTCGCCCAGACGTTCGACCGCGACGAGATCGATCAGAACATGGTGCGCGCAGCCGATCCTGATGCTGCCGAAGCGATGGTCGCGGCGATCGATCGAATAAAGCTTGAATCAGACAGCCTCGGTGGCATTGTCGAGGTGCGCGCCGACAATGTGCCTCCAGGCCTCGGTGAGCCGACGGCCTACAAGCTCGATGCGCTGCTGGGGCAGGCGATGCTGAGTATCCCGGCGACAAAGGGGATCGAGATCGGCTCGGGCTTCGCAGCCGTCGGTATGCGTGGATCTCAACATAACGATGCGTTTGTCCTCGATGAGCAGGGCCGCGTGCGAACTCGCACGAACAACCACGGCGGCACGCTGGGCGGAATCTCATCTGGCGAGCAAATTGTCGTGCGCGTGGCGATCAAGCCGACGTCGTCGATCAGCCAGGATCAGGACACGGTTGACGAGAAGGGGAATGTGCGCAAGATCCTGGTCGAGGGACGCCACGATCCCTGCGTCGTGCCTCGCGCCGTGCCGGTTGTCGAGGCGATGATGATCCTCGTGCTAGCCGATCTTCTGCTGCTCAACCGGATGAGCCGTGCTGCCTGGGAGATGCCGTAGCGCCTCAGCGTACTGCTGCACCGAGCAGTGGGAAGAGCAGATCCCAGAATACGGGCACGGTCTTCGCGACGCATCCTGGATCAGCGATTGTCGTGCCCGGCACCTGCGTGCCGAGGATCGCAAAGCTCATTGCCATGCGGTGATCGTCATAGGTCTGGATCGTGGCCGGTTGCGGTCGCGCCGGATGAATGGTTAGTCCGTCCTCGCGCTCATCAACCGGAACGCCGGCGCGCTGGAGTTCCGCTGCGATCGCGGCGATGCGGTCCGTCTCCTTGAGGCGGATGTGGCCGATGTTGCGGATCGTCGTCGGGCCGTCGGCGAATGGCGCGATTGCCGCCAGCGATTGCACTGTATCCGAGATATCGCCCATGTCGACGTCGACGCCGCGGAGCTTGCCGGGGCCGTAGACGGTGATCGCTGATGTCCCGCGCTCGACGCGGCAGCCCATGGCTTCGAGCACATCGACGAAATGAAGGTCCCCCTGCGCCGAGGTCGGCGGCAGATGCTCGACGGTGACCGGGCCACCGGCCACGGCTGCCAGCGCGAAGAAGTAGCTGGCGGCCGAGGCGTCCGGCTCGATGTCATACGTTCTGCCTGTGTAGCGCTGGCCTGGCTCAACCCGGATGCGCCGGTAATCGTCGTGATGCAGCGCGACGCCGAACTCCGCCATCGTTGAGGCGGTCATGTCGATGTAGGGCTTCGAGACGAGATCACCCTCGACGAGCACGTCCAGCGGATCATTCGCGTAGGGCAGAACCATTGCAAGCGCGCTGAAATACTGGCTGGACAGATCGCCGCGCACCTGGATCGTCCCACCCGGCAGCCCGGCTGCGTCAATCTCAACTGGTGGACAGCCATCCTCTGATTCCGAGCGGATACGAACGCCGAGAGACGCCAGCCCGTCGATCAGCGGCGCGAGTGGCCTCTGGCGCATGCGCTCGGTGCCATCGAGCCTGACGTGACCGTGCGCTAACGTAGCGAGAGCGGTAAGGAAGCGCATCGAGGTGCCCGAGTTACCCAAGAACAACTTGGCGTCCGTCGCCGGTATGTTTCCGTCAACGCCGTGGACAGTGAGGGTGGCAGACGACCAGTCGGCGTCGATCCTGACTCCGAGGGCATTGAGCGCGGCGACCATGTAGCGCGTGTCGTCGGAGTCCAGCGCGCCGCGCAGCACCGATACGCCGCTGGCCAGCGCGGCAATCGGCAACGCTCGGTTCGTGTAGCTCTTCGAGCCGGGAATCGATACCGACCCGGAAGCCCGGTCGGCAGTCGGAATCGGCAGCGGATCGGTCAGCATACGTCTCGCCTTCGGGTTCAGGTGAACTTCAGATCCCAGGAATAGGGGATGTCGGGAGAGTCATACGGAATGCGGTACTCATCCGGATCGCTCGGGTCGTACGGCTGGGTCGGAAAGTTGATCAGGTAGCAGGGCGTGACGCCAACGTTCTTGAAGCCGTGAAGCACGCCAATCGGGATCTTGACGACAATGCGATTGTCATCGCCCATGAAGAACTCGTTGACGACGCCATAGGTCGGCGAATCCTCACGCAGGTCGTACAGCGGCACCTTGATCATCCCACTGACACAGGTGAAATAGTCTGTCTGCTTCTTGTGGTAATGCCAGCCGCGAATGACGCCTGGATAGGACACTGAGACGTAGCACTGGCCGAAGCCCTCGAAGAACGGATCGTCACGCCGGATCAGCTCGGTCAGCGCGCCACGCTCATCGGCGTGGGTAACAAGGCGCTTGATCTCGACGCCGTCAATCATCTGCTGGGCCATCGGTCACTCAGTCCTTTCTGATCGGTGAAAGCGGTCCATCATTCCAGGTGGCAAGCGCGATCATGCGCTCCGATTCAGCGCGATATGGATCCAGATCATACGTGCCATAGAGAGCGATCAGCTGCCAGCCTGCGCGCGCAAGCAGATGCTCCAGCTCCCAGCGGTGGATGTAGCGCGTGTCGTATTCATCAACGATCCTGGTGACTGTACCGTTCAGCGGGTCGATGGTGTCAAAGAGCACTGTGGTGTGGATGATCTGGCGCTCAAGATCGTGTGATCGGGCTGTCCACTTGTCGAGGCGACGGCCATCCGCCATTGTGCCGCTGTATTCAAGCGTGACGCGACCATCCAGTCCGGCGAGGTAAAGCGGGTCGGGCGTCATCAGATCGAGAAGCAACAGCCCGCCATCGATCACGACCGAGCGAATCGCTTCCAATGCGGCCAGTTGGGCGTCGGCATCCGGCAGATGCAGGAACGTGTTGATTGCGGAAAACGCCATCCAGTAGGGCGCGTCCGGCAGGCGGGTCGCTTGCAGGTCCTCCATGCGCGCATGGACAAGCGTCGTATCGGCGCTCAGCCGTCCGCTGGCGAGCCGAAGCATGGCCTCGGACGAGTCGATGCCGGCAAGGGGCAGCCCCAGATCCTCAAGGGCGCGCAGAACCCGACCGCTTCCGCAGCCGAGCTCAAGTACGGGTCCGTTCGCCTCGACCGCGAAATGGCGGTAGAGTTCAAGATCGTCCCGGTACTGATCGTATTCGAGATCGTAGAATTCCGCGAACCGCAGGTACGCATCGACCGTCTCGGACATGTGAAGGATTGTACGCTGCGGACGATAGGCGGCGCGCGATGATACCGGAACGACTCGTCGCGCGACATCCTGCAGTTCTGGAGCGATTCGTACATGTGTGCCAAGACGAAAGCCAAGCCCAAAGACCAGACGCCATCGGGCGGCGAGAAGGTTGTGGCGGTCAACCGCAAGGCCTTCCATGACTTCTTCGTTGAGGAGGATATGGAAGCCGGTATCCAGCTGACCGGTACTGAAATCAAGTCGATTCGCGACGGCCGCGTGAATCTGCGCGATGCCTATGCGCGAGTGCAGGGCGGCGAAGTGTGGCTGCATGGCATGCACATCTCGCCCTACGAACATTCGGGCGCGTACTTCCAGCACGACCCGCTCAGGCCCAGGAAGCTGCTGCTGCATCGGAAGCAGATCGACTACCTGCAGAAGCAGACGGAAGCGGCCGGATACACGCTGGTGCCGCTCCGCCTCGTGCTGCGGCGCGGCCGGGCGAAGCTCGACCTCGGCCTGGCGCGCGGCAAGCGCGATTACGACAAGCGCCAGGCGCTGGCCGAGCGCGACGCGAAGCGCCAGATTCAGCAGGCCTTGCGTCGACGCGACTAAAGGTGTAAACTGTCTGTTGCACGCTACGGGGATGTCCGGTTTCGACAGGGTCGTAGGTGCGAAGATTGCAGGTCGAGGACGCCCGAGGCCTCGTAAAAAACGGGCAAAAACACTAAATGGCGAGCGTGAGCTTGCTTTCGCTGCCTAATTAACTAGGGAGCGACGTTCGCCCGGACCACAGCCCGGCTGGTCCGGATCCGAGCGACACTACGCTGGGCTGCCGCGGTTCTGATAGTCAGATAGGGCCGCGAAAGATCATCTGACAAGCCCGGTAATACGCTGTCGGTGGTGGCTTACCAGGGCGAACAAAGCACCGACTACGCCTGTAGGATATCTTCGGCTGAAAGCTCTGGACGGGGGTTCGATTCCCCCCATCTCCACTGCAAGCTCCGTACTCGCTCCGATGAGTACGGAGCTTTTACTTTGTTCACGTTTCCCGGGCAACACCGGCAGGTCATACCGATGATGAGGAAGATGTCGTCGTCGAGAGACCGGTCGCGATCCGCGTGCTGAGTGACGCGGGAGGGTCGTATCTATTGCATCGCCTTCCTCTGGAGCTGGACACTCACATAAGTCGCGCCTCGATGCTTACCTGGTCGGCATCGAGCTGGGCCAGCTTGACGCTTAGCACGTCGCTTGAATAGGTTCCCCGGTCCCGAATGCGGAGCAACTCAGAGCGACTCGCTTCGACGATCTCCAAACGCAGCGCTGTGAGCTCACTGATCGCTGTCTTGCGCTCTGGGACGGACTCCGGACTCAGCCTGGATTTCAGCATGGTGCGGGCGTGAGCGATAGCCGCTTCGGAAAATGGCTTGCCGTCGCGCCTGGTCAGCGAGCCTTCGTCAAGCTTCCTCATCACTGCCTGATTCAGGTCGTTACCCAGCTGTTGCATGACCCGTGCTGTCGTGCCTGGATCCTGCGTTGGCAGCTTCAGCGCCCTCACGAGGGCGGGAAGCGTTCCGCCCTGGACGATGAGTGTGCCGGCGGCCACGACAAACGCAATCAGGATGAGCAACGATCGATGCGGAGCGCCGACGGGCAGCAGCTGAGCTGCGGCAAGCGTTATCGCGCCGCGCATACCGGCTGCGACAAGAACGACAGCATGCTTTGCACCGAACTGCTCGTTTGCCAGGTAGTCGATATCTGCAATCCGCCGCGCCATCACGTCCTGGAAGTTCTCCCAGCGACGGCGATTGATGGGCTTGCGATCCGTGCCGGCCTGCCGCTCAGCACTCACTCGATTCATGTGCTCAGTAAATTCCACCATGCGCTGCCGCTGTATTGCGTACCCGGCGCTGCGGCGAGCACGCAGCCAAACCGAGCCAAAGACAAACGCGGCCCTGATCGCAATCAGGACGGAGATGACGACCACTCCTATCTCTATAGCGGTGAGCTGGTTGTCAGAGGTGACGCGTATGTCCTGAATCAGGGTGTAGAGCTGCAGACCCATCACGAGGAAGATGCCGCTCTCCAGAACGTGGCTGATCGTCTCCCAGACGGCAGCTCCAGCAATCCGGACTTCTGACGACAGGCGCTTGGGAATTCGCTGGCCAGTGATCATTCCAGCGACGACGGCGGCGACCAGACCGGATGCGTTGATGTGCTCGGCCGGTATGGCGGCCAGAAATGGGACGGCCAGAGAGAACGCGACGTTGGACGCGGTGTCCGGTATGTGCGACCGAATCGCAACGTTGAATCGACCTACGACGACGCCAATGAGGACTGCGACAGCCAGCGAGTAAAGAAAGTCGGTGGTCACATCCCAGAGTGTGACAGACGCCGCGACAGCGGCGATCGCCGAGCGCACGAGGACGAGGGCGCTCGCGTCGTTGAACAGCGCTTCGCCATCAAGGACATCGACGATTCTCGTCGAAACGCCCGACCGTGTGACGATGCCCGTCGCAACTGCGTCGGTAGGCGAGACTACCGCGCCAACGGCGATGCCGATAGCCAGCGGCAGATCCGGAATAAGCCAGGTCAGCACGAAGCCAACTGAGACAGCCGAAGCGGCGACCAGCAAGACGGCGAAAACGGAGATCATCCAAAGATCGCGGCGAAAGCCCATCGTCGGTGTGTTCACTGCTGCGGAATACAACAGTGGCGGAAGGACGCCACCAAGAATCCATTCCGGCTCGATATGGACTTCGGGAACGAACGGGAGCAAGCCGACTGCGGCCCCAATGACGAACAGGATGAGTGGCGCAGCAATGCCGAATTTCGGTGCGATTGTTGTGATCAGGACAATCGCTACCACGCCGATCACAATGACTGGGAGCAGGTCCATAGGCGTTCCCCACGATCAGGGTTGGTCGACGCTCGGTCGCGCAGAGGTCAGCCGATCGCCATGTCGAACACGAGAGAGAATTCGATTCTAACGGTATGTCAGGAGATTGCGCTTGCCAGAAGGGAGCAGTTCCCGAAGGCGGCTCAATCAGCATGGCCGCGCCAACAGTCAGGCGTGACTGCAGCGCAGGAGATTCGGAAGCGGCAGCCGCGGGTGTGAATGACCTGCTGACTGCCGCGATTACCTATACGTCGCTGCGATCGCTCCCCATGTTGCGCTCGCGCTTGAAGCGGCCAAAGCCACCGTCGCGTGGGTCCTGTCCGTCACGGAATGCGTGGGGCGCAGCGCCGCGACCGGATCCCCAAGGTCGGCCCCCACGTCGCTTTCCGCGACCGAACGCCTCCATCGAAAACTCTTCCATCGCGCTGTCGTCGATTCCGAGCCGCTCCTGTAACGCGCCATTCACGCGGTCCAGATAGCCGGCCATCGTCTGCTGCTCCTCAGCCGTCAACGTGTCGAAGATGTCGGCGATGTCCGGTTGTTCAATTTGCTCCTCATTGCGGCCCTTGTCGGTGAGCTTGATGATCATCACTCGACGGTCTTCCGGCGATTGCTCGCGGGTGACGTAGCCGCCCTTGATCAGCTTGGCGATCAGCTCGTTCAGGGACGCGATGTGCAGGCCAAGGATGTGAGCCAGGTCCTTCGTCTTCATGCCATCCTGCAGCTTCAGAACCGCCAGAATCCGTCCCTGGCCGCGCGTCGTATCGGCCAGATGTCCATGCTTGGCGTGGACCTGCATGCGCTGGAATCGCGCGAGCCACATCGTGCGCATCAGCTTGGTCGCCAGATCGCTACTCAACATGTGTCTCCTTCGTGTTGTCGAATCAGTAACGGGGGCCAGTAGAACGGGTACCAGTCAGGTATAATATAACAGGTACCCGTAGAATGACAACGGCCGCTGCAAATTGGTTTCTCAAGGCGCTACGTAGCGCGGTTTTCCGTATGGTAGGCTCTCGGAATCGTCGCCTTATTACTCGAAGGCCCAGCATCTGTCTGGAGCATTCGTGTCTGCCGATTTCGTGTCGGAAGGGATGGCCAGCCCATGAGTACCAGTCGCCTGGAAGCATTCAGCGACGGAGTTCTGGCGATCATTATCACGATCATGGTGCTGGAATTGAGCATTCCCGAAGAGCACACGATCGCCGCGCTCATTGATGCAACCGGGTTGGGACTGCTCTCGTATATTCTGAGCTTCATCTACATCGGTATTTACTGGAACAATCACCACCACATGTTCCAGCTGACTGAGCACATCAGCGGCGCGGTACTGTGGGCAAACCTGCACCTCCTGTTCTGGCTCTCGCTGATCCCGTTTTCGACAGCCTGGATGGACGAAGGGTCATTTGCGAAGACGCCGGTGATGACGTACGGCGTCAACCTCCTCTGCGCTGCCATCGCCTATTTCATCCTGCAGGGCACGATCATCCGCCATCAGGGGCAGCGATCCGTCCTGAAGGACGCCATCGGGACAGACACCAAAGGTCGGATTTCGCCGGTCTTTTACCTCCTCGGCATTCTGGCCGCAGCACTGTTCGGTGAGTCCACGGCCGGTGTCGTCATAGCAGTTGGGTTCTACGTGGTTGTCGCCATTCTCTGGCTGATCCCCGATCAGCGCATCGAGCATGTCATCGCGGCCCGCGCACAGGCGGGCGACGATTGAATGCACGCTCCGGTGGCAGGTAGCCAGCGTGATTGACGCGCAATCCACTGCGGTCGAAATCCGCCCGCTCGATGGCGGAGAAGTCGATGCGTTTCTCGCGCTGTGCCTGGCGCTGGATTCCGACACAGACCTGATGATGCTTGAGCCGGGCGAGCGTCAGGGCTTGCTCGATCAGCAGCGCCGGGAAGTCAGCGAGGCAGTGCAGACGGACAACTCGACGATCATTGTCGCATCCGATCGGGGAGTGCTCGTTGGCTACGTAGCCGCCTACGGCGGCGCGTATCGGCGCAACCGGCACAGTGTCGACATCGTCGCGGGCGTCCTGCAATCCCACGCCGGGCAGGGACTTGGAAGACGCCTGCTTGAGGACCTCATCGGATGGGCCCAGGGCCACGGCGTCAGTCGTTTGCAGCTGACGACGATGATGCACAACGAACCGGCGCTGCGGCTTTACACACGCATGGGTTTTGAGGTTGAAGGCGTCCGCCGGAATTCGCTCATAGTTGAAGGTCAGCCGGTCGATGAGGTGGCGATGGCGCTCATCCTCGATCGACCGGCCCGCTGAATCAATCGAGAGCAGGGTCCGTCAGGATTTCCGCCAGCAAGTCAGCGTTAATGCTGCCGCCGGAGATAATGCAGACGCTCTTTCCGGTCGTGTCGCCGGCAGCTGCCAGCGCAGCGGCGACGGCGAGTCCTCCTGCGGGCTCGGCAACGAGCTTATTTCGCAGAGCCAGGCGCTTGACGGCCGCCTTGGCGTCGCGGTCTGAAATTAGCACCGTCTCATCCACCACCGAACGCAGGACCTCGAATACGTCCGGCAGGACGAGTGGCACCGCCACGCCATCGCAAATGGTCTGGCAGGTTACCGGGACAGGCTCGCCGGCCGCAAGGCTCTGCGTGAACGCGCAGCAACCCTCGGGCTCAACGCCGATCACTTTGATCTCAGGACGCAACGCCTTAATCGCCGAGCCGACGCCGCCGATCAGCCCGCCGCCGCCGACGGGGACGTAGACCCGCTCGACATCGGGCATATCCTCGACGATTTCCACTCCGATCGTCGCTGACCCAGCCATCTCACGCCAGGGATGAATGAACGTGTACGGCTCGTCCTTCCAACCCTCTTCGGTCATGAAGCGAAAGACCTCGGCGCCGGGAACGAGCACCGGTGTGCCGCCGTAGGCCTCCATGGCGCGAACCTTCGTTTCCGGCGCGGTTTCAGGCATCAGGCTGCGCGCGGACGTGCCGAAGTATCTGGCGGTCCATGCGAGCGCCTGAGCGGTGTTGCCGGCGCTTGTCGTCGAGAGACCTCGCGCGCGCTCTTCCTCGGTTTTCGCCGCGACTGCGTTAAACACGGTGCGAAGCTTGAATGAGCCAATGGGTTGCAGCGTCTCTGGCTTCAGGTAAATGCTCGATGGCTCGCCGTAGGAGTGCAGCGGGATCAACGGGGTTCTGACGACGATCCCTTCGAGCCGCGCGGCGGCTGCGCGAATGTCGTCCAGGCTCGGACGGATGCTCACGCGTCTTCCTCCTGCTTGTAGGATTAGCTGGCGACCGGAGCGGTTGCGTTCTCCAGCGCCAGACGAATGATGTCGAAGTCCTCGTCGCTGATTTTGTGAACGTTGCCCTGGAAGGCGAGCGTCCAGTTCGCCGCCGGCCACTTGGCGACGTGCGCCATCTGGCGGGCGATTGGTTCAGCTTCAATGAACGTGTCTGTATCGAGCGTGATCACCGGCTCGATATGGAAGCGCCACGGATAGTCTTCTGCGTCGCGCTTCGGATCTTTGCTCTTCCAGATCGGCGTGTGATCCTCGAAGTAGGTCGAGGTGACGGTGGCATAACCAGCGAAGGCTTTCATGCCGGTGATGTACCAGACGATTCGGTCGCCAGGCTGGATCGTTTCAGCCTTCTTGCGATGTCGACTCTTCAGTCCCTGAATCGTGAAGCCGTGTTCGCGGGTGGCGGCGTAATTGTCCGGAGAGCCGACGACAATCCAGTTGGTATTGTTTGACATATCTGCGATCCTGACACTATATCTACGGCAAGCGTGCTGAGATTGTCGCTTGTCGGCCAAGTGTACGTTCACTCTATCACTGATCGTGTTGAAGCGGGAGATCAGGTCATGGCGACGCAAGATCGCGCCGAATTGCTCCAGGCACTCGCCGCGGTTGTTGGCGAGGCGTGGGTCGTCTCCGATCCGGCCGGCCTGTCGGTCTATCAGTACGACGCATCCGACGAGGCGATTGCTGGTATTCACCAGCCGGTCGCGGCGGTGCTACCGGCCACAGCCGAAGAGGTGCGCGACGTCGTGCGGGTTGCGCTCGCGCATGGCTTGCCGGTCGTTCCGCGTGGTGCAGGGACGGGTCTGGCCGGCGGCGCAATCGCCTGCCGTGGCGGCGTGATGATCGTTATGACCCGGATGACGCGCATCCTTGAGGTGCATGAGGTTGACCGCTACGCCATCGTTGAGCCGGGGTTGATTAACCTCGACCTGTCGACGGCGATTGCCCACCGCGGCTACTTCTTCGCGCCCGATCCCGCCAGCCAGCGTGCCTGCTCAATCGGCGGCAACGTGGCCAACAACTCGGGCGGTCCGCACTGCCTGAAGTACGGCGTCACCAGCAACCACATCCTCGGACTTGAGGTTGTCCTGCCGGATGGCTCGCTGACCTGGGTCGGTGGCTCGTCGGCTGAGACGCCGGGGTTCGATCTGACGGGTGCGCTCGTTGGTTCCGAAGGGACGCTCGGCGTCGTCACCAAGGCGATGGTTCGGCTGACGCGCACGCCGGAAGAGGTGGCCGTTCTGCTGGCCTCATTCCCGACGATGGAGTCAGCCTCGCGAGCCGTCACGGCGATCATCGCCGACGGCATTCTGCCGGCGTCGCTTGAGATGATGGATGCGCTGACGATCACAGCCGTCGAGGCAGCGTTCCATTGTGGCTACCCGCTGGATGCTGCGGCTGTCCTGCTGGTGGAGCTCGACGGCTTGCGCGAGACGGTTGCCGAGCATCGCGAGGCAGTTGCCCGCTTGTGTCGGCAGCACGACGCCCAGCAGGTTCGGTCTGCGACGACGAAGGCAGAGCAGGACCTTCTGTGGCTCGGTCGAAAGGCGGCGTTTGGAACGCTCGGTCGGCTCGCGCCCAACTACTATCTGCAGGACACCGTCGTTCCACGGACGAAGCTGCCGACAGCGCTGGAGTTCGTTGGTCAGCTCAGCCGCGATTTCGACATCCAGATCGCCAACGTCTTCCATGCCGGTGATGGCAATCTGCACCCGTTGATGCTGTTCGATCGCTATCGCGCAGGGGAGATCCAGCGTGTTCTGGAGGCCGGCGATGCGCTGCTGGCGCACTGCATCGACGCCGGTGGTTCGGTTAGTGGCGAGCACGGCATCGGCATGGAAAAGAAGGACGCGCTCTCGCTGGTCTTCACAACCGATGATCTGGCCGCAATGGCCGGACTGAAACGTTCGTTCGATCCACGCGAGCTGTTTAATCCGGACAAGGTCTTCCCAACCGCGTTCTCGTGCGGCGAGCTTTCCAATCTGAAGCAGCAAGCGCTGGAAGTGGACGGCATGTATGTCGTCTGAGGTCGAGCTGGTTCCGGTTGTTGTCGATGGCACTGATATAACCGACGTTCGATTCCCGGAGTCGCCGCAGGAGATGTCGGCAACGCTGCGCGAGATGCAGCCTGTCGACGCGCACGCGCTGATCGTTGGCGGCGGGACACGCACCGCATTCGGCAACCTGGGCGGTTCGTTCGATCTGGCAATCTCGACCCGCAAGCTCAATCGCATTCTTCAGTATGAGCCGGATAACATGACGATGGCGGTCGAGCCGGGTTGCACGATTGAGCAGATTCGGGAGGCGCTGGCGGCGAACCGGCAGTCGATCGCGCTCGATGCCGCGCATGACAGCCGCTCGACGATTGGTGGCGCGTACGCGACCGGCATGAGCGGTCCGCGTCGGTTGGGTGGCGGCTCGCTGAAAGATTGGGTCATCGGAGTCGAGGTGATGGGCCCCGACGGTGTGAACGCCAAGGCGGGCGGCATGGTCGTCAAGAACGTCACCGGCTTCGACATGATGCACCTGCACTATGGCGCGTTGGGAGCCTTCGGCGTCGTCACTCGCCTCAATCTCAAGGTGTTCCCTGCGCCAACGGCGAGCCGGTCGATTCAGCTTGTATACACCACGCCGGAGCACGCGCACGCTGCCGCAGTTGCGCTGATTACGTCACAACTCCTGCCGGCGTCGATTGTCGTTGCGAATACGCCAGAAGGTTGGCAAACCTCGGTCCGCTGTGACGCGCCGGAAGAGGCGATTGAGCTCCTTGTGCAACGCATGAATGCCGTCGCTGCCGATGCCGCCGAGCCGATCTCGGCGAATGTCAGCGACGATGGCAGTGACGCGCTGTCCGCCTTTCGAGATACCGCCGACCTCGCGGCTGGCGACATCGTCGTTCGCTTGCCGATCCGCGCCTCGCATCAGCCGGCCGCATTACCGCGGCTGGCTGATACTGGCTGGCGCGTCTGCGCGGATGTTGGCTCTGGTCTCGTGTACGCGCGTCGTCCTTCTTCTGACGCACTTGACGAAGGCGGTATCGAGGCGTTCTCAACTGCAACGTGGTTAGCACTTCCACGACATCTCAAGACCGATCGCGATGTCTTCGGACCGACGCCGGACGCTGTCCAGCCGATATTGCGGCGTCTCAAGGACAGCTTCGATCCTGAGCGGCGGCTGAATCGCGGCCGGTTTGCACTTGGCCTGTAGGGCGAGAGGATTTCAGTGAGATGGTAAGCGAATCCATCGACACGCGCTATGCTCAGGCCGTCGTTGAGCCCGAGCGTCTCTCCGGCTTCCACGAGCCAGACGCTCCGCCGGAAGATGTGATGCGAGCCTGTGTCCATTGCGGCTTCTGCCTGCCGGCCTGCCCGACCTATCGCCTGACACTTCGTGAGCGCTCATCACCGCGTGGGCGGATCGCATTGATCAAGTCAGTCCACGAAGGCCATCTCAGCATTCTCGATCCGATCTTTCAGGAGGAGATGTCGCTCTGCCTGAATTGCCGGGCCTGCGAAGCAGCCTGTCCATCCGGTGTCAAGTACGGCGAACTTGTCGAGACGGCGCGTGTTCAGATCGAGCGCGTCAATCGCCACGCACCGCACGTTTCGCTGGCTCGCGCTGCGGCGTTCCGCGGTGCCTTCGGCAGCACGCGCCGTTTTCGCGCGCTCTCGTCCGGCCTGCGCCTGTATCAGCGCAGCGGCGCGCGGCAGGTTGTGCGCAAGTCGGGCGTGCTGAAGCTGATGAACCTTAGCAAGCAGGAAGCGATGCTGCCGGAGCTGAAGGAAGAGTTCCTCGTCCCGGGCCAGGAATACTGGCCGGCCGAAGGTGAGCGCCGAGGGACAGTTGCGCTGCTGGCCGGCTGCATCATGAGCACCGCCTACGCCGATGTCGATCGCGCGACTGCGCGGGTGCTGGCGCGTAACGGCTACGACGTCGTGGTGCCGACCGGACAGGGCTGTTGCGGAGCGCTGGCCGTCCATTCCGGCGATATGGACAATGGTCGAGTTCAGGCGCGCGCAAACATCGAGGCGTTCGACAATCCGCAGTTTGACGCTGTCATTGTCAATGCGGCCGGCTGCGGTGCCGCCATGAAGGAGTACGGATTTCTGCTGCGCGATGATCCCGCATACGCGGAGCGCGCGAAGCAGTTCAGCGCGCGGGTCAAGGACGCAACCGAGTTTCTTGCCCAAGCTGGTCTGACCAGCCAGCCGGGACAGCTCAACATTGACGTGACCTATCAGGAGCCGTGTCATCTGGCACACGCGCAACGTATTACTCGTGAGCCGCGCGAGTTGCTGAACGCGATTCCCGGCCTGACGCTCGTGGAGATGCCCGAATCGACGATGTGCTGCGGTAGCGCCGGCATCTATAACCTGATGCAGCCGGAGATGTCGTCGGCGCTGCTGACGCGCAAGCTCGACAACGCCGCGACGACCGGAGTGCGTACGATCGTATCGGCCAATCCCGGTTGCATGATGCAGCTTGTCGCCGGCTTGCGTGAACGCGGCGAGCAGGTAGAGGTGGTCCACATCATGACGTTGCTCGACCGCGCCTATGCGGCGGCATCTGCTCCGGAGATCGCGTAAGCCGACGGCTACCCAGTAGCCGGAAAGCGGATCGCTGTGACAGCGCCACCTTCGGGTCTGTTGCGAATATCGAACGTACCCTTGAGATCGGACATCGTCAGCGTTCTGGCGATGCGCAGCCCGAGGCTGCTGTCTCGTTCGATGTCAAAACCTTCTGGCAGGCCACAACCGTCGTCTTCAATTCGCAACTCAATCTGATCGTCCCAGGCGCGTGGTGTGATCCAGATGTGTCCTGATGTTCGATCGGCCATGCCGTGCTCGATCGAGTTCGTCACACACTCATTCACGAGCAATGCCAGGATCGTCGCCTGCCGCGAGCTGGCGGTCGCGTCGCTTGGCAACACCTCGAACTCGACGTGGATACCGCGCGGTACGACGTTGACCGATGCTTCGTCAACAACATGCTTGACGATCGACGTCACTGTTGCGGATGTCAGATTGTCCGCCGATAGGAGGTTGTGGACAGCGGCGATTGACTGCACCCGCGCGACCGCCTCCTGCAGCGTAGCCTTGTGGGCAGGATGAGACGCGTGTCGCGCCTGCATCGACAACAGCGCGGCGACAGTCTGCAGGTTGTTACGGACGCGATGATGCATCTCCTGCAGGAGCGTTGATGCGCGCGCGAAGCCGCGGTTCGCTTCGTCATACAGCTCGGCGTTCTCGACGGCCAGCGCTGCAGCGTCGGCGAATGCCTGAAATAGCCCCAGCTTTTGGTCGATGTGGTTTTCATCGAGGCGGGCCCGGACGAATACGCTGCCAATGAGCCGATGCGCGGTGAGCAGCGGCGCACCGATCAGAATGTGGTTGTCGTCGAGCTCAATCGCGACGGCACTACGAGTTGCCGTCACCCGCTCAATCAGTGAGAACGGGAACATGTCGGCAGCATTCTCGGGGCCAGTCGCGCCAACGCACAGGGGCAGTGCATCTGCTGTATGGGCGGTCGCCAGGACGACCGCCGCATCGCCACGCGCAATCGCGGCTGCGTGCTGCGCAATGAGCGGATAGAGATCCTCCGGGAGGCGTTCGGCGGATAGGCTGCGGCTGACTGCTTGTAGTGCCTTCATCTCGTCAATGCGGCGGTGGAGCGCTTCGTCGGTCTGGCTATACAGTCGCGCGTTTTCGATGGCGATAGCTAGCTCACCAGCGGCGGTTTCGAGGAACGTCAGCTCGTCAGGGTCGAACGAGCGTCGCTCGATTGACTGGATATTCATGACGCCGACCAGGCGATCCGGTTCGCGTAGCAGCAGTGGCACCGATACCTGCGAGGTGTAGCGATCCTCACCAACAATCGGGTAGGTGAAGAACGCCGGGTGCGCCTGCGCGTCTTCTACCATCTGGGTCTGGTGGCTGGTGGCTGCCAGACCGGTGATGCCGGCATCCGACCGAATGGCAATGCGACCGATCGCTTCGGGATTGAGACCCTTGGTCGCACGGAGGATCAGCGCCTCCGTGTGCCCGTCGTGCAGGAAGACCGAGCAGGCGTCGCCCTCAATCGTTTCGGCAACCGTTTCAACGATCGTCGTCAGCACGTCGTCGAGTCGCAGACTCGATGTCGCGGCGCGATTGATTCGGTGCAGCGCAGCGAGTCGCGCGACGTGGCTGGAGAGGCGGCCCGGCGGACGGTGGGTTGTGCCGCGGGTGCGGACCACCTGATCCACGTAGCCACGCACGATCGAGCCGAGCGTGTCTGCGCTAAGAACGGCGAGCAGATCAGCGGCGCTCTGCTCCAGAAGCTCGAACGTCTCCTCGATGGTCAGGTCGGCTTTGGCACAGGACGAGCCCAATCGGTGCGCAGCACGCCTTGCTTGCGCGCCACCCAGCGATGGCTCTGGTTGAATAGTCTCAAGAAAGTGCGTCAGTGCATCTATCGGCGCGATCTTCGCGTCAGCCATTGACATCCCCCTTGTCGCCAATGGGTCGATTTGGGGCGATGATACACTTCCAGAGCGTACGAACACTGTGTCTGGCCGGAGGACTCATGGATTCAGGTAGCCGTGACGACGTGCTCGGCGTGGTAACCGAAGGCAGCTTCAGCGCCGGACTGACCGTTCGCCTGAATGGCAACTACGCCGAGGACTTGCAGGTCGGCAGCTTCGTTGTCCTCGAAGGCACCCGAGAGCGCTATTTTAGCCTGATTAATGACCTGCAGTTGCGCACGACCGACCCAACTGTTGTTGCCGATCCGCCGGTTGAGAGCGCCTTCATCCGCTCGGCTTTGCAGGGTATCCACACCTTTACCGCCGCGACTGTTCGCCCGAGTCTCGTTGTCGAGGACAAAGACTCTGTCGTAGGCGGAGCGCCCCGCGCTGTGCGCACGATTCCGTCGCACTTCGCGCAAATGCGTCGCGCCCGCGAAGAGGACTTCGATGTTGTCTTCGGGCATGAAGGCGACGAGCGCTTCTCCGTCGGTGCCCCGATCGCGATGGACGATGTCAATGTGACGATCGATCTGCGCAAGCTCGTCGAGCGACCGAGCGGTATCTTCGGGCAGACCGGCACCGGCAAGAGCGTACTCACCCGCCTGATCCTGTTCGGGCTGATTCGCAGCGACATCGCCTCGGCGCTGATCTTCGACATGCACGATGAGTATGCCGACGCGCGACCGGACAAGCAGGAGATCCCCGGTTTGCGCGATCTTTTCGGCGCGACAGAAGTCAAGGTTTATGGCCTCGACCGCAAAGCTCCGCGCGTCGATTACCACATCCAGATCGGCATGAATCACATTGAGCCGGAGGACATCGAGCTTCTCCGCGATGAGCTTGATCTGACCGATACGTTCAGTGCCACGACGTTCCTGCTGCGCAAGGTCTATGGCAAGCGTTGGCTTTCGGAACTGCTGAACATGGATGCCGAAAGTATCAAGGAGTTTGTCGAACGGACTGGTGCGCACGAGGGCGCAATCGATGCACTGCGCCGCAAGCTGATGTACCTCTCCGACCGTGACTACATCGTGCCAGAGTCGTCGTCCGATCCGGTGCGCGACATCGTCCATCACTTGCAGGGTGGCCGTCATGTCATCGTGCAGTTCGGCCGCTGGGATAATCTGCGCGACTATATGCTCGTCGCTAACCTGCTAACGCGGCGCATCCACGAGCAGTATCGCGAGGCTGCCGATAAGCGCCGGACGCAGATGAGCATCGAGAAAGGCCGTTCACTCGTCGTTGTGCTTGAAGAGGCGCACAAGTTCCTTAGCCCGTCGGCGGCGCGCCAGTCTATCTTCGGCATCATCGCCCGCGAGATGCGTAAGTTTGATGTCTCGCTGATGGTTGTCGACCAGCGCCCAAGCCAGATCGATTCCGAGGTGATGTCGCAGCTGGCCACGCGCATCAGCGGCCTCCTGACCGACGAGCATGACATCGGAGCCGTTCTAAGCGGGACGAGCGATCGGTCCGGCCTGCGGTCGATGCTGGCCAGCCTGGAGCCAACCCAGCAGTGCCTCGTCGTTGGCCACGCGATACCGATGCCGATGGTCGTGCGGACACGCAAGTACAGCCGTGAGCTGCGCGATGACACCGTCGGGCGGAAACCCGTCGATAACAGCCCGGGCCTGGCTCTCCTTCGTGGTGGGCGACCGGGAGGGAATTCCTGATCTGTGAAGCTGATTCATTTCTCTGACCTGCACCTGGGCATCGACAGCCACGGATCGCTCGATCCCGAGACTGGTCTGTCGACCCGAGTGCTCGACTTCCTGAGAGCGTTTGACACCATCGTCGACCGCGCAATTGGCGGTGGATACGACGCAGTCCTGTTCACCGGGGATGCATTCAAGAATCGTGACCCGAGCCCGACTCTGCAGCGCGAGTTCGCGCGACGCATCCTGCGCCTTGCTCAGTCCAGCGTGCCGATCGCGATGCTGGTGGGGAATCACGACCTGCCGAATATGGCCAGCCGCGCCACGCCGGTCGAACTCTACAAGGTGCTTGAAATTCCCGGTGTCCATGTCAGCCGCAACATCGAGTCGTTCGTTCTGCGCACGAAGAGCGGGCCGCTGCAAGTCATTGCCCTGCCGTGGATCACTCGCTCGCTCTTACTCAACCTCGACATGTATCGCGACATGACGGATGAGGAGCTGGATCGCGAGCAGCGGCGCATGGTGTCTCAAGCGGTTAGCGAGGAGCTGGATGCGCTCGATCCGTCGTTGCCGGCAGTGCTCATGGCGCACGTCAGTCTGCAAGGCGCGACGCTCGGCTACGAGCAGTCAATCATGCTTGGGCGCGATGTCACCGTCGGTCGCGACGATTTGCACGCCCGCGGCTTTGACTACGTTGCGCTGGGCCATATTCACAAGCATCAGGTCATCGGGACGCACCCGCCGGTCGTCTATGCTGGCAGCCCGGAGCGCGTCGACTTCGGCGAAGAGCACGAGCCGAAGGGCTACGTTGACGTCGAGATTGATACGACGGGTCCTCAGCGCGAGACGTCGTTCAACTTCGTGGCGCTGCCGGCCCGGCGCTTCGAGTCGATTCGGATTACAGCAGCCGGCGACTCGCCGGACAGAGTAGTGCTGAAAGAGATCGAGCGCGAATCCGGGCGGATCCGCGATGCAGTCGTCCGTTGCATCGTGCAGGTTGATCCGGGGCGCGAGAGCAGCGTCTCGCCGGTTGAGATCCGTCGTGCTCTGCAGGCTGCGGGCGCGTACTCCATCGCCTACGTGACGATCGAGAGCGATACCGTCTCGCGCGCGCGAACGGAACTCGATGAAGAGATCGCGCGTGATGCAGCGACGATGCTGGATCGCTGGCTGGAGCAGAAGAAGTATGATGCGGCTCTGAAGGAGCGCGTGCGCTCAATGGGGCTGGAGATGATTACGCAACATCGTCAGGATACGGAAGGGCGCGGCGAAGGTGGTTGATATCAGCAAGGCTGTCGGACGAACGACTGATCGTCGTCGGCTGGAAGATATGTCGTGGCCGCAGGTGAAGGCGGCGATTGATGCCGGCCAGCGGACGATCGTGGCTGCTGCAGGCTCGATGGAGCAGCACGGTCCGCACATGCCGATGCAGACCGATACGCTGCTCGGAACATTCCTGGCCGACGCGATCGTGGAACGCCTGCCGGGTGTTCTCCGCGGCCCGACGATACCGTTCGGTGTGTCGGAGCATCACATGCCGTTTGCCGGCACGATCACGCTCGATACCGAGACATTCAAGACGGTCGTGCGGCAGTACGTCGCCAGCCTCGCAGCCCACGGCTTTGAGACGATCATCATCGTTCCCAGCCACGGTGGCAATTTCCTACCGCTGCGCGCGCTTGAGGAAGAGACTGGCGGCAAGATCGGCGGCGCGCGGTTCATCGCCTATAGCGACCTGAACGAGTTCATCAAGCCGATGTTCGCGGTTGCTGAGGCCGATGGCCTGACGGCGGCGCAGGCAGGCGCGCACGCCGGCGAGGCCGAGACATCGCTGGTGCTTGCCGCCAACGGGTCGCTCGTAGAGATGGAGTACGCCGAAGAGGGTTATGTCGGCGACTTTGGGCCCGAGGCGCAAACGATCATTTTCGAGCAGGGCATGGTCGCGTTGACGAACAACGGCATCCTCGGCGATGCCCGACCAGCAACCGAAGAGCGCGGCTTCAAGTACCGCGACCGGATGGCCGACATGCTCGCCGCGTGGATTCGCGAGCGAATCCCGTAATTCTGAAGAGTGAAAAGGGGCCGAGCGAGTTTGTCGCTCGGCCCCGTTGTCGTTTCAGGCTCTCTAGAGGTAGCGGTCGAACCAGCCGATAATGTGCTCCAGCCGCTCAATGCGGTGCTTGGGCTTACCTGTTCGCGACAGGTTGTGGCTCTCGTTCGGAATGCGCACGAACTCGACCTCGCGGCCCAGGCGCTTCAGCGAGATGAAGACCTGCTCCGCCTGCTCAATCGGGCATCGGTAATCCTGCTCCGAGTGGACGATGAGCAATGGCGTCGTCATGTCCTTGACGTAGGTGATCGGGGAGTACTTCATCAGGCGCTCGCGCTCTTCCCACGGCGTGCCGCCAAACTCGTACTCACCAAAGGTGAATCCGATGTCACTCGTGCCGTAGAACGAGAACAGGTTCGAGACGCAGCGCTGCGTGACAGCCGCCTTGAAGCGATCGGTGTGCCCGATAACCCACAGGGTCATGTAGCCGCCGTAGGAGCCGCCGGTCACGCCCAGGCGATTCTCATCGACGTAGCCCTGGTCCAGCGCCCAATCGACGGCGGCCATCACGTCCGGCATGTCTGTCTCGCCCCAGGCCATGTGTGACGCAGTTGTGAACGCCTCGCCATAACCGGCCGAGCCGCGCGGGTTCGTGTAGAGCACGACATAACCCCGCGCAGCCATCATCTGGAACTCGTGCATCATCGCGTTTGCATACATCGCGTGTGGGCCGCCGTGGATCTCCAGAATCATCGGATACTTGCGGCCCTCGACGAAGCCGATCGGTTTCATGATCCAGCCCTGAATCTCGAGACCATCCGGCGATTTGACCGTGAACTCCTCAGGCGTCGATAGCGCGATGCCACCCAGGAAGTCCTTATTCAGCTCGGTGAGCTGCTGCTCGTTGCTGCCATCAAGGTCGGCAACGAAGAGGTCGCCCGGATTCGTGGCATCGGCAGCGATGTAGGCGATGCGCTTGCCATCGTTCGAGAGCGTCACGGCTGAGATGCGGCGCTCGCCGGTCGTAATCTGCTTCGCGGCCCCGCCACTGGACGGTACGGCGTAGAGATGCGTCGAGCCGTTGCGGCTGCTTAGCACGTAGATCGTCTTACCGTCCGGTGACCAGAGTGGCCTCGTTTCTGACGATGCGTAGACATCGCTCATAGCCGAGTCACCGATCGATCGGTCGTGGCTCTCGGTTAGCGCCGTCGCCTCGCCACCACCGGCACCGACAGTCCACAGATCATCGTCGATCGCGCCGCCGGCCTTCGCGTTGTTGTTGCCGACGACAGCGATCTGCGTGCCGTCCGGCGACCAGCTCGGCGAGTTGAACGACGCAGTTTCGCCGCCGAGAACGCGTCGCTCTTCCTTGCCGTTCGCATGAATGGCCCAGATCTCCGAGACGCTGATGGTCTCCATGTCCCGACCGTCGGTGCGATTGCTGACAAATGCGATCTCCTGGCCATTCGGTGACCAGACCGGGTTGACGTTGTCGAAATCTCCGTCAGTCAGCCGGCGCGGCTCGCCGCCGAACGCAGGCACGATCCAGAGATGCTTTGGCTTGAGGTCGAGGAATCCCTCGCCGTCGAACTTGTAGCGGATCTTCGTGATGTGCTTGACATCCGACTTCTCGGCTTCGTCTTCGTCCTTAGCTGCCGTGGCCTCAACAGCCTTCGAGACTGCGACGAAGCTCTGGCCGTCCGGCGACCAGGCGAAGCTGATGACGCCTTCAGGCAGTGTCGTGACCTGCCATGCTTCGCCGCCATCGGCCCGCAGCAGCCAGATCTGGCCCTTCTCGTCGCGGTTCGACAGGAACGCGATGTGCTTCCCGTCTGCCGACCAGCGTGGTGCGGAATCCTTCGCGTCGGCGTGGGTCAGGCGGCGCGACTTCGAGCCGTCAGCGGCGCTGACATAGATGGAAGATCGATAGTCGTCCTTGTCCTTCTCGATCGTCGTGACCGCGTATGCGATCTGCGAGCCATCCGGCGCGAACTGTGGCTCGGAAATAAGCTTCAGTCCAAAGAGATCCTCCGCGGTGATCCCGCGGGCTCCAGCATTAGCCATAGGTGCCGATGTCTCCTCCCTCACGGTTGTAAAGCGCTGCGTATCGTAGCACGGTTCAGGAGACTATTCGTCGTCGCCAATACCACGCATCGCTCGCGAGATGCGGCGCAGGTCCTCAAGAATGGCGCGCCGCGATGGTGCGTATGTCGCCTCGTCGATTTCGCCGCTCGCGTAAGCAGCCTCGAGCGCTCGCAGCTCGGCCGTCAGCATTTGCCGTCGTTCGTCGATGGTTTCAGCGATGAGCGGGGAGACGGTGACCGGCCGCGGTTCGTTGAGCTTGCGTCGCGAGATGACCAGTCCGGCAACCGCTGCAGCACCAGCGAGTGCCAGCAGCGCAATGAGCGCGGGAGCGACAGTAGATAGCGCGCGACCGCTCGACGAAGCGCTCGGAAGATTGCTGAAGCGCAGTCGAATGGTGTCACCCGCGTTCAGAGATCCGGTAGACCAGACGTGGTACTGTGAGTCACCGATCGGGATGATGCCATTGTCGAGAAGCTGCCGCGATTCGGCGGCGACGGCGGGCCCGTCACCGTTTGCATCGACGGGCAACAGAAGGCGCATTTCGGTCGTCGGGTAGTCCGCTACGAGCTCAATATCGAATGTGCTGCCGGTGTAGGGGATGGTGTAGTTCAGTGACGCCGGATTGGCCACGCCGGGGCGCAGTGGGGATGTCGCAAAGACTGTTGCGCCTTCCAGGCTGGGCGTGCCGAAGTCAAATCCAGCTCGCGGTCCTACCTCAGCCGAATTGGCCGGCACGCTAAAGCGCAGCGTGCGTCCATCTTCGTCGGCCACAATCGTTTGGTTGCTCGTATTCTCAAAGGAGAAGACATCGGTAATCGTGACCGCGCCGCTGTCCTTATCGACCGCGTTGAGCAGAAGACCGCGTGAAGCGAGCGTGATCGCTGCCTGGTCGGCGGTCGTCTCGTAGACGGTTATGTCGGCGGTTTGCTCCGGGGTGGTGCTGATCTGGACCATGCCGGACGAATACAGCACGCCCTCGTAGGTGACCGAGATCGCGTAAACGAGGCCGTCGGCCGTATCGAGTCCCTCAAATGCGTACGATCCGTCGGCCGCCGTCGTTGTCGTGACATCGACGCTTTCCGGCACCGTGTTGCCCGATGGCATCTGGTCAAATCTGGACGCGGTGACGGTAGCATCTGCCAGCGCTGCGTTTGTTGTCCCGTTAGTGATCGTGCCCGATATCCGCCCGTTGGTGTCCGCCTGGGTCGTTGCTGGAACCAGCAGAATAGCCACGATAACGATCATCATCGCGGTGCGAAATAGTCTCACGAACACTCACTCTCAACGCCTCGGCGGCTCAACACTCGCCCGATTGTACCCCTCCGCGAGAGGCTGATCGGGCAGGGGGCCGTGTTATACTTTTTGCGGTCGTGCTAGGTGGGGAACTAGCGGTGCCCTATACCCGCAATCCGCTCTAGCGGGACGGAATCCCTTCTCTCGGCCCGATCTTTTGGGACTGCCCGTGTAAGTGGTGTTGAAGGCCGGGTCCCGCGCGGCGCGGACCCGCGAACCGGGTCAGGTCCGGAAGGAAGCAGCCCTAAGTGGTCACCCGTGGGTGACGTGGGGAAACCCTGCCGGAGCTAACTGCACGGTGTAAGCTGGAGGGTCGCGGTCAACAGAGGGTGCACGACCAACCCTCTCAATGACAGATAAGCAAAGCGCCGCCGGTCACCAGACCGGCGGCGCTTTCGCGTGGCGAATGAAGTGCGATCAGCGAGCAGAGCGCTTGCGTGTTCGGCTGGAGCCATGCGGTGGGATGTACTGCTTCCGCAAGCGGTGCCGCTCGCGCTCGGCAAGCTGGGCGGGCAAAACTGTGCGGGCGTAATAAACGAAATAGCCGAGCACGACCACGAGAATCAGCATCATCAGGTACAGCCAGATGCGTCGCTCGAATGTGAGGAACTCGAACTGCATTACGCGAATGCCGAAGAAGATAAGACCGATGCCGGTGACCCAGAGCAGAAGTTCCGAGCCCTTGCGGACAGCGTCCCGACGAATGCGGTCGGACTTGAAGCGCCGCGGAGCATCGTAATAGGCGAGGGCGCTCAGGATGAATAACCCGCCGAAGATGATGAGGTAGGTCACCGACAGTGGGCCGAACACGGGTGTCTCCCGCGTCGTTGCTGTCAGATAACTCCAGTCAAACGGGTTGGTCATTTCGGCGGCCTCCATGGCGTTCGCGAGTCAAGAGCCGCAGTATACACAGCGTCCGCACCGGAGCGCGACCACCCGGATCGGCTCCGACGCGGACGCTGATACGCGCGGGTTATTCGCCTGTCAGCAGCGTGCGCTTGACCTGCTCGATAGCCTGCGTGACCTTGATTCCACGCGGGCAAGCGTCGGTGCAGTTGAAGATCGTCCGGCAGCGCCAGACGCCGTTGCGATCGTTCAGGATATTGAGCCGCTGGTCAGCACCCTGATCACGACTGTCGTAGATGAAGCGGTGTGCCTGGACAATCGTCGCCGGGCCAACATAGCCCTGGTTGGTCCAGACAATCGGGCACGATGTCGTGCAGCACGCGCAGAGGATGCACTTCGTCGTGTCGTCGAACCGGGCACGATCCTCGGCCGACTGATAACGCTCGCTGCCGACCGGCGGCGCGTCGTCGTTGATCAGGAACGGCTTGATCTTCTTGTAACTGTCGAAGAACGGTTCCATATCAACAACAAGGTCCTTGATGACCTCAAAGCCCATGATCGGCTCGACCGTGATCGTGGAGCCGACGTCCTTAATGAGCAGCTTGCAGGCCAGCCGGTTGCGTCCATTGATGCGCATCGCGTCTGAACCGCACACGCCGTGGGCGCACGACCGGCGATAGGTGAGCGTGCCATCGATATGCCACTTGATCGTATTGAGCGCGTCGAGTACGCGATCCGATGGCTCCTGCTCGACCGTATATGTCTCGTAATGCGGCTTGCTGTCGGTCTCCGGGTTGAAACGGAGAACCTTCACCGATACTTGCATTAGTACTTTCGCTCCTTCGGCTCAAAGCGGGTCAGCACGACCGGCTTGTACCGCATCTGTAAGCCGCCGGACGTTCGATAGGCGAGCGTGTGCTTCAGCCAGTTGGTGTCGTCGCGATCCGGGAAGTCTTCCCGCATGTGCGCACCGCGACTTTCCTTGCGAGTGACCGCGCCTGCGACGAGCGCCTCAGCGCAATCCAGCAGGTAGCCAAGCTCAAGGGCTTCCAGCAGATCCATATTGAACACATCGCCCTTATCGGTGATGGCGATGTGGTGGTAGCGATCCTTCAGTTCGCGGACAGTCTGTTGGACTTCGAGGAGATGCTCTCCGGTGCGGAAGACGCTGGCCTTGTCCATCATCTCGAACTGCAGCGTCTGGCGGATATCGGCGACGTTCTCGCCCTTGGTGCGCTCGAGGATGTTGGCGACCTCCGCCCGACCGCGGAACTCCGGTTCCGGCGGCAGCGGCTCGAGGTCGTTTTCGGCAATGTACTGGAGCGCGTGCCGACCGGCCCGGCGTCCGAAGACGACCAGGTCGACCAGCGAGTTCGTGCCGAGGCGATTCGCACCGTGAACGGAGACACAGGCCACCTCACCGGCGGCATAGAGTCCCGGCAGAACCGTGTTCTGTTCGTCGATCGTCACGCGGGCATCGACATCGGTCGGCAGGCCGCCCATTGCGTAGTGCGCCGTCGGCTGGATCGGGATCGGCTCGACGTGCGGATCAATGCCGAGGTAGGTCTCGACGAAGTCGGTGATGTCCGGGAGCTTGGCTTCCAGCGCGCCGGGTGGGAGGTGCGTCAGGTCGAGCGTGACGTAGTCCTTGTTTGGACCGGCTCCGCGCCCCTCACGGATCTCCTGCCAGATGTAGCGCGAGACGATATCGCGCGGCGCGAGGTCCTTCAGCGTCGGCGTGTAGCGCTCCATGAAGCGCTCGCCCTCGACGTTGCGCAGGATGCCGCCCTCACCGCGAGCGCCCTCCGTGAGCAGGATGCCCTTCTTGTAAATGCCGGTTGGGTGGAACTGGTAGAACTCCATGTCCTGCAGCGGAAGGCCGCGTCGGAAGGCGATCGACATAGCGTCTCCGGTTGCCGCCATCGCATTTGACGTAATCTGGAAAGCGCGACCGAAGCCGCCGGTGGCGAGGATGACTGCCTTGGCGTGGAAGACATGAATCTCGCCGGTCAGGACCTCCAGCGCGACGACGCCATTGCAGACGCCATCGTCGGTCATGATCAGATCGAGCAGATGGAACTCGTCGTAGAACTCAACCTCGTGCTTGATGCAGGTCTGATACAAGGTATAGAGGATCATGTGGCCGGTGCGGTCTGCTGAGTAGCAGGCGCGGCGGACCGGCTCTTCGCCGAAGTTCCGGGTGTGGCCGCCGAAGCGACGCTGGTCGATCTTGCCTTCGGGCGTGCGGTTAAACGGGAGCCCCATGTGCTCCATCTCGATAACCGCATCGATTGCCTCGCGCGCCAGCACTTCAGCAGCATCCTGATCGACGAGGTAGTCGCCACCCTTGACGGTGTCGAACATGTGCCAGACCCAGTGGTCTTCCTCGACGTTGCCAAGCGCTGCCGCAATCCCGCCCTGGGCAGCGCCCGTGTGCGAGCGTGGTGGGTAGAGCTTCGAGATGACAGCGGACTTGCACTTCCCGGCGAGCTGGGCTGCTGCCATTAGCCCGGCACCACCAGCGCCGATGACGAGTGCGTCATATCGGTGGTACATCGTCTATCTCCCTGCTGCCTGCGCGGCCTGTAATGCCTCCGGAGCGAACGTCACGATTGCGAGTCCACCAATCACGAGAAACACGAGGGCGATCACAGCCAGCGTCGTGTGAGCTGCAATGCGCCAGCCTGGCTTCCGAATGTAGTCCTCGATACTGACGCGGGCACCGTTGACGCCATGCAGCAATGCCAGTGCCAGAAGCAGGAAGTCGTACACACGCCAGAACGGGGAGCCCCAGCGGTCGGCAACGAATGCATAGTCAATTTTGTCGACCGTGTTCACGACGTGCATGATGACGACATGCAGGATTGCCAGGATGACCAGCAGCAATCCACTGATGCGGAAGAAATACCAGGAATAAAGTTCGACGTTGTTTGCATCGACCGGCTTCGACCGGCCACCACCACGACTGAGCATGCTTCGTGCGCCCCTCCCAATATCAGTCGAACAATGGCCGGATCATCAAGACAGCAGTTGGAATGAAGGTAAGGAAGAAAAGGATGATCGTCGCGTTAAACAGTTGCTGCTGGATCAGCGATGCGCGATCCCAGAAGTCGATCAGGATGATGCGAATGCCATTGAGCGCGTGATAGTAGAGCGCTCCGACCAGCAGCACTTCCATAAGGCGGAAGCCCAGCGAGTGGTAGATAAAGAGGAGCGAATTGAACTCCTCTGCGCCATAGCTGATGACGAAGATATCGGCGATGTGAACGAGCAGAAACAGCAAGACGCCCAAACCGGTTAACCGGTGTAGCGCCCATGCGAGCATGCCTCGATCGCCTCGGTAGATCCGCTGCATCTGCCACCTTCCCCGCAACGTTACGCGCGACATGAACGCCCGAGTCGAGCGGCAAGAACGATTGAGGTAGGTGCCCGGCTAAAAGCGCACTCGCGTGTGTCACTGTACGAACCCCCGCGTGCTGTGTCAATTATAACTTGCCCGTCGAGGGTTTATGGCCATCCCACGCGTAAACGAACGACTCCATGCTATACTGCCTGCGCGTTCCATCATGTCGGTTTCAACCTCTGGAGCGACCCCAGAATTGCCGGGCAAATGCTCTATTCAGCCGTTGCAGGATAGCAGGAGGACGAGTGTCGCCGAGTCAGCGTCAGCTGGAGCACGTGCGTGCGACCGCTGCGAAGCATGTGCAAGTCGTAGCTGATCTGGCATTGCGGATCTGCGCCGTGCCCGCTCCGACCGGCCAGGAGATAGATCGCGCCCGTTTTGTCGCGCAACTGTTCAGCGATGTTGGTTACGAGGCCGAGATCGACGAGGTCGGGAATGTCTACGCCCGTCGAGGTTCGCGTGGTGGCGACGTGCTGATGCTGGCAGCGCATACCGACACCGTCTTCCCATCCGGCGTGCCGATCACCGTCGCGCGAAACAACGGGACGATGAGCGGACCGGGGATCGGCGATAACTCACTCGGCGTTGCCGCAACGATCGGTACCCTGATCGCGCTGGATGATCTCGGCATCGAGACGCCGCACGACATTGTCGCGGCAGCTACCGTCGGCGAAGAGGGCCTCGGAAACCTGCGCGGCGTACGTGAGGCCGTCCGGCGCTACCAGGATCAGCTCGCCGGTGTAATCGCCGTTGAGGGACATAATGTTGGCAGAATCACGCATGCGGCAGTCGGCTCGGTGCGCTGGAAGGTGACCGTAACCGGGCCCGGTGGCCACTCGTGGGGTGCCTTCGGCAAGCCCAGTGCTATTCACGGGCTAGGCCGCATCGTTGCCGAGATCGCACAGATTGAAGCGCCGACATCGCCAAAGACGACGTATAACGTCGGACTGGTTGAAGGCGGAACGTCGGTCAACACGATCGCCGCCAGTGCCTCGGCAGTCATTGACATGCGCTCAGTCGATCCTGGTTCCTTGAACAAGTTGGTCGATCGCATTGGCCGGATCGCCGATTCGGCCGCCGGGGAGGGTCTCACAGTAGACGTCGAAGTTCTCGGCGAGCGACCAGCGGGCGCGATCCCGGTCGACCACCCATTTGTGCGCGCATCCGGTGATGTCCTGCGCTCGCTCGGGATGGAGCCAGTTTTTGAGGCGTCCAGCACGGACGCGAACATCCCGATCAGCCTGGGTATCCCGGCCGTCTGCGTCGGCGTGTCGCGCGGAGAAGGCGGGCATACCGTCAACGAATCGATTCAGGTTGAGCCGATTGAGCTCGGGTTGTCCCAGCTCATTCTGCTTGCCGCTGGCGATGTGATCGAAAGCGATTCAAAGTCTGGATAGCGTCTTGATGACCGACGTCTGTGTCGCACTCGATATCGAGGCGACGGGCATGGAACCCGGCCGTGACGAAATCATTGAGATTGGGGCGGTAAAGTTCCGCGGTGCCCGGGTCATCGATCGCTTCGAGTCCCTGGTTCGTCCGTCGTCACAGATCACGCTCAGTATCCAGTCTCTGACCGGCCTATCGAACGACGACCTGCGGCGCGCGCCACTGTTTCCGCTCGTTGCACCACGCCTGCGTGATTTTGTCGGCCAGGCCCCAATCGTCGGTCAGTCAGTCAACATGGACCTGGCCATGCTGGAAGCAGCAGGTCTGCGTTTCCCGAACACGCGCTACGATACGTTCGAGCTGGCGACCGTGCTGCTGCCCGAGCTTCCGGCGTACAACCTGGCGACCGTTGCGGCTGCGCTGGGTGTAGACGTGCCAAGCTCGCACCGGGCGGTCGTCGACGCCGAAACGACCCAGGCGGTGTTCAATCGGCTGGTTGAGCGCGCCGACCGGTTCGATGACGCGACGCTGGAAAGGCTGATAACGGTCGCCAGCGCCGGCGGTACGCATATCGGTCGCCTGTTTCGATCGTTGCTACGCGAGCGCCGACAGGCGGCGATGGATCTGGGCGGCACCTCGATCGGCGCACAGCTCATGGCACAGATGTCGACCGCGGCCACGTCGAGCTCAGAGGCGATGTTTCTGCTGCCCCGCGAGCGCCCCGAGCGGCTTGAGCCGACCGGCAGTGAAGAGCCAATCTCCCTTGATGTTCTCGATACCGCTATGGCACCGAACGGCCCAGTCGCCCGCATGATCCCCGGCTATGAAGTGCGCCCGCAGCAGGTCGCAATGATGCGTGCGGTTGCGTCGAACCTCAATCAGGGCGGCGCGCTGATGCTGGAGGCCGGCACGGGTACGGGCAAGTCGCTGGGCTACTTGCTGCCGGCAGCGCTGCACGCAGTTGAGCGCGGCGAACGCGTCGTCGTGTCGACGGCAACAATCGCGCTGCAGGACCAGCTGATGAAGAAGGATCTGCCGACGTTGATGGCGGCGGCAGAGGCGGCTGGCTCAGGCGCCGATGAGGCCGAGCTGCGCAAACTTCGCAAGCTGCGGGTCTCCGCACTCAAGGGCAGAGCGAACTACCTCTGTTTGCGGCGCTGGTTCCTCGCTCAGCGCGAGGCACCAACGTCCGAGCCACAGGCCCAGCTTTACGCAAAGGTCATCGCCTGGCTACAGCAGACGGAGACAGGCGATTCGGCCGAGTTGCACCTCTCTCCGGACCAGCGTCCTTATTGGAGTCAGCTTGCCGAGGAGGAAGGCGCGTGCATTCCCGGTCAGTGCATATTCCACCGACGCAACCAGTGCTTCCTGTTCCGCGCTCGCCACGAGGCAGAGTCGGCGCACATCGTTGTCGTCAACCACTCGCTGCTGCTCTCGGACATGCAGGCGCGGCATTCGGTCATTCCACCGTTCCGCCACCTGATCGTCGACGAAGCGCATCATCTGGAAGCCGAAGCGACATCGCAGGTCGGCTACTCTTTGTCCCGCTCGCACGCGCTGGACCTCGTTCATCGTGTCGTCACGGAGACGCCGCCTATTGGGATTTCTGGCGTGCTGGGGTTGTCGTTCCGTTCGATCGCTTCATCGCCGAGCGAGAGAGCGAGGGCACACGCAGCGTCGCTGCAGGGCCATCTTGACGCCGGTCTGGTTGCCGCACGCGAGTGCGCGGCCCTCATCGACGGGTTTTATGCCGCTCTCGGGGATTTCCTGGAGCGGTACGAACGCTCGTCGAGCGGGTACGATCGCCAGACACTGGTGACTTCCGCCGCACGACGCGATCCGGGTTGGTCGCAGCTTGAGATCGAGTGGGACGACCTGACCCAGCCGCTTGGACGGCTGTTCGAGTCGATGCACCAGTTCGATGCGGTTGTGCAGCAGTGCTCGGACGAGGACCTTCCAACACGCCCGGAGATCATCACCGAGCTTGAGCTGCTGCAGCAGGAGCTGGAGCTGTTCAGGATGCGCATGACCGGCTTCGTTTCCAACCCGGATCCGGAAACGATCTACTGGTTGAGTCGGCGCCTGTCATCCGATGAGACAACTGGACACACAGCCCCGCTGCACGTCGGTGACATTCTCAATGACCGTCTTTTCCACCGGTGCGAGAGCGTTACGTTGACGTCAGCAACGTTGACCACTGACGGTTCGTTCGATTACATCCGCGACCGGCTCTCGCTGGATCATGCCGACGAGTTCCGCGTCGCGTCGCCGTTTGACTACGAGCGCTCGGTCCTGCTGTCGCTTATTGACGATGTGCCGGAGCCCGGCGAGTCGGGGCACCAGAAGAAGATGCATGATGCTGTCGTGCAACTCTGCCGCGCGTCACAGGGGCGAGCAATGGTGCTGTTCACGTCACATAGTGCGCTGCAGGCAACCTATCGCGCAGTGAAGCGTCAGCTGGAGGCTGAGAACATCCTCGTCCTGGGGCAGCGCATCGATGGCTCCCCGCGTCAACTGATTGAGCGACTGCGGGCGAACCCGCGAACGGTGTTGCTCGGGACGAACTCGTTCTGGGAGGGCGTCGACATCGTTGGTGGCGCGCTGAGCCTGCTGGTAATCACGAAGCTCCCGTTCCCGGTGCCATCCGACCCGGTGTTCGCAGCGCGAAGCGAGCTGTTTGATGATCCGTTTGGGCACTATGCCGTGCCGCAGTCGATTCTGCGCTTCAAGCAGGGTTTTGGGCGCCTGATCCGGAGCGCGGATGATCGAGGCGTCTGTGCGGTGCTTGACCGCCGAATCGTGACGCGTCGATACGGGCAATCGTTCATCGGGTCCCTGCCAGACTGCCGCATTGAGCGTGGATCGACCGAAGACGCGGCGCAGGTCATCGAAGAGTTTCTGGACGAGGTACGAAGCGAAGCGCAGAGCGCGTTTCCAGCATGATCCAGGCAGTGAGGAGTTCGGAATGAGCAATTCGCAACCGACGCAACCGGATCGCAATCTGGCGCTTGAGCTGGCCAGAGCAACAGAGTCTGCAGCGTTGTCTGCTGCCCGATGGATGGGCCGCGGCAATAAGGAAGAGTCTGATCAGGCCGCCGTTGATGCGCTGCGCTCGACGCTCCATCGGATCGAGATGGATGGCGTCGTTGTGATTGGCGAAGGCGAGAAGGATGAAGCGCCGATGCTCTACATCGGCGAACATGTCGGTTCCGGTGCCGATCCATCGGTCGACATTGCAGTCGATCCTATCGACGGCACGCGGCTATTGTCGAATGGCATGCCGAATGCATTATCGGTCGTGGCACTGTCAGAGCGAGGCACGATGCACTATCCACCGCGCATTGCTTATATGGAGAAGATCGCGACCGGGCCAGAGGCTGCTGATGCGATCGACATCGAGCGCTCCGTCACGGAAAACCTGGAACGCGTAGCAAAAGCCAAGGGCATGGCCGTCCGCGATCTCACTGTCGTCATTCTGGATCGGCCACGACATGCTGCGATCATCGACGAGATTCGCCAGGTAGGCGCACGGATCAAGCTCATCATGGATGGCGACGTCGCTGGCGCACTGATGACGGCGATGCCTGAAACTGGCGTCGATCTGCTGCTGGGTATCGGCGGTGGACCGGAAGGCACTATCTCGGTTTGTGCGTTGAAGTGCATGGGCGGCAACATGCAGTGCCGCATCTGGCCGCGCAACGACGATGAGTGGCGGATCGTGCGCGAGGAGAATCTCGACACGACTAACGTGTACACAATGGACGACCTGGTCTCGTCCGATAACGTCTTCTTTTCAGCGACCGGGATTACCGACGGAGAGTTGCTGCGGGGCGTGCATTACACACCACGAGGCGCAACGACTGAGTCGCTCGTGATGCGCTCGAAGTCCGGCACGATTCGAACGATTTCGGCTTCGCATCGCCTTGATAAGCTGCAGCAATTCTCCGTCACAGAGTACTAGGATTCTCATATTTGACCTGGCGCTGAAATACTGTTACACTGCCTGTCAGGGACAGTTGTCTGCTGTCCTTACCTCGGGCTTGTTTCAGCGCCACATCTCAAACACAATGCAACAACAGTCACAAATGAGCCCATCTGCGCGATCTGTTCCAATATCCACGTCGTGATTATCGCCACGACGATTTCATATGAGTCAGGTTTGATGGTTGCCCTTGCCAGGGCCGCATGCGCCGCGATGGCGCGAACGTAAACGGTGAATCATGTCCCAGGAAACCAGTTCCGACGTCGTAGTCGAGGCTTCGGAAGAAGTCGAGAAGCCCAAACCTCGACGCGCACCACGGCGAAAGCCCGCCAAGGTTGAGACCGAGGCCGAAACTACTCCAACTGCAACGACAGAAGAACAACCAGCAGGTGAACAATCTGTCGCACAAGCACCTCAGTCGCCTGATGCTTCCGTGAAGGATGACGCGCCCGAAATTGTGCAGGCGGCTCCGAGTAGTGACACCCCGCAGGCAGACGCTTCGTCTCATGATGCGAAAGTCGACAGCGCACCTGCTGAGCAAGCTGAGGCATCGGACTCCGCTGAGTCGTCGCCTGCAGCAGTTGAGAGCACTCACGAGAACGTGTCTCGCGAGCGTGGCCGCGCTCCGCAGCAGTCTCGCCCACAGCGCCAGCAGCGCCGTGAGCGACCGGACGGTGACCGCCAATCGCATGATGGGCATCGCAACAACGGACGATCGCGAGGTGGGCAATACCGCGAACGCGAACGCGACATGGATTTGATCCAGCGCGATGGCCCGTCACACAACATACTCGATCTCATGCAGAAGGAAATGCCAGAGCTTCAGGAGCTGGCCCGCTCGATGGAGGTGCAGAACCCCCAGCGATACAAGAAGGCCGACCTGATGAACCGCATCCTGCAGGCGCAGACCGAGGCTGCTGGCTACAAGTGGGGCGAGGGCGTCCTGGATGTGATCGAGGATGGCTTTGGCTTCCTGCGCGGCGAACGGTATCTGCCGGGCCAGGACGACATCTACGTCTCTCAGTCGCAGATCCGGCGGTTCGGTCTGCGAACCGGCGATAAGGTTGCCGGCCAGATTCGCCCGCCGAAGGACAATGAGAAGTTCCACTCACTGCTGCGTGTTGAGGCGGTTAACGGCCTCGATCCAGAGACAGCTCGGCGTCGACCGAACTTCGACACGCTGACGCCGATCTTCCCGCTCGAGCTCATCGATCTTGAGACCCAGCCGCACATTCTTTCGACGCGCCTGGTCAATCTCGTCGCGCCGATCGGTCGTGGTCAGCGTGGCCTGATTGTCTCGCCGCCGAAGGCCGGTAAGACAATCATCCTCAAGGCCATTGCCAACGGCATAACGACCAACTGCAGCGACATTCATCTGATCGTCTGTCTCATCGGCGAGCGCCCCGAAGAGGTCACCGACATGAAGCGCTCGGTCGACGGCGAGGTAGTCTCGTCGACGTTTGACGAGCCCGTCGAAGACCATACGAAGGTTGCCGAGATGGTCCTCGAGCGCGCCAAGCGGCTGGTCGAGGGTGGCCGCGATGTTGTGATCTTGCTGGACTCGATTACGCGTCTGGCGCGCGCCTACAATCTGGCCGTGCCGCCGAGTGGTCGCACGCTGTCCGGTGGTATCGATCCGATTGCGCTCTACCCGCCGAAGCGCTTCTTTGGCGCTGCCCGCAACATCGAGGGCGGTGGCAGCCTGACGATCATCGCGACGTGCCTCGTTGACACCGGTTCTCGTATGGACGATGTCATCTACGAGGAGTTCAAGGGCACCGGCAACATGGAGCTGCACCTCGATCGCAAGCTCGCTGAGCGCCGCATCTATCCGGCGATCGACATCCAGCGTTCCGGCACGCGTCGTGAGGACCTGCTGCTGGACGAGAACGCACTGCGGCAGGTCTACACGATGCGCCGGATGGTCTCGATGCTAGGCGGCACCGAAGGCACCGAGCTCGTCGTCGGCCGACTGGCAAAGACCCAGAACAACGCCGAGTTCCTGGTTACGCTGACGAAAGACATCTAGTCGCCCAGGTACCACGTACAAGAGAACGGGCCGGCCAATCTGGCCGGCCCGTTCTCTTGCCTATGGTTTCAGTCGTTTGTTGCTTCGCGCTCGGCGAAGAAGCGCGCGATCTCATCGACCGCAAAGGTTGGCAGCGGCGCCCGACGACTACCGCGGACCATGTTGCAGGTCGGCTCGGCCGTCATTCGTCCGATGATCGCCGCAGGAATTCCGGCATCGTGCAAGGCCGCAACACCACGTTCCGCGTCTGCACCATCAACGACCGCGAGCAGCGCGCCGCTGGCGATGAGGCCGAGCGGGTCGATGCCCAGCACATCACAGATAGCCTGCGTCTCGGGGCGTACCGGAATTGCGTCGCCGTCTACGTCGATGCCTAGCGATGCCGCGGCCGCGAGCTCCCCCAACGCCGTTGCGAGACCGCCTTCGGTCGGGTCGTGCAGGCCGCGGATGGCCACGCCGGCCTGTTGAAGAGCGCGCGCAGCAGGGATGATCGAGATTCCCGGCGATTCCAGAAAACGACTGGCGCTTTCCAGCACGTCTGCCGGGATGCGATCGACCAGTTGATCGCGCGCCTCATGAGCGAGGATTGACGTGCCTTCGATGGCGATGCCGGATGCCAGCAGCACCGCGTCGTCAGGGATAGCGCGGCTCAGGTCATAGAGGTCCTCCGGAGCGCAGGTGCCAATCAGTTGACCGACCAGAATGAGGCGGTCGAGCCCGATCGTGATCTCCGTGTGGCCGCCGACCAGCGTAATGCCAATCTCGCTGGCTGCCCCCGCCAGAGATGCGAAAGTCTCCTCCACCATTGCCGGCGTGGTCTTGCCGTCCGGGAACAGCGAAGTGACGAGGAGCCAGCGAGGTGTCGCGCCCATGCAGGTGATGTCGTTGGCGTTGACGTTGACCAGGTATCGGCCCGCGTCGTTCGTTGCGAACGTAATCGGATCGGTCTTCACGACGAGCGCCGTGTCGTCGACCTGAATCGCCGCGGCATCGCGTCCGATGCCCGGGCCGATCAGAACCGCCGGGTCACTGGTGAGGTAGCGCGCAAGCAGATTGCCCAGCAGATCGCCCGGCAGCTTTCCGGCCGGCAGAAGCTCATCTCGATTCGCCAACGTACATCCCCATCGTATCAGCCGCTCGCAAAAGCGTGTGATCCGGCGGCACCAGCCGTGGGCCGGTTGCGACCGTATCGAGCGCCGTGTATTGCACACGCTCGCCATCGACGCCAACCATAACGCCGTGCCTGCCCTGATGAACGGCTTCGATCGCCGCAGCTCCCAGCGTTGTCGCCAGAAGTCGATCAGCGACGACCGGCGATCCGCCGCGCTGAATGTGCCCCAGCGAGATCGCCCGTACCTCGCTGCCAGTGCGATCAGCGAGGCTGATCGCCAGTGGGTCGCACACGCCGCCCAGCTTCCAGGAATGCGAAGCACCATCGCGCACACGATAGATCATCTCGCCAGCCGGCGATGGCACACCTTCGGCAACGACGCCGATAGTGAAACGACTGCCGCGCTCCTCGCGTCGGCGAATCGTTTCGACGATACCGTCGACGGTATATGCCCGCTCCGGAATAAGCACGACGTCCGCGCCGCCAGCAATGCCCGCGTGCAGCGCGACCCAGCCGGCATGGCGGCCCATGACTTCCAACAGCAGGATCCGGTGGTGCGATTCGGCTGTCGTGTGCAGCTTGTCGATTGCATCAGCAACGGTCGTGATGCACGTCTGGAAGCCGATTGAGTAATCGGTGCCGTGAACATCGTTGTCGATCGTCTTCGGCACGCCGATGACCGGAATCCGGCCGTCAGCGAACTCGTAGGTCAGGCGCATCGTGCCGTCGCCGCCGATGACAATGAGCGCCTCGACGCCGTGTTGCTGCAACGTCGCGAACGCATCATTGCGGCGATCGCGGGGTTCAGTCTCTCCTGGCGCAATGTAGTGCGACAGATCGGTTCGGTTGGACGAGCCGAGCATCGTGCCGCCGATGCGCAGAATGCCGCGTGTGTCTGCAGCAGTTAGCTCGCGCAGGCGTCCCTCGACAAGGCCCTCGTAGCCGTCGCGAATTCCGATAACGTGGTAGCCATACTCATTGATGGCAATGCGCGTAATCGCACGGATTGCTGCGTTGAGACCTGGGCAGTCTCCGCCACCTGTCATCACGGCGATGGTCTTCGTCATGACTCTCCGTTACCGTTGTTCTCTCTGGCGGCAGATCCGACCGCGGCGCTGGTTGCTATAATGATCCGCTGGCGCGACCCCGTACACCGGAGTCCAAACGTCGATTCTACATGACTGCCAGGATTGCTCTTTTCCGGCGCGAGCTGGACAAACAGATGAGGCGACCGTGGAGGAAGTAAACACGACGCGAAGCCGCGGCTTCGTTGAGGAGCTGATCGATCAGGAAGATGACTTCGACCGCTGGTACGTCGATGTCGTGAAGCGTGCCGAGCTGGCAGATGATGCGCCAGTGCGAGGCTGCAAGGTCGTTCGGCCCTACGGCTATGCGTTGTGGGAGAACTTCCAGGCGTCGCTTGACAGCCGATTCAAGGCGACTGGCGTACAGAACGCGTACTTTCCGATGCTGATCCCGCAACATATGATGGAACGCGAGGCCGAGCACGTCGAAGGCTTCGCACCAGAAGTCGCCTGGGTGACGCGCGGCGGCAAAAGCGATCTGGAAGAGCCGCTTGCGATCCGCCCAACTTCCGAGGCAATCATATGCTCCAAATTGGGCGAATGGGTGCAGTCGTACCGCGATCTGCCGATCATCGTGAACCAGTGGTGCTCTGTCTTGCGCTGGGAGAATCGGCCGCGCGCATTCCTGCGAACGAGCGAGTTCCTCTGGCAGGAGGGTCATACGGCCCACGCAACGGCGGAAGAGGCGGATCAGCGCGCGAGGATGATGCTCGACATCTATCGAGACTTCCTGGAGAACGAGCTGGCGATTCCGGTCATCCCGGGCGTGAAAAGCGAGACAGAGAAGTTCGCAGGCGCGGTCCGCACATATACCGTCGAGGCGATGATGGGCGGGAAGTTCTGGGCGCTACAGTCTGGCACCTCGCACTATCTTGGCGAGAACTTCTCGAAGGCGTTCGGCATCGACTTCCTTGACAAGGACGGCGAGCGGAAGTTCGCTCACGGCACGAGCTGGGGGCTGAGCCAACGGACAATCGGTGCGGTCGTCATGGTGCATGGCGACGATGCGGGCCTCAAGCTGCCGCCACGCGTCGCGCCGATCCAGGCCGTCATTATCCCGATCTGGCGCAAAGAGGCGGAGCGCGACGGCGTTGAGGAGCACATTACACGCGTCACCAACGCACTCGGTGACGTGCGCACATTCATTGATCGACGCGACGACAAGACACCCGGCTGGAAGTTCAACGAGTGGGAGCTCCGTGGAGTACCGCTGCGCATCGAGGTCGGGCCGCGCGACGTCCAGAGTGGAAACGCCGTCGTCGTGCGGCGCGACACGCGCGAGAAGAAGGTCGTGGCTATCGATCAGCTGGAGCAGGTCGTAGCCGATCTGCTCGTGGAGATTCAGGCCAGTCTGTACACGACAGCGCTCGAACGCCAGAAAGCGCATACCGTGCCGGTAACGTCGCTCGGTGAGCTATATGACAGAGCGGCTTCGAACGCCGGGTTCTCGGTTGCGTCGTGGTGTGGGGGCGAAGCGTGTGAGGCGACGGTGAAGGACGCGTCGAAGGCGACGATCCGTTGCCTGCCGTTCGACCAGCCGAGCGAGCATGGGCCGTGCATCGTCTGCGGCAAGCCTGGCGTCACTGAAGCGATCTTCGCCCGCGCCTACTAGTTGACGATTACTCTTCGTCGTCCAGCAAATCCGCGAGATCCTCGTCGTCGCCCAGCAGTAGCTGGGCGACGCGCGCTTCGCTGTACTGATAGCGCATGACCTCTTCGCGGAGCCGGCGCGACGAATCGTCGATCGTGCGAACGCGGAGCTCGGCCGCGTCCAGCATGGCATTGCAGCTGTTGGCGAGCTCGACCGCCTCTTCGTAGGCAGCGATCGTTTCGGCGAGAGACAGGTCATCGTCCTCAAGCCGCTTGACTGCCTTTTGCAGCTGCTCCAGCCGCGCTTCAAACTGCCGCAGTGGAGGCGTGTCGTTGTCATAGCCGCTCATTGTCGCTCCTGTCGCACGGTTGCCCTGACTGCGCCGTCAGCAAATTCAATATTGAGATCGCCGGTAGTAGCAGCTGCCGTAGCCGTCCGAATCCGGCGGGTGCCGTTCGGCGTCGCTGCCGATACAAGCGCATAACCGCGCCGCAGAATGGCGCGCGGATCGAGCAATGCCGATGACGCCGCCAACGCCTCTACGTCGCGGCGGCGATCCTTCACGCGTCGCGGCACTTGCCCGACTGCCGACCGCTGCGCCTCATCGACAGCCTGCCTCGCGGAGTCGAGCGCTCGACCCGGGTGGCGATGTCGTGTCGAGGCGAGTGCGTCCTTGAGACGCTGCCGCTCCGCCTGCAATGCCGATAGGGCACACGCCTGGGCGCGAGTCACCGCGAATCCCAGTTGCGCGACGATCTCGTCGCGGTCCGGCACGCATAATTCGGCAGCGGCGCTGGGAGTAGGGGCGCGGACATCGGCGACGAGATCAGCGATGCAAGTGTCGGTCTCGTGACCAACGGCGCTGACGATCGGGGTGCGCGCCGCGTAGATCGCCCGCCCTAGCCCTTCGTCGTTGAACGCCGCCAGGTCTTCGGCCGAGCCGCCACCACGTCCGATGATGATGACGTCGCAGCCGCCGAATATATCGAGCTTGCGGAGTGCAAGGACAAGATCTTGCGCTGCATCCGGCCCCTGCACGGCGCTCGGCGCGAGGATCAGCTCAGTCAGGGGAAATCGACGCGCGACAACATTCTGGATGTCGTGCCAGACAGCACCTTGCGCGGACGTGACAACGCCAATCGTTGCCGGCATCTCCGGTAGGGGCCGCTTTCGCTCTGCGGCGAACAGCCCTTCCAGCTCGAGCCGCCGCCGCACCTCCTCGAATTGCAACTGCAGGACGCCGATCCCAACGGGCGCAACATTGTCGACCATGACCTGGTATTGCCCGCGTTGCTCGTAGAGCGTGATGCGCCCGTGCACCAGCACCTCTTCGCCATTGCGCGGAATGGCCAGCAGGCCCATCTGTTTGCCTCGGAAGAGGACGCAACTGATCTGGATGTTGTCGCCAACGAGCGAAAAGTAGATATGCCCCGCCGCAGAGCGTGAGAAGTTCGTTACTTCGCCACGGACCCAGATGTCAGACAGAACCGGATCGTATTCGATCAGCTCCTTCAGATAGGCGGTGATCTCCAGGACACTCAGGACACGCATGCCGTTCGTCCTATTGGTCGTCGGGCTTGAGCACCACGAGTGGGCTGCCGTATTCGACCGCCTGCGCATTGCCGGCGATGACTTCGACGATCGTGCCGGCTCGGTCGGCGGCGATCTCATTCATGATCTTCATCGCCTCAATGATGCCAATCGTCTGGCCCTCTTCGACACGATCGCCAATCTGGACGAACGCGGGCTCATTCGGCGCAGGAGCTACGTAGAACGTGCCGATCATCGGGGCGCTGACGACGTGAATAGCCTCATCTTCGATGGCAGGTGACGGAGCGGCGAACTGCGCTCCAGACGCATCACTCGATCCATTGCCAGTGAAGGAAGGCTGGACCGTTTCCGTCTTCGAACGCAGACTGACACTGAGTTGCCCATACGCCATGTCAAGGCTCTCGATGCCGCCGGAACGCATCATCGTGATGAGCGAGCGAATGAAGTCCGAGAGCTCCTCCGAGCTGAGATTCTGGATCGCCAGGTCGCGTTGCACTGCACTGTCGTCGGCCACCGTCATGCTCCTATGAGACGCGCTCAAGGTACTCGCCACTGCGCGTGTCGATCTTCAGCGTGTCACCTTCGTTGATGAACAACGGGACGTTGACAACGACACCCGTTTCGAGGGTGGCCGGCTTGTTACCGCCGGTGGCAGTGTCGCCGCGGAAACCGGGGTCGGTCTGCGTCACCACGAGCTCGACGGTGATCGGCAGCTCGATATCAATCGGCTCCCCCTGATAGGTCAGAAGATCGATCGTCTCCTGCTCCTTCAGGTACTTCAGAGCGTCGCCGAGCGTCTCCTGCGACAGCGGAATCTGCTCAAATGTGTCCAGGTCCATGAAGATGTAATTTTCGTCCTCTGGATAGAGAAACTGGACGCGCTGACGCTCGAGCCGGACCAGCGGGAATCGGCTGCCGGCCTGGAACGTCTGGCTGGTTGTCGAGCCAGTTCGCAAATTGCGCATGGTGAGCCGCACGAAGGCGCTGCCACGTCCCTGCTTGACGTGCTGATATTCGACGATGCGTTGCAGGGCACCGTCGTGCTCAATAATCAAACCCTTGCGCAGATCACCGGTGTCGATCATCGTGGTCGTTCTCCTCAACGCTTCTGTCAGATTGACATCTTACTTGCAGATGTCAGGACTTCGATGCCGTCTTCCGTAATCAGAACGACGTCCTCGACGCGGACACCGCCCCATTCAGGAAGGTAAATGCCGGGCTCGACGGTAATGACGTTGCCGGCTCGCAGGACATCAGTTGACGCCGTGCTCGCAGATGGCGCTTCGTGAACCCGCACACCGACACCATGCCCGAGGCTGTGGCTGAACTCACGACCGTAGCCACGCTCGGCGATGTAGGAGCGCGCCACCGCGTCCATTTCGCGGCCTGTCATGCCCGGTTGCACGCGCTCCAGGACCTCTTCGACCGCTTGAGCGACAATCGGGTAGATCTCGCGAAGCTTCTCGTCCGGCTCTCCCACCCAGACAGTGCGGGTGAGGTCAGCGCAATAGCCTTTATAGCGCGCGCCCATGTCAATGACGATCGGCTCGCCTTCGCGAATGACGCGCTCGCCCGGCTCGTGGTGCGGTCTGGCAGCGTGGGTCCCGGCTGCGACGATCGTCGGGAATGACGGCCCTTCCGCGCCGAGCTCGACAAATGCGACGTGGATCTTCCAGGCGATCTCGTGCTCAGTCTGACCGGCCTCGATTGTCGGCGCAACACGGTCGAACGCTGCATTCGTGATCTCGAACGCTTTGCGAAGCAGCTCTATCTCGCTGTCCGTCTTGACGGCGCGAAATTCTTCGACCAGCCCATCAACCGGCACCCACTCAGCCGCGTAGCCTTCGGAATCCAGCCGCTCCCTGATGCTCCGCAGCACGCCGTCGAACATGGCCTGCGATTCGTAGCCGATGCGATGCGCGCCGGCCTCCACGATGACAGCGGCATCAGCCGAGCCCCAGCCACTCTCGCGCTGAACAACGCGCACGTGCGGTGCTTGTGCTTCAGCCTGAGTGACATTGACCGACCCTGTGACGAGCACAGCGCTATCGGCGGTGATCAACAGGTGACCCGACGATTCGTTCGGGGCGATGTCTTCGCCCGTGAAACCAGTCAGATACAGTCGATTCGACGGATGCGTGATCAGCACTGCGTCGAGGCCGCGCTCTGCCAGCGCCTGTCGAACCTTGTCAACTCGCTGCACAGTTTCAGTCACCGTTAGCCTTCCCGTCCTGCCTGATGGTATCCAGCAAGTAGTGGAGCGCCATCTCGTAGCCGGTCGCTCCGAACCCGGTGAGCGTCCCTCGCGCGACTGCTGCGATGACAGAGTGGTGTCGGAACGGCTCACGAGCGGCGACATTCGACAGATGGATCTCAATCGCCGGGGAAGGAACGGCAGCAATTGCGTCGCGCAACGCAATGCTGTAATGCGTTAGCGCGCCCGGATTTATGATGATACCAGCGGCAATCCAGCCATAGCGATGAATCTGATCGACAAGAGCGCCTTCGTAATTTGACTGGGTGATCGAAAGCTCGACGCCATGCTCGGCGGCGATGTGTGACAGGCGCTGGTCGATTTCATCGAGCGTGGTCGCGCCGTAGATATCAGGCTCGCGGCGCCCGAGGAGGTTGAGATTCGGTCCGTGGAGGACAAGAATCAGCGGCTGCCTTCTGGTCGATTCGCTCACCGTACCCATCCTCGTTCGCGCAACATCTCATTGCCCAATAGCCCCAGCAAAACCTCTGCATCAGTCCCGGCGTATTCGGGGTGATACTCGAATCGAGCGCGCTCAAAATATTGAACGAGATAGGTCTTGCCGTCCTCGGCGTTGCGCTCGCGTACCGGCTCACTGATCGGATAGCCGTATGACATCAGGCCGCCCTGACTATTCCAGTACTGCTGAAATTCTGCTCCCATATTGTGTCCGGTCTGTGGAAAGTAGGTGAGGCCAGGTTTCGGTGTTGACGACGAAGCCCACGGATCGATGCCGCGCTTGGCAAGCGCCCAGCGGCCCATGTGACCGAGCAGTACCTCGAACTCTGTGCCGGCGAACTCAGGATGGTATTCAAACCGGGCGCGCTCGAAGTACTGGACGGTGTAGCTCTTACCCACGAGCGGGTCGTACTCGGTGAACTCCTCGGTCTTCGGATAGCCAAAGCGCGCGAGCCCGCCATTCTGCTGCCAGTAGGTCAGAAACCCGTAGGCGAGGCTGTGGCCCGTTTCGGGAAAGTACAGACGATCTGCCGTGCTGTTGAAGGCTGGGACGCGCGCAGCGGGCGTCGCAAGACTATTGACGACGTACCAGCTCGACGGGTCCTCGTGCCCCAGTCGCCAGGTTGCGTAACCGGCGATGTTGCGGTCGAGAACGAGCGAGATCTTCTCCTCGAAGCTGGCCGCGTTCTCGTACCAGACAGTGTGCTGGTCGCCGGCATCGTCCGTGTATCGGATCCAGGGTGAGCCTTCGTCGTTATCGTAGCCGCTCTCAGCGCCTTCACGGGACGCCAGCGCCGCTGCCTTCGCAAACGTCACCGATGTCGCGGGCGGTCCCTTGGTGGTGTTCCAGTCGTATCCGTAATAGGGGATACCCAGGAGAATGCGATTGTCGGGCATCTGCTTGCGCGCGTAGGTCAGGACATCACGCACCCACCAGATCGGCGCCACTGGCGCGGGATCAGGGCGACCGGCGTAGCCCCAGTCGTAGGCCATGATGGCGACATAATCGTTGACTGCGGCAAGCGCCTTGTAGTCATACACGCCGCCCCATGTGGACGGAGCGTCGCTTGTTCGGGCAATGACGGCCTGACTGACCAGCCAGCCGCGCGGCTTGAACGAGAGATTCAGCCGTCGCATGAAGTCGGTCAGGGCCTCGCGGTCGGCCTGGTTCAGTCCTTCAAAGTCGATGTGGATGCCGTCATAGCCATTCGTCGCGACAACCTCGACCAGCTTGGCGACGATGGCGTCACGCTCTTCAGCAGTGTCGATCTGCTTCGTGAACTCATCCCAGCGCGCTTCATTCTGAATCAGGGGGACGATCTTCTTGCCGCGCGATTTGACGAACGCAGTGACATCCGGCTGGACGAATGACTTGATCGAGCCGTTCGGTGTCAAATGATAGAAGTAGGGCGAGACGACATCGATCTGCTCGATATTCTGTTCAAGTGATGTTCGAGAGGTCGGATCGTTGCCGACGTAATAGGCCCACTTCACAATGTCGCGAGCGTGGGCGACATCACTATCACGCCACAGGGGCAGCAGGCTGACCCCCAGCGCGACGAGGACAAGGCAGGCGACTCCCGCAACTGCACGCTCGCGATTTCGTTGTCGTCGTTTCATCCGGCAGCCGAGGCCTCTCCATGCACGGCAGACATATAGACCCAAACCGGGAAGGCGGATCCGTCGTCCGTGACCGCTGTGCCACTAAAGACCATGATCGGTAGCAGGAACTCGCCCTCGCTGCCTGATCCGACTGAGTATGCGATACCAATGCTCTCGACAGTGAACGTCGCAGAGACTGTTCCGGCTCCGGACAGATCGCTCATGTCCGCTTCGATTGCTCCCTGGCCAGCGACGACCTGGTTCCATACCTCTGAAAGCGAACGCATACCGTATTCTGAGCCGACATAATCAACGGGCCACTGGATGTTCGCCTCGCGGACGACGCCTGCGCCAGTAACCGTAATCGAAGCGGACGGGAAGGCGGCCAACAACGGCGAGGGATTCGCTGGCTGGACGAAGACGACGGCGATGTCTGCCTCGTCGTTGCGCCCGATGATCTGACCACTGCCGACGCCGGTGCTGACCAGCCCGCTGGAAGCGAGCCAGCTCTCGGCTGAGGCGATGAGCGTGCCGTCATCGGCAAGCGGTGCGGTTGCAGCCGACGAGTTGCTGTACTGAATCGACCGCGTGCGGACATATAGCGAACTCGATGAGCCTACGACGCTGTAGGACGTGCTGCTATTTACCTTGACATCCCCATCAACACCGAGGTTCGCGGCCATGGTGGCGACATCGTCCGCCGTGTATTCGGGCCAGATGAACTTGTAAACCGTGCCGGTTGTCGGCGCACTCACGCTCGAACGATCCAGGACGTAATCAAGCGTCAGGCCGCGCGAGAGGCCGCCGCTCACGATCTGCGCCGGCGGTAGCGCGCCGAAATCGCCAATCAATGGCTCCGGAGTCGGTTCTTCGTCGACCGGCTCCTCGACAATCTCCTCCGTCGGCTCTTGGATGGTTGCCTCGGTCGGCTCGTCTTCTTCGACGACCGCTTCCTCAGTCGACGTTGGCGCGACGGCCGGGACCGTCACAGTCGGCGCTGCCGGCATCGTCACAGTCGGCTGGGTTCCGCCGAGCCCCTGCGTTGCCGTCGGAACATCCGGGCTCGCAGTGCTGCCAGCGACTTCGAGGAACGATGGGGTAGTCGCCGCATTGGACTGTGACGGGTCGTCGTCACCGCGACCGGTGAGCAACATGACGCCGACAAATGCAAACGCGGCAATAAAGAAGGCGATCGCAATCAACGCGTTGCGTTGCGACGTGTCGCGGCCGCGATCGGGCGGTCGTCGCTCGTCGTACGTGCGGCGGTCTCGCAATCAGATTGTCCTTTCACCATCTGCCCAGGCGCATGCTCCCCATCGATCAATGATGGAGTAGTGGCAGAACGCGATTCGGAAGCCTACACCACTTCCTGGATGCGGCGCAGTTGGACGATCTGATCGCGAAGGAGAGCCGCACGCTCGTATTCAAGCATCTTGGCAGCGTCCTTCATCTGGCGCTCAAGATCGCTGATAAGACGCGTCAGCTCGTCGGGCGGAATCATCGCGATCTCGCCGTCAGGTGACGCGGTTGCATATTCGGGCGATTCCTCGGCCGCCATCTTGACGCGGTCGGTCAGGTCGCGGATCTCCTTGACGATCGTGCGCGGGACGATGCCGTGCTCATCGTTGTGCGCGATCTGCTTCTCGCGGCGTCGGTAGGTCTCTTCAATCGCTTTACTCATCGAGACTGTCATGTTGTCGGCGTACATGATCGCCATACCCTCGACGTGCCGGGCAGCGCGTCCAATTGTCTGGATCAGCGAGCCATACGACCGCAGGTAGCCTTCCTTGTCCGCATCGAGGATGGCCACAAGCGACACCTCCGGCAGGTCGAGACCCTCACGGAGCAGGTTAATGCCGACGACGACGTCATAGATCCCGAGGCGCAGGTCCCGCAAAATCTCGATCCGCTCCAGCGTCTCGATCTCGGAGTGCAGGTAGTGGGTGCGAATTCCCATTTCCTTGAGATAGTCGGAGAGATCCTCGGCCATCTTCTTGGTCAACGTCGTAACGAGAATGCGCTCGCCGCGCGCGATCCGCTCGTTGATCTCGTGCAGTAGATCGTCGATCTGCCCCTTCGTTGGCCGCACCGAGATCTGCGGATCGAGCAGGCCGGTCGGTCGGATGATCTGCTCGACAACCTGCTCGGAGTGCTCCATCTCGAACGGGCCTGGCGTTGCGGTCACATGGACGACCTGATGGATAGTTTCGAGAAATTCGTCGAATGTGAGCGGGCGGTTGTCGCGCGCCGATGGGAGACGGAACCCATGATCGATCAGCACGTCCTTACGCGCCTTGTCGCCGTGGTACATGCCGCGAACCTGCGGCAGCGAGATGTGTGACTCGTCAACGAAGAGCAGGAAGTCAGCCGGGAAATAATCGAGTAGCGTCCACGGCTTCTGCCCAGGCAGTCGTCGCCCGAGGTGCATCGAGTAGTTTTCGACACCCGCGCAGTAGCCGGCCTGCTGCAGCATCTCCACGTCATACATCGTGCGCTGGCGGAGCCGGGCCGCCTCAAGCACCTTGCCCTGGCCATCGAGCTCAGCGAGACGATCGTCGAGCTCGGCGAGGATGTCGACGATCGCAACTTTCAGCTTCTCGTCGGTCGTGACGAAGTGCTTTGCTGGATAGATCTCGGTGCTGTCGCGCTCGGCCAGAATCTCGCCGGTCAGCGGATCAAGCTCAACGATGCGATCGATCTCGTCGCCGAAGAACTCAACGCGAATGGCCAGCTCGTCGTAGACCGGGTAGATCTCCAGCGTGTCACCGCGTACCCGGAACGTGCCTCGAACGAGCGTCATGTCATTGCGGTCGTACTGGACGTCAATGAGGTGGCGCAACACGCGGTCGCGCCTGATCGCCTGACCCCGCTTGAGACTGACGACCTGCTGCTCGTAGTCTGACGGCGAGCCGAGGCCATAGATGCAGGACACCGACGCGACGATCACGACGTCGTTGCGGGATCTCAGCGCGCGCGTGGCGGCGTGACGCAGCTTATCGATCTCATCGTTGATCTGCGCATCCTTCTCGATGTACGTGTCGGTCCGCGCTATATAGGCTTCTGGCTGATAGTAGTCGTAGTACGAGACGAAGTACTCGACGGCGTTGTCCGGAAAGAACTCTTTGAACTCGCTGTAGAGTTGGGCAGCGAGTGTCTTGTTGTGCGCCAGAACGAGCGTCGGCTTCTGAATGCGCTCGATGACGTTTGCCATCGTGAACGTCTTCCCGGAACCGGTGACGCCGAGAAGTGTTTGCTGGGCCATGCCGGCCTCAAGGCCGGTAACGATCTTGTCGATGGCGTCTGGCTGGTCGCCGGTTGGCTTCAGGTCAGAGACAATACGGAAGGCTGGCATGCAGGGTTGCTCCATTCCGGAGAGATGAAGATGCCGGCCGCGGATCCGGCCGGCAGAGTCTCCGTAATTATACCTGTTTCAGCCAGGATTTCGGGCAAAACAGCTCAGCCTATTGGCGGCGCAATCGGTCGGACAAGCGGCGACGTTCAGCGTCTGATCCGACGGAGCCAACCGGAAATCCTGTCGCCGATCGGCGTTGAATGATCCGGTGAGAGCGTGATGTCGCGCCCGCGCCATGTTTGCGGTCCGAAGTCGGGTGTTGACCCGCTGCGTGGCGACTTTCCGCGGCCCAACAGCATCGCAACGAAGCAGATGATGGCTAGCGCGGCCGCGACGATCTGGACGATGCCGCTCGTCATTAACGCAATGAACGCGAAGAGAAAAACGCCGGCCAGGATAATGGTCGGCGATATTCGCGGAACGCGCGGCAGCGTCGGAACGCTTCGTCGAGGCTTCTTTGAATGCACGAGACGCAGGTTCGGCTGGCGTGGTGGAGCGGGATCATCCCCCATGCGATCCAGAATCTGGATGATCTCTTCTTCGACCTTCGTGTACTTCTTGTCTGGCATTGCTGCCTCCTCCGCGACGGAGATGCGGAGCACGAGGACGGAATCAAGATTCCGACGTGATTCCGCGCGATTCTGGACGCCACTGACGAATTCTGGACGGACGAGTGTCTTCGCGAACAGAACAGCGGTTGTGTTTGTAGTGTACGACACGTATCCCGATTTCACCCTGTTCGCAGGCGCGAATGCTTCGGGCGGATGTGATCCCGGTGTTAGACTTGATGTCTTGCCTTGCACCGGGATCTTCTGCTCGGTCGCCGATATGTTTCACTGGATGGGTCTATGTTCCGCTATACCGTTGCCGATGCCGATGGCACTGTCAGCTTTCTTGGGCCAGCCCACGCACTGAAAATGCTCGTCGCAGCCTGCGCGCGCGGCGCATCAACACTGGCTGAGCTGCTCGATTTCGCCCGACGTTACGACGACCAGTTCCCGACAGCAGTCCTAGATGGACTCGCCGTCTTCGACGAGCACAACCTGCGTGATAACACTCGCCAAATTGAGGCCATCATGGCGGACACATCATCGTTCGATTGGCCGCCGTTTCGCGTCTACAACGACGCGACCCGGCGAGCGAGTACGCAGCCGGGTCGGTCGGGCCTGATCGTATTCAACCTGGGGTCAAAGCGGATCGTGCAGGTCCAGAACAGCTACTCCGAAATCCAGCGTAAGGATCGCGGTCGCATCCGTACCGGGGGCCACCCGACCCGCGTTCTGTACTTCTACGATCTCCCGTCGGAGTGGTCGATCGTTCCGTAGAGCGTCGCGGCCTACTGGCGATCCTTGCGGACAGCGGACTTGCGATCGGCGGGCGAATCCATGCGCGGGCGGCGGCGGAACATACCCCCGAACAGCATCTGCGACATCTGGTCGCTCACTGAACCCTGGTTGAGCTCGGACTGTGTCTGCTGCACGAGTTGTCCCTCGCGACGCTCAGTCGTTGCCCAGTCGGCGCGTGCGTCACGCGCTTCCGTGAAGTTGGCAAGTAACGCTTCGTCGGCTTCTGGTGACGCTGAAGCGATCAGCGCTCGTTGATGATCGAGCTCCTCGATCACTGTGTCGATCCAGCGCAGAATCGCGCCGCGGTTTGTCGCGCAGATATCGCGGTGCATTTCCGGGCTGCCGGCTGCCAGACGCGACGCGTCGCGAAAGCCGCCGGCGCTGAGATACTTCATGTCGCGCCAACCGGCATCGCGGCTGACGGAGCGCATGAGTGCTACCGACATCAGGAACGGCAGGTGGCTGATCCCGGCGACATAAGCGTCGTGCTCAACGGCATCGATGAAGAGCGGCTCAGCGCCGAGCGCGTTGACCATGCCGAGAACTGTCTGGACGGCGGCCTCGTCTGCGTTGACCTGTGGGACGACGCACCAGGTTGCATCCTTGAAGAGGTCCGCCTCTGCGCCTTCGACGCTTAGCGTCTTGCCCGCCATTGGGTGCCCGCCGATGAAGCTGACGGTGCTTGGCAGAAGCTCCTTCGCCCAGCCCATAACGTCGGCTTTTGTCGACGTTGTGTCGGTGACGACCGCGCCGGCCTTCAGATGTGGCGCGATGGATTCCATGACTTCTCTGGTTGCCAGCGGCGGGACGGCGAGCACGACAAGATCGGCATCCGTCACTGCGCGCGAAAGATCCCATTCAGTGTTGTCTACAGCCTTGATCTTCTTGCTGTAGTTCTGGTGCTCGAGGTCGAGATCGAAGCCGGTGATGTGAAGCACCGAGTCGCGATTGCCGTCCTTCGTAGCCCATCGGCGAAGACCAAGTCCGATTGATGAGCCGATCAGCCCGAGGCCGATGATCGTCACCCTCTGCATGATGTCCCCTTCATTGTTGGGATGGGAAAGTCGTCGGTCGAAAGTGCATTCTGACGCGAAAAGTATACCAAGCAGATTGCTGAATTCGTTGACGAGGTTATGGCTCGGGTGAGCCGACCGGCGTCTCCTGCGCTGGGATCGCTGTCTCAGTAGAAGTGGTGCCAGTCGATGTCAGATCGCTCAGCAGCGGATCAAGCGCAATATAGAGCACAACAAACATCGTAACCAGGAGGAAAATGGCGACGATCAGCGCCGGCGCAACGAGCCTGTCGCGCTGAGAATGGTTAGTCGAGCCCTCGTTCACTCGCGTTGCCTGCCGATCCATTGGATGAACCCACGCTGTTGCGCCACTGGCGTGCGAAAGCATAGCAGCGCTGCGGATTTTCCCGACCAATCCGTTTGCTACACTGCCATTTAGCATATTGCGGGGCTTGCGCCCGACGCGTCGCTGTGTCGATTTACCGAAAAAGGATGGGTTGAATGCCGGATTTCAAGAACTACATCAATGGAGCGTGGGTCGACGCGAAGAGCGGGGCTGCGATGGAGCGCGCCAACCCGGCGACCGGCGCGATGATCGGCAGCTTTCCGAAGAGTGGCCGTGACGATGTCGTCGCCGCAGTCGAGGCCGCTAACAATGCCTTCGACAGCTGGCGCCGCTACCCAGCGCCAAAGCGTGGCGAGATCCTCTATCGCGTCGGCCAGCTCATGATGGAGCGCAAGGAGCAGCTCGGTCGTGAGATGACCGAGGAGATGGGCAAGGTGCTGACTGAGGCCAAGGGCGATGTCCAGGAGGGCATCGACATGGCCTTCTACATGGGCGGCGAAGGCCGCCGCATGTTCGGTCACACGGTACCGGCCGAGCTCCCGAACAAGTGGGCGATGTCGGTCCGCAAGCCGCTCGGCGTGGTTGCGGCGATCACGCCGTGGAACTTCCCGATGGCAATCCCGACCTGGAAGATCATGCCAGCGCTCGTGGCCGGGAACACCGTTGTGCTGAAGCCTGCTTCCTATACGCCGCGCATGGCCGTCCGGCTGGTCGAGATCTTCGAGGAAGCCGGCCTGCCGAAGGGTGTGCTGAATCTCGTCATCGGTAGCGGCCAGGAGGCCGGCGAGGTGCTGGTTGAGCACCCTGATGTCGCGCTCATCTCGTTTACCGGCTCGAACGAGACCGGCACGCATATCAATGTGGAGGCAGCGCGGTCGTTGAAGCGCGTGTCGCTTGAGCTCGGCGGCAAGAACGCGATCATCGTGATGGATGACGCGGATGTCGACCTCGCCGTAGAAGGCATCGTCTGGAGCGCGTTCGGCACCTCCGGCCAGCGCTGCACCGCTGCCAGCCGCGTCATCGCCGACAAGCGCGTAGCAGACGAAGTGACGCAGAAGATCGCCGACCGCGCCGAAGCGATGCGCCTGGGCGACGGTCTGGACGCCTCGACCGACGTGGGACCGGTCGTCAGCAAGTCGCAGCTCGAGCGCATCCAGTCCTATGTCGTCATTGGCAAGGAAGAGGGCGCGGAGCTCGCCGTCGGCGGCAAGATCGCTGACTGGGATGACCTTGCCAGGGGCCACTTCCATCAGCCGACCGTGTTCGGCAATGTGAACCCGGACATGCGTATTGCCCAGGAAGAGATCTTTGGACCGGTGACGGCTGTCATCCCGGTCGATGGCCTCGATCAGGCGATCGACGTGGCGAACAACGTCAAGTACGGGTTGTCGGCATCGATCTATACCCAGGACGTCAACAGGGCATTCCGGGCGATGCAGGATATCTACACGGGTATCTGCTACATCAACGCCGGAACGATCGGCGCGGAAATTCAGCTGCCGTTCGGCGGCACGAAGGCGACCGGTAATGGCCACCGCGAAGCTGGGCAGGCCGGCCTCGATGTTGTCACCGAGTGGCAGTCGATCTACGTCGATTACAGCGGTCGCCTGCAACGCGCGCAGATCGATGACGTTGAGTAAGGATCAGACGACTAAGCTCTGAGCGGCCTCGCCCTGGCAACAAACGAACGGCCCCCGCGAAAGCGCGGGGGCCGTTCGTCGTTGTGGCGCGTAAATCGGGCTAGTGTGGTGGCTCGTTTGCGCCGTTCGGCCAGACGCGCTTCTCGACCATGGCGCAGCGATGATGAACGACTTCGAGGCCGAGTCCTGTTGCATACGCAATCAACTCGTCGCTCTCAGCGCCCGGTTGCAGCCAGAAGATCGATATGCCGAGTTCCGCCGCCTCAGTCGCTACTCGCCGTCCGACCCAGGACGGGACGACAACGTCAACGACATCCGGCTTCTCCGGCAGGTCTGCTAGCGTTGGATAGACCGGGTCGCCATCGGCAGTTTCGGCATTCGGGTTTACGCCATAGACCTTGTAACCGGCCCGTTTCAAGTTGCGGTAGATCTTGTAGCCGAACTTCTCGGTGTTTTCGGACGCGCCAACGACAGCCCAGACTTTCCGGTTGACGGCATCGTCGACGATATCCTGCACGGTTCGTTGCTCGCTCATAGCCTGCGCACCTTTCGCCACAGTGCCGAAAATGAAAACGGCCGGGCAATTCGCCCAGCCGCTAGACGCGGGAAGGGAGGGATTCGAACCCTCGGTAGACTTTTACGGCCCACAACCGCTTAGCAGGCGGCCCCATTCGACCACTCTGGCACCTTCCCAGGTTCGGCTCTCAACAGCGCAATCAGCGCAGTTGATGCGGGGTGCGCATCTGCATGCACGCCACCGCAGGCCGCGCTGAAGTATAGCAGAGCAGGTACACCCAACCCCGCTATCTGGCGCGTGAAAGCCATCGATACTATGGTTGGTTCAGCGGACATCATCTCGTGTTCCGATTTGGTCGGCATCCAGGAGAGAGGCCGTTTGCGGCGTGGCAGGGCAGCAACCATCGTGGGACGTTGATCGTCGCGCAGATCTCCTGCGGCGCGTTCGACCATTCAGCGAGCTCGATCCGTCCACGCTGTGCGCTGTTGCGGGATACTGCCGCATTCGCTCGTTTCAGAAGGGCGAAATCATCTTCATCGAGGGCGAGCCGGCCAGCGCTGTTCACGTTCTCGCGGACGGAGAGGTCCGAGTCGTCCGCGAAACCGAGGATGCACGTGAGGTGATCTTGCGGCTCATTCGCCCCGGCGAGCTGTTCGGAGGAGCCGGCGGCTGGGGCGTGTCGCATTATCCCGCCACCACGATCGCCTTGGCAAAGTCCGACGTCCTGATCCTTCCGGCAGCCGAGTTCTCGCGTCTGACATCGGAGTATCCCGCGTTCGCAATGGCCGTCATCCGCGAGCTCAGCATGCGTCTCCGCGAGGCAGAGTCCCGGATTCAGGAACTGCAGACCGAGCGCGTCGAGCGGCGGATCGCGCGGATGCTGCTACGGCTGGCAAATCGCACCGGCAGACGCACCGAGCAGGGCATCGAGATCGACTCAACGCTCTCGCGGCAGGCGATCGCCGACCTGTGCGGAACGACGCTCAGCACTGCCAGCCGAATCCTTGCGGCGTGGGACCAACGCGGCATCCTCATTTCCGCCCGCGAGCATGTCGTCATTGTCCAGCCTCACGCGCTCGTGGCCATCGCTGACGACGTGGGCCACGACCTTTGACACCTGCTCTTTGCGCTAGCGCAAAGACTTCGGTAACCCCCGCTGGCATAACCGAACTAACGGAGGACGGAGCGTTCCGAAGGGACTTTCGACGTTGGCTGATGTTCACATCTCTGCAGATACCAACCTGGAAGACCTGCTATCGAGCCACCCCGAGGTCGTCTGGGTGTTCGTGCGCCGACGGATGCTCTGCTTCAGCTGCGAGCTAGCAAAGTTCGAAAGCGTCGGCGACGCCTGCCGGATCTACGGACAACCAACGAACGCATTGCTCGATGAGATCGGCGCTGCGATTCGCGGCGAGACGTTGCCAACTGGCGCAAGGTAATCGGGAGAGTGGGGCGACGACATGTTATCGGCACTCATGGATGAGGATATGGTCCTCGCGATTCTGAAAGAGGTCTATGATCCCGAACTCGGCATCAATGTCGTCGACCTGGGACTCGTCTATGGCGTCGAGATCACGAACAACGACGTCCGCGTCACGATGACTCTCACTACGCCCGGCTGCCCGTTGCATGACGTCCTGACCGACGCCGTCGACTCGGCAGTCCGCTCTCGTGTTCCTGGCGTTGAGGCGGTTGAGGTGAATCTGGTCTGGTACCCGCCATGGACGCCGGATCGAATCACTGATGAGGGCAAGCAAGAGTTGGGGTGGTGGTAATGCGGCTCATATCCCGAAAGAAGGGGACGGCAGTCGAGGCGGGGCAGCCAATCACGAGCGAGTGGAAGATCAGCGATGTTCTCAAGGTCTATCCTGACCTGCTCGATACGCTGGTCGAAACGACTCCCGCATTCGAGAAGCTGCGCAATCCAGCTCTGCGGCGCGTGCAGTCGCGACTGATCACTGTTGGTCAGGCAGCCGGCATCGCTGGCGTCGATTCGCGCTCCTTGCTGAAGCGGCTCAATCGCGCTGCAGGCCTGGAAGCACCGGACACCGACGAGCCTGGTGCGCCGGGCAAAGTCGCCGCGGTCGAGCGACCTGATTGGGTCGAGCGCGTTGCTATCGCACAGGAGCTCGACGTGCGTCCACTTCAGGAGCGCGGCGAAGAGCCATTTAGCGCCATCATGGAAGTATCTCGTCAGGTGCCCGAGGGCCAGGCGTTCCTGCTCCTGAACAACTTCGAGCCGGTACCGCTGTACGACGTGCTGGGCATGCGAGGCTTCGAGCACTGGACGGAATCGGACGCGCCGAACGAATGGCGCATCTGGTTCTACAACTCTGGGAAGAAGCTCACGTCGCACGCGAATGCACATCAGAAGCAGCCGAGCGCGCCGGTCACGGAGACGGAGTGGGGGAAGGCCGACGCCAGCGTCACGATTGACGTCAGCGAGCTGGTCCCGCCGGAGCCGTTGATCAAGATCATGGAGGCGCTGGAGGATCTGCCGGACGGATCATCGCTGCTCGTCCATCACGTGCGTCGCCCGATGCACCTGTATCCACAGCTCGACGCGATGGGCTATCGACACGATACACGTGAGCTTGCGCCGGATCAGATTGAGGTCTTCATTCAGAAGCCCCCGTTCGCTGAGAGCGTGTCGTGAAGCCGGCTGCAATGCCACGTCCGACTGGCGGCATCAGTTCCGCCCACGCCCCTGATCTCGACATTCCAGCCCGCTTCATGGCGCTCGCGATGCTCGGCATGCTGCTGACCGCAATCATCGGGGTCGTTGCTTATCCGCTTCTGCTGGAGTCGTTCTACGCGCCGAAGCTGCTGGCGTTCGTCCATCTTCATACGCTGGGCATTGTGGCACCGCTCGTCGTTGGGGCGAGCTACCAGCTCGTGCCGGTCGTACTGCAGGAGCCGCTGGCAGCGCCGCGCGCCGCGCGCTTCTCCTTCTGGATCTATCTCATCGGGGTCGTGCTATTCCTGCCGTCACTGGTAGGCACCTGGCAGATCGGCCTCGGCGTCGGTGGAACGCTGCTCTTCACGGCTCTGATCGTCTACGCGACGATCGTCTGGCTGACTCTTGCCTCTGCGCCGGAACGCGGGGTCATTCGCTGGCACATTGCTGCAGCGGTCATTGGATTGCCGCTTGGCGTTGCTGCCGGCTTGCTGCTGGCGTTGAACAAGACGACCGGCTTCCTTGAGGGCCACACGCTGTCCCTGCTCGCCACGCACGCAACGTTGATGATCCTCTGCTGGATTACACCGCTACTGTTTGGCGTGGCCTATCGACTCGTCGGCATGTTTACGCTCAGCGAAGACCGGCTTTGGCACGGCGTGGCCTGGACAGAGCTCGGATTCACGCTATCTGGCAGCTGGGTGCTGGCAGCGAGCTTCCTGCTCTATCACTCGCGACCAGTGTTCATTACCGCGTCGGCACTCGTCCTGATCGGTCAGGCGCTGTTCTTCGTTCAGCTGGCCCACATGTATCACGCGCGCCGCAGACGACAGATCGACGTCCACATTCCTTTCGCCATGACTGCCGCAGGCTCCGGTGTGCTGGCTGGCCTGGCGCTGTTCATTGGCTTTGTCCGTGGCGATGGCGCGGCCAGTGAACTGTGGGTGGTTGCTGTCTGGCTGGCAATCGCTGGCATGATGATCACCGCGATTCAAGGCTTCTTCTACAAGATTGCGACCTTCCTCGTCTGGCTCAACCGCTACGCGCCGGTCGCTGGACGCCAACGCGTGCCGCGCCTCGAAGAGCTCTACAACTTGCGGGTCGCGCGGGTAGGCTGGGCGTGCTGGCTCACCGCGCTTCTTATTTCGGCTACAGGGATTCTCGTCGGCGTCGATCTTCTGGTATCTGCGGGTGGTCTACTCGCGGCAGGGGGGATCGGCTGCTTCCTGAGCAACGTCGTTCGGATTGCACGTCACTGGCAATCCGGACCGTTCGATCGCGTTATCGGCCGCGTGCGCCGGAGTCGGCAAGCGGCAGTTGGAGAAAGGGTTGGCCATGTCATCGCAGGCGAGTGAGACGGTCGTTATTGATGTTCGCGGTATGGTGCCGCGCGATCGTCACCCGATGATCTTTGAGAAGATCGACGGTCTGGTGGCTGGAGAAACCATGCGGCTGGTCAACGACCACGACCCGAAGCCACTGTACTACCAGCTCATGGCCGAGCGTCCGGGCGCGATTGCCTGGGAGTACATTGAAGAAGGGCCAGAGGTCTGGCAGGTTCGGATGACCAAGCAATAGGCATCGGCATCCGCGTACAGTGAGTGGAATAACGAGAGTTCGGGCCGAACGACCCGAACTCTCGTCGTGTTATCTGCGGCGGAGAGGGAGGGATTCGAACCCCCGGAGCTCATCACTCAACTGTTTTCAAGACAGCCGCCTTAAACCACTCGGCCACCTCTCCAATGGTCGCGTCCGCCACGAACGCGGCGGACGCTCCATGAAGTTTACACTGACAGGCGCGCGACTTCAGCCACGTCAGCCGATCCGTTCCTGACCACCCATATACGGCCGGATGACCTTCGGAATCGTGATCGAGCCGTCTTCGTTCTGGTAATTCTCGATGACTGCGATCATCGTTCGCGGCATGCCGAGGCCGGAGCCGTTCAGCGTGTGGACGAACTGCGGTCGCTGGCCCTCAGCCGGTCGGAAGCGGATGTTCGAGCGGCGCGCCTGGAAGTCGCGGAAGTTCGAGCAGGACGAAACCTCGAGCCACTCGTTGACACCTGGCGCCCAGACTTCCAGATCGACCTTGCGCGACGCGACAAACGACAGGTCGCCGGTGCAGATCTCCAGATTGCGATACGGTAGCTCAAGTCGCTCCAGCGTCTCGGCGGCATCACGAATCAGTCTCGTGTGCGCTTCGCCGGATTCGTCCGGCCGCACGAACATGACCAGCTCGACCTTGTCAAACTGGAAGAGCCGCTTAATGCCGCGAACGTCGCGCCCAGCGCTGGCTTTCTCGTTTCGGAAGCAGGCCGAGTAGGCGGTGTGGCGGATCGGCAACTGCGAACCATCAAGGATTTCGTCGCGATACATATTCGTGACAGGCACCTCGGCGGTCGGGATCAACCAGAGGTCTTCCGCCTCGTCACGGAACAGTGTGTCCTCAAACTTGGGCAGGTTGCCCGTGCCGATCATCGCCTCACGGCGCACGAGGTACGGTGGGTAGACCTCTTCGTATCCTTGCTCACGATGCAGATCGAGCATCCAGGTGATGATCGCGCGTTGCAGCCGCGCGCCATCGCCGCGCAGGAAGTTGAAGCGCGATCCCGACACCTTCACGCCGCGCTCGAAGTCGATGATGCCGAGCTGCTCGCCGATCTCCCAGTGCGGGCGCGGCTCGAAGTCGAACGTGCGCGGTGTGCCCCAAGTGCTGGTCACGACGTTATCGTTTTCGTCGTCGCCGACTGGCGTCTCCTCCGACGGGAGGTTGGGCACGAGTAGTTGGAGATGCAGGAGCTCCTGGTCGAGCGCCGTGATCGTTTCGTTCTTGCTCGCAATCTCGTCGCCGAGCCGCCGCATTCTGGCGATGTGCGCTTCTCGCTCGGCACCGGCCGGTACCTTGCCGGTCTGGCGTGAACCTTCGTTGAGCGAGGCTCGCATCGTCTCGACCTCGGTCAGTAGGGCGCGGCGTCGCTCGTCCAGCTCGACGATTTCGTCGATGGGCGCAGTCGTGTGGAGCTTTGCGATCTGCTCCTTGACAAACTCGGGCCTCTCGCGGATCAGCCGTAAGTCCAGCATAGTCGTTCTCCTTCTCAGTCCTTCGCATGGTCAGGTTGGCCGGCAAGGTGAGGACGACTACTGCTGATACCGCCGCGTGTGCCGGACCAGCCCCGTTCGCGGCCGACTCGCCGAACATCCGGGGCTACATACACTCGACCATACATTCTGACACACCCACCAATCGTTTCTCGCGAATCAACAACGAAAGACGCCCTACCGGGTAGGGCGTCGTGAGCAGCGACCTTCAGTTGGAAGGCAGCCGCTCAGTCGCTAGCGCTACTGTGGGAGTACGCGCTCGGCATCTGCTCGAAGCCTGGGATGAACCGCAGCCAGGCGTCTGACACCGATGAATTGATGCGCCGCTGGATCGTGTAGTAGCGGCCCGCCTTGGGCTCGAACGGCTCACGGCGCAGCCGCATCTTCGAGTCGATGAGCAGCTTCCCGCCCTTGCGGTGATTGCAGGATCGACAGGCGGAGACGAGGTTCTCCCACGAGTGTTCGCCACCGCGCGAGCGCGGGATGATGTGGTCAATCGTCAGGTCGCCGGTATGTACGCCGCAGTATTGGCAGGTGAAGTTATCACGAATGAAGATCTCGCGGCGGGTGAGCTTCACGCGCGGGTGCGGCCGTCGAATCAGGTGGCAGAGGCGAATGACGCACGGTGCATGAAACGTCCGCGTTGAGGTTGCGATCGATGCCTGATAAACGTCGAGAATTTCAGCCTTGTCCTGCAGGACGAGACCGATAGCGCGACGCATGTTGCAGACATTCAGCGGCTCGTAGTTCTGGTTGAGTACCAGGACCATTCTGCGAGTGGCAGTGCGTTGAAGAGGTTCCGAACGTTGAGACATCGGCGTTTTGCTTCCAGGCCGCTCTCGCACTGAGCGTGCATTCAGACGCTGGATACTGGCTCACGCTGTCCGATGATAGCAAGCACCTGTGCCAATACGCAAGTACTCGTTGACAAACTCGGACAGCGTGTACGGACACTATGCGTGGCGCTGTCGCACGCTTCTAGTCGGCGGCAATCGCTGGCGCAGCCAGGATCGATCGCAGCGCCTGTCCGGTATAGGAGGCTGCAATTTCCGCGACTTCTTCGGGCGTGCCCTGCGCGATGATTTCACCACCACGATGACCACCCTCGGGGCCGAGATCGATGATCCAGTCGGCCGACTTGATGACATCCAGGTTGTGCTCGATCACCAGAACGGTGTTTCCGGCGTCGGTAAGACGCTGGAGGACGCCGAGCAGTCGCTCGATATCGGCGAAGTGCAGCCCGGTCGTCGGCTCATCGAGAATATAGAGCGTCTTGCCGGTAGCGCGACGCGATAGCTCCGACGCCAGCTTGACGCGTTGCGCCTCGCCACCGGACAGCTGTGTCGCCGGCTGTCCGAGATGGACGTAGCCGAGACCGACGTCGTAGAGCGTCTGCATCTTGTTGCGGATCTTCGGAATGTTCTCGAAGAACTCCAGCGACTCCTCAACCGTCATGTCGAGCACGTCGGCGATGTTCTTGCCCTTGTATTCGATCTCGAGTGCCTCGCGGTTGTAGCGCTTGCCGTGGCAAACCTCGCAAGGCACGTAGACGTCCGGCAGGAACTGCATCTCGATCTTGACGATGCCGTCGCCCGCACAGGCTTCGCAGCGGCCGCCCTTGACGTTGAATGAGAAGCGCCCCGCTTTGTACCCGCGCGTCTTCGCTTCGGGCATCGCCGCGAACAGTTCGCGGATGTGCGTGAAGACCCCGGTATACGTCGCAGGATTCGAGCGCGGCGTACGTCCAATCGGGCTCTGATCGATGTCGATGACCTTATCGATGTGCTCGATGCCATCCAGCCTGTCGAACGCGCCCGGTCGATCGTGGGCGCGATAGAGTACCTGCGCGATGCGCCGGTAGAGCGTATCGGTGATAAGCGTGCTCTTGCCGGAGCCTGATACGCCGGTAACGCAGATGAACGTCCCGAGCGGGAATTCGGCAGTAACGTCCTTCAGGTTGTTCTCTCGCGCCCCGCGCAACACAAGTTGAAGACCGTTGCCGATCCTCCGCTCTTCAGGGATCGGGATACTGCGACGTCCGCTGAGATAGGCACCGGTGATCGAGTCCGGGTTCGCCACAATCTCCGGATACATGCCGGCCGCGACAATCTGCCCGCCGTGCTCGCCAGCGCCGGGACCGATGTCGATGATCCAGTCGGCCGCGCGCATCGTCTCTTCGTCATGCTCGACAATGAGCAACGTGTTGCCGATGTCGCGCAGATGCTCCAGCGTGCCGATGAGTCGGGCGTTGTCGCGATGATGCAGGCCGATTGATGGTTCGTCCAGCACATACATGACGCCCATCAGACGGCTGCCAATTTGAGTCGCCAGTCGGATGCGCTGAGCTTCGCCGCCCGAGAGGCTGGCTGCGCCGCGATCGAGCGTCAGGTAATCCAGACCGACATCGACGAGGAAGCCGAGCCGCTCGCGTATCTCCTTCAGCACTTGCCGCGCGATGAGCAGCTCGCGCTCCGTCAATGCGCCAGACTGTAACCGCTCGGCAAAGTTGAGTGCATCCTGAACAGACATGCGAGCGATTTCGACAATCGAGTGATCGTCGACGGTCACGGCAATAACCTCTGGACGCAGTCTCGCACCTTTGCAGGTCGGGCACGGACGCGACGCCATGTACTGCGTCATCTCCTGGCGGATGTACTCCGAAGACGTCTGACGCAGCCGCCGCTCGAGGTAGGGGATGACACCTTCGTACTTCACTGTGTACTGCCGCCGACGCCCATTGCGTGACGTGTAGCGCACGGTGAGTGTCGGTCGGCCATCACCGAATAGCACGGCGCGCCGTTGTTCATCAGTCAGGTCACGGAACGGCACATCGAGCGAGATGTCCTTCGCGTCGGCCAACGACGCGAGCATGGCTTCATACCAGGCGTTGGCGTCGCGCCCCGGACGCGACCAGGGCGCGATCGCCCCTTTGGCGATCGTGAGATCCGGGTCTGGAACGATCAGCGACTCATCGAACTCCATCGCAATGCCGAGTCCGGTGCAGGTCGGGCAAGCCCCGTGCGGGCTGTTGAACGAGAACGAGCGTGGCTCGATCTCACCAATTGAGATGCCGCAGACGGGGCAGGCAAACTGCTCTGAGAATTGCAGCTCTGGCCCATCGACCACCTGAACGGTGACGTTGCCTTCGCCGAGACGCAGCGCCGTCTCGAGCGAGTCGATGAGTCGAATACGCAGCGCATGCAGATCCTCGTCGGACTCGTGCCGAACGACGAGTCTGTCAACGACGACCTCGATTGTGTGCTTCTTCGTCTTGGCTAGCTTGATCTGCTCTTCGAGATCGCGCGTCTCGCCATCGACCCGCACACGAACGAAGCCGCCCTTGCGGATCTGCTCCAATACGCCCTGATGCTCACCCTTGCGATCACGAATCACGGGACCGAGGATCAGCAGCCGCGAGCCTTCTTCGAGCGACAGAATCGACTCGGCCATCTGCTGCACCGACTGCTGCGAAATCTCTCGACCGCACTTCGGACAGTGTGGATGTCCGATGCGCGCGTAGAGCAGACGCAAATGGTCGTAAATTTCGGTGACGGTTCCAACGGTCGATCGTGGATTGCGGCTGGAGCCCTTCTGGTCGATTGAGATCGCTGGTGACAGGCCGTCGATCTGATCGACGTCCGGCTTCTCCATCTGCCCGAGGAACTGCCGCGCGTAGGCCGATAGCGACTCGACGTACCGTCGCTGGCCCTCGGCGTAGATGGTGTCAAAAGCGAGAGAGGATTTGCCGGAACCGGACAATCCGGTGAGTACCACGAACTTGTCACGCGGGATCTCAACGTCGACGTTCTTCAGGTTGTGTTCGCGTGCGCCTCGTACGACGATCTTGTCTGTCGGCATGTGGTCTCCGGTGGTCTGTCGGGATCGAATGGCAGTGATTGGGCCGCTTCGAGCGTAGAACATTCATTCGCAATATCGAATTGTAACACCGTCCGTACGAGCCGCACCTGTCCTGCCAACGCAGATCAGGATAGACGAGACTGTTATCATTTGAGAGAGCGAAAGTGCCGCCGGTTCGGGCTTCCTGATGAGGAAACTCGCCGGTTGCCGGGGCCGCCGATTGATGTTCGGCGCGACCTCAGCTGTGACGGCACCTGAGGTCATCTGGTCGACCGCAAAGGCTTCCGCGTCGTTCGTTCTCCGGTCGTCGCTTACGAGCCTGCCAACGCGATGTCGCGCGGAGGTTCTGGCGCAACGTTGTGATGCCGCAGGTCGGCCCGTCCTTGGCAGGACGGGTTTTTCGTCTTTGCATTGCTGATGGAGCTGGGTCAGTACCGGTTTGGCCCAAGGAGGGGAGCGCGGATGGCGACTGAGGAGCAGATGACGGACCTGGGCGGTCTACCCAAGGCGTACGATCCATCGTCGAGCGAATCACGCTGGTACGAGTTCTGGCACTCGCGCGGCTATTTCAAGCCGATCGACCGAGGCCAGGGGCCGTACGTCGTTGTGATGCCGCCGCCGAATGTGACCGGTGAGCTCCACATGGGCCATGCGCTATTCTCCTCCGTCGAAGACTTGATGATCCGCTACCACCGGATGCGGGGCTACGCAGCGCTGTGGCTGCCAGGCGCAGACCACGCCGGCATTGCGGGGCAGTGGGTGGTCGAGAAGGAGCTCGCTAAAGAGAACCTGACCCGCCACGACCTCGGCCGCGAGGAATTCATCGCGCGCATCTGGGACTGGATGGAGTCATACCAGGAGCGCATCGAAGGCCAGCTCAAGTCGCTCGGAGCTTCGTGCGACTGGTCGCGCTACGTGTTCACGATGGACCCCGGGCCGGCGCGTGCCGTCCGCGTTGCGTTCAAGCATTTGTATGACAAGGGTCTGATCTATCGCGGCGAGCGCTTGATCTCGTGGTGCCCGCGCTGCATGACCGCACTGTCCGATCTTGAGGTGAATCACGAAGAAGAGCAATCGTTCCTGTGGCACCTGCGCTACCCGCTGGACAGCGGCAACGGCGCGATTGAGGTTGCGACGACGCGGCCCGAGACGATGCTCGGCGACACGGCTGTCGCAGTTCATCCTGATGATGAGCGCTATACGGCATTGATCGGGCAGGAGCTCATTCTGCCGATTCTGGGCCGGCGCATTCCGATAGTCGCGGACGCAGCGGTCGATCGCGAGTTCGGCAGCGGCGCAGTGAAGGTCACACCGGCGCACGATCCGAATGACTTCGAGATTGGCCAGCGCCACGATCTGCCGAAGATCACGGTGATGAACCTCAATGGCACGATGAATGCCGAGGCCGGTGAGTTCGAAGGGCTCACCATTGCCGATGCGCGCAAGGCGGTTGTTGAGCGCCTTGAGCGTGACGGTGCCCTGGTGCGCGTTGAGCCGCATACGCATTCGGTTGGGCATTGTGACCGCTGCGGAACTGTCGTTGAGCCGTTGATCTCGAAGCAGTGGTTTGTGGAGATGGAGCCGCTCGCTCGTCCGGCAATTGATGTGGTCAAGTCGGGAGAGGTCAGGTTCTTTCCGTCGCGATTCACGAGCGTCTACCTCAACTGGATGGAGAACATCCATGACTGGTGTATCTCCCGTCAGCTCTGGTGGGGGCACCGCATCCCGATCTGGTATTGCGACGACTGCGGCGAGGTGACGGCGACTGATGAGGAAACGCTGACGGCATGCCCTGCCTGTAACTCGAAGAACATCCGCCAGGACCCGGACGTCCTCGACACGTGGTTCTCGTCGGGCCTCTGGCCGTTCTCGACACTGGGCTGGCCGGAGAAGACACCTGATCTGGAGACGTATTACCCCGGCCATCTGATGGAGACCGGCTACGACATCATCTTCCATTGGGTGTCACGCATGATCTTCTTCGGCATCGAGCTCATGGGCGAGCCGCCGTTCCGGGACGTCTACCTGCACGGCACGGTGCGCGATCAGCACGGTCAGCGCATGAGCAAGACGAAGGGCAACGTGCTCGACCCAACGATCATCAGCGCCGAGTACGGCACCGATGCGCTGCGGTTCGCGTTGCTGACGGCATCGGGCCCGGGCAGTGACCTGAAGATGTCGACCGAGCGCGTTGAATCGATGCGCAACTTTGCTAACAAGCTGTTCAACGCGACGCGCTTCGCGTTGCGTGCAATCGAGGCTGCCAACATCAAGCGCGACGAGTCCGGCGCACCAACGCGTCCGGCCGACACTGACCTGTCGATCCCGGACGAGTGGATTCTTAGCCGCCTGGCCGCGACCACGCGCGAGGTGACGCGCCAGATTGATGAGTATCAGCTGCACGAAGCCGGTCGCTCGCTCTACGAGTTCATCTGGTCAGAGTTCTGCGACTGGTACATCGAGGCGGTGAAGGTGCGCTTGTACGCGACGCCGCCTGATCCGGTCGTTCCGCAGACGCTCGCCTATGTGCTTGAGCAGACGCTGGCGTTGCTGCACCCGTTCATGCCGTTCGTTACCGAAGAGCTCTGGCAGCAGTTGCCGCATCCCGGCGACGCGCTGATCGTCGCCGACTGGCCAACTGCGGGCGCAACCTATGCTGACGGCGAGGCGGCGTTCGAGTTGCTGCGCGAGGCCGCGCGCGAGATCCGCAACGCGCGTAGCGAACACGGCGTTGACCACGGACGGCGCATCAAGGCAGTGATCTATCCAGGTGCGCATCGGGCTGCGTTCGAGGCGCTGGCGGCAGAGCTTCAGTTTTTCGGGCGCATCGATCCGGAGGCCTACGGAATCCGCGACGGCGAACCGGAAGCGCCAGGCAAGAGTGCCGCAATCGTCGTTGGTGGCGCGACGATCTACCTGCCGCTCGCTGGTATGGTCGACCTTGCGGCCGAGCAGGCACGACTGGAGAAAGAGATCGCTGAGGCGGAAGCGGAGATCGCGCGCGTCGATGCGATGCTCGGCAATGCTCAGTTTGTGGAGAAGGCACCGGAGAAGGTCGTTGCTACTCAGCGCGAGCGCCGTGAGCGCGCATTGGAGCGGCTGGCGCTACTGCGCAGGAGCCTCGCGGAGCTCGGCTGATATGGAGAATCGCCTGCCTGCCTCGTGGTTTGCGGCTGACGTCGTGACGGTGGCTCGTGAGCTCATCGGGCGCACGTTGCGCGTCGCCGGGGCAGCCTGCGCGATCATCCTGGAGACAGAAGCCTACGGCGGACCGGACGATCCAGCATCGCACGCGGCCTTCCGTCCGGGCGGACGGGCAGCGTTGATGGCGGCTGAGGCCGGACACATCTACGTCTATGCTGCTTACGGCGTGTATCCGTGCTTCAACATTGTCACCGGGCCGGTGGGTGAGGCATCGGCCGTGCTGCTGCGTAGCGTGCGGCTGGCGGGTTCTCCGAAGACAATCAGTGGCCCGGGCCGAACGAGTCGAGCGCTGGGCATCTCCCTGGCGGACCACGGCCGCCAGACGCCGGACGAGCGTTTCTCGATTAGCGCCGATCGACTGCCATGCATAATCACGCAGACTCCGCGAATCGGCATAGCCCGTGCAGTTGAAGTCCCCTGGCGTTTCGTCGGTCAGTTGCTGGCAGGAGGCGATGGATGAGTATCAAGCGCCTGCCGGAAGACATGATCGGTCGGATCGCTGCCGGGGAAGTCATTGAGCGTCCGGCAGCGGCCGTCAAGGAGCTGATCGAGAACGCGCTCGATGCCGGAGCGACCTCAATTGTCGTCTCGATTGCCGGCGGCGGCGTTGAGCTCATCGACGTTCGCGACAACGGTCTCGGCATGTCCGACGCGGATCTGGTGCTGGCGGTCGAGCGTCACGCGACTTCGAAGATCACTTCAATCGAGGACCTGATGGCGCTGACGACGCTCGGGTTCCGTGGTGAGGCGTTGGCTTCGCTCGCGGCGGTCAGTGACCTGACGATCAGGACGCTCAACGCCAGCGACGGCGCAGGCTGGACCCGGCGCGTCAGGTTTGGGCACGGCGAGCCAGTCGAGCGCATTGCCTGGGCAGGTGGCACGGCTATCACTGCTCGCAATCTGTTCGAAAACGTCCCGGCACGTCGCAAGTTCCTGCGCCAGCCCCAGACTGAAGCGGCCTATGTCGGTCGCGTCGTTGGCTCCTATGCGCTCGCCTATCCGCACGTCGCCTTTGCGCTGGAGGTCGAAGGCCGGACGACGATCCAGACGGATGGGCGCGGCGATCGCATCTCCGCCGCTGTCGGTGTCTGGGGCGAAGAGATCGCTGGCGCGCTGGTCGAGTTGCACACGCCCGACGATTCGCCCGAAGGCTACGCTGTGTCGGGCGTTGTGACGTTGCCACACGTCGATCGGGCGACGCGGCAAACCCAGCACCTGTTTGCTCAAGGTCGATATATTAACAGCCGCCAGATCGGGGCGGCCTTTGAGCAGGCCTATCAAACGCTGTTGATGGTCGGTCGGCATCCGGTCGGCTGCATCTGCATGACCGTTCCACCGGACAAGATCGATGTGAATGTACACCCGACGAAGGCCGAGGTCCGCTTCGCCGAGGAGCGCCTTGTGTTCGCGCTCGTTCAGCGCGCAGTGCGTGAGGCGATCGTCGCCAACGCGCCGTCGCCGACGATCCCGACGCTGGTCTCATCACCGCTCAGTGACTGGAATGTCCAGCGGCGCTTCGCGCTGGCAAACCCCGAGCGTGGCCAGCAGTATCAGCATCCCGTAGCGTCAGAGAGTCCGGCGGTCGATTCACCGGCAGTCGAGCCTGTGGTTGCCGGTGGACACCGCTTGCCAGTCCTGCGCGTTCTCGGGCAGGTCGCTTCGTCGTTCATCATCGCTGAGGGGCCGGACGGCATGTATATGGTCGATCAGCATGCCGCCCACGAACGGATCATGTTCGAGAGGCTGATGACGGATTTTGTCGCACGCTCACCCGATACGCAGATGCTGCTGGAACCAGTGACGCTTGAACTCTCGCCGCGCCTGTGGGAGACATACGTCACCAGCCGCGATGACTTGCAAGGGCTCGGTTTCGACCTTGATGAGTTCGGTGGTACGACGATCCTGATTCGTGGTGTTCCGGCGAAGCTCAAGGTGCGTAACCCGGGCCGCATGCTTGAGACCGTCCTCGATGAGATCTCGAGCGGTGGTCGCGGTGAGTCGCGGCTGGAATCACTTGCGATCAGCGCCGCCTGCCACGCATCGATCCGCGCAAACCAGGCACTGTCGTTGCTGGAGATGCGTGAGCTCGTTGTCCAGCTGGAGCAGTGCTCGTCGCCGCTTGCTTGCGGACACGGTCGCCCTACGATGATCCGTATGACGGCCGAGGAGCTCGCCAAACAGTTCTCGCGACGCTGATCGAGCGAACGCGAGCCTGACAATAGGAGGTAGAGATGCTGGGTCTCGTAACGATCGGACAAGCACCGCGGGATGATGTGACCGCCTCTATGTTCGGCGTCGGAGACGTCGCGTTCGTCGAAGCCGGCGCGCTGGACGGACTATCCGATGCTGACATCGCGGCACTCGCACCGTCGGGGAGCGATCATGTGCTGGTCACGCGCTTGACTGACGGGCGTGAGGTGGTGGTCGCGAAGGAGCGTCTTCTGCCGCTCGTTCAGGCTGCCGTCGACCGTGTCGTAGATCAGGGCGCAACGGTCGTCTGCGTGCTCTGCACGGGCGCGTTTCCCGAGCTCAGCGCATCGGTGTTGCTCGTCTTCCCGGACCGCCTGCTCTCGGGCGTCGTCGATGCGACGCTTCCCAGCGGCAAGCTTGGCGTCGTTATGCCGCACCCAGGGCAGCACGAATCAATGATGGCGAAGTGGACAACGGCCGAGCGTAGCGTCATCACGGACTCTGTGTCGCCGTATGCTGGCGGGGACGTCGGTGCAGTAGTCGCCCGGCTGCGGGCTGCGCGTGTTAACGCGATCGTCCTCGACTGCATGGGATTCAATCGGTCGATGCTGGCAGAGGCTCGTGAGGAGTTCGATGGCCCAGTCTTTCTCGCCAACGGCGTCGTTGGCGCGATTCTGAGCGAGATGACAGCCACTGCACGGAAGCCAGTTGGTGCCGGCTGACACGTCGGCGATGCCACTTTGCGACGAGGCGCGTTAACTGCTCGGCATGTTGCCGCGCTGCGGATCGTAGAGGCCGCGCAGAGCATTGATGCGGACGCGAACGACATCGATGAACATGAGCGCTGCATCCTGGACCGGCCGGACCTTGCTGCCGCGCACGTGTTCCCAGTGTACTGGTACCGTCGCGATCCGGTAACCAAGCCGCCTGGCGATGAACAGCACTTCAACATCGAAGCCACTGACGCGTGGTCCCCTGATCTCTCCCGGATCGTGCAGACGGGTGAGGGCGAAGATCTCCTGAGCGGCATCACGTGTGAATGCCTTGAATCCGCATTGCGTATCGTCGATGCCGGGTACCGCCAGGAGCTGGACGACGGCGTTAAAAACGCGGCCCATCAGGTGACGATAGGCAGGCTCGCCAACTCGCCGCGCGCCGATGCCCTCACGCGAGCCAATCGCGATGCCCGCGCCCTGTTCCAGCTCCTTCAGGAGGAGTGGCGCGAACTCCATTGGCGTCGACAAGTCTGCGTCGGTGAACAGGACATAATCAGTCTCGGCATGCAGGATACCGTCACGGACTGCGTATGCTTTGCCTCGATGGGGGAGCCTCAGAACTGTGACTGTGGACGCAACCGACTGGAATGCGCAGGCGACTTCAGCGGTACGGTCGCTACTGCCGTCGTCGGCAACGATGAGACGTGCTGTTGTCCGGGCAGCCTGAAGATAGCTGTCGATCGCAGCGAGAGTTGCCGGCAGGCGCGATTCTTCGTTGTAGGCCGGAATTACGATGGTGAGGTCGGGTTGCTCGTTGTTCACTATTGGCAGAAGCCGATCAACCTGATCATGACGCCGAATCGTCACTCGCCAGTGATTCGTGAAGTGTAGCAGCGTCCGGCAGACCGGGTCGCAACCGCTGATCGGTCAACAGGGCACGTAGCCGCCGTTGCTCCTGAACCGACACTCTGGGTCGCGTACGCCAGTCGCGTGCCGCGTGCCAGAGGCCGGCAAGCGTGCCGCGCAACGAAGCGCGCGCCGCTGGCTGACGGATGTGTCGTGCGTCGCGGAGGAACCGTCCCAGGTGATAGGCGGCTATCCTGCGCCAGTCCGGCAACACGCCGGCTGGAATCGAACGCGCGATGACCAGCCAGACGTTTCGCGACACGTAATAGCTCGCGAGGGTGCCTCCGCCTGTTGCAGAGAGTGCGTGATACACGAGCGCATCCGGGCAGAAGACGCACTGCCAACCGGCTCGCCAGAGCCGCCAGCCGAGATCAACGTCCTCGCAATACATGAACAGGCGCTCGTCGAATACCTGATCGTTTGGCAGCGCAACGTCGTTGAGCGCCGTGCGTCGATACAGCGCTGCGCCTCCGCACGCACTGAAGGTCGTGCGCATGTCGTCGTACTGGCCGGTGTCGAGCATCCAGACACCCCGGTTGCCGGGCATGCCGCGCACCGAGAAATAGTCGCCGGCCGAGTGCAGCCGGGCACGATCGCTCATCAGTCGCATCTTGGATGCGATGCTTGCGGCAGAAGGATTGGCATCCGCACAGCTCACCAGAGCCGCCAGCCAACCTGCATCAACCTCAGTGTCGTTGTTCAGCAGAACGACGTATTCGGCATTGCCCCTGCGAACTGCGACATTCAGACCGCGAGCCAGGCCAACGTTCTGCTCGAAGCGAATCACCTTTGCCGACGGATTGATGCTTGCCATGAGGCCGCGAATATCTTCGCTTGAGCCGTCGTCCACGACCCAAAGCTGATAGTCAGTAAATGTTGATGATGCGAGGCTCCGCAGGCATGCGCGAAGCCAATCAGAGCCGTTGTAGGTTGGAATGATGAGATCGACTCGGCTCATGTACTGATACACCGCCGCAGAGCGTCTCGCCAGTCCGGCAACGCAATGCCGAGTGTTGGCAGCGCTAACGACGTAAGCGCGCCGTTCGTCGGCGGCGTGGCCTCTCTGCGGTATTCCGAACCCGCTATCGGACGCACGTCAGTTCTGGCTGAGGTTAACGCTGCAATCTCATTCGCCCAATCGAACCAGGACGCGGTGCCGCAATTGACCGCGTGATAGATACCGGACGGTGCGTTAACCATTATGGCTTCAATAGCTGTCGCCAGATCATCGGTGAACGTCGGATTACCGAATTGGTCGTCGACGACTGTCAGTGTGTCGCGCTCGCTCATCAGTCTGCGCATCGTCGCGACAAAGTTGCGGCCGGTTCGACCGTAGAGCCACGCCGTACGCACGACGACCGAATCAGGCACAGCCAACGCTTCGCGTTCGCCAGCGAGCTTAGACGCGCCATACACGCTGATTGGGCCAGTGGCGTCGAACTCGTGATACGGGGCGTCTTTCGTACCCTCAAACACGTAGTTTGTTGAGACCGCAACGAGCCGAGCGTCGACTGACGCTGCCGCCTGTGCTACGTTGCGCGTGCCGAGTGCGTTGATCTGAAACGCCCACTCCGGCTCCGTCTCGCAGCGATCGACATTCGTCGCTGCACCAGCATGAACGACAATACGCGGCTGGGCCTGCGCGATTGCGTTGCGCACCGCCGACCATGAGGTCAGGTCGAGCGACTGCCCGCCGAGCGGGATCACGTCCCATCGTTCGCCCCACAGCCGCAATATCGACTCACCGAGCTGGCCAGTGCTGCCAGTTATCGCGACTTTCGTCCGCGCCATTTACCCTCCACGCGCCAATCGGACGCCCGACTCTGGATGATACAATGCCACATTGAATGTACGTACACATCAATGGAGGGCCGATGACTGTCCGTGCCTTCGTTCACCCCACCTGAACCAGCTGCAAGAAGGCTGAGGAGTTCCTCACCAGCGCTGATATTGCATACGATCGCCGCGACTTCTTTCGCGATCGGCTCACGATCGATGAACTGCGCGAAGTCCTGGACCGCGCAGGCGTCGCTCCAACGGACATACTGTCGCGCCGATCCCGTGTTTATAAGGCGCGATCCGAAGAGATTGACGCTATGACAGACGACGAACTACTGGCTGCGATGGTCGTTGAGCCAACGCTAATTCGTCGTCCCCTGATTCTGGATGACGATCGACTCATTGTTGGATTTGACAAGAAGGGACTGGCGGCGCTCGCCGAGCAGTCGGAACAGACGGGATAAGACGGAATGCTACGACTCGGTGCTCACATGTCGATTGCTGGCGGATTCGACAAAGCGGTTGAGCGTGCGCACTCCGTCGAATCTGATGCGCTGCAGATCTTCACCAAGAACCAGAACCAGTGGAAAGCGAAGCCGATCGAAGAAGATTCGGTCGTGCGATTCAAGGAAGCTCTGGAGCGCCACCAGATCGGTCCGGTGGTCGCTCACGACTCCTATCTGATCAATCTGGCATCCCCGAAGGATGAGCTCTGGGAGAAGTCGATCGCGGCATTCCGCGAGGAGCTGGAGCGCTGCGACCTTCTGGGCGTTCCGTATCTCGTGACGCACCCTGGCTCACATACTGGCAGCGGCACCGAGGCTGGAATTGCCCGTGTCATTGAGGCCCTGAATCGCGTTCACGAAGAAGCCCCGCACTTGAAAGCCATGACGCTGCTGGAGACAACGGCCGGGCAGGGCTCGAACCTGGGCTCCACCTTCGAAGAGCTGCAGGCGATGCTGGAGGGCGTACGGGACCGTGAGCGCGTGGCGATCTGCCTTGATACGTGCCACATCTACGTCGCCGGCTACGACATCCGTTCGCAGGAGGCGTATGCCGAGACGATGAACACGTTCGATTCGCTGATCGGTATTGACCAGATCAAGGCGATCCACCTGAACGATGCCAAGCAGCCGCTCGGCTCGAAGAAGGACCGGCATCACCTCATCGGCCAGGGTACGATCGGCGTCTGCGGCTTCTGGCACCTGATGAACGATGCGCGGCTAGAGAGCATTCCCGGGCTCCTGGAGACGGAGAAGGGCGACGACCTCGCGGAAGACCGCGACGCCATCGCCCTGTTGCGCGGATTGATCGGCTCGGCTTTCCCGGAGGAAGCGCTTACGATAGCCGATTGACGACGAGCAGTCGGGTCTCAGTCATGTCCTCGATGGCATACCGAATGCCCTCGCGACTGAGGCCCGAATCCTTCACGCCGCCGTACGGCATGTGGTCGATCCGATAGACCGGGATGTCGTTCAGGATCACGCCACCAACATCAAGCTGGTCGAATGCCTTGAACGCGTTTTCGACGTCGTTGGTGAAGACGCCAGCTTGCAGACCGAACACTGAATCGTTGGCGGCCTTCAGTGCCGCATCAAAGCTATCGACCGGGAAGACGGTGACGATCGGGGCGAACGCCTCGCGCGAGCAGACGAACGAATCCTTCGCAGCGTTGACGATGATCGTCGGCTCGTAGAATCGGCCGTCCGCCTTGCCGCCAGTCAGCAGCAGCGCGCCCTCGTTTGTGGCCTTCTTCACCCACGAGTCAATGCGCTCAGCGGCCTTTGCGTTGATCATCGGCCCGACTTCTGTCTCGGGATCGAGCGGATCACCGGTCTTGATTGTGCGGACCTCTTCGACGAGCTTTGCGCAGAACTGATCGTAGCTTTCGCGATGGACGTACACGCGCTGGACGGAGATGCAGACCTGTCCTGCGTAGGCAAACGCGCCCGCTCGGACACGCTTGGCGGCCAGCTCAATGTCAGCGCCAGCGTCGACAATCACGCCTGCGTTGCCGCCAAGCTCAAGAACAACCTTTTTCTTGCCGGCGCGCGACTTCATTTCCCAGCCCACATCCGGTGAGCCGGTGAACGACAGAACCTTGAAGCGATCATCAGTGACCAGCCGATCTCCAGTCTTGCGGTCCATCGGCATGATCGACACCGCGCCCTTGGGCAGATCGAGCGTGTCGATCATCTCGGCGAAGACCAGCATCGTCAGAGGATCGACTGTGGGTGGCTTCAGGACAACGGTGTTGCCGGAGGCGATGGCCGGCGCGACCTTGTGGAGGGCCAGGTTCAGCGGGAAGTTGAACGGAGAGATGGCCGCGATAGGGCCGACCGGCACCTTGCGGGTGACGCCGAAGCGTCCTTTCGAGCTTGGAAGCAGATCGAGCGGAATCATCTCACCGCCGATGCGCTTGGCTTCTTCGGATGCAATGCGCACGGTGAAGACACCGCGCATGACTTCGGTGCGGGCGTCGCGCAGTGGCTTGGCGGCCTCGCGAGCGATCAACTCGGCCACTTCTTCGCCGCGCTCTTCGAGCATGTCCGCCAGGCGATCGAGCGCTGCCGCGCGCTCGTAGGCAGGCATGACCCGCATGATCTCGAAGGCCTCCTCGGCCGCGACAATCGCGTCCTCGAGATCCTTGTCGGTCGCGAATGAAGTCACGCCAACGATCTCATCGTTCCACGGGTTGCGCACCTCAAGCGGCTGGTCGCTCGTTCGCCACTCGCCGGCGCAATAGAACGGATAGGTCTTTGGCACTGCGCTCTCCTCTCTCCCAGGGTCAGTCTACATGTGACTGAGGGCGCGTCGGTGAATACCACGCGCCCTCATGCTCGACTCTATGGAATGCCGATCTAATTCTGCGAAAACGTGGGCGTGTCGGCTCCCCACCACGTCTCGTTCTGAGCGCCGAAGGCTGCCAGCTCGGTCTTGGTATAGATCAGACCGTCACGATCCATGACTGACCGCTCGTATGCGCCACTCATTGTGATCGCGTCGACCGGGCACACCTGGGCGCAGAACCCGCAGAACAGGCAGCGGCCCGAACGCAGGATGAACTCGCCCAGCTCGCGGTCACCTTCCTCGGACGGGACCACGTGCATCTCCAGGCACGACGTCGGACAGATACGCGCGCACAAGCCACAGGCGACGCACAGTGCCTCGCCCGTCTCAGGATCGGCGCGCAGCGATGGAAGACCGCGGAACCGCGGCGGCATCGGTCGCTTTTCGTCCGGGTATTCAAACGTTACAGGCTTGCGGCCCAGACGCTTCAGCGTGACGGCGAAGCCCTTGAATTCATCGAACATCGTGTCAGGTCACCTTTCTGCCGGGTTCGGGTTCGCCTAGTCGGCGACAATCCGAATCCCATCGGCCACCAGACCCTGGCCAACCGAAAGCCGAACCGTGCCGGCGGTGCCGAACCCGGTGACCGGCCACTGCATGCCGTTGCGCTCCAGCCGCGGATACGAAATGCCCGCGTATTCCGGAACAGCCATCGAGATCTCGTCAAGAATCGACGCGGTGTTGAGGTAGCCGAACGAGTATCCGAGGCGCTGAGCGATTTCCGCTGCGTAGTAGGTTGACGGGTGCGCCTCGCCCGGTGCCGACACCGCAAAGCGTAGCCGCTGCACGGTGCGATCCAGGTTCGTGAACGAACCATCCTTCTCCAGGAACATCGCGGCCGGCAGGACAATATCGGCACGGCGAGTCAGTTCGCTCTCGAAGCTGTCCTCAACAATCAGCAGCTCCAACTTGTCGAGCGCCGCGAGCAGAGCTGGGTCAACAGCCTTGCTCCACTTGTGAGACTGGGCCGTGATGTACATCGCCCGGACCTTGCCAGAGTTGATCGCGTCGACAAGATCGGTGATGCCGAGTCCTGGCTCGGACGGCAGGTCAACGACGGGGCCGAAGCCGTTGTCTCTGGCGACGTTTGCTGCCCAACGGTCGCGCCACATCTCGGCAAGGGCGGCTCGCGACGTTGTGTCGCTCACCAGCGCACCGCCCGGCAGCAGCGCCGGGTGGCAGCCGACATCGTAGCTGCCCTGCATATTCGCGTTGCCGCGACCGGCCAGCACACCACCACCCGCTCGCCCGACGTTGCCGGTCAGCACGGCGAGGTTATGGGCCGCGGTTGCGATTGCGCCGGCGTCCCCAGTTTCACGGCTGGAGGCAGTATGCCAGATGGTGCTCGGCGGATACTCGGTGACGCCGTCCTTCTTGCCCATACCGCCGGTGGCATAGAGCTCTGCGCACGTGCGCAGGAAGTCGACGCTTACGTTCGCTGCTTCGGCGACCTTGTTGACATCGACCGACTCGACCGAGCGGCGCAATGCTTCAACATCGGCCGAAGGTGCGGCCAGGCCCTCGCTGATGATGATCTTCGCCATAGCGTTGAGCACATCGGCTTCGGTGCCGGCTGGTGTCGGGATCCAGTGATCCGACCGGTCGCACATGTACGAGTGCTCAGGGCGAACAACAACCATCTTCAGTTCGCGATAGCGCAGCGCCCAGAAGAGCCAGTAGGAAGCGATCGGCTCAGTGACGCCGATGTCTGGACCGACGACAAGCGCCATGTGCGAGTCGGTGCGCATCTCCTGCATGCCGGCCGGCGAAGCGCCAACGCCGAATGACTCGACCAGCGCCTTTTCGACTTCGGCCTGGCTGCGTGTCATCAGGCGGTCGATGTTGTTTGACCCCATGACGCCGCGGGTGAACTGCTGGAGGACGTAGTTCTCTTCGTTGGTGTTGTCCGGCGAAACGAGCGCCGCGAACGACGGGCCCTGATAGTGCTTGAGCTTCTCGGCGGCTGTCTCCAGCGCCTCGTCCATCTCGACCTCGATGAAGCCATTGACCTCACGGATCATCGGGTAGCGCAGGCGCATCGGGTCCTGAACGACCTCGTGGCCCCACTTGCCCTTCTCGCAGGTGTAGCCCTCGTTGACACCGCGATCCCAGAGATGCGTTACGCGACGGACAAGTCCGCGGGTGTGCTCGACGTTCAGCGTGCAGCCGACGTCGCAGAAGCCGCAGACCGTCTCGACTGCGTCCAACTCCCACGGATGGTGGCCGAAGTGCCGATCTGTGAGGGCACCTACCGGGCAGACCGCGATGCACATACCGCAATTCGTGCAGGCAGTCTCGCGGAGGTCTGCGCCATAGGATGTCGTGACCTCAGCCTCGAGTCCGCGTCCGGCGATCGTGATGGCGGTGACACCGATCATCTCGTCGCAGACGCGCGTGCAGCGGGCGCAGATGATGCAACGATCCCACTTGTAGTCGATTGTCTCGCGCAGGTGGCGATACGGCTGGGCGATCTTCGGTCGCAGATATGGGCTGCTGTTGACGTTGTGCAGGTAGGTATTGTCCTGCAGATAGCACTCGCCAGACTTGTCGCATGTCGGACAGTCCAGCGCGTGGTCAATCAGGTACATCCGCAGGATGAACTGTCGCGCTTCGATGACAGCCGGAGAGTGCGTCGACACTTCCATGCCGTCGCGCACCGGCGTAGCGCAGGACTCAATCAGGCCACCGCGTGCGCCGAGGATCTCGACCGTGCAGAGTCGGCACGAACCCCATGGACGCAGGAGCGGCTGGTAGCACAGGTTAGGCAACTCGATGCCGGCAGCCTCTGCCGCTTGAAGAATATAGGTGCCTGCGGGAACGGTCACCTCTTGCCCGTCGATCGTGCACGTGACGAGCTTCGTTTCGGTATTCACCACCATCTCTGGCTGCCCCGTCTCCTCATGCTCCGGTTGCTCCGGCCAACGGCGGTGGACTGACACCGTCGTTCCGCGAATCGGGCTTGCGTTGTCCGTCGATGGATAGCGGCTGGTGGAGCGTGGTGACGACGGAACACGCATCACGGCGCACAATTCGACCGTGCGCTCGATCCTCGTCGATTCTAGCACGACGCGCCGAACGCCTCACAAAACTGGCACGGAAACGCCGTAGTCAGCTGGAATCCGTGAATCAGCGAGTCCGGCAGCGATCAGCGTTGGGTTTCCAGAGTCCGTCGTCGGACGTCGTTCGATTGCAACAACCCTGCCGGTGACCGATGCCCCTGTCGTGAAAGGCGAAGAGCCTGACCGATCAGAGGCGAGATTATCTAGCGCCCGGGTTTGCATCGTCTCGTTCTTCTCTAAGGAAGAATCATGCAACGGCATGACGAGCGGCGATCCTGTGCTGGGGCGCGTTCACCGCTCGTCTGGCACTGATAGCTGTGTCTGAGAACGGGCGGGAACGAAGTAATCCCGTGCTATACTCGTGCGGCCATTTTGCGGGCAAATTCGGTCTTGTTCGGGAGGTCGCGTGGAGTTCGAAACGGTCATCGGCCTGGAAGTACACGTCCAGGTATCGACGAACAGCAAGATGTTTTGCGGCTGCTCGTCGGACTACGCGAGCGCGCCACCGAACACGCATGTGTGTCCGATCTGCCTGGGGATGCCAGGCGTCTTGCCAGTCATCAACAGCGAGGCTGTGCGCAAGACGATTATGACCGGCCTCGCCCTGGGTGCCGAGATCCCGCAATTCAATAAATTTGATCGCAAGAACTACATCTACCCCGACCTGATGAAGGGCTACCAGGTTTCGCAGTACGACCTTCCGATGGCGCTCGGCGGACATGTGGATATCGAGGTTGATGGCGAAACACGCCGAGTTGGCATCACGCGCGTACACCTCGAAGAGGACACGGCGCGGCTTTCGCATGGCAGTGGATATAGCCTGGTTGACGTCAACCGCTCTGGCGTTCCGCTGATGGAAATCGTGAGTGAGCCCGACCTGCGCTCTCCGCAGGAGGCTCGCGAGTTCCTTATCGAGATGCGCCGGATCCTGCGCTATATCGGCGCTTCGAATGCCAACATGGAAGAGGGCCAGTTCCGCTGCGACGCGAATGTCTCGCAGCGCTCGACTGACGGTACCGTCGTCGGCGCAAAGGTCGAGATCAAGAACATGAACTCATTCCGTGCTGTCGAGCGTGCGCTGATCTATGAGGTGTCGCGGCAGCGGTCTGTGCTGGAAGCGGGCGAAGTCGTCACGCAGGAGACGCGCGGCTGGTCCGACGCGACCGGCGAGACCCTCGGACAACGCTCCAAAGAGTTCGCGCACGACTACCGCTATTTCCCGGAACCTGATCTGCCGCCGCTGGAGATCAGTCGCGAGCAGGTGGCAGACATCGAAGCGTCGATGCCCGAGCTGCCGCAGGCGCGCCGCGTCCGCTTCGTGGAAGCGTTTGGCCTGTCCGTACAAGATAGCGCCGTTCTTACCGACGAGGCAGTCGTCGCCGACTACTACGAGCGGGCTATCAGCGCGGCAGGCGGGCACCATCGTGAGGTTGCCAACTGGCTGACCGGAGATGTGTTTGCGCTTGCTCGCGCTCGCGGTGGCTTCGGCGAAGTTCGCCTGACTCCCGACCATCTGGCCGACATTGTTGTGATGGTGCGGTCGGGCGAGATCAACGCGCAGGTTGGCAAGGAAATCCTCGGTATTGCCGACGAGTCGGGCAAATCACCACGCGATATCGTCGAAGAGCGCGGCCTGCGCCAGGAGTCGGATGTCGACCTGGTGTCAAGTGCCGTCGCAGAGGCCATCGCGGCGAATCCCGCTGCAGTCGCCGACTTCCGCGCCGGTAAGCAGGCGGCGATAGGGTTCCTCATCGGTCAGGTTATGCGGGCGATGAAGGGGCGCGGGAATCCTGCGGTTGTCAGGCAGGAAATGACAAAGCAGCTCCACCAGAGCGAATAGCGATCGACGGGGCCACGCAGAAGCGGGCCCCGTGTTTTTGTTCTTGAATCTGCCGCTTCTCAGTCAGTCAAGATGAGGTCGCGGAGCTCGGCTTCGGATTCTCTGCGAGTGATCGCGAAGAGGTCGTCGCCCTGGCGGACGGTTGTTGTGCCGGTCGGGATGACAACCTTGCCTTCGCGCAGAATAGCGATGATCGATGTCTCGGGCGGCAGGTTGATGTCCGCAAGCGTGCGATTGACAATCGGCGATGCTGCTGAAACGCTCATTTCGACGAGCGCGATGTGCGCGTGTCGCAGTGCCAGCAGATGGACGAAGTGCAGCTCCGGGATCTGCTGCTCGATCAACGACAGGATGACGTTCGTTGTGCTGACCGTCACGTCGATTCCGAGCAGCCGGAAGAGCTCTTCGTTCTTCGGGTTGTTCACACGCGCGATCGTGCGGCCGACGTTGAAGCGGTGTTTTGCCATCTGGCAGATGATGAGGTTGTCTTCGTCATCGCCAGTGACCGCGATGATGACATCGGCGCGCGCGACGCCGGCAGCGGCGAGCGTGGCGGCTTCCGCGCCGTCGCCATTCATCACGACCGCCCCAAAGCGTTCGGTGTAGGTGTCGACCTTGGCTGCGTCCTTCTCGATCAGCAGCACCTCGTAGCCTTCGTGAACCAGGGTCTTGGTGAGGTAGTAGCCGACCTTGCCGCCCCCGACAACAATCAAATACACGAGACTCTCCTTCGTCAGCGCGTCGGGATCACTAGCTCGTCGAAAGCGAGTCCAGCATCAGTGAGGCGATCGTCGTGGTCGGGCAGACGGTGTAGATGCCCATCCGCCGATACGATTCGGCGCGAACGGGATCATAGACGCGCGCAGCGACCTGCCTGGTGTTGAAGCGCTTTTGCGCGAGCTGGGCGGCCATCAGGTTCGTATTGTCGCCATTGGTGACGGCAAAGAACGCATCAGCGTCCTCGATACCGGCGTACTTCAGGACGTCCTCGTCGATGCCGGTGCCGATCACTGCTTTGCCGCCGAATTCAGGCGGCAGCCTGCGCAATGCCGCGCTGCGGATATCGACCACCGATACGCGATGACCGCCCTGGTCGAGCGTCACGGCGATGCGTGCGCCGACGCGTCCGCAACCAACGATGACGACGTTCATCAGCTTCCCCGTCTTTCCATGCGCTGCCGGTGCGCTGCTACTCTCAGATTTCTGCGGCTTCGCGCGCCAGGATGACCTCACACGGGGCTGTGCGCAGAACGTAGTTTGCGGTCTCCCCGAGCGTTGGCTGGCCGAGGTTTTCGTTGATCTTGCAGGCCATAACGATGACATCGCAGTCGCGCTCAATAGCCTCGTCCACGATTGCTGCGCCGGCGGTTCGCGCTTGCAGGAGCTGGGGCATGATCTTGTGGATCTTCGGCTCCGCTTCGCCACGCGCATACATTTCGGCGACCGCAAGACACTGCTCGCCGACTCCGACTTCCTGTGGCATGTCCGCGTCGAGGGGGAGCGATTGTTTCACCTCAACAACATAGACGAGAAAGACTTCGAGATTCTTCTTTGACGCCAACACACATGCCAGATCGAGTGCTCGCCGATCTCCAGAACCACCGGTGATCGGAACGAGAATGCGACGGTATTGCACCCGGATTCCCCCTGAAAGATGTACGAACGTCGAGCACACGCTCGACGGGCATGTATCATACGCCCGCTGACAAGCGGGTGATGAGCGGTAATGGTAGCCCCGCTTCATGCATCGCGGTTTGAGTTCTCGCGATGTCATACGCCACTCTTCGGAATGTGACAACCCCCAGGTCCGGATCGAACAGAGCAAACGCTGCGTCCGGGTTACCGTCACGCGGCTGACCAACCGAGCCGGGGTTGATAATGAAGCGTCCCTGCGCCAGGTGGATGGACTCGCCGCCGCTAGCGAGGCGAGGGTCGGTACCTGCTTCGGCCATGTCTTCAGTGATCCACAACTGTACGTGCGTATGCCCCAGGAAGCAGACCGCCTCGTCGAATACCTCGAAGTTCGCTCGCGAGACTGCCGCTGAATACAGATATTCCCAGATAGGCTGTCGCGGGCTTCCATGGACACAAAGACAGCCATCGATGGTGGCTCGCAGCGGAAGCGACGCGACCTGATTGCGCTGCTCATCGTTCAGTTGACTGGTGGTCCACATGGTGGCGGCGCGGGCGATCGGATTGAACTCGTCAAGGCGGAGAAGACCAACCGCGGCTGCATCATGGTTGCCAAGAAGCATGACGTCCGGCTGCAGCGCGGACATTGCCTCCAGGCACTGGCCTGGATACGGACCATATCCGATTGTGTCGCCCAGGTTCCAGATGGCGTCAACTGGCCCGGCAGCGTCGATTACGGCCTCAAGCGCAGCGAGGTTGGCGTGAATATCCGAGATGATCAGAATCGACATGACTCCCCATCGTATGTCACTCAGCTGCGCCGGCCAGTGTCGCCGGCGTCGGCTCGTCAGGTGTTCCCTGGCGGACGTAGACAAGGAGTACGCCAACGTCGGCCGGCGTGACGCCTGCAATGCGACTGGCCTGCCCGATCGTAGATGGACGCACCGTTGCCAACTTCTCGCGGGCCTCATTACGCAGGCCACGAATATTCGAGTAATCGATTCTGGATGGGATGCGTGTGTACTCCATACGGCTGAGACGCTCGACCTGCTCACGCTCCTTCTCGACATAGGCGTCGTAGCGCAGATCGACTTCGATACGGCGCAACATGGCTTCATCGACAACGAGGGATGCGAACACGTCCGGTCGCAGTGAACCGAGCGCGGCGAAGAGGTCGCCAATACGCGAATCCGGTCGGCGCGCGTAGTCCGCAGCGGTCATACTCCGGCTTGATGGCGGCAGCCCGACCGTTGCAAGAGCCTGCGTTGTGCGTTCGTTCTGAGTCAGAAACGTATCTGTCATCGCTGCGATCACCCGCTCACGCGCAGTGCGCTCATCCCGAACCTCGGCGTATCGCGAGTCAGAGATGAGACCGGTGTCGTGGGCAAACTGGCTGAGCCGGTCGTCGGCCGTGTCGGCGCGCAAGAGAATCCGGTGCTCGGCGCGCGATGTGAGCATTCGGTATGGCTCGATGAAGTCCTGCGTCGAGAGATCGTCGGCCATGACGCCGATGTACGCTTGATCGCGCCTCAATGTCACCGGCTCCAGGCCGCCGACGTAGCGCGCAGCGTTCAGCCCGGCGATGAGCCCCTGCCCGGCGGCTTCTTCGTAGCCGGACGTGCCGTTTACCTGTCCGGCGAGATACAGCCCGTCGATACGCTTTGATGCGAACCACGGCGTCAGCTCGGTCGGCTCAATAGCGTCATACTCGACGGCGTATCCGTAGCGCGTGATTCGCGCATCGCGGAGCGCCGGAATTGTCCGCAAGAACTCAAGCTGCACGTCGTGCGGCAGGCTCGTGTTCGCGCCCTGCACGTAGACCTCGGTCGTTCGCCAGCCCTCAGGCTCGAGGAACAGGCTGTGGCTGTGCTTGTCCCGGAAGCGCATGACCTTGTCTTCGATCGAGGGGCAATAGCGTGGCCCAACGCCCTGGATCGAGCCGTCAAACATGGGGGATCGGTGCGCATTCGCGGCGATCAGGTCATGGCCCGCGTCGTTCGTCTGGACGAGATAGCACGAAAGCTGAGCCCTCCAGCCGTCCGTCTGGCCCGGGTAGATCGACAGCGGGGGTAGATCGAGCCGCTCAATGCGTCCGCTTCGTCCTGCGCGCGAGAACCAGAGCGGGGTGTCCGATCCGGGCTGCTCCTCTGTCAACGCGAAGTCGATCGTGCGCGCGTCGATGCGGGGCGGCGTGCCGGTCTTCAGGCGCCGCAGACGGATGCCAACGTCGCCGATCGAGACAGCCAGGTCCTGGGTCGCGTGCTCGCCCGCGCGGCCGCCATTCGAACGCCAACTACCGGAAATCATGCTGCCGCGCAGAAACGTTCCGGCAGTGATCACCGCTGCGCCGCAGCGATAGACGTTGCCGAAGTCCGTCTCGACTGCGCAAACAGTTGGCTGGCCATAGGATGTGCGTGCCTGGATCGTCCGCGCCGACTCCTGACGGAGCTCGATGCCTGGTTGCAGCTCCAGCGTTTCCTTCATAGCCATCGAGTACAGCGTCTTATCAGCCTGCGCGCGCAGCGCCTGGACGGCGGGGCCCTTCGATGCGTTCAACGTTCGTATCTGCAGGGCCGTACGGTCGATCGCTTCGGCCATCGCTCCGCCGAGTGCGTCGATCTCGGCAACGATATGTCCCTTTGCTGGTCCGCCGATCGACGGATTGCAGGGCATGAAGCCAATCCGGTCCAGGTTTGGAGTGAGGACGAGGACGGACGCGCCGACGCGCGCGGCGGCTAGCGCGGCCTCACAGCCGGCATGGCCTGCGCCAATCACGACGACATCGTAAGATGAATGGTGGGATCCATGGTTAGTCTGCAACATAACGATGGTGAAGTATAGTGTCGTCTTCGGCGGCCCGCAACGTGCGTGAACAGAACGCGCCGGTTCGACGATATGTGCGAATCGACGCACCAATGGGAGACTCTTACTGTGAGCCTGATGCGCGGAATCATTGAAAATGCGATCAAGAATATGACGCCGGAAGAGCGCGACAAAGCTTTACAGTCTGTTATGGAACAGGTTGTGTCGATGATGTCGCCTGAGGAACGGCGGACATCGCTGGTGTATATCGTCTCCTACCTGGCGGGCGACCTGTCGAGCGAAGATCGTGCCGCGGTCATTCGCAGCGTGGTGCAATGACGATGAGGAGGGTTCAGCATGGAGCGATCAAACCTTGGGACTGCTGAGGTTGTCGGAATTGCAACTGCGGCAGCGGCGGCCATTGGTGGGATTGTCGTTGCGTTGAGCCGGGGCGGGGCAGATCCGGAGCCGGCTTCGATGATGAACATCGACCGTCAGGCGCTGGCAGACACCTTCTCGTCGGGGGTTGAGCGCAGCCGCGACTCTGCGATGAGCGCGATCGACAGCGCCGTCCAGAATTATCCCGAGATGCGCGATAACGTAGTAAACATGATCCGTCGCTTCAGCGAGACCGCCAAGCCAACAGCTGATCGGGCAGTGACGTCACTGCCATCGACTGACGAACTGCGGAGTGCCGGTTCCACAGTCATCGACAAGCTACAGGAAACAGTCATTCCAGCTGCTGCTGACGCACTGCACCAGATTCGCGATCGCGTCGATGAGAACCGAGACCGCGCGCCGCAGGCACCGGCGCTGCTCGCCGCTACTGGTGCAACGGCCCAACGTGCCGTCGATAAATCGTCCCAGACGATGCACCGCGCGGTCGAGACGTCGCGAAACGCTGCGCAGGAGACGATGGCCGCTGCTGCATGGATGACGATTGCCGGCACATTGCTTTATTTTGTGATGCTCAGCGACGAGCAACGCGAGAAGGTCAAGTCGTTCGTCGTTGGTGCGTTCGAGCAGGTTCAGCTGCTCATTCAGGACTTCCGCGGTTACGAGGACGAGTTCTAGACCCGTATCCCGCCGACAGCACGACGCCGCAGCCAGTTCTGGCTGCGGCGTCTATTCTTGCATTCGAGAACGGGTTGGGCTTAGCCGACGCGCTGCGCTGCTGGAGCGCCGTGGCAGTTCTTGAACTTCTTGCCGCTGCCGCACCAGCACGGCTCATTGCGGCCGATCTTGGCGCGCTTCTTGGCCGCCTGCGGCTTGCCGTCGGATTCCTGATTCGTCACCATCGTCCGCGGCTGGGCAACGACCGGGGCGCGCTGGATATTGGCAAAGAAGATCTTGTGCGCCGTGTCGTACTCGATGTTCGCCAGGAGCTGCTCGAACATATCGAAGCCCTCCTTCTTGTAGGCGACCAGCGGGTCCTTCTGCGCGTAGGCCTGCAGGCCGATGCCCTGTCGCATGTCATCCATGATCGTCAGGTGCTCGCGCCAGAGCTTGTCGATGACCGACAGCATGACTGCGCGCTCAAGGTAGCGCATCATCTCTTCGCCGGTGTCGCGTTCCTTCGCCTCGTAGTGGGCGACCGCATCGTCGAGGAGGCGTTCCTCGATGGCCTCGATTGACAGGCCGTCGATGTCCTGGGTGCGCAGCGACGTCATGGGGACGATGGCTCGGTACCCACGAATGATGGCTTCGTCATCGATTTCGTCGCCCATAGCGTGGGCCGCGACAACGACTCCCACCTGATTCTCGATCATCTCCAGCATCCGCTCGTGCAGGCTTTCGCCCTCAAGGATGCGGCGACGGATCGCGTAGATCACCTCGCGGTGCTTGTTCATGACATCGTCGTACTCGACGACGTGCTTGCGAAGGTCGAAGTTGTGACCCTCAACCTTGGTCTGCGCGTTCTCGATCGACTTCGAGATGATGTTGTGCTCGATCGGCTGATCATCTTCGAGTCCGAGGCGATCCATGAGACCCGCGACGCGACCAGAGCCGAAGCGGCGCATCAGCTCATCTTCGAGTGACAGGAAGAACCGGCTGGATCCCGGGTCGCCCTGGCGGCCGGAGCGTCCGCGCAGCTGGTTGTCAATGCGGCGGGACTCGTGGCGCTCGGTGCCGATGATGTGCAGGCCGCCGCGCTCCTTGACGCCTTCGCCGAGCTTGATATCAGTGCCGCGTCCGGCCATGTTCGTCGCGATGGTGACCGTTCCCGGCTCGCCTGCAAACTGAATAATCTCGGCTTCGCGCTCGTGCTGCTTGGCGTTCAGGACTGAGTGCGGCACGCCCGCTCGGGTGAGCATCTCGGAAAGGAGCTCTGACTTTTCGATGGATGTCGTACCAACCAGAACTGGACGGCCCTGAGCGCGCATCTCCTGGATTTCGCGCACTACGGCCTGGAATTTGCCGATTTCAGTCTTATAGACCTGATCAGGCTGATCGTCGCGGATCATGTCACGGTTGGTGGGGATGACGACGACTTCGAGTCCGTAGATCATATGGAACTCTTCGTCTTCGGTTTCGGCTGTGCCGGTCATGCCCGCCAGCTTGTCGTACAGGCGGAAGTAGTTCTGGAACGTGATAGTTGCTTCCGTCACGTTCTCGCGCTGGACGCGGACATTTTCCTTGGCCTCGATCGCCTGATGCAGGCCCTCAGAGTACCGTCGTCCCGGCATCTTGCGACCAGTGAACTCATCGACAATGACGACCTCGCCATCCTCGATCATGTAGTCCTTGTCGCGATGGAAGAGCGCCTGCGCTTTGAGTGCCTGCTCAAGGTAGTGGGTGAAATCCTGGTAGCGATCGTCGTAAATGCTCGCCCCATCCGGGATTTCGAGGATCTGCTCGACGCGGTCGATACCCTCCTCAGTCAGCGTGACGGAACGGCGCTTGAGATCGATCTCGTAATGCCGCTCAGGCCGAAGCTGGCGGACGACTTGCGCGAATTGATAGTAGCGGTCGACAGCTTCGTCGCCGGGTCCCGAGATGATGAGCGGTGTTCGGGCTTCGTCGATGAGGATGTTGTCTACTTCGTCGACGATTGCGTAATGCAGCTCGCGCTGAACGCAATACCGGATATCTGGTGCCATGTTGTCGCGAAGATAGTCGAATCCGAACTCGTTGTTCGTGCCATAGGTGATGTCGCAGTTGTACGCCTCGGCGCGCTCGACCGGGCGCAGCTTCTCCAGTCGCGGATCCTCATTCGGATATTCAGGATCGTAGACAAACGCTTCGTCGTGCTGGATGCAGCCGACTGTCAGGCCCAGCGCGTGATAAATCTGGCCCATCCACTGGGTGTCGCGCTTTGCGAGATAATCGTTGGGCGTTACCAGATGGCAGCCTTTGCCTTCCAGAGCGTTCAGCGCCAGCGCGAGCGCAGAAGTTTGCGTCTTGCCTTCACCGGTGCGCATCTCGGCGATCTTGCCCTGATGCAGAACTGCGCCACCCATAATCTGAACATCAAAGTGACGCTGACCGAGCGTGCGGCGGGTTGCCTCGCGCGTCGCCGCGAACGACTCCGGCAGGATGTCGTCGAGCTCAGCGCCAGCGGCGAGCTGTTCTCTGAAGTGGTTGGAAATGCCAGCCAGCTCTTCATCGGAAAGAGCGCGGTATTCGTCCTCAAGCGCGTTGACTTCATCGACGATCGATCGTAGCGTGTTCAACGCTTTATCGTTCGACGAGCCGAGGACTCTTTTCAAAAGGGATCTCATGTAGTGATTCTCCGACGTCAATCGCAGTTGCGTGAGGGTTGCCCGGCATTCTGCTCGAGCGTTCGGCAATTCGCAGGGTCGACTGAAAGCTCGGACCTCTTGCCGTACAACCTCGTCATTTTACTATAACCACCTCGACCGACCGGAGTTATCAGGCAGGGCGACAGGAGAGGAATATGCGCGAAGAAGATCTGCAGCGACCAGAGCTGACGACCTATCTCAAGTACCAGGAAATGGTGGACCTGTTACAAGGATGGGCCGCGAGCTATCCGCGCTGGATTTCGCTCACTGTCATTGGCAGCTCGGCTGAAGGACGCGACTTGCTCCTGGCGACGGTGTCGGATCACGAGTCGGGCAAGCACGGCGGGGTCGACAAGCGTCCTGCAATCTGGGTTGATGCCAATCACCACGCCGGTGAGGTCATTGGTGGCGCGGTTGCTCTCGGGACAATCTGGTCACTGATCCAGCGAGCTGAGGCGGGTGCAGGACTGCTTAGTGACACCACCTGGTATGTCCAGCCGCGCGTCGCGCCAGATGGCGTTGAGGTTTACCTCACGACGCCGCACAAGTTGCGCTCGGCGCCAGTTGACTATCCTGCATCGGGTCCGCAGCCCGGCTTGCATCCGGCTGACCTCGACGGCGATGGCGTGATCACGCAAATGCGTGTACCGGATAGCGATGGCGAGTGGCGTGTTTCCGAGCTCGACCGACGGCTGATGGTGCGGCGCGTGGACGAGGACGACCCGAACGCCGTCTATTACCGCTTGTACCCGGAATCAGTGCTCGTTGGGGAGGCACCGCAACCGCTCACCGTCGCTCCTGCGCGCTGGGGGTTGGACTTCAATCGTTCATATCCTCACAATTGGCAGCCGGACTACAAGCAGAGCGGTGCCGGACCGTATCCGCTATACCCACCCGAAACGCGTGCGAACGTTGACTGGATTGTGAACCACCCGAACATCTGTCTGATAGTTTCGTATCACACGTTCGGCGGCTTCTCGTTCCGACTGCCGTCTAGCCAGCCGGCCTCGGCATATCGACATAACGATCTATCGGGTGATTACGCGATTCTCTGCCAGCGGTTTACCGATATGACCGGCGGTCCGACGATCCAGTCGTATGACGAGGAAAATCAGATCGCGCGCTTCGGGTCGCTTATGGACTGGGCCTACAACCAGCACGGACTCTACGGCTGGGTGCCGGAGCTCTGGGACAACTGGCTCGCTGCCGGCATCGACCGCCGTAGCGACCCGGACAGCTTCCACGGCGCGCGTGACGAGGAAGAGCAGGCAGCATTGCTCGCCTGGAATGACGCAGCGCTGGGCGGAAGCGGGTTCGTTGATTGGCATGAGTTCGATCATCCCGATCTTGGACCGGTCGAAATCGGTGGCTGGACCTACAAGTACACGCACCAGAATCCACCCGGCTCGTTCGTGCCACCAATCGCAGCTGCCCATATTCGCTGGACCGATCACCTGGCGAGCGCGCTTCCACGGCTCGAATTCACAGAGGTCTCGAGCGAGGACCTCGGGGATGATCTCTGGCGAGTGACTGCTGAAGTCACGAACCAGTCGTTTCTGCCGACGAACATCTCGCAGCAGGCAATTGACGTGCGGCGTGCCGATCCGGTCAGGGTTGAGCTCCGCCTCTCTTCAGGCGAGGCGCTCGACGGCGACCGGCGAAGCGTCGGGCATCTGGCCGGCCGCGGCGCTGGGTCGCACCGTCCATGGGAAGATCCACGGCCATCGCGGAACGTGGCCCGCGTCTCCTGGATTGTGAAGGGGACGCCATCCGGCACAGTCGTAGCGTGGTCAAACAAGACCGGAACGATCGAGAGCAGCCTTAATGCAGCAGAGCAAACTCTTTGACAGCGGCGGCGAACCCGAAAAGGCGAAGAGCCTGGAAGATGATCCGAGCTTTCCGAGCCGGGTTTACCGGATAGCTCTACAGATTCCGAGCGGAAAGGTCACAACCTACGGCACGATCGCGGCGGTCCTTGGCGACCGCCGCGGCGCCCGCATGGTTGGCTGGGCGATGTCGAGCTGCCCGCCCGAGGTATCGGAGGTCGCGCATCGCGTCGTCAATCGCTATGGAGAGCTCAGCGGCGGGTGGGCATGGGGTCATCCGGACGTCATGCGGCAACTCCTCATTGATGAAGGGGTCACCTTCGTTGGCGAGTATCAGGTGGACCTGGATAAGCACCTGTGGATCCCGCCGATGGAGGACGTCGACGAGCCGCCGGATCTCTGATCTGCCCTGCTATACTCGCGCAGACGGAGAGGAGAGCCTCGATGAATGCTCGAGACGGACTTGAACGCATCCGCGAGCGCCTCGTCGAGAATGCGGCTCATCCCGACACCATGGCGCTGCTCGACGAAATGATCAAACGTGCATCGGCTCCCGGAGCCGAGCGCGCACAAGCGTCGCAGTCGCAACTGGTACGGATGCTGACGCGTACCCCGGCAGCAACCAACAACTTCGAAGTCTATAACGACCTGGTTCGGCTTGAAGCGGAAGTTAACGAAGCCGCTGCGCGTCGTGCCGCCGAAGTTGAGGCCGAGGCTGATCGACCAGTACCGAAGAGCAAGAAATACTACAAGCAGCTCAAGGACCGCGAGAAGCGCGGCGTCTGAGCAATCTCGCACGTGGTGGGGAAGGGTGATGCACGGTGGCTACTACCGGAGACCGCATTGCGGCTGCGGCGGAAGAGCGTGTCGACCAGACGCTCGCGCTGTTGAAGTCGCTCGTCGAGCTTGAGTCGCCTTCCAGCGAGAAGGCGGCCGTCGATAAGCTCATCGACTGGCTTCAGGCCGAGATCGATAAGCGCGGCGGAGACGTGAAGCGGCTGCCTCAGCCGGAGTGGGGCGACTTGCTCGTTGCCCGCATCCCCGGCGGCGTAGAGGGCCAGCTTCAGGTGATGACGCATATCGATACTGTCTGGCCACTCGGAACGATCGAGCGACTGCCCTGGCGGCAGGACGGCGATAAGATCCACGGGCCGGGCATCTACGATATGAAGGCGTCTGCTGCCATGATGCTGACGGCGCTGGACATCCTCAATGACCTCGATCTTCCGCATCGGCCAATCGTCTGGACAGTCAACACCGACGAAGAGGTCGGATCGCCAGTGTCGCGGTCTGTGCTGGAGCAGGTCGCGCGAGCATCAACGTGCGTCCTCTGCCTTGAGCCGCCGGTGCCGCCCGAGGGCGCGCTGAAGACTGAGCGCAAGGGCGTCGGGATGTTCACGCTTGAGATTGAGGGTCGCGCGGCGCACGCCGGAGCGGACCACCAGGCGGGTATCAATGCCGTCGAGGAGCTCGCCCGACAGATTCAGCGGCTGCACGCGTTGACGGACTACGACAAGGGCACGACCGTGAACGTCGGTGTAGTTGCTGGCGGTACGAAGCGCAATGTCGTGCCGGCACACGCGAGCGCCGAAATTGATCTGCGCGTCACCTCACTCGCCGAGGCGGACCGCGTTGTTCCGCAGATTCTCGACTCGACGTCACTTGTCAGCGGGACGACAGTGCGCATCGCTGGCGAAATGAACCGCCCACCGATGGAGCGTACGCCGGCAATCGTCGAGGCGTTCCAGCGCGCGAGAGAAATTGGGAAGTCAATCGGTCAGGATTTACAGGAAGCCTCGACTGGTGGCGGCTCCGATGGCAATTTCACAGCGGCGATCGGTGCCACAACGCTGGACGGCCTCGGCTGCCCAGGTGATGGCGGTCACGCCGACACCGAGCATATTCTGCGATCAGCAGTCGGACCACGTACCGCGCTGATCACGGCTTTGCTGGCCGGTCTCTAACAGGCTCGGAAATGCGAACAGATCTATCTGAGGGGAGTGGAATATGGCGATCACGCCAGATCAATATGCAGCGCAGTTGCCGCGGACGTTGAGCCGCTATTCGCCGGTGATTGTCGATCACGCCGAGGGCTCGTACATCTGGGGTCACGATGGGCGCAAGTACCTGGACTTCACCTCAGGCATCGCAGTCACGAACACCGGCCACAGCCATCCGGCAGTCGTGAAAGCGATCCAGGAGCAGGCTGCCAAGATCATTCACGCGCAGGCCAACATCCTGATCCACGAGCCGATGATCCAGCTGATTGAGGAGATTCGCAAGACAATGCCGCCGCAGCTTGACGGCGTGTTCTTCTCGAACAGCGGAGCTGAAGCGATTGAGGCGGCCGTCAAGCTGGCCAAGATCAAGACTGGCCGGCCGGCAGTCGTCGCCTTCAAGGGTGCGTTCCACGGTCGCACGCACCTGGCGATGTCGCTGACGACATCCCGTGTCAAGGTTCGCGGTCATTACGAGCCGCTGGTGCCGTCGATCTACTACACGCCGTTCCCGTATCCATTCCGCAATCCCTACGACGCCGATGCGTCTGACGCCTGCATTTATGAGCTCGAGCGTCTGTTCGAGACGACGGTGATGCCGGATGATGTCGCGGCGATCATTGTCGAGCCGATCCAGGGCGAGGGCGGCTACATCGTGCCGCCGGACAATTTCCTCGGTCGGGTTCGCCAGATCTGCGATCAGCATGGCATCTTGCTGATTGCCGATGAGATTCAGACTGGTGTTGGCCGTACAGGCAAGTGGTGGGGCTTTGAGCATTCGAACTTCGTCCCCGACATCGTCGCGGTCGCGAAAGGTATCGCCAGTGGCCTGCCGTTGAGCGCTATCGTGGCGTCACGCGAGACGCTGGATGCCTGGGCGCCGGGGTCGCACGGCGGTACATTCGGCGGCAACGTTGTCGCCTGCGCGGCAGGTGTTGCAACCTTCCGTGCCATCCGCGACGAAGGCATGATCGAGAACACCGTCGCGATGGGCAAGCGGCTCGTCGATGGGCTGGATCGCATTGCAGAGCGCAACCCGCTGATCGGCGATGTGCGCGGAAAGGGACTGATGGTCGCCGCCGAGTTCGTCACGTCGTCCGGCAAGCCGAATCCGGAGGCCGTGAACAAGGTCGTCGCGGACAGCATCGAAAACGGCGTGCTGCTGCTGACCGCTGGCGGCTGGGACCAGGCGATCCGCATTATCCCGCCGCTGAACGTCAGCGCCGAAGACATCGATCAGTTTCTGTCCGTATTTGAAGCGGCGGCCGGCGCAGCACGGTAAGTCAAACGCAATTCAAATCGGGGCCGGCAGCCGCTGCCGGTCCCTTAACTTTGCCGTTCATCCTGTCAGGACGCGTCGGAGAATTCTCCAGGACAGCAGATGTTCTCGCGCTCTCCGTCCGCCAGCAACTCGTAGAGACGTAGCATCGCCGGACCAACCGAGAACCATGAGAATCGGATGGCAGCCTGGCGCGCGCCGACCTGGAGTGATGACCGCAAGCCAGAATCGCGGATGACTCGCGAGAGCGCAGCCGCGAACGCGCGAGGACTCTCGGGCGGCACCAGGAGTCCACTGCGCCCATCCTCAACAGTGAACTTCAGTCCGCCGGCGCGAGAAGCAACGACCGGAAGCCCGCACCCCATCGCCTCGACCGCAACGAGCCCGAACGATTCATAGCGCGAAGGTACAGCGCAGACGGTCGCGGCGGCGTAGTAATCCGGCAGGAGATCCTGCGGTTGAGATCCGCGGAACAGCACATCCTCGGCGATTCCCAGCTCGGTTGCACGATCAATCAGTTGCTGAAGCTGCGCGTCTGGCGTTTCGCCAGCGAAGGTGCCACCGATAAAGACAAGCTTCGGCGGCAGGTTTGGCCACGGCTCGTTGCGTAGCAGCGCAAATGACTCGAAGAGCGTGTCGATGCCCTTCATCGGGTCAATTCGGCCGATAAAGAGTACGAGCGGGTTCTCCGGCAGGCCGAGCCGTCGACGAGCGCTGACCGGATCGGTCGGATGAAAGCGCTTGAGGTCGACACCGGGCGGGATGATGCAGATCTTCTCGTTGCTGCCGCCCATACGCCAGACCATTTCGGCGCGTTCGTCCGGATTTGGCGCGATGATGTGGTCCAGCGCGTCGAGCAACCGCCGCTCCACCTGAATGCGGACGGCAGATTCTGTGACGCCGTTGGAATAGACCGCGTTCTTCAGCAACGCGAGGGTATGAAAGGTATGAACAGTCGGCGCCAGCCAGTAGCGCTGCAACAGATGCGACGCCCAGCCAGATAGCCAGTAGTGGCTATGCACGATGTCGTAGCGCACTCCTTCGCGGAGCGAGAACAGTGCGCACTCATTCGCAAAATCAGGCAGGTAGCAGAAGGTCTCGTCCTTCGGCAGATCGACGGCCGGGCCAGCGTCGATGGTGATTAGCCGGACGCGGTCGTTCACGTCTATTGCTGCTGGCGTATGTGGGTCGGAACGGCGGGTGAAGATGTCAACGTCAACGCCCTGGCGTCCAAGCTCAGCAGCCAATTCACGGACATGGACGTTCATGCCTCCGGCGTCCTTGCCGCCAAGCGTTGCGAGTGGCGATGTGTGCACGCTTAGCATCGCCACGCGACTGATCGTCGAGGTACGGGCACGGGAGTCGTGCATCTGTGCTGTTGACGGTATATCAACGACCCAGCTCATCGGGGTTTCACCGATTCCGGACGCAAAAAAGGGACAGCCTGTATTGGCTGTCCCGGGTATTCAACCGTCTGCGATTGGCGCTCGATGTCGCTCGAGGACGCGAAACGCTGAATCCAGGTACGGAACCAGAACGGCCGCGACATCGACGGACCTGTGCCAGTCTGTGGGTTTTCGGGACGATCAAGCGTCATGCTGGTCGAAGTCCTCACGTCTGATCAGCTCGGTATCGCGCATTTCGGCGTTCCGACACGACCTACAACAAGCATTCGCACGTGATATTCCCCGAAACCGGCTCACGCGAGCTCTGGCTCCAGGACTCCGAATCCGCCGTCCTGACGTCGGTACAGCACACTCATGCGGCTGCTATCCGGATTGTAGAAGACGAAGAAGTCGTGGCCGAGCAACTCCATTTGCTCGATCGCCTCGGCGGTGTCCATCGGCAGCACTTCGAAGCGCTTCGTGCGGACAATCTGCTCGATTTCAGCGTCTTCGACGTCCATCGCTTCGTCAGCGCCGACGATGCCGCCAACCGGCTCGAGCTGATCCGCAGCGAGCTGGCCGAGACCGACTGCCGCACGCCGATCGCGCTTTTTCCGGCGATCGTGGAAGCGACGAATCTGCCTGGCCATCTTGTCCGTCACCAGATCGACTGCGGTCGTGATGTCGCTGTTGCGCTCCTCGGCCCGCAGCACCGCCTGCTTGGTCGCAATCGTGAACTGCGCAATGTACTTCTGGGTCGGGTTGTGGTGCGCCTCGCGCCGCACCTCAAACTTCGCGTCAACGATCCGTTCGTTGACCTTGTCGAGCTTGGCCACGCGCTTCTCGATGTACTCGCGTGTGTCGTCGTTCAGCTTGAGGTTATGAGTCTTGATCTGAATATCCACGACATCTCCTCCTCTTCGCATTAGCGAACGGCTACGCGGTGGACGCGGCGCCCGCGGAGGGATTCGAACCCCCGACACAGGGCTTAGGACGCCCCTGCTCTATCCCCTGAGCTACGCGGGCCGGACTCTGCTGTTCCGAAAGACATCGTGGCGCGCGTTGAGTGGTGCCCTGGGCTTCGTGCAGCGCGGTTGCACGAGTATTCCGGACATGAATCTTACCGCGTTTCTCCTCGCTACGGTCGCCTGCGGATTGATATCCCGCGGAACCATTGATAGAATTCGTCGGTCAGCGGGGAGTGGCGCAGCCCGGTTAGCGCGCCGCGTTCGGGACGCGGAGGTCGGAGGTTCAAATCCTCTCTCCCCGACCAATCAGATGCCTGAGAGACGAGGAGCGGATTACCGCTCCTCGTTGTGCGTTCATCTGCAGCGTGAATTTGCAGCGGAGGTAGTTGTGAGCGATCGTCAGTCCTGGCTCCGAGGCTTGCCGCCTGTCCACGCTCTGCTGGCGGATGAGCGAGTTCGCGATTCGGCGATAGGTCTCACTGACGGCGTCATCACGTCTGTCCTTCGACGACACTTGGCAACTGAGCGCGCGGCCATCCTCGGCGGGTCGCCACCAAATGAGGATCTCGTCGGCGCGGTCGCGGCTGAGCTGGATCTCATCAACGGCAAGCGAACGGCGCGCGTCATCAATGGCAGTGGCGTCGTCATTCAGACAAACCTCGGCCGCGCGCCAGTATCGGCTGCAACTGCCAGTGCGATGGCGAGCGTCGCGGCCTCGTACATCGCGCTCGAGACCGACCTTGCGAGCGGCAAGCGCGGCGGTCGTGGCCGCGAAGTTGAAGTGCTGATGCGCGCTCTGACCGGCGCGGAGCGAACGCTCGTCGTCAACAACAATGCAGCAGCGGTGATGCTCGTGTTAGCGGCGCTGGCGATTGATCGTCAGGTCGTTGTCTCGCGCGGCGAAGCGGTCGAGATTGGCGGCGGATTCCGGATTCCAGACGTTCTGCGTCAGAGCGGAGCGCATCTGGTTGAGGTCGGGACGACAAACCGCACCTACGTGCGCGATTACGAGGCGGCGATCACCGACGAAACGGCAGCGATCCTTCGCGTACACGCCAGCAACTTCGCTGTCCTGGGCTTCACCGCACGCCCAGAATTGAGCGACCTGGCCGAACTGAGCCACCGGCGCGGCATCGCGTGCATCGAAGATGTTGGCAGCGGCTGCCTGCTCGAAACCGAGACGTTTGGTCTCGACCACGAGCCGACGCTTGCCGAGAGCATCGCTGCCGGAGTCGATGTCGTTTGCGCGTCAGGCGACAAGCTGCTCGGTGGTCCGCAAGCGGGCCTGATCATCGGATCGGCCGAGGTGGTCGGGCGTGTGGCGCGGCATCCATTGGCGCGTGCGCTGCGGGCCGACAAGACGTGTCTGGCCGGAATCGCCGAGACGTTGCGCCATTACGCTCGCGGTGAAGCAGAGAGTGAAATTCCGGTCTGGTGGTCAATGTCGCGAACGCCGAAGTGGCTTGAGCAGCGAGCGCGTGGCTGGGCATCGAAACTTGGTCGCGGCGTCGAGGTCGTCGCGACCGAGTCAGTTGTCGGCGGTGGTTCGCTGCCGGGCAAGACGCAGCCGTCCTTCGGAATCGCGCTACACTCTGCGAGCTGCGGCGCGGCGCAACTGGCGGCGATTCTGCGCACCGGAAGCCAGCCAGTCGTCCCTCGTATCATCAATGACTCGGTTGTGATCGACGCCCGCACCGTCCTGGCAGAACAGGATGCGCAACTCCTTGAGGCAGTGCGGTCCGCGCTGGCCGGTGTCGGGGACTCTGCGTCCGCCTAACGGACTCCGACAGCCTCGCTTCGAAGATCCTTGAAGTACGGGCTCTCGTTCGGGGCGAACGACGTGCGCTGGGCTGCCAGCTCGCTCATGCGCCGGATGGCCTCGGCAACCAAGTCGGCATCGCCCGACTTCTTCGCGTGCTCAAGGTCTGCGCGAACCTGACGCACGCGGTCGTTGTGCCGCAGTTGGGCCAGGCGACGGATCGCGTTCGGAATCTCCAGCGAGGGCGGCCGAGGAGGGCCACCAGGCGTCGACTCCAGGCTATCGTGCAATTCGATCGCGTAGTCCTTCAGCTCGTCCGGGAGTGTTTCAAGCATCGCGTCGTAGCTCGCGCCCGACTCCAGCAGCTGGTCGAGGAGCGTGCGATGCCGTCCGTCGAGGACATCCTCGCGGCGCAGGGTCGGCAGCTCGGTCGCACCGGCCTGTGGGAAGTTCAGAATCAGGCTGACAAGATAGCGCTCCGGATCGAAGGCACTGGGGCGTTCACTGACGCCGCGCTCGCGGGCCGGACCAGCGACGTGCGTACTACGCGACGGCTGCGAGCGCGAGCGCCGCAGCATTGCGCGGCGTACTTCTTCGTCGGGATATTCCAGTAGGCGCGCGGTCATACCGACGTAATGGGTGAGCACGTCCGGGTCGCCGATCTCATCGAGAATCGGGATTGCGATCTCGCGCAGAGCCTTCGCGCGCTCCATCGGTGATCGTTCGACGTTCGCAAGCGCATGCGTCAGGTAGTACTCCACCAGCGGCGCTGCGTCGCGCAGCACATCCGGCCACTGCTCAGCGTGGCTACGGATGAACTCGTCAGGGTCCTTACCTTCCGGCAATACGACAATTCGGATTTCAGCGCCGATCGTTCGTTCAAACCGCACCATCTGATTCGGGCGCACATCTGCGCGCTCGTCATCAGCAAATGACTCGCGCATTGCATCGATGCCGCGTAGAGTCGCCAGTTGCCCTGCGGCGTCTGCGTCGAGCGAGAGGTAGACGCGGTCGAGGTAGCGCCGGATGGACGACACCTGGTTCGGCGTGACAGCAGTGCCCATCGAGGCGACGACATTGTCGTAGCCGAACTGATGCGCAGCGATGGCGTCCATATAACCCTCAACGATCACCATGCTGCGTTCGCGTCGGATCGAGTCATATGCCCTGTCGAGTGCGTAAAGGACCGAGCGCTTATCGAATATCGGGGTTTGCGGCGAGTTCAGATACTTTGGCTTCTCGTCGCCAAGTGCGCGCGCTCCGAATCCGATCGTCTGTCCATCACGGTTGCGGATCGGGAACATGATCCGATTGCGGAACCGATCGTAGGTTCGCCCTGAAGTCTCGTGCTGAGAGAGCAGACCGGCAGTAACCAGCTCTTCCTCAGTTGCCGACCGCGCCAGAAAGTGCGATTTCAATGCGTCGAACGAGTTCGGCGCAAAGCCGATGCCGAACTTGTCGGCTGTCGCGCGATCGAGTCCGCGACGCTCGAGGAGCGCACGCGCTTCCTGTGCAGCTGGCGATGTCCAGAGGAGATTGGCGAAATACGCTGCTGCGCGCTCGTTTAGCTCAATGAGGCGGTCGCGCTCGCGATCTCTCGCTGGATCAGCCTGCGACTGCCGGCGACTTTCCAGCTCGACGCCTGCCCGCTCAGCGAGCTGGCGCAAGGCATCGCGGAAATCGAGATTCTCGGTGTCCATGACGTAGGTGAAGATGTCGCCGCTCTTGCCACAGCCAAAGCAGTGATACGACTGCGATTCGGGATAGACGACAAATGATGGCGACTTCTCATCGTGGAACGGACACAGTCCCTTGAAGCTCCGCCCGGCCTGCCTCAGCTGAACCGTTGAGCCGATCAGATCGACGATGTCAACGCGTTCCTTGATTGTCTCGATTGATCCGCCGGCCATAGGTCAGTGCTCCTCAGGAAACGGGAGAAACAGCGCAGAAAAGGTGTTGAGAGCATAGCGATCGGTCATGCCCGAGATGACATCAGCGACGCGTCGCTCGGTTGTCTCGCCGGACAGCGATGGCGCGAACGCCTCCGGCGTTTCGTCCGCGTTCGCGACATAATACTCAAACAGCATTTCAATCATCCGCTCGGCTTGCTTCGTGGCCGGTCGGCGGTTGACGGGGTGATAGACGCGCTCGAACAGGAATGCGCGCATTTCGTCCGCCGCAGCCAGGATGCCGTCACTCATCTGAATCACCTGCCGCCCCTCAACCGGGGAGGCGAGTAGTGGGCGAGAGCAGGCAATGACGTCGTGTACCAGTGTGTTAATCCGCTGGCTGTGCGTCGCCCCCAATGTCATGCCGACTGATTCCGGCAGGTCCTGCGCGTCGATCAGGCCGGCGCGCATCGCGTCGTCGAAGTCGTGGTTGATGTAGGCGATGCCGTCAGAGATTTTGACGATTTGTGCCTCGGCGGACGCCGGCGTGCCAGCAATCTCACCGGCGATGCCGGCTTCCGGCTTCGAGTGGCGGAGGATGCCATCGCGTGTTTCGTTGGTGAGGTTGAGTCCGGCGCCGTCTTTCTCCAGCCGATCGACAACGCGAAGGCTCTGCTCGTTGTGGCGGAAACCGGGGAACATGCGGGCTAAAGCTCGTTCGCCGGTGTGTCCAAACGGCGTATGTCCCAGATCGTGCCCAAGCCCGATTGCTTCGGTGAGATCCTCGTTGAGGTCGAGCGCTCGCGCAATCGTCCGCGCAATCTGGGTCACCTCCAGCGTATGTGTTAAGCGCGTGCGGACGTGGTCGCCACTGGGCGAGAGGAAGACCTGCGTCTTGTGCTTCAGTCGTCGGAATGCCTTGGAGTGCAGAATCCGGTCGCGATCACGCTGAAACGCCGTGCGAACGTCCGACTCTTCCTCAGCAATCGGGCGCGTAGCAAGGTCGGCTCGCGCCGCCGCCGGCGCGAGCCATTCGGCCTGTCGTTGCTCGATAATCTGGCGTACGTTCACTGCGAGTCCGTTCAACCGATGCGACGTAGATACAGTGTACGTACAGTCAGCGTTGTCGTCCAGCCATCACCGGTCGCGGTCAGTGTCTCCAAGCGCAGCCTGAGCCGCAGCAAGGCGGGCGACGGGCACGCGGAACGGTGAGCAGGAGACGTAGTTCAGTCCGGCATGGTGACAGAACGCGACGCTGTCCGGGTCACCGCCGTGCTCACCGCAGATGCCGAGCTTGATGTCAGGTCGCGTAGAGCGTCCGCGCTCGGCCGCAATCTCAATCAGCTCGCCAACGCCTTCGCGATCCAACGTCACAAACGGGTCGCGCGCCAGAATGCCGCTTTCGACATACATTGGCAGGAAGCGACCGGCGTCGTCACGACTCAGCCCGAACGCTGTTTGCGTCAGATCATTCGTGCCAAACGAGAAGAACTCAGCCTGCTCGGCGATCTTGTTGGCTGTCAGCGCCGCCCGCGGCAGCTCAATCATCGTGCCAACGGAGTAGTCGACAGTAATGCCGGCTTCCTTGAAGACTTCCGTAGCCGCGTCATCAACGACGGCGCGCTGACGCTTCAGCTCCTCGACGTCGCCAACCAGCGGAATCATGATTTCCGGATGAACGGTAATGCCGTCACGCTTGCAGTTCACCGCTGCACTGAAAATCGCCCGCGCCTGCATATCCGTGATTTCGGGATAGGAGATGCCGAGTCGGCAACCACGGTGTCCGAGCATCGGGTTTGCCTCGCGCAGCGCCGCCGTCTTGTTGCGGACCTGTTCGACGGTGATGCCGGTATCACGAGCCAATGCTTCGATGTCTTGTTCAGTGTGCGGCAGAAACTCGTGGAGTGGCGGATCTAGCGTCCGGATCGTCACCGGGAAGCCATCCATCGCCCGGAAGATGCCTTCGAAATCCTCCTGCTGCATCGGCAGGAGCTGATCGAGTGCTGCACGGCGCTCCGAGGCGTCGGAAGCCATGATCATCTGGCGCATCGCCTGAATGCGATCGCCCTCGAAAAACATATGCTCAGTGCGGCATAGGCCGATGCCTTCTGCGCCCAGCTCGCGCGCCTTTCGCGCGTCGCCCGGCGTGTCGGCGTTAGCGCGGACGCCGAGGCGGCGAATGTCGTCGGCCCAGGCGAGGAGCGTTGCGACGCTACCGCCGACGTTGGGCTCGATTGTCGGCACCTCGCCCAGCATGACGCGGCCGCTTGCTCCGTCGATTGTGATGAAGTCGCCCTCGTTGAGGACATGCCCGTCGACGTGGATCGTACCGGCGCGATAGTCGATATCAAGCGAGCCGCAGCCCGCCACACACGGCTTACCCATGCCGCGCGCAACGACGGCCGCGTGCGACGTCATACCTCCCCGGGCAGTCAACACAGCCTGGGCAGCAACCATGCCGTGGAAGTCTTCCGGCGATGTCTCAATACGCACCAGGATGACGCGGTCGCCGGAGTCGCCGAGGCGCTTGGCATCGTCAGCATCGAATACGATCTTGCCAGTCGCTGCACCCGGGCTGGCCGGTAGACCGACTGCTAGCACTTGCGGCGTGAAGGACGGGTCGATCATCGGATGGAGAAGTTGATCGAGCTGGGCCGGCTCAACGCGCTGGACTGCTTCTTCCTTGCTGATCAAACCTTCATCGACCATCTCGACCGCGATATTCACGGCTGCCTGACCGGTGCGCTTGCCGGTGCGCGTCTGCAGCATGAAAAGACGGCCATTCTGGATGGTGAACTCGACATCCTGCATATCGCGATAGTGGAGCTCCAACCGGCTCGTGATGCTCTTGAATGACGACCAGGCATCTGCAAACGCGGGCAGGCTACCCATCTCGGCGATTGGCTGCGGCGTCCGAACGCCCGCGACAACATCCTCGCCCTGCGCATTTACGAGGAACTCGCCGAATATCCCCTGCTCGCCGGTGGCTGGATTGCGGGTGAACGCAACGCCGGTGGCGCTATCGTCGCCCAGATTGCCGAAGACCATTGCCTGAACGTTGACTGCTGTGCCGAGGTCATGTGCGATGTGATTCTGATTTCGATATGCAATTGCGCGGCGGTTGTTCCACGAGCTGAAGACGGCTTCAACCGCGCCGTGGAGCTGCGTCCACGGATCCTGCGGAAATTCAGCCCCAGCATCGCGGAAGACGATCCGCTTGAACTTTTGGACCAGATCCTTCAGTGAGTCTGCCGAGAGCTCGTGGTCCAGCGTTACTCGCGTCTGGCGCTTCAGTGCGTCGATAGCGTCCTCAAAGTGGTCGCTATCGACATTCATGACGACTTTGGCATACATCTGGATCAGGCGGCGATAGCAGTCCCAGGCGAATCGCTCGTCGGCGCTTTGAGCCAGACCAACGACCGTCTCATCGTTGAGGCCAAGATTGAGGATCGTATCCATCATGCCCGGCATCGAGAACTTTGCGCCCGAACGAACCGAGACGAGCAGCGGGTTAGCGGGGTCGCCAAATGTTCTGCCGATCTGTTCTTCGATCATGCGAACGCCGGCCTGAACTTCGTCCCACATCCCGTCGGGAAAAGCGCCGCTTGAGGCCAGATACGCACGGCAGGCGTCGGTCGTGATCGTGAATCCGGGAGGGACTGGCAGATTGAGGCTGGTCATCTCGGCAAGGTTTGCACCTTTGCCACCAAGGAGATCCTTATTGGAACCGTCGCCCTGGTCAAACCGCGATACCCATTGAGCCATCGGATTCCTCCCTTATTCCTGGTCGACCGTGAGATTGGCAAGACTCCCCATTAGCCGCTTTTCCCCATGCCGCTTGAAGTTGACCGTGATCTCCTGATCGTCGCCGCGATCCGCGACCTGAATAACAACGCCATCGCCAAACTTCGTATGGAAGACGCGCTGCCCAGCCGAGACTCGTGTGTACACAGGCGCTGCGGCGGGTTGAGCAACGAGCAACTTTCGCGTCGTGGGTCGTGTCGGTTCGTGCGATCGACTGCCTGCAGCCAGTGTACTCGCTGGAATCGCCGTCAGAAACGACGACGGCGCAGATGGTTCTGTCCCGCCGAATCGTGATCGACGAAATGCGTGCGTGAGGTACAAGCGTTCTTTGGCACGAGTAATACCGACGTAGAGCAGGCGCCGTTCCTCCTCCAGCATCGCCGGATTTTCGGTGATCGAGCGCTGGTGGGGAATCAACCCCTCCTCGACACCGGTGAGGAAGACGACCGGGAACTCCAGACCCTTGACGGCGTGAAGCGTGATGAGCGTGACCTTCTCGCGAGCGTCCTCGATCGTGTCGGCGTCACTGACCAGCGCGACTTCAGCCAGGAACGTCGTCAGCCGCGTCTCAGGCGGCTCATCGTCAAACCGCTCAATGTTCGAGCGCAACTGCTGCAGATTCTCCCAGCGAGACATCGCCTCTTCGTCGCCGGATTCAAAGTAGCCGGAATAGCCGGTGTCTTCCAGCGCTCGGTCGAACAGTTCGCTGAGTAGCGCGTTCGGCTCCAGCTCGCGCAGCGCATCGAGCCGCCCACGCAGCGTCGTGAGTAGCTTTGTCGCCCGCGAAGCGAGAGGCGGGCCTTCTGGAGTGTCGATTGCGTCGAGCGCGGCTCCAGTGCCCGTCGCATGGGCTCGGCTCCACTGCTCGATATCCGCCAGAGTCTTCGCGCCGATGCCAGCGCCGATAGGAAACTCGGCCACGACACGCTGAAATGCTGCATAGTCGTCCGGATTTGCAATGAGTCGAAGGAGCGCCAGCGCGTCCTTAATCTCCTTGCGCTCATAAAAGCGCGTGCCGCCGATGAGCTGATAGGGGATCGTCGCACGGATCATCGCTTCTTCGATCGGGCGGCTCTGCCAGTTCGTCCGATAGAGCACTGCGATGTCGCTGCCACGGTATGTGCCGTCGCTCGTCAGGCGCTGAATCTCCTCGACGACGAATCTGGCTTCCTGCTGCTCGTCGAAGCACTCGCGGAGTGTGATCTTCTCACCCGGGCGATTCGACGTGCGCAGCTTGCGGTCGATGCGCTGGAGGTTCTCGCGGATGACGGCATCGGCAGCAGTCAGAATGTCGGGCGTTGAGCGGTAGTTCTCTTCGAGGTGGATCTCGACGGCGTCGGGGAAGTCCTCCTTGAATGTCAGAATGTTGCGGATGTCCGCCGCGCGCCAGCCATAAATCGACTGATCCGGGTCACCAACAACGCAGAGATTGCGATGCTCCGCCGCCAGCTCCTTGACGAGCAGATACTGAATCCGGTTGGTGTCCTGATATTCGTCGACATGGATGTAGTGGTAGCGCTGGCGCAGAGCCTGGAGCGCTTCCGGGGACTCATGCAGGAGGCGCAACGTCGTCGTCAACAGATCGTCGAAATCGAGGGCTTTGCGACGTCGCAACGTCTGCTGGTAGACCGGATAGATCCGGGCAACGACCTCTTCGAAATAGCTCTCAACCGTGTCGGTGAACTCCGTTGAGCCGACATTGTGGCTCTTTGCTCGCGAGATCATGCTGAGCACAGCGCGCGGCGCAAAGTGCTTTGCGCTGATATCCAGTTGATCCATTGCCGACTTGATGGCGCTCATCTGGTCGCCATCGTCATAAATCACAAAGCGCTGATCGAGGTCGATATGCTGACCGTATTGCCTGAGCACTCGGGCGCAGAAGCCGTGAAACGTACCGAGCATCACCCAGCGCGCTCGATCGCCGACGAGCAGCTCGACGCGCTCGCGCATTTCGCGTGCTGCCTTGTTCGTGAACGTGACAGCGAGAATGTTCCAGGGTGCGACGCCGAGATCCTGGATGAGGTGGGCGATGCGAACGGTCAGGACGCGGGTCTTGCCACTGCCGGGGCCGGCGACGATGAGAACGGGGCCGTCTGTTGTCATCACGGATGCGCGTTGTTCGGGGTTCAGTCCATCCAGCAGTGTGGACTCCTGTGACTCGTGGGTACTCTGCATGACTCCTCGATCGGTCGGTGAGACAGCCCTCAGTATTGGGCCGTGATTGTACCTGAGGTGCTTCGCTCGACCTGAGCGTTGCCCTCTCGCCGGGTCGCTTGTTATGCTTATTGCCGCTTCGCGGGCCGGTGTAGCTCAGAGGCAGAGCAGGGGACTCATAAGCCCTTGGTCGCAGGTTCGATTCCCGCCACCGGCACCATATTGCAGAAGACGATCGCGCTCCACAGCGCGATCGTTTGCTTTTGTGGCGCATGCGTCGTTCGGGAGGCGAGCGTGCCAGACGCGCTGAACTGGACACCGGCAGCGTTGGCGACCATCCGTACGATCGGGTTGAGCCGTCTCGACTGGGACGAGCCGGTAGCGCTTGCCTGCTCCGGAGGCGTCGATTCGACCGCGCTGCTGCTTCTGGCTGCCGCGATGCGCGACCAGCTCGCGCCATTCGTCGCAATTCACGTCGATCATCGAACACGGCCGGAAACGGCGTCAGAGGGCCGCCAGGTTGCGGATCTGTGCGAGGCGCTGGATGTGCCGTTCTTCGCAGCCCAGGTGGACGCTGAGTGGCAAACGGGAGAGCATGTCGCAGAGCATCGTCTTCGCGCAGCGCGCTACGAAGCGCTCGCCAGGGTCGTCGCCGCAGAGGGCCTGTCTGCTGTCGTTACGGCGCATACGCAGGACGATCAGGTCGAGACGATCCTGATGCGCCTGTTCGCTGGCGCGGGATCGTCCGGATCTGCCGGTATGCAGTCGATCAGCGCCATTTCAACAACCTGCGGAACCCTGACGATCCTGCGCCCATTGCTGGGCGTTACGAGGAGAGACCTGATTCGCGTACTTGAATCGGCAAACGTAGAGCCGATCGAAGATCCGAGCAATGTCGAAACCAGGTACACGCGCAATGCTCTTCGGCATGAGATCATTCCGGCGTTGCAGCGCCTGTTTCCCGGATTTCCAGCGACGCTCCTTCGCTCGATGGCGCTGATTCGCGACGATGCTGCGGCCGTCGATGAGATTGCTCAGGATGCCATCGCGCAGATGCTGGAGGCTTCTGGATCAGTTGTCCGCGTCGATCGAGCGGCGCTGCGACGTGCGTCACGTCCTGTGGCGTCTCGCGTCGTCCGGCATGTGGCGCGAGATGTATCTGCGATGGGCGTAGAGGCCGATTGGCGCGAGCTGTCTGCCGAGCGCGTCGATGCTGTCCTGAAGGCAGCTCACGGCCGTACCGGCGCGCGGATCGAATTGCCATATGGCGTTGATGTTGTTATTGAACGGGTCTGGCTGGTATTTCAGCAGCGAGGGGGAAGGGACGACGATGACGGACGACCAGCGGATGGATAGCGGAATCGCGCGCGTTCTTGTGTCTGAGGAGCAGATTCAGGAGCGAGTTGCTCAGCTCGGCGCGGAGCTCGGCGAGATATATCGCGATGGCTGCCCTATCCTCGTCGGTATATTGACCGGCGCGTTCGTATTCATGGCCGATCTGTCGCGGGCGATGACGTGCCAGCTCGATGTCCAGTTCATGGCAGTCTCCAGCTACGGCGTATCGACACAGTCCAGCGGCGTCGTGAAGATCCTGAAAGATCTTGATACCCCAATTGAGGGCCGCGACATTCTTATCGTCGAGGACATCATCGACAGTGGATTGACGCTCGCCTATTTACTCGACGTGCTGAGCCGACGTGGACCGAAGAGCATCCGCGTGGTGACGCTGTTGATGAAGGAGCGCGAGCATCATCCAAACGTTCAGGTCGACCATTGCGGGTTCCTGATTCCGGACGAGTTCGTTGTCGGATATGGCCTTGATGTTGCAGGTCGATATCGGAATTTGTCGTACGTCGGCGTGTACGACGGATCGTAATTGAACGGCTGGAAGGCGCTCGTTATTGTCCTGTTATAATCTGGGCACGTTGTTCCGCTCACTCAACTGGTTGTGCTCCTCCTGTTCGTGTAACCAGAGCGGAGCACCTGCAGAGGATACCCGATGACCGACAACCGATGGCTCCGCAATGGCTTTGTCTGGATCATCCTGATTATCGCGGTGATCGCGCTATGGTTCATGGTGACCAGTGGCGGCGAGCGCACGCGAACACGCGATCTCAGTAGCATCGCGCAGGATATTCAGGCCGGGCAGGTCGCGCGGCTCGAACAGACCGAAAACTCGAGCAAGGTCACCGTCTATTACAAGGGCTCAGACGAAGTAGAGACGTTCCGGCTGCCGCAGAACGTCAACATCTACGATGCGCTGATGCTCTACGGCGTCGAGCCAACAGACGTCGACATCACGATCAAGGCAGCGAGTCAGTGGGGTAACTGGCTCGGCATCATGACTTTCATATTACCGACGCTGATTCTGATCGGCATCGTGATCTTCATGATGCGCCAGGCACAAGGCAGTAACAGCCAGGCGATGTCGTTCGGCAAAAGTCGGGCGCGGATGTTCACCGGTAACAAGCCGACCGTGACATTCGCCGACGTTGCCGGCGTGAATGAAGCCAAAGAGGAGCTCGTTGAGGTCGTCGAGTTCCTGAAATATCCTGAGAAGTTCTCGGCGCTCGGGGCACGTATCCCGCGTGGCGTCCTGCTCGTTGGCCCTCCGGGCACCGGCAAGACGCTTCTGTCTCGCGCAGTGGCGGGCGAAGCAGGCGTGCCGTTCTTCAGTATCTCCGGCTCCGAGTTCGTCGAGATGTTCGTCGGCGTTGGCGCGTCGCGCGTTCGCGACCTGTTCGACCAGGCCAAGCGCAACGCTCCCTGCATCGTGTTCGTTGACGAGATCGATGCCGTTGGCCGCCAGCGCGGCGCCGGACTCGGTGGTAGCCACGACGAGCGTGAGCAGACACTCAACCAGATCCTGGTCGAGATGGACGGCTTCGATAGCAGCACGAACGTAATCGTCATTGCTGCGACGAACCGCCCGGACGTGCTTGACCCGGCGCTGCTCCGACCGGGCCGCTTTGACCGGCAGGTCATTCTTGATCGCCCCGACATCGCCGGCCGCCTTGCGGTCCTTGAGGTGCACTCTCGCGGGAAGCCACTGGAAGACGATATTCAGCTTGAGGATCTGGCACGCCAGACGCCGGGGTTCTCCGGTGCTGACCTTGAGAACCTGGTGAATGAGTCGGCAATTCTGGCGGCCCGTCGCAACAAGAAGACGATCGGCCGCAAGGAGCTCGCCGAAGCGATCGACCGTGTCGTCGCCGGGCCGCAGCGCAAGAGCCGCGTGATCAGCGAGCGCGAGAAGCTCATGACCGCGTACCACGAAGCCGGTCACGCGCTCGTCGCCCGCATGCTGCCCAACGCTGACCCGGTGCGGAAGGTGTCGATTGTCGCCCGTGGAATGATGGGCGGCTACACCAGCGTCGTGCCGGATGAAGATCGCTTCTTCTGGACCAAGAGTCAGTTTGAGGACATGCTGGCCTACATCATGGGTGGTCGCGTTGCTGAAGAGATCGTGTTCAACGAGATCTCAACCGGAGCCTCGAACGATATCGAGCGCGCCACCGGCCTCGCACGTCGCATGGTCACCGAATACGGTATGAGCTCGACGCTCGGTCCGTTGGCATTCGGTAAGAAGGACGAGCTCGTCTTCCTGGGTCGTGAGATCAACGAGCAGCGTAATTACAGCGATGAGGTCGCGTTCCAGATTGACCAGGAGATTCGCCAGCTCATTGACGGCGCATACACGTTGGCGCGCGAAGTCCTGACGGAACACGACGACAAGCTTGAGGCGATCGCCATGCTGTTGATGGAGAACGAGACGGTCGAGGCCGACGAGCTTGAAGCGCTCTTCGACTCGCCGCGTCCGCAGCCGACGCTGCACGGTCCGTCGCATTCGCCGGTGCCGGCTGGCAATACCGAACGCGAACGGCGGGAGCCGGACGTTGCGCCTCGACTTCGCCCGCAACCTGCTTCAGGATAGCGAAGACTCATCGTGATTTGAACACTGCAAGGCGGCCCTTCGGCCGCCTTCATGTTTGTTCCGCTCCAGCACCCTGGGTGTCACGCGCTCACTTGAGAGCATCCTAACGATCCTCATCGCAGCTCTTCGACGATTCCGATGATGACCTCCGCCGGGCCACGAAGGTAGCAATAGCGGTAGATGTCTTCGTACTGCGCAATTTCGCCCACAAGCGTGGCTCCGTGTCGCTGCAAGCGGCTGTACGTGTCGTCGAGAGAGTCAACCAGAAAGGTGATGCGAGGGATGCCCGGCGTGTTTACCGGTGCCGCGGTCGGCTTCGCGGTGGATTCAGGTGACAGAAAGGTCGAGAGCTCAAGGCGACTATGGCCGTCCGGGGTCCGCAAGAATGCCAGATTCGCCTTTACGTCGCTCAGCCCGACAAGCTGGTCCACCCAGGTACCTTCGACCGTCGTCTCGCCTTCGACCTCCATGCCCAGCTCGACAAAGAACGCGACTGCCGCAGCGAGATCTGTGACAACGTAGCCGGCGTGATCCATGCGCTTGATTGCCATGAAATCTGCTCCTCGGTCCGCAGCGCGTAAGAACGATGTCGACGCCAGAAGCTGTGGCAACAATCAGATACAGGCGCGGGTGAAGATGTGACCTGTCGGTCAGAATACGGATTCATGCGTCGATGGACAACAGGTCGATGAATTTGATGGTGTTCAGGGGAAATGCAACGAGCCGCCAATAATGGCGGCTCGTTCGCTCACTTCGTGGGTGGAGGCGGGGGGATTCGAACCCCCGACCTCTACAGTGCGATTGTAGCGCTCTCCCAGCTGAGCTACGCCCCCACGACTGCGTCACGAGACAGCTCGCAACGAGAGCGAAGTTTACCATGAGCATCGGTCGGTGACTATAGATGTGAGCGCGACTCGTGATCTTTAGTGCAATGTCAGCGTCATGCTCGCAATGCCATTGCTCGGGTAGACCATGCGCTTGACGGTGCTTGGATCGGCCACCTCAATTGAGGTCGTTCGGCTCAGAAGCTCCTCAATGGCCACAAGCATCTCCAGTCGGGCGAGCGAGGCACCGATGCAGTCGTGGATCCCCCATCCAAACACGAGACTGCGGTCGAGATTCCGGTTCAGATCGATCGTATCCGGATCCTGAAACACGGCTGGATCACGGTCGGCGGCAATCCACATGAGTGTGAGCCGCTCGCCCGCCGGGATGTGGCGGTCCGCGATCTTCACGTCGCGCGTTGTCGTGCGCCGATTTGAGACAAGTGGGCCATCGGTTCGCAGAATCTCGTCAATCGCCTGGGCCAGTCTGTCCGGTTCCCCGCGGAGTTGTTGCTGGAGCTCCGCATCGCTTGCGAGGTGCCAGGTAAGTATTCCAATACCAGCAGCAACTGTGCCGTGTCCCGCGATCCAGTTGCGGACAGTACTGACGATATCGGCGTCGCTCAGAACCTGCCCGTTCACAGTCGTCGTCATCAGACGGCTCGTCAAGTCATCCTGAGCCTTCTTGTCGCGTCGGCGATCGGCGAGCTCCTCCTGTACGATGGCCGTGAACTCTCGGGCCAACGCAGCGCTGGTTTCCCTGTCACGTGCCAGCGACGCTTGTTGATTGCCATGCGTCCAGCCTCGCAGGTGTTCCCAGCGATCGGCTCGCCATCCCAGATACTCGACGGCGCAGCGCAAAGAGTAGGCGGTGGCGAAGGCATCGATGAATTCGGCCCCGGGCTGGTTGATCAGCGGAGTCGCTAGCTCTGCCGCAATCGACCGGAAGCCCGGCTCAAGGCGAGACATCTGATCCGGCGTAAAGAACGGTGCGAGCGCGGAACGGTAGGCTGTATGCTCTGGCGGGTCCATTCCATTGGGAACAGCTCTGTGATTTGAAAAGCTACTGAACGCATTGGGATCATCGAGAATGTTGATGATGTCCGCGTGGCGAAAGATGGACCAGTTGAGAAACTCACTCCATGCAACAGGGCAACGCGATCGCATCTGGTCAAACGCTTCAACCTGATTATTGAGAACCGATGCGTCTCGCGGGTCCCAGTCAGCAGTTCGCTCCTCGCTCATATATGCCTCCAATTTCACGAAACAGTCTTGACATTTCCTGGCCAGCAAGGCAGGTGCCATTGGGGCTACCAGCAGGTTGCGTTTCGATGATTCGTGGGCATCTGAGCATGATCAGGAAGGGGGTGTTGAGCGTATGAATGGGATGTGATTGCCCGGGAGTGAGAGCGGGTGATGGGACTCGAACCCACGGCATTCTGCTTGGGAAGCAGACACTCTACCAACTGAGTTACACCCGCACGACTGCGATGAATGTTACACCTGGTCAGCGGTCGACACAATCTCCCGATCGCTGCGCAGTCGTCCAAGCTCCATATGCTCGATGTGATACGTGGCGTGTTGCGGCACTCCCAGCAGCATGCGAACGGACCTTGCCGCGCGCTCTTGCCGATACGCAGTCGTTTCACTAGCACGCAGCGCCGCGCGATTTTCCCACAGTTCGCCAAATATCGCCTTACCGGTGACATCATCTCCAAGCGCAAGCACACCGATGAAGCCAGGGTGTTCGCGTTCCAGCTCATCGACTGCGGCGTGGCCGGCTGCCACGATCGAATCCCAATGCAGCGGGTCGACGCGGATTGTCGTGAATCGAGCGTGCGCGGTGTGCGGGACCACGTCGTCGCGGAATCGGATCTTGTTCACGTAGATCGAATACGTTTCGCGCATGAGCGGAGAATTCCAGTACTGGCTCAGGATTGCGACATCGTTGTTCGTTTCTGGCTCAATGCTCACCAGGTTTTGCTCGGCCTTCGCCCACAGCGTGATCGTCATCATGCGACTGTGATCGCGATTCAGGAGCGTGAGCTCGCCGCTGTAGGAGTCTCGACAGCGGAGCGCTGGGAGTGTCTGGTTCGTGAGGACATCAAGCGCAGCCGACAACATCTCGGGTCGGTACGTGCACGACGTTACGCGCGCGAACTGAGGGACAGGTAGTTGATGCATCTCTCGCGCAATCTGGCTCCATCTGGGCTGATTGACCAGTGTAAACAGTATCGGAATTTGCGGTGAAGGTCAATCTGCCTCGTAAATGATCTTCTGAACGGTCTGTTACGATAGCCGACGCTGCCATTTGAACCATGTCAGGAGAGGCAAAATGCATTCCGGGAGTGACGTTGAGAGCACGCTAATCGGAATAGTCTGCTCGAATTGCGGACATCGTTACGACGCAGACCAGCTGCTGACGGTGTGCGACGAATGCGGCAAGGTGCTGCTGGCCGAATACGATCTGGATCGCGCGAAGGCCACCATGACACCCGAAGCGCTCGCTGGGCGGCCGTGGAATCTATGGCGCTATGCGGAGATCATGCCGGTCCGCAATCCAGAGCACCGGCTGACGCTCGCTGAAGGCGGCTCGCCGCTGCTCAACGTCGACCGCTGGGCTGCAGGAGTCGGACTTTCGAACCTGCTGGTCAAGGACGAAGGGCGCAACCCGACCGGATCGTTCAAGGCGCGCGGCCTCGGATCGGCTGTCTCGCGCGCACGCGAGCTCGGAGTGAAGGTCATTGCACTTCCGTCGGCCGGCAACGCTGCCGCGGCGGCGAGCGCGTACTCAGCGCGTGGCGGCATGGATGCGGTCGTCTTCATGCCGAAGGACGCTCCCGAGGTGTTCAAGGCCGAGTGCCGCGCGTTGGGCGCGCGCGTCTTCCTGGTCAACGGCCTCATCAACGACGCCGGCAAGGTTGTGCGCGAAAACGGGGAATCGCGCGGCTGGTTCGACGTGTCGACGCTGAAGGAGCCGTATCGGGCCGAGGGCAAGAAGACGATGGGTCTGGAGCTTGTCGAGCAGCTCGGATGGCAGGTGCCCGACGCGATCATCTATCCCACTGGAGGCGGCACCGGCATCGTTGGCATGTGGAAGGCATTCGACGAGCTGGAGAAGATGGGCCTGATCGGCTCGGCTCGGCCACGCATGATCGTCGTGCAGTCCGATGGCTGTGCGCCGATCGTCAAAGCGTTTGATGTTGGCGATCGGCACGCGCCGCTCTGGGAGGGCGCAGACACCATTGCGCCGGGCATCCGGGTGCCGATTGCGATTGGCGATTACCTCATCCTCGATGCCGTGCGCGAGAGCGGCGGCACCGCCATCGCTGTTTCCGATGCGGAGCTGGATGCTGCGATGCGCTCCGTTGCTGAGAAGGAGGGCCTCTTCGTCTCTCCGGAGTCCGGTGCGGCGTTCGCGGCAGCCGAGAAGCTGCGAGCCGAGGGCAAGCTGGCGGAACGAGATCGAGTCGTCGTCTATGCGACCGGCTCAGGCCTCAAGCACACGGACCTGATTGGCGGAGACTACCCAGTGCTCGATCCGAACGATCCCAACATCGGCAGTCTGATTGACACAGCCTACGCCTGATTGCTGCCGTAGAGAGGCTGACAAGTCGGGCAGTAGACCGTCGTGCGCTGGCCAATCGTCATGCGCTCAAGGGGAGTTCCGCAGACGCTGCAAGGACTCCCCTGTTTCTTTCCGTAGACCAGTAGCCGCTCCTGGTTCGTGCCCTGCTCGCCGAGGCCGGAGCGATAATCACGCAGCGTAGTCCCGCGCGATTCGACGGCCATCGTGAGGACATCAATAATCGCGCTATGGAGTCGAACGATTTCCGCGTGCTGTAGCTCATTCGCTGGACGCAGCGGATGCGTACCGGCTCGAAACATCGATTCGTCGACATAAATGTTGCCAAGCCCGGCGATTGCCGTCTGATCCAACAGGAGCGACTTGAGCCGGCGTCGGCGCTGGAGGATGTGTGCCAGGGCATCAACGGTGAACGTCGGACTTAACGGCTCCAGCCCTAGCTCGTTGCCGAGGCGGATAAGCTCGACCTTGTTCACAAGCGTGATGCGTCCGAATTTCCGGGTGTCATAGAAATCGAGTTCGGCGTAGTGAGAGAGCGCGAAGATGGCACGCAGGTACGGTTCGCGCTCCGGAGTGCGCGCCACACTGCGATCCTCTCGGAAGAGCAGTTCGCCTGTCATCCGCAGATGGATGGTGATCCAGTCACCAGATCCCAACACAAGGACGACAAGCTTCCCTCGGCGGGTGACATCCGCGATCGAATTGCCGATGACGCGTTCTTCGAATGCCTGCTGGCAATCGTTCGCCAGGGTGCGACGCCAGCGCAACTCGAAATCTTCGATCACCCTGCCGCAAAGGTACGGTCGCAAGGTGCGACAAACTGTCTCAACTTCTGGGAGTTCGGGCATTGACGTGGCACCCTCTCATCAGGAAACGTCGGGGATAGTGCGGAGGTTCTTCGTGGCAGTCGATTCGTCGTGCATATTCTGCAGCATCATCAATGGTGATATTCCGAGCGATCGCGTCTATGAAGACGACGAGTTCGTTGCATTTCGCGATATCGCTCCTGCTGCGCCTGTCCACGTACTGATCGTACCGCGCAAGCATGTCGCTTCGATTGCTGATCTTGGCGACGACGACGCGGCCTATCTGGGTCGTCTGTTTCTTGTCGCCAACAAGATCGCCCAGACCGAAGGTATTGCCGGTGATGGTTACCGAGTGATTTCCAATGTTGGCGAAAAGGGCGGTCAGTCCGTGTTTCACCTCCACGTCCATCTCCTGGGTGGACGACAGATGACGGGCTTCTGAATTTCGCGCGTACGTACGCGATGGAATCGTTCCGTCGCATTGACCTTCATCAAATTTCAGCGCTATACTGCGCGTACCGTCTGCCAATTTCGATGCGTGCAGCATGATCGTCGCGGCAGTGGAGCGGCGTTCCCGTGAAGGGTTAGGCGGCCATGAGTCTTGCAGAACAGTTGGTTTCAGATCTTCGTGATGCCATGAAGTCGGGCGATACACAGCGTCGCGATGTCATTCGATTTCTGCGTTCGTCCATTACCAATGCCGAGATTGAGAAGCATTCAGCGTTGACGGACGAAGAGATCGAGGCCGTCATTCGTGGCCAGATCAAGCAGCGCCGCGACTCGATCGAAATGTTCCGCAAGGGCGGTCGCAACGATCTCGCCGACAACGAAGAAGCGCAAGTTGCTGTGCTGCAATCCTATCTGCCCGCTCAGATGAGCGATGACGAGGCGCAGGAGCTTGTGCGCCGTGTCGTCGATGAAGTCGGTGTGACAAGCCCGAAGGAGATGGGCAAGCTTATGCCCGCGCTGATGCAGGCTGCCGCGGGCCGCGTGGAAGGTCGCACGCTCTCGACCCTCGCGCGCGCCGAGCTCGAACGTCGCTCAACGAGCGCGTAGGGCACCCCGTACGACATTCGACGGAAGTCGGAGACGCCATGCCCGTTCGCTGGATTCGTCGTCTCAAAGAGAACCCCCGGTTCGCCTGGCGTGATTTCACCAGGATCTCGCTCTTTGCCCTGTCGCTGTTGCTGCTCTCAGTGGTGAGCGTTGCGGTCGAATGGCAGAAGAGTGAGTCTGCAATTCAATCGGGCAACATCGCCGACCGCACCATCAAATCCCCTGAGACAGTGACATTCACGAGTGAGCTGCGAACGGCGGAGCGCCGCCAGGAAGCGTATGACGATTCGCGGAATGTCGTGACGGTGCACGACGAGAACGTGCGAATTGAGCAGCTCAACTCGCTACGCCAGTTTACGGACACAGTGGATGATCTGCGTGTAAAGCGCGACATCACGCGGGAAGAGGCAGCGGCAGAGCTGCAGGCTGCTCTTGAGGATCTGAGCTCGGGGGACGCTACTCGCATCCTCGGCCTGTCCAGCGCAAGTTGGGAGCGGGTTCGCACCGAATCCCAACGCCTCGTTGGCGCAACGCTCGCGGACCCGATCAAGCAGGATGACGTGCGCGGCCGCAAGGATAATTTGCCGGATCGTCTTTCACCACAGCTTTCGTCCGAGGAGCAATCCCTCGTCCTGGCGATTGTGCGGCCCTTCATTCGGGCCAACGTACATATCGATGACAAGAAGACGCTGGAGAATCGCCAGGCGGCAGCCGATGCGGTTGAGCCTGTCACGGTGAACGTGCTCGCCGGTCAGGCGATTGTGCGCGACGGCGATATTGTCACGCCCTATGACGTCGAGAAGCTTGAGCAGCTCGGTCTGATGAACCCCGAGGTTGATGTATCGACGCGGCTTGGCCGATCCGGGATCATGGCGATCCTGACGATGATTACCGTTGCCTACCTGGTGCGCTTCCACCCGAATCTGTGGCGTGGTCGACAGGTCCTGCTGTTGTCAGTCGTGATGCTCGGGCCGATCGTCGTTGCCCGCATCATACTGCCGCACTCCGACGTGCAGTATCTGTTCCCGGTAGCGGCCTCGGCGATGCTGCTGGCTGTGCTGCTCGATTATCAGATCGCTATCGCGATCGGGGCTCTCCTATCGCTGTATATCGCCGTAATTTCGAACATGTCCTTCGAGATCGTCGTCATGTACACACTGGCGTCGATCGTAGGTGCAATCGTCGCCTGGAACGCCGAGCGGACGATGCGATTCGTCTGGGCGGGCGCTGCCGTAGCGCTCACCATGTTCGTGACGGCGCTATCGTTCAATGCGATATCGACGTCACTCAGTTGGGGCATGGTTGGCGAACGACTGGTTGAGACGGCGCTTGCCGGAGCATTGTCGGCGTCGCTGACATTCATGTCGTTCAGCCTCATCGGCTCGGCACTGGGTATTACGACACATCTGCAGTTGATGGAGCTCGCGCATCCCAATCAGCCACTTCTGTATCGTTTGGCCCGCGAGGCTCCCGGGACCTATCACCACTCGATTGTCGTTAGTAATCTGGCGGAAAGCGCCGTCGAGGCAGTGGGTGGCGATCCACTGTTCGCCAGAGTCGCCGTGCTGTATCACGATGTCGGCAAGCTCGTGCGGCCCACGTTCTTCATCGAAAACCAGGGCCATATCGACAATCCGCACGACCTGCTGGACCCGCAGACGAGCGCGCGTGTCATCCTCGATCACGTAAGCGACGGCGTGCGCCTCGCGAAGAAGGCGCGTATCCCATCGGCGATCGTCTCGATCATCGAGCAGCACCACGGAACATCGCTCGTGCGCTATTTCTACCAGCGAGCGCTCGACATGGGTGCTGATGTCGCCGAAGAGGACTTCCGCTACAAGGGTCCGAAGCCGCAGACCAAAGAGGCTGGCGTAATCATGCTGGCCGATTCGGTCGAAGCGACCGTCCGCTCGGCCGCGGGAAGCGGGCGGCTTGTCCGCCCAAAGGACAAGGCGGCCGAAGGTAAGGACACACTCGAGAGTATCGTGACGAGGATCATCAAGGACCGCGTTGAGGACGGACAGCTCGACGAATGCGACCTGACGCTGAAAGAGATCGAGCAGATTCGGCGGACATTTATCCAGATGCTCGAAGGCGTCTACCACCCGCGCGTGGAATATCCGGCGACCGCAGAGCCAACCGCCACACCGACCACGCCGGCAACGAGCCCTGCGAGTGGTTGAGTCCGGTATCGTCGTGGAACTCCTGGTCGATGATGGTGTGACCTCACCGATTGAAGAGGCGCTGCTGTCTTCGCTATTGCATTGCGCTCTCCGGTTCGAGGCAGTGCTGCCGGAGGGTGACTGGACCGTCACGCTGCGCCTGACAGACGACGAGCGCATTACCGACATCCACGAGCAATTCTTCGCCGATCCAACGCCGACGGATGTCATCTCCTTCCCTTCCGGGGACGATCTGGCGGATCGCGATGGGCATCTCGGGGACATCGTCATTTCGGTGGATACGGCTGCGTCTCATGCCGACGAATACGGACATACGACCGCACGCGAAATTGCCTTCCTGGCGCTACACGGCCTGCTGCACCTGATCGGCTATGACGATGCGACAGTGGAAGAGCGCGACGACATGCTACGACGTCAGACGACGATTCTGGAAGCGTTTGAGCGCGAGCGCGGGACGTCGCTGTGAGGGTCGCACTCGTCGCCACGGTGCTTAACGAGCAGGAGCGTCTCACCACCTGGCTCAGCGGTATTGATAGCCAGGTTCGCCGACCGGACGAAATCGTCATTGTTGACGGCGGTTCGACAGACGGAACCTGGGAATCGTTGCAGTCATGGGCAGCGAACCGGCCCGTGATCCTGCGACAGTTGCCAGGCGCCGGAATCTCGGCCGGCCGTAACCTGGCGATCTCACTCACGTCGGCTGAGGCGGTAGCCGTAACCGATGCGGGGACACGCGCCGATCCTGACTGGCTCAGCCAACTTGTCGAAGCGCTTGAAGCTGGGTACGACGTCGCTGGCGGATTCTTTTATCCGACGTTGCGGTCGCAATGGGATCGGGCGCTGGCGGCGACGACGCTGCCCGACAGCGAGGAGATCAACGGCGAAGCGTTCCAGCCGTCGAGCCGCTCAATTGCGTTTCGTGCGACCTGGTGGAATGCCGGCATTCGGTATCCAGAGTGGCTCGACTACTGCGAGGATCTTGTCTGGGATTTCTCCCTGCGGCGCGCCGGTGCCCGATTCAAGTTCGTGCCGCACGCGACCGTGGAGTTTGCAGTCCGCCCCTCGGCGAAGTCATTCGCGCTGCAGTACTACCGTTACGCACGCGGCGATGGGAAAGCGGGACTGTTCCCCAAGCGCCACGCGGCGCGGTATGCAACGTACCTGGGCGCAACGATGCTTCTTCGTCGTCGCCGCCCGATAGAGCTAGCCGTCGCCGGGGTATTCGGCGCGCTTTACATGCGCGCGCCGGCGCGACGGCTCTTTGCACGAGATCGCCGGAATCAGGTTCCAATCGGCTCGACGATGACGACGCTGCCGTTGGTGGCTGCGCTTCGCGCGTTTGGCGATATTGCGAAGATGGCTGGCTATCCGGTTGGGCTACTTTGGCGAGTTCGTCGATTCGGCGGCCTCGGCTGGAAAACGAGCTGGCGGCGAATCACTCCGGATGGCGTCGTGTGGTCTCCCGCAGCGTTGACCAGAGAAAGTCTGCCGCCCACATCGTCGCGCGCCGTCGGACCTCGTGCGGCGGCGCGGTGATCTCGTGTCGCCGGTGCGCGACGCCTTCGGGATGAACGAGGGCGATACCGACGATCCCGTGCGCGCGGTCTTCCGTATCGCCCGGAGTTAGCTCGACAGCGACCGACACGCCGTATTCGACCTCTTCCTCGGTCGCGGCGACGGTAGCGCAGCGGATCGCCGTCTGTTCAGCATCGGGACGTTCGACAGGGAAAGCCGCAGAGACAAAGCTCGTCGTTCGCGCCCCGGCCACGACTTCGTCGGCCAGGATCGATTCGTCAATCAGGTTCGTGAGACGCCCTGCGTTGCCGGCCTCCCAGATGGCGACCTTCGCGCCGGCCATCTGGATAGGTCTGAGGAGCGCGTCAGCAAGCTCGTCAGTCAGCTCGCCATAGACGTGCTCCGCTAGCGCCTCGCGGATCGTGTCGATCGTGCCGGCAACGGCCTGCTCGGCTTCGGCTCGATCCGCTGCCATCGCAGTGATGCGGATATGGACGCCATCATCCTTCGCGTAGGTTGCGACTGTGGGGTAGCCACGACGGACGAGATCGATTATGCGCTGCTCGACAGCAGATTCGCCGATACCAATCGTCTTTAGCGTGCGGGCGACAATCGCGGACTGTTCGAGTCGGTCGATGATGCGGGGCAGCGCCTGTTCGCGCCACATTCGGTACATCTCCCTCGGCACGCCGGGCATTGAGACAATGATCTGATCCTGGCGACGGACGTACCACCCGGGCGCGGTGCCCATCGGGTTCGCGAGCAGCTCGGCCGACGGAATTCGCCAGGCCTGCTTGATGTTCTGTTCGGGCATCGGCACGCCGCGCATCGAGAAGAATTCGCGGACGCGAACGGCCGCATCCGGGTCGACCTCGACCTGTTCGCCCTGAATAGCAGAGACCGCTTCTCGCGTCAGGTCGTCGTCTGTCGGACCGATGCCGCCGGTTGTTATCACGAGATCCGCGTCGGACAGCGCGCGATTCAGCGTCACCACGAGTCGGTCGAGCGAATCTCCAACCTGGTAGACGCCGACGAGCTCGATGCCGAGCGCGCTTAGCTCCTGCGCGAGGAAGGTGGCGTTGGTGTCCGTCAGGAAGCCCTGAATGAGCTCGGAGCCGATTGACAACACCGCCGCACGCATAGACCACCCCCGCATCAGACGAATTGCACGCGGGCATTATCGCATGATGCCGGCGACAGGCTAACGCAGTGTCTGGAAAATGGAGAGGTACCCTCGGAGGGACTCGAACCCCCAACCCCTGGTTCCGAAGACCAGTGCTCTATCCGTTGAGCTACGAGGGCATAAACCCAGACGTGATTGTACATGGTGAACCGAGCGAACGAAAAACGCCCCTTGCAAGCCATTTGGCCGCAAGAGGCGTTGTAGATGGGGGTGCCCCACGGGGCTCGAACCCGTAACCACTGGTTCCACAGACCAGTGCTCTGCCTATTGAGCTAGAGGCACCATAGCGATGGAGACTGAGGATACCGGACCGTAAGCCGAGTTCTGTTTCTGACGATCATCTATCTCAGCCGAAATGGCTGGGCGCGTTTCGCGCCTGCTCTCGTCCTCGGGCCTCGGCGAGCAACCTGCAGTCGGCCCAATCGGAGATTGCTGCGGGGAGGATTGCCCTTTTCACTCGTGCGCGACAAGCACGCACGCATTGGTCACTGTTGCTCTCACGGCGGACACGTCCACCGTGCCGATCTGGACTGTCAACGCACACCGACATACGTTTCCCCGGCTTTCACCGGGCACCCTCGCTCTGTGCAGCTCGGACTTTCCTCTGGCCATGCCAGCGACCGTCCGTCCGGTATCGTTCAGTTAGTAAGGCGCGATCCGCTTTCGCGGATCGCGGTCGGTGGTGCCGAAGGGGAGATTTGAACTCCCACGCCCTTACGGGCACTACGCCCTGAACGTAGCGCGTCTGCCGGTTCCGCCACTTCGGCAAGGCCATTGCGTAACCGAGCGAGAGTATATCATCTGACTGGAAATTGAATCAACGGATCTGGACCCTATGAGAACGGGTAATTCTGAGCCTGAGGAATCGTGTTGAGAAGACGCATTGCGACCGTTCGAACCGGGCGGCAAATCGATGTTGTGCTGTACAGCAAGCCGGAGTGCGAGCTCTGCGCGAAGGCAGAACGAGCCGTCCGATCGGTCTTCGGCAGCCGGCACCTACGAATCGTCAACATACTCGACGACCGTGAGCTGGAAGACCGGTATATCTTCCGCATCCCTGTTCTGGTCGTCGACGGCGTTGAGGCTGCAGAAGGGCTCATCGACGCAGATGACGCCCGACGTGCGCGGGCAAGCGCGATTCGGCAGCGGATGGCGGAATGAGCAGGAAACCGCGTAACCAGCAATCGCCGAGCATCGGCTTCATTGTCATCGCTGTCGTGATTGTTGTCGTGCTGGTGCTCGGAGCGCTTGCTGCGATCTTGCCAATTGGCGGATCTGACAGCGACCAGGCGATCGACCAGCCGGAAATACAGGTCACTCCGGGGGCCGAGGTCGCAAAGCTTGAGACGCAGGTGGCCGAGAATCCGGATGACACCGACAGCGTCGTCATTCTGGCAGACGTGCTCGCCAACAGCGGACGGGTCGACGAGTCGTATGTCTGGTTTGAGGGAGCGGTGGCGGCGCGACCTGATGATCCAGACCTGCGGTTGGCATTCGGCCGAGCGCTGCTGCGTGGCGAGCGCTGGTTTGATGCCGAAATCCAGCTCAGCCGCGCGAATGAGCTGGACGACGCGAGCGCGATGACGGCGTTCTATCTTGGGCAGCTCGCCGAAAATCGACCGGGTGGCAATCTTGAGACCGCGCGATCCTGGTACCAGACGACCATCGACCGCGACGCTCAGTCGTTCGTTGCCCAGCAGGCGAAGTCGCGGCTCGATGCGCTGAACGGGTCTCCGGTCTCTCCGACTGCGTCTCCGGGCGCGTAGCTGTGCGATTTCTGCACGTAAATCACCGCTACGCGCCATTCAGTGGCGGGTCTGAGATCGTCGTCCAGCGCATCTCGGAGTGGCTAGTCGCGAATGGCCACGACGTTACGGTTGTTACCTCCGACGCCTTCGACCTTGAATACTTCTGGGACCCACGCCGGAAGCCCGTTGACGCGCCCGCCCACGAGCGTCTTGGTGGTGTCGAGGTTATCCGGGTGCCGGTGAAGCATCTCCCTGCCAGCTCGTTTCTGTTTCGCGGGTCGCGTCGGATGATGGGCGAGATTTCTCGCCTTCCGTTCCCGGAAGCACCGTTCAGTCTGGCTTCGCGCTTGCAACCCTGGATGCCTGAGCTTCGACGAGCCCTGGACGAAGCCGGGCCTGTCGATGCGGTTTTGGCGACCAACCTTGGCCTGGAAAGCCTGGCGATCGCCGCGTTCGAAGCGGCTGACCGCTGGGGCGCTGCGCGAATCGTGATGCCGTTTGTCCACCTTGGTGGACACGACGATGCTGTTGCTCGCCGGTACGTGACGATGCCGCACCAGGTTACGGTTCTGCGCTCGGCGAATGCTGTGCTGACGATGACCGAGCAGGAGAAGGAATTTGTCGCGTCGCTCGGAGTCGACCGCGCACGCATCGTGGTCACCGGCGCGGGAGCTGAATCTGAGCTCGTGACGGGTGGTGATGGTGAGCGCTTTCGATCGCGCTTCAATCTTGACGGCTTCGTCGTCGGTTCGCTCGGTCCACCATCGACCGAAAAGGGGACGCGCGATCTTGTCAGGGCGATTGCGGCGTTGCATCGCGAAGGAAGAAACGTAAGCCTCGTGCTAGCCGGGCCGCCGTTGTCAACCTTCGCAGACTGGCTGGAGGCTATGCCACCCGAGCAACGCGCCGGCACTCACTTGCTCGGTTATATAGACGCGGAAACCCGCCGGGATCTGCTCGCTGGAATCGATGCGTTCGCGCTGCCGTCGCGCACTGAGTCCTTTGGTATCGTCTACCTTGAGGCATGGCTGAACCGGAAGCCGGTGATTGCGGCGCGCGCCGGCGCTGTGCCGGAGCTTGTCCGCGACGGCGAAACTGGGCTGCTTGTGCCATTTGGTAGCCCGGGGCAGCTCGCAGACGCAATTCGGCAACTGATGGACGACGGCAGTCTCAGAACGCGCCTGGCATTGGCCGGCGAGGCACTTGCCCGCGCAACCTATTCGTGGCCCGACGTGTTGCGCCGGGTTCAGCAGGGCTACGAGATTGCGCTGGGCCGGCCCATCATGATGACGGAGGACGAGAGTGACGACGTTGCGACGCCCTCTGGCTGAGCAGGTAGCGGCGATTCGACGGGCGGTCGCTGAGCGGCACGGCGTCGACCCCGACGCAGCTCCGGATGTCTCGGCATCGTCGGCAATCGAACGCGCTCAGCGTCAGGCAACGATCAGCGCCCACTGGGGCCTGTCGTCTGGTGTGCCGGTTATCGGACCTCTGATCGTCCTTGGTCAGCGGGCACTTCGCATCAGTCTCCGTTGGTACATTAACCCGATTGTCGAGCAGCAGAACGCCTTCAATGATGCCGCTGTAGCCGCGCTCTATGAGCTGGAGCTGGAGAATCAGCGCCTGCGCCGTCTCATTCATGAGTCAGGCGTTCATCCCGGCGGGGAGTCGGACGCATGAACATCCTGATCCTGCACACGCAGGTGCCATTTGTACGTGGCGGTGCCGAAGTGCTGGTTGAGGGGCTACAGCGAGCGTTGCGTGATCGCGGTCATGTCGTCGATATCGTGGCGCTGCCGCTCAACTGGAATCCCCCGGACGGACTCCTCACGAGTGCCCTTGCCTGGCGAATGCTGGATTTGCGGACATTCAATGGTCGTGACGTTGACCTCGTGATCTGTACGAAATACCCGACCTGGGCTGTCGATCATCCCAACAAGGCCCTGTGGCTCATCCATCAGCATCGGCAGGCCTACGATCTGTACGGCACGTCGCTCAGTGAATTCGGCACTGATCCGGCGTCGCGTGAGATTCGCGAGCGCGTAGTGGAGATCGATCGAATCGGGATCGGGTCGTGCAAGGCTCGGTACGCAATCAGCCGCAACGTGGCGGAGCGCTTGAAGCGATTCGGTGGAATCGAGGCAGAAGCACTGTACCCACCGGTGCCACGCGACGGTCTGGCCGCAGAGCGATTCGACCCTTTCATCCTTAGTGTTGCGCGTCTGGACGCGGCAAAGCGCGTTGACCTGGCGGTACGAGCGATGGCTGCCGTGCCAGAGTCGTTGCAACTCGTTGTCGTGGGTGATGGTCCGAATCTGGAGAGCTTGCGTTTGCTGGCGAGGCGAGTCGGAGTAGAACGGCGAGTTGAGTTTGCCGGTCGCGTGTCGGACGAGCGATTGCTTGAGCTGTACAACACCTGTCGCGCTGTTTATTACGCGCCCGTAGACGAGGATTACGGCTACACCACGGTTGAGGCGCTTACGGCTGGAAAGCCGGTGGTCACTGCGGAGGATAGCGGCGGGGTTCTGGAATTCGTTGTGGACGATATCAACGGCCTGGTGACGCCACCCGATCCGGCGCGGATCGCAGACTCTATCAGTGTGCTGTGCGACGAATCTCTTGCGCGGAGATTGGGTGCGCGAGGGCCAGGGCGCGTCGCTGATTTGTCGTGGGGCCATGTCGTCGAGGCGCTGACATCGTGACCGCAGGTGATTCGCCACGGATACACATGGTGACCCCGCTACCGCCGCTTCCGACCGGCATTGCGCAATACAGCCACGATCTGCTGAACGGCGTCGACGGTCGCTGGAATGTGCGAGTGACGGCTGAAGCCGGGTCGTCGGGCGCATCAGCATGGCGGTCGATCGACGTGAGCGTCGGGCGATCCCAGCGGCAGGCTGTGGGTGAGCCGGCGATTTATCAGATCGGGAACAGCGCATTCCATAGAATCGCCATGCAACAGGCAGTGGCGAATCCGGGAATCGCGGTGCTGCACGACACTGTGCTGCACCATGGGCGGCTTTCGATGATGCTCGGCAAGCGCGGAGGTGGTCGCTACCGTGCGCTGCTGCGCGAGCTGTACGGGGATGCCGGCGACCGCATTGCGAACGATGTCGCGTTGGGTCGGCACGTCGATTTGACAGCGTTCCCGTTGATCGAAGACATTGCGGCAGTGTCGCGGCTCATTGTCGTTCATTCGCAGCACGCGAAGGAGCGTGTCCAGGTAGTCGCCCCCAACGTGACTGTTCGCTGCGTGCCGATGGGCATCCCCCTGCCAGCACTCGTTGCTCGGCACGACGCGCGTGATGCCCTCGGTATTCCGCAGTCCGCGTACGTCATTGCCTCGATCACGCATGTGAATCCGTTCAAGCGTCTGCCGGTTGTGCTTCGTGCCGTCCGGATGCTGCGCGAGCGGATTCCCGAACTGCAGCTCATCGTTGCCGGGTCGCAAGCGCCGGGGATCGACTTGCTGCGGCAGGCGCGCGCTTTCGGTGTGGAAGACCGCGTGAGCGTGCTTGGGTATGTTGAAGACGACGTCGCCCGGCTGCTGGCGCGCGCAGCCGATGCCTGCGTCAATCTGCGTTATCCGAGCGCTGGCGAGACATCGGCCAGCCTGCTTCGGCTGCTAGGCGCTGGTCGCCCAGTGCTGATTACCAACGATCCATCCAACGCCGAGTATCCGCGTGATGCCGTTCTGCCGGTTGATGTTGGTCCGTGGGAATCTGAGCTGGTCGCTGAATATCTCGAGCTGCTCTACCGTGATTCTGAGTTGCGACGGAGTGCTGGTGACGCCGCGCGAGCGTTTGTGGCAACCTCGCATGGCGTGCAGCACATGGCCATGGGGTATCGCGAAGCAGTTGCCGATGCGTATGGAGTCGATTTGCCAAAAGTCGACGACATCCTCTGCGTGGAGTCGCCGCCAATGCTGCGGCACAAGGCGACGGCACAAGCGCCCGAGACCATTGAGCTGTCAGCACTCGACAGCACTCTCGCGGCTGCGCTGTCAGGTCTGGGACTCGGCCAACATGGTGATACGATCGCGTCAGCAAGTCGCGCGGTTGTCGGATTGGGCTTGCATAATCTGCGAAGTCGAGGAGAGGACAGTAGCCTCATGACCGACGGAACGCCGATCCGGAAAGAGCTCCTGGATATTCTGGCCTGCCCGGCCTGCAAGACGAAGGTGCGGCTGGAAGGCGAGGAGTTGGTTTGCGAATCCTGCGGGCGCCGCTATCCGATTGAGGATGGCATACCGATCATGCTGGTCGATGCCGCGAAGTAGAACGCATGTTCGTGCTTTGCTATACTGTCTACCGGGACATCGTACCTAGCGAATCGAGCTATGACGCATGACGAGCCGCGTCATTTCAGGCCAGCATCGAGACGAAGACGCAGCGATCGAAACGAGCCTGCGTCCGCGCCGCCTATCCGAATACATCGGGCAGGACAAGGTCAAGGACACGCTGTCGATCTTCATTGAAGCAGCTCTCGCACGCGGCGAGCCGCTTGACCATGTTCTGTTGTACGGCCCGCCGGGTCTCGGTAAGACGACGCTCTCAAACATCATCGCTGCCGAAATGGGTGTAGGGATCAAGGTCACGTCCGGTCCGGCCATCGAGCGTGCTGGCGATCTTGTGTCGATTCTGACGAACATCAAGGCAGGCGATGTCCTGTTCATTGACGAGATCCATCGGCTGAACCGCGCTGTCGAAGAAGTGCTCTATCCTGCGATGGAGGACTTCGCTGTAGACATCATGATTGGCAAGGGTCCGGGCGCGCGTTCGATGCGCCTGAATCTGCCGCGCTTCACGCTCATCGGCGCGACAACGCGGCTCGCGCTGCTGACAAGCCCACTTCGCGATCGCTTCGGCGGAGTCTTCCGGCTGGAGTTCTATGACGACGAGGCGATGGCGCGGATCGTCGAACGCTCTGCGCGTCTGCTGAACGTCGAAATCGAAGGTAATGGGGCCACTGAAATCGCCAAGCGATCGCGCGGGACGCCGCGTGTGGCTAATCGCCTGCTGAAGCGCGTGCGCGACTACGCGCAGGTTCGTGCTTCGGGCGTCATTACCGAAGACGTTGCTGATGACGCGATGTCGCTCCTCGATGTTGATGTGCTCGGGCTGGACGACGTTGATCGGCGCATCCTGCTCGCAATCATCGACAAGTTCGAGGGTGGTCCAGTTGGCGTCGATACGCTGGCGGCGGCGACCAGTGAAGAGACTGACACGATCATGGATGTCTACGAGCCGTATCTCATTCAGCTCGGCTTCCTGCAGCGCACGCCGCGCGGACGTGTTGCTACTCGGCGGGCATACTTGCACCTGGGCTTGCCGGCGCCCGCACTCTCCGATGCGGCCCGGCAGGCACTGCTGTTTGACGCAGATGCCGACGAGGGACAGTGACCGATTCGCCGATTCCTATCGACTGGTTCGACTACGATCTACCAGAAGAGCTGATTGCTCAGCACCCGGTTGAGCCGCGCGATTCAGCGCGAATGCTCGTGGTGGACCGCGCTCGCCAGCAGATCACCGATCACGTCTTCAGCGATTTGCCGCGTTTTCTTCAACCGGGTGATCTCATCGTCGTGAACGACACGCGGGTATTGCGGGCGCGGTTATTCGCGCAACGCGATACTGGCGGCCGCATCGATTTTCTTCTCCTGCAGCGTGCTGCAGATGGCAGGTGGACGTCGCTGGCGCGGCCGGCGCGGCGCCTGCGCATCGGGGAGAGGCTGCGACTTGTTGCTCCTGATGGACAGCTGGGCAATGACATTATCGAGGTCGTCAGTCGCAGCGCCGAGGAGATTGTCGTTCGATTCGACGACGAGGGCGCGATCGAACGAGCGGGTCGCGTGCCGCTGCCTCCGTACATTCACGAAGATGTCGGCGACCCTGAGCGCTATCAGACGGTCTATGCTCGCGAGTCCGGCTCAGCCGCCGCGCCAACAGCCGGCATGCATTTCACTCCGGAGTTGATTCAGCGTTGCGAAGCGTCGGGCATCGGCATGACGAGCCTGACGCTCCATGTCGGCCTCGGCACATTTCAGCCGATCAAGACGCAGGACGTGCGCGATCATCCGATGCATGCAGAGGTGTATGCGGTCGAGCCATCGACGATCCAGGCTCTACGCGAAACCCGCGCAGCCGGCGGCCGCATCGTAGCCGTCGGTACGACATCGGTACGGACTCTCGAGTCGATCGCCGATCAGGTGCTTGCAACCGATGGCACCGAACCGATCGCTGGATCGACACGCCTGTATATCACCCCCGGGTACCAGTTCAAGCTCGTGGACCGGATGATCACCAACTTCCATCTTCCGCGCACGACGCTGTTGCTGCTGGTGGCGTCCATCATGGGCGAGGACCTGATGCGGCGGGCGTACGAGCACGCGATCCGCGAACGCTACCGGTTCTACTCTTTCGGCGATGCGATGCTGATCGTGTAGGATCTCGGGTGGCCCTCAACACGGGGATCCGATCCAGAACTATCTAACTAAGGAGCGCAACGCATTGGCCGAAATGGAGATCACGCGCGAGAACGCGTGGGCACTGCTCACCGAGTACGTCAAGAACGAGCCGCTGCTCCGCCACTGTCTCGGCGTCGAGGCGTGCATGCGCGAGTACGCGCGCGTATTCGGCGAGGATGAAGAATACTGGGGCTTCGTCGGCCTCATCCACGACTTCGACTTTGAGATTCACCCGACCCTCGATCAGCATCCGCAGGAGGGCGCGCCGATCCTGCGCGAACGCGGCGTCCCTGAGGCGGTCGTGCAATCGGTCCTGTCCCACGCCGACCACCTCGATGTGCCGCGCGCGACAAAGCTTGAGAAGACGCTGGCGGCCGTCGATGAGATGAGCGGGTTTGTCACGGCTGTCGCGCTGGTTCGCCCGAACAAGTCGATTGACGACGTGACGCCGAAGTCGGTGAAGAAGAAGATGAAGGACAAGGCGTTCGCCAGGGCTGTGCATCGCGACTCACTGACAGAGACAGCCGAGGCGCTTGGCATCGACCTTGATACGCACATCATGCACGTCGTTGACGGCCTTGCGACGATCGCTCCGCAACTGGGTTTGCAGCGAACATCCACTGCGGAAGTCGGTGAGTAGCGTGCGCGCTTTACGAGTCGCTGCCGTGCTCGTCGCGTGCATGTTGTTGGCAGCGTGTGGCACAACCAGTGATATTGACAGCGCTGCCGGGCCCACATCCACGACGGAAGGGTCTGGGGCATCCAGCAATGTCGATGCGTATTCGGCTGAAACACCAGGAGGTACTGTGGCGAAGCAGTGGAGTTCACCGCCCGCGATGCAGCTGGAGTCCGGCAAGGACTACCAGGCGGTTCTGCATACAAACAAGGGCGACATGACGATCGACCTGTTTGAGAGCGAAGCCCCGAACACGGTGAACAACTTCGTGTTCCTGGCGGAGCAGGGCTATTACTCCGACGTCCCGTTCCACCGCGTTATCAAGTCGTTCATGGTGCAGACCGGCGACCCGACCGGTACCGGTGCTGGCGGTCCGGGCTACAAGTTCGCCGATGAGACGGTTACACGCGATTACGTTCGCGGGACCGTCGCAATGGCGAACGCCGGGCCCAACACCAATGGCTCACAGTTCTTCATCATGCATCAGGACAACCCGCTGCCGAAGAACTACACGATCTTCGGCGTGCTGACTGACGGATTTGACACGCTTGATGCGATCGCCAATACGCCCGTTGGCCCGAGCGGCCGCGGCGAGATGTCGGTTCCGCAGGAGCCGCTGGTTCTCACGAGCGTCGAGATCGTCACCAAGTAATCACCCAATTCGTGGTACATATCCGGGGCGGCCAATCTGGTCGCCCCTTTCTGTATGTCGCTGCATGCGCCTTGGCGTGATTGAGTGAATCAAGAACTATGAAGTTGTGGCTCGTTCGGCATGGTGAGACTGCGTCCAACGCGGGTGGAGTATTTCAGGGTCATATCGATATTGCGCTCAACGAGGTTGGCGAAGCACAGGCGCGGTGCGTTGGACAACACCTCGCCAACGTTGAGTTTGACGCGATCTTCGCCAGCGACCTGCAGCGAGCAGCTCGCACTGCGCATCTCATCGCCGACGAGCGGCCGGTCGAGCTCGATCCGGATTTGCGAGAGATGAATTACGGCGTCCTGCAAGGCGTAGCGTATAAGGACGCCGCAACCGTGCTGCGTCCGCACGGTCTCGATGCCGCCTGGATCAACGGCGATGTCCAGCGTGGACGGCATGTCCTGCCGGGCGGCGAGAGCTTGCGTCAGTTCCGCTATCGCGCTGCGCGCTTCGTCGACCGCATCGATCGCGATTACGGCGATGAGGCCGACGCCAACATCCTCATCGTTGGCCACGGCGGTCTGCTGTCGATCCTGCTGACCGTCCTGCTCGGCCTTCCCGCAAAGACACGACATAATTTCAGGTTCGCAAACTGCGGCATCACGGTTGTGACACGCACGCGGATCGCGTCAACACTTGACCGCCACAACATCGTCGTTTGGGACGACGGTGAGCCGTTTAGTGACCGCGGGCTACCCGGTCAACTGAGTCAACGAGGCGAGTGACGTCTTCCTCGTTGGTGAAGTAGGTGCACGACACCCGCACTGCGCTGGGCCGCTCGACCCGACGCTGAGCGATGCGATGGTCGTCCCAGAGGATCCGGCTCACGTCCTCGCCGGCCAGGTCAGCGATGGTAAACGACACAATGCCTGACGAGTCCTGCCAGTCCTGCGGCGTGATGACATTGACGCCTGGGATCTCGGCCAGGGCGTCCTTCATCTGCGCAGAAATGGCGGCGACGTGGGAGAAGATCGCCTGCCAGCCGAAGTTGGCCTGATACTCGATGGCATCGGCCAGGGCCTCGTAGATGTGCCACGCTCGTGTGCCGAACTCGAACCGCGAAGCATCGCCGGCGAACTCCAGCGTTGGCGGCGAATCGACCTGATAGTAATCGCGAGACCAGCCGGGCGACACGGCACCGTCGCCGAAGTAGGCAGGCGGAACGAGGTCGAGCGATTGCGGGCTGAACCAGGCGAACCCAGTGCCCTTGGGTCCGGCAAGCCACTTGTGGCCATTGCCAATTACAAAGTCGGCATTCAGCGCCGGGATGTCGATCGCGAACTGTCCGACCGACTGCGACGCGTCGATCAGGATCGTGACGTCCGGCCCGACAACCTCGCGGATGCGTTCGACGGGAACACGAACACCGGTCTCGCAGGAGACATGGCTCATGGCAACGACACGGGTTTTTTCAGTGAGGCCACCGCGGATGTTGGCAACGAGCTCGTCCGGGTTAGCACTGAGTGGCACGAAGTGTAATCTGCCGTTCGCACGCTCACAGGCCGCGAGCCACGGGAAGATCATGGCGGGATGCTCTTCGGTCGACGTGAGGACCTCTTCGCCAGCCTGCAGCGGAAATCGTGCTGCGATCCAGTTGATGCCGTCAGTCGCATTGCGATTCAGCGCAAGGTTGCCTGGTTCAGCGTTCAGGAGGCTGGCCAGCGTTTTCCGCGCCCGCTCGTATCCCTCTACTGCACGCGCCTGGCCAGTGTGGCCGGACCGCTCGTACGCAGCGATATATTCGAGGTGCCGAGCGAGAACGGGTTCGGCCATAACCCCGACTGTGCCGGTGTTGAGGTAAGTCCACTCGCTCAGTATCTTGAGCGCCCGACGCGCCTGATTGAGGTCGTAGCCCGTTGGGGAAGTAGCGTCCATCGGATCCGCCACCTGACGTTCATTTCGGATGTACAGCGCTGGGATCGTAGCAGATGCTTGAGCGCAATTCGATGCGAGAAAAGCCAAACGGACCTGGCACATTGCCAGGTCCGTTCCGTCACGTTTGAGCCTGTCGATGGTCAGGCGACGAGTGCGTCGTACAGCCGCTCGTAGTCGCTCAGAAGCTTGAGCCAGTGACGCTCCCAACGGGACACGTCGTTCCCGTTCGCCAGCGCCTCATCGATCATCCGATAGCCTTCCTCAAGGCGATGCTCGATGATCTGCAGCTCCTCGCGCAGGGATGTGGTGTGGTCAATAACGTCGATCGTCAGAGATGGCATTGCCGACATCATCAGATCCCTTCTGGTTTCGTGGCTGACGATCAGGACGCCAGGCTTGCGGCGCCGCGCTCTGCCTGAATCTGCTCGATGAGTTGCGACATATCACGGCGGCTCAACTCGAGGACGCTGCAGCCGAACGTCTGCTGGGCGCGCTCCTCAATGCCGTCGTTTGTCAGCCCGACCTCACGCGCAACTGCGTGGAGATACTTCATCTGCCGCGGAGTTGCTTCCTGACGCGTGCCCTGCGCGGCTCGAGGGCCGTCCCGCCGTGACTGAAGCTCGACCGGCGCGTCAACGATTCGCTGCTGCTCAGCGCCGAACTCAAAATCCCAGCAGAACTGGGTCCCGAAGCCGAGTGCCGCCAATGCGCGGCCCAGTGCCTTCGTCTCCGCTTTTTCCAGGTAGTCACCGAAGTCGTCGATGGTTTCGCTGCCCCAGCCAGTTGCTGACGCGCCACCGGGAAGGGTGACTCGGGCGCGGAAGACCGCCATGTTGTTGTGATGCTCGACGAGCTCGGTTTCGATTTGCGCCTCGGGATGCTGAGAGCGCATCCAGACAAGACGCCACTTTACTTCGAGGTAGTCTCGTCCACTCACCTTCGTGAGATAACGAGTGGGATCGAATGCGGACTGCTCGCTCACCGTCTGTTCTCCGTTTCCGTCTTCTAACTGCTGCCCGCTAGAACGTTTGTTCTATATGTATTCTAAACCTGGCTTGCCCACGTGTCAACTCCCTTAGCAGTAGGAAAACGACGCCAGTGAATGAGTCGGAGATAGTATCGGCTGTGCTATAATGCGGCCCAATTCAAGTGTACGGACACCAAGGAGCGTGACTGGTGCGGGTAACGTGCTCACAGGGAAGTCTCCACCGTGCGTTGTCGGTTGCCGGCCGCGCTGTCGCCGCCAAGAGCACGCTGCCGGCGCTCGGCAACTATCTGCTCGATGCGTCCGATGGAGCGCTGACGATCTCGGCGACGAATCTGGAGCTGGCGATCACATGCCGGGTCGAAGCCGACGTGCTTGAGCCCGGTCGCATCACCGTGCAGGCACGGGTTCTGAGCGAGTTTGTCGCCAGTCTGGATGACGAACCGATTGAGCTGAGCCAGGAACAGGGGCCGTTGACGGTGACTGTCCGGCAGCGCGCAACCCAGGCACACGTTCGCGGGACGGATCCTGAAGATTTCCCGGTGATTGCGCGCAACGCCGAGGGTGGCGCTACGCTGGTCGTGGAGCCGGCCGCATTCCGCGACGCGATTTCGCGGGTCGTCTTCGCCGCCGCAAGCGATGATAGCCGCCCGGTGCTTGCCGGAGTGCAGCTCACCGCGCGCGATAACCAGCTCACGCTTGCTGCAGCCGACGGCTTTCGCATGTCGGTGCAGAAGGTGTCGCTCGACCGCTCGGCCGAACAGGATCTGTCGATCATCGTCCCGGCGCGCTCGTTCCAGGAAGTGTCGCGCGTTCTGGCCGACGGCGACGATGTCGTTGTTCTGACAATCACGCCGAATCAGAGCCAGCTGCTCGTTTCGCTTGAGAATGTCTGGATCTCAACCCGTCTGATTGACGGGACGTTCCCGGACCTGTCGCAGATCATTCCGAAGGACTGGAACACGCGGACGACTGTCCAGCGCGATGACCTGCTGGATGCGACCAGGCGGGCGACGATCTTCGCACGCAGCAACAACGATGTCGTGAAGCTGGAGATCGAGCCGGCGAATGAGTCGCTTGACGTTGGACGCGTTACCGTAACTGGCACGGCGGCTGACACAGGCGACAATCGCGACGATATCGACGCGCAGGTCGAAGGTGACGAGGTTCAGATCGCGTTTAATGGCAGATACCTCAATGATGTGCTGTCGGTACTACGCGATGCGCGCGTCGCATTTGAGCTTCAGGGTCCGAACAGCGCAGGCGTCATCAAGGCTGCCGATTCCGAAGATTTCGTCCATGTGATCATGCCGATGGTCATTGGCGCCAGCTAGCGAATCGACCAGGTGACGAGTCCCGAATCGGTCGTACTTCGCAACCTAGAGCTAGAGCAATTTCGGGTCTACGAGTCGCTAAGCCTGGAGGTCCCGGATGCAGGGCTGCGCATCATCGGCGCGAACGGCACCGGTAAGTCCTCTCTCCTTGAAGCAATAGAGCTGATCTCGACGACACGCCCCCGGCGCGGCGCGCTTGATAGCGACCTTATCGCCCACGGTAGCGGTGTTGATCTCGGAGTGCCCCCGTACGCGCGCGTCGATGCATCCGTCTGGCGGAGTGATGCGCTGGTTCAGATCGGCGTCTTTATTCAGCGGTACGAGCATCGCTCCGGCACGAAGAAGGTCCTGAAGGTCGCCGACCGGTCGAGACGTGCTGGCGATGTCGTCGGGCTGGTTCCGACCGTGACGTTTTCGCCGGATGATCTGGATCTCGTTCTTGGCTCGCCGTCGGTGCGGCGGCGCTTCCTCGACATCCTGCTCTCGCAGACCGATCGGCGCTACCTGGCTCATCTCTCGCGCTATGCCCGCATATTGACACAGCGCAACAGCTTGCTGAAGGATGTTGCGGCGTCGACGATCGATGCGTCAGACCAATTCTCGTATTGGGACGAGCAGATCATCGGGTTGGGCTCGTACATCCTGGCGGCGCGAGTGCGCGCAATCAGGGCGCTCGCTGAGCTGGCGACCGAGTCGTTTGGTCATCTGTCTCCAACGTCTGGATTGTTTCAGATTTCGTACTCTTCCACACTCGACGCTGCAGACGGCTGGTGGGAATCATTGGCAGATGAGTCGAGCGATGTAATGGACGCAGCGCAGCGCGTCGCCGTGCTTTACGAGCGTCAACTCACGAAGGGTAGATCGGCTGACATTGCGCGCGGCTCAACGTTAATCGGACCGCATCGGGACGATATCGCAATGGAGCTGAATGCACGGGTGCTGTCGCGCTTCGGCTCTCGCGGACAGCAGCGCCTGGCGGTGATGGCGATGAAGATCGCCGAGCTATCGCGCGCGGAATCTGTGATTGGCTTCCGGCCAATCCTGCTGCTGGACGACATCCTGTCAGAGCTCGATCCGAATCATCGCGACACGCTCCTCGCAACAGTCGTGCGAGGCGGGCAGGCGTTCATAACGGCCACTGAGGAGTCGTTGGTGGAGCGTAATGAGCTGCGCGACCTGGCGGCGGTTCGGCTGACCGGCGTGGGACAGCTTGAGCACTGACCCGAGCCGATTTCGGTTGCGGGGAAAGGCATTCGTTCGTATACTTCGTGACTGTTGCCTGCCGATGGGGAGTCGTCTAACGGTAGGACGTGTGACTCTGGATCACAAAGTTGGGGTTCGAATCCCTGCTCCCCAGCCCCGCGAATTGAACGCCAACGCCCGCCACTTGTGGCGGGCGTTGGCGTTTGTAGGACCGACTCTGTTTCAGTCGACGTTCCACTCCTGATGAATGAGCTTCTTCCGGCGTGCGCGCATCCGAACCATTCCGGGCCGGATGCGACCGAAGAACCCGTAGTAGAAGAGTCCCCCAAAGATCCACGGTGCTGACAGCGCCATTACCATCCAGAACGCGTCGGTCGTTGGGAAGGCGATCAGGATGATGATCGACGTGACGATCTTGAATCCGAGCAGTGTCCAGATGGACGCCCAGATGATCGTCTTGATATCGGCAGGATCTTCGCGGTACACGCCGGACGGTTTTTTCTGGGACGTGTCTGCGTGGCGACGGCTGGTATGGGGAGACATATCCCGTATTCCTAATCTCAGCAGGTGCTACGACAAACCAACGATCTCACCATCGTCGTCAATGTCAATGCGCAACCCGGCTGGAGACTTACCGAGGCCCGGCATTGTTCGCATTTCACCGACGATCGGATAGATGAACCCTGCGCCGGCTGACGCACGCACCTCGCGAATCAGCAAGTCGAAGCCTTCGGGACGTCCAACGAGTTGCGGATCACCGCTGAGCGACAGGTGCGTCTTGGCCATACAGATTGGCAGGTTGTCGTACCCCATCTTCGTATACGTTCGAATAGCACGCTCAGCAGCAGGCGTATAGCTGACGGATCCTGCGCCGTACATCTCAGTCGCGATGGTCTCGATCTTCGACTTGATCGGAGCATCAAGGGAATAGAGATGGGTAAAGTTACTGCCGTGCTCTGCTGCCCGTAGAGTCGCGCGTGCGAGATCCGTGCCACCAGCGCCACCCTCAGCAAACACCTTGCTGACCGCCACGTCAAATGCGCCGGCTTCCATAGAGACCTTGCGTACGAACTCCATCTCGGCCTCGGTGTCGTCCGGGAAATGGTTGATAGCCACGACGACCGGGATCCCGTAGCGTCGCACGTTCTCGATTTGCTTGACGAGGTTACCGATGCCGGCTCGGAGCGCATCCAGGTTCTCACTGCTGAGGCCCGGATCGAGCGGGCGACCGGCGATGATCTTGAAGCGCCCGCTGTGGGCCTTCAAAGCTCGGATCGTCGCTACAAGCACGGCGGCGTCCGGCTTCAGCCCACTGACCCGGCACTTGATGTTGAAGTTCTTCTCTGCGCCGAGGTCCGCGCCGAATCCTGCTTCGGTGATGAGGATGTCGGCGAGACGCAGACCGATCTGGTCGGACACGACCGACGAGTTGCCGTGTGCGATGTTGCCGAACGGACCGGCATGAACCAGCGCCGGCGTGTTCTCCAGCGTCTGGAGCAGGTTCGGCTTGATCGCGTCCTTCATCAGGACGGTCATCGCGCCAGCGATGCCGAGCTGCTCGACTGTGACCGGCTGCTTGTCCTTTGACTGCCCGATGATGATGCGCTTGAAGCGCTCGCGGAGATCGTCGAGGCTGGTTGCCAGCGCAAAGATCGCCATGACTTCTGAGGCAGCCGTTATATCGAAGCCGGTCTCCCGCGGGCTGCCATTGCCATCGCCAAGTCCGGTTACGATTTCGCGAAGCGAGCGATCGTTGACATCGAGCACACGCCGCCATGTGATTGTCGACGGATCGATGTTGAGCGGGTTGCCCTGGAAGAGTGAGTTCTCGACAAATGCCGAGCAGAGGTTGTGAGCCGCGGTGACTGCATGGAAGTCGCCAGTCAGGTGCAGATTCAGGTCTTCCATCGGGATGACCTGTGCGTGACCACCGCCGGCTGCGCCGCCCTTGATGCCGAAGACCGGACCGAGCGAAGCCTGCCGAATGGCGATGATTGCGTTCGCTCCAACGTGCGCCATTGCCTGGCCCAGACCGACCGTCGTAGTCGTCTTGCCTTCGCCGAGCGGCGTTGGCGTGATTGCCGTGCACACCACGTACTTGCCGAGCGGCCGCTCGGACGGGCGCTCGAGCGCGGAGAGATTGATCTTGGCCTTGTAGCGACCGTATAGCTCGAGATCGTCGTCATTGATATTCAGCTTTGACGCGATCTCAGTGATTGGCTTGAGTGTCGCTTGGCGCGCAATCTCAATGTCAGTCAGCATTTCGTTCATTCACCTTCCACTGCTACATGGTCCGCCTGGGTCGCTTCCGATCTTGCGGCACGCTGATATTGCAGCGTGGCCGCTTTGATCGTGTTGCGGAGGAGCACCGAGGTTGTGACCCGCCCCGTGCCCCCTGGCACTGGCGTCAGCGCACCTGCTACCTCGGCGACCGCCGCGTCAGCATCGCCAACCATCTTGCCGTCCACGAAGTTCACGCCGAAGTCGACGACGGTTGCTCCCGGACGGATCATATCCGCTCTGAGCGTCGCCGGCCTTCCCACTGCGCAAATGACGATGTCTGCCTCGCGAGTGAACCGCTCGGGGGTGGGCGTGCGCGAATGGCAAATGACGACGGTTGCATTCTCGGCGAGAAGCATTGATGCCATCGGTCGCCCTACGACCGGACTGCGACCGAGAACCACAGCAGTACGGCCGATGAGCGGAATCTGGTAGTGCTTGAGGAGTGCCATTCCGCCGGCCGGCGTCGACGGAGCGAGGACATTGCGGTCGTCGTGAAACAGACGCCCCGCGTTGAAGGTTGTGACGCCGTCTATGTCCTTCAATGGATCAAGCAGGTCCGCGACCTCAATACGTGACAGATGTGGAGGCAACGGCTGCAGCACCAGAATCCCATGCACATCGGCCCGCTGATTGAGCTCAATCACTTGACGATTCAGTTGCGTCTGACTGATGGAACTCGCCAGCTCGACAACATGCGTTGGAATACCGACGCCACCGGCCGCTTTGACGATTGCATTCAGATAGGCGCGGGCGCTCGGATCCCCGCCGACCAGAAGAATCGCCAAGCCAGGAGTGGACTGGTAGCTGTTCTGAAACCGTCGCAACTCGTCACTTGCGCGGTCTCGTAACGCACGCGATACCGGCCTGCCGTCAAGCATTTGGGCTGTCATGACGAACCTCCATCCAATTCTCGACCCAGTACCGCCTCGCGCGTCACCCGCTTGACATCGTCGGCCAGGTCGGAGACGCGCCGGCGTGCCGAGTCCCAGCGGGCTCGCAGGTCGTCCGCCACGTCGTGCGAGGCGGGATCGTCACGCAGCAGCTCGATGTTCACCTCGGCAGTCAGCAACGCCGCCCGTGCGGCTCCCTCAGCGATCGTCGCTGCGGCGCCAAGGTCGCTAATCGTGAACCGCGTGGCGATCGGAAGATGCGGAATGACGTGCTCTATGAGCGCGATTGCTCCCTCGGCAATTGCGATCGGGGCGAGTGCCGCTCGCTGTAATGCGGCGAAGTAGGGTACGCGGTCCCCGGATTCCTTCGCGGCACGCTGCGCGTCAAGCAGCGCCTGGAGTGAAGCAATGTCGTTATCGGCATCGGCGTAAAAGCGCTCGGTGAGCGCCTCCAGCGCCGCAATTGCCATGTTGATCTCGTCGCGGCGGGCCGCGTTCGACTTGCGCCGGTAACTCAATCGGAAGACGAGTAGCGCGCTTGCGGCAGCTCCAGCACAGGCAAGCGCGGCGACGCTGCCACCGCCGCAGAACACGTCCGGATCGGCGATACGCCGATTGAATTCGAGTGCCGGGAGCGAGGAGACAGGCTCCCAACGTTCGGTACTGGCCATATCTATCCCTTCGTCAACAGCAAACCGCCGCCAGCAAGTGACGGAACTGCCCGCGAGGGATGGTAACGCAGAACACCCCTGAATACGCTCCACAGGCTGTCCACATCGAGACACAAGCGCGCGTCGTGAAAGTGTCGCAATAGTGCAGCAATGTCGAAACATGTGGATTCGTTGATATCCTCTTGACCAGGTGTCAATCGCGTGTTAGTCTTTGCACTACGAACGAACGGAGTGTTCGTTCAGGGGCAACGGTCCTCGGGCGAGGCGGGGTCGCCGTGCTAATTGGATGGTCGAGGAGCACGAAATGGATGACCTCAACGGGGCACATGTCCGGCAGTCGAATGGTTTCGCAGGTCTGCTTCGCGATATGCGCGATCGTCGACGGCTCTCGCAGAGTCGTCTGGCCGAAGCTGCCGGCTTCGATCACTCGTATGTCAGCCGGCTCGAGAGCGGCAATCGGATGCCGACCCGGGACGCCGTGCTGAAGCTTGGCGATGCGATGGCGCTGGAGGAGAGCGAGCGCGATGCGCTGCTGGCGTCGGCCGGCTTCATGCCCGGACGCATCGAAAGCCTGTTCGCCAACGAGCCAGTACTGTCTGAGGTTCTCGGTCTGCTGCAGGATGGCAGCGTCCCGGACGAAGTGCGAGATGACGTTCGGCGTATGATTTCGCTGCTGGTGCGCCAGGCGCAGCGGGCGTCGTATTCATCACCAGCCGGTGCGCACGGCGGCGCTGTGGTAGCCGCCTGACGGTGCTTCTTCACGCGTGGTCGTGGTGCCGTCTTATTTGTCCTACGACGGCACCTCGCGTATCCTGTTATCAGTGTACGTACAGTTAGAATGACGTTCCGCGAGTGACCTGATGTCGCTATACGGTCCCGATGGAGGGTTTCATGCCGTCGTTTACCCATTTGCACCTGCACACCGAGTTCTCGTTGCTCGATGGGTTGGGTCGCATCAACGACTACATGGCCAAGGCGACCGAGTACGGCATGAGCCACATCGCCCTGACTGATCACGGTGTCATGTACGGCGCGCTCGATTGGTATCGAGCGGCGAAGAGCCACGATCTCACACCGATCGTCGGCGTCGAGGCCTACCTCGCGCCCGGAAGCATGACCGATCGTCAGACGCGCCAGAACTTCCACTTGCTGTTACTGGCTGAGAACGAGAAGGGCTATCGCAATCTGCTGAAGCTCTCGAGCAAAGCGAGCATCGATGGCTTCTATTACCGACCACGGATCGATCTTGAGCTTCTGAACGAGCTGCGCGATGGATTGATCTGCACTTCGGCATGTCTCGGTGGGCCGGTCGCGAACAACTACCTTGAGGCGAAGGATTCCGAAGCCGAGCGCATGGCAGCGTCGCTTGCCGAGATTTTCGGCACCGATCGCTTCTATCTGGAAGTTCAGGATCACGGCATGCCGGACCAGCAGCGGGTCAATCGTCAACTGATCGACCTGGCGAAGCGTATGGGCTTACCGCTCGTCGCTTCGAACGATGTCCACTACGTCAATCAGGAAGACGCCGCGATGCAGGACGTACTCGTCTGCATCCAGACGAACGCGACGATTGACGATCCCAAACGGATGAAGATGGAATCGGATCAGCTCTATTTCAAGTCTCCGCAGGACATGGAGCGTCTATTTGGGGATTTGCCGGAGGCGCTGGAGAATACGTGGCGAATTGCAGAACGCTGTGACTTGCAACTCGATTTTGACCGACTGCTTCTTCCTGATCCCGGCATCCCCGAAGGCGTCACACCGCAGCAACATCTTGCCGACCTGTGCTGGCGCGGATTGGCCGAGCGATACCATGACATAACGGATGAAGTCCGTCAGCGGCTCGAGTATGAGCTGTGGGTGATTGAGCAGACTGGCTTTGCCAGTTACATGCTGATTGTTCGAGACTTCGCCCAGTTCGCGCGAGATCGGCAGATCCCGTTTGGCGTGCGTGGCTCGGCAGCGGCCAGCATCGTTCTCTACACGCTTGGCATCACCGACATCGATCCAATCGCAAACCGACTCGTCTTCGAGCGCTTCCTGAACATTGAGCGCCGAGAGATGCCTGATATCGATATGGATTTCGCTGACAACCGCCGCCAGGAAGTGATCGACTACGTCGCTCAGAAGTATGGCCATGACCGCGTCGCCCAGATCATTACATTTGGAACGATGGGCGCGAAGGCGGCGGTGCGCGATGTCGGCCGCGCGATGGGGTGGTCGCCGATCGACGTCGACCGGGTTGCGCGGCTCATCCCGACGACGCTGGGCATGACGCTTGAGCGCGCACTGGTTGAGAGTAGCGAGCTGCGGACTCTGGCCGAGGAAGACGACCGTGTCCGAAAGATGATCGAGACTGCCCAGCACCTGGAGGGTATTTCGCGGCACGCCGGCACGCATGCTGCCGGTGTCGTCATTAGCGCCGAGCCTCTCGTCGAGCACGTTCCGCTGCAGCGTCCGGCGCGTGGAGACGTAAACGCGCTGCCGACGACCCAGTTCACAATGGAAAACGTGGCCGCAATCGGTCTGCTGAAGATGGATTTCCTCGGCCTCGCCAACCTGACCATTCTTGGTGAGGCGGTCGAAATCATCAAGCAGACACGTGGCGAGTCACTTGACCCAAAAGCGTTCCCGGATGGGGACACGCTGACCTACGAGCTGCTCAGTCAGGGCGAGACGTTTGGCGTCTTCCAGCTTGAGAGCGCCGGTATGCGCCGTGCCATCAAGGATCTCCGTCCCGGATCCGTCGCGGAGCTGTCGGCCATGGTCGCGCTGTATCGCCCCGGGCCGATGCAACACATTCCGACGTTCTGTCAGACCAAGCACGGCGAGCAGGAGATCCGCTATCCGCACCCGGACCTCGCCGAGATCCTTGACGAAACGTACGGCGTGATCGTCTATCAGGATCAGGTGCTGCTCATTGCTCAACGCTTTGCCGGCTACACGCTCGGTGAGGCCGACATCATGCGCAAGGCGATGGGCAAGAAGATTGCCGAGAAGATGCGCGCCGAGCGCGAGCGGTTTCGATCTGGAGCGATCGAGAAGGGCTACACGGCTGCCGACGCGGACAAGATCTTCGATCTGATCGAGCCGTTCGCGGGCTACGCGTTCAACAAGGCGCACGCCGTTTGCTACGGAACCATCGCGTACCAGACGGCATATCTGAAGGCGAACTATCCGGCGGAGTACATGACCGCTGTTCTGCGGCTGGCCCCAAGTCACCCATCGGGCTCGGCGGCTCGTGTTGCAGCCGCTGTTGCTGAGTGCGCCAAGCTTGGCATTCCCGTTCTCGGTCCGGACATCAATCACAGCGGTGTGAACTTCAATGTCGAAATGCTCGAAGACGGCCGGCAGGCGATCCGGTTCGGCCTCTCGATCGTCAAGAACGTGGGCGAAGCAGCGGTCGATGAGATCTGCCGCGTACGCGACGAGCTTCCAAATGCCGAGTTCGCGTCGCTCGAAGCGTTGTGCGATGCCGTGGATTACAACTTCCTGAACAAGCGCGTGATGGAGAGCCTGATTCGCGGCGGCGCGCTCGATTGTCTCGGTGAGCGTGGAAATCTTCTGGCGCGGCTCGATTCAGCGATGTCGTCGGCTCAGCGTACCCAGAAAGCTCGCGATCGCGGGCAGATGGGCCTGTTTGGGGCGCTCATGGAGGAGCCGCCGGTGGTGATTCCGGCAGCATCGGATGAGCCAGCCCTGCCGAAGAAGCAGCTGCTTGCCTGGGAGAAGGAGTACCTCGGGACATATCTGAGCGAACACCCTCTGACCGAGGTGATTGCCGAAGTTCGGTCGCGAGGTGAACAGCATCAGCCAATCGGCGAGCTCGATCCAGAAATCGCCGGGCAGAACGTAAAGATTCTGGCCATCGTGGCCGGTGTCCGCAAGATGACGACGCGCACAAATCGAACGATGGCCGTCGCCCAGATGGAAGACCTTACCGGTTCAGTGGAGGTCGTCCTGTTCCCGGAGACGTTCGATCGTTACGGCGCACTGTGTAATGAGGATCAGATCCTCGTGATACGCGGTCGCGCAGATTCGCGCAACGACAGCATCCAGATCATCGCCGAGGACATCTCGCTTTATGAGCCTTCTGACGATCCGCCAGCGCCGCAGCCCGAGACGTTCGTCTGGCTCCGTTTGTCGGCCGCGCCAGACCGTGGCGACGAGCTTGAGAAGATGGAGCACTTGGCGCGATTGATGCGCGAGTTCCCGGGCGACGACGCCGTGATGATTGAAGTCGAGACGGAATCAGGCACAACTGTGCTGCGCTCGCGAATCCGCGTCGATTGGTGCCCTGATCTTGCCCAGGCGCTCTGCGAAACGATCGGCAACGACAACGTGCGCTCGACCGTAGTCGAGCCGGCAGCGGTTCGAGGCGTCGGTCGCTAGCCGCGCACAGAGCGCCAACTTCTGTGCGCGACATATCCCATTAGCTATGAACCGGTGAGCGGATACGCGGCTACCGACGGCTGAGAACTCGCTCGAGCAGCCAGCGCGGATTCTCCCGCAGGACCGTTGCGAGGTCCGATTCCTGGATCCCCGCGCCGAGCGCGACACGCTGCTGGAACCCGACCGTCAGCAGGTCGGACGGCTCGTGCGCGTCGCTATTGACGATGAGCTTCGCGCCGGCGCGTTCAGCGCAGCGCACGACATGGCCGTTGGTCAGCGAATGACCCCGTCGGGCGCTAACCTCCAGTAGCACACCGCGCTCGGCAGCCAGCGCTGCGTCCTCGTCGGTGAGAAGCCCGGGATGTGCCAGGATGTCGACATAACCACAGTCGATGGAGGCGTGGTTGGTGCCCTCCGGCACAGGTTCGACCGGCGTTTCCCCGTGAACGACGACGATCTCGGCGCCGGAGTCCCGGGCGAACCGGGCGGCTTCGCCGATTGCCTCGGCCGGAACGTGGGTAAGCTCGACACCGATGATCACCTTCAGTGGCCAGTGGCGTTCGATAATCTCCCGATCGCGACGTAGCTCATCTAGCAGGCGGGGCACGCCGCCAACACCCGTATGATCGGTCATGCCGAGGACAGCGTAGCCGTTCATCGCCGCGCGACGCGCCTGCTCCATCGGCGACAGGACGCCATCGGAGTAGAACGTGTGTGTGTGGAAATCGAACACTCCGGGGGATTCGTCAACGCTCATCTATTACTCTTTCGTCGGTGAGAGGTAACGCTGATAACCGGCGCCGGCCACAAGTGTGACAGCGCGACTTCAACATCATCGGCCAGGACGAGCGCGATGTCGTCGGGACCGATCGTGTTGAGAACGTGATCGACGGCCATTTCTTCATTAGGCGCATTCATCAGGATGGGCGGTACGGTCGCGCTTGCGATGCCTTCCTTGATGATCGACATGCGCGACGATTCTTCGTTATCGCCGTGGAGCATCGCGACGCCATGGATACCGCCCAGGATGCGACCCGCTTCGGGTAGCTCCACAGCCGACAGGCGCGGAAGGCTGCCGCAAACAACGAGCGTCCGCCGATGGGGAACGTGTCGAATGCTGCGGGCGATCTGGCGCAAGGTCGTGACGAGCTCAGGTGAATCGACGATAACCAGCGCGCCGTTATATCTGAGGACGTTCGACGCACCGGGCAGTGTTGCCGGATCCGTAGCAAAGTCGGCGAGAGCTGATCGGATGAGCAGCGGATCGATCCCGACCGCGACGGCCGCCGAAATCGCTGCCATGAGATTCTGAATCTGGAACAGCAACGTGCCCTGCAGCGTCGCCGGGACAGTCATGTAGTCCAGAATGACAGTCTGATCGTGCTGGTCGCCAACGACAATTGCGCCATTGGCTGCCCAGCAGGCTCGTCCACCCTCAGCCAGATGGCGCTGGATTTGTGGATTGTCGGCATGCAGGGCATACAGGAACGTATCGCAGCTGGCGTGCACCGCGGCATTGGTGATGTCATAGTCGTCGGCATTGACGATGAGTAGCCCGTCGTCACGCATTGAGGTGATGACAATGTCCAGTGCTCGCCGTTCCCGGCTGGCTTCCTCGGAGAGCAGGCATGCTTCGTTGTTACCACACAGGGTCGTCAGAATGCCGATGGGGTAGGTGCGAGGTGGAAGACCAGCGCCGATGACCGTCTCGGCCGTCATCTCTTGCATCACGACGCGGAGTTCGCCGTAGCGAGCCGCGAGAAGCACGCGCGACCACGGACCGAGCTCGCCATCCTGCAGGTCACCGTCAACGTAGACGCCCGATGACAACCACTGCGCTGAGGGCCAACCGGCGAGGCCAAAGATTTTGGTGAGCATCCAGCCTATTGTGGATTTCCCGGAGGTTCCTGCCAGCGAAATGAGCGGCAACGCGTCGGGACCATGCCAATTCGGCCGTGATATACGTGATCCGGCATCTCTCATCGTCGTGTCGGTCACTCGTACATACTCCTACGTGATCATCACGGACTGTGTTCGCTGTTTTGGCGCTCGCGAAACTTGGCAACGAGCGCTCGCACAGCGCGTCCCCGATGAGAAATCCGGTTCTTCTCAGCAATTGTCAGTTCAGCCAGCGTGCGGCCCGTAAACTCCGGCGCTTCGGGATCGTGGATCTCGAATAACGGGTCGTACCCGAAGCCACCGGACCCGCGAGCATCCTCGCGGATCGTGCCCTCGACCTGGCCTTCGGCTACGATCTCGTCGCCATTGCGCGCGACAAATGCAGCGGCAGAGACGAAGCGTCCCGACCGCTGATCTGGTGAAACGTTCGCCATACGGCGCAGTAGCTCGGCGTTGTTTTGCGCGTCGGTTGCATCGTCGCCGGAAAAGCGCGCTGATCTCACGCCGGGAGCGCCATCGAGCGCATCCACGACGAGGCCAGAATCGTCAGCAATCGCGCCGTCTGCATATGCTGCTGCGTGTCGGGCTTTTATCAGCGCGTTCTCCGCAAATGTCGATCCAGTCTCTGGGGGCGATACAAGTCCTACGTCGGCCATCGACACAAGCTCGATGGATGTCGGAAGAAGCTCGCGCAGCTCGGCGAGCTTTCCCGCGTTGTTCGTTGCCACGATTACTCGCACAGTATCGTTGACTTTCCATTCCCGACTGCGCTGTTGAGCGCTGGCCCGAACAGGTCTACGGCGTTCCTCGTCGTTGCTGCCGCAACCTGGCCGATCTCCACTTCCTTCAGGAGCGCCAGCGTCTCGGCTGCGTCGATCATAAGCGCTGGCTCGTTTCGACGCCCTCGTCGCCGTTGTGGCGCGAGGTACGGCGCGTCAGTTTCCAGAACCAGACGCTCTAGCGGTGCCGTGCGGATCGCTTCCCTGATCGCGTCCGATCGCTTGTAGGTGGCGACGCCACCGATACCGAGATACATGCCAAGATCCAGACACGCATGCGCGAAGGCCGCGTCGCCAGAAAAGCAGTGCATCACGCCACGAACAGGTCCCTCGGCGGCAAGCAGCTCAAGGACATCGTCCTCAGCTTCGCGCTGGTGAATTACCACCGGCAAATCCAGCTCCCGAGCGAGCCGGATCTGCGCGACAAATGCGGCGCGTTGCATGGTCGGGTCGGCATGGTCGCGGAAGTAGTCCAGCCCGATCTCGCCGATTGCCACGGTGCCGACGACCTGTGCCTCGCGCGCTATCGCCGAGACCAGGCCGTCCGTCCATTCGGAGGCGTTGTTCGGATGGAGCCCGACGGCACGCACCATGGAAGGATGACGCCGCATAAGCTCTGCCGTCGATTCCCAGCGCTGCGGGTTGAAGCCGATGAGGACAAAGGCAACTACCCCAACACTCGTCGCCCGGTCGATCACCGCCTCGCGATCGGCATCGAATTCCGGCAGATCGAGGTGCAGATGGGTATCGACGAACACGGCGCTCATTTCACTGTCACGCTCTTGGCCAGGTTGCGCGGCTTGTCAGGGTCCAGCCCTCGGCGCAGCGCGAGCTGGTAGCCCAGCATCTGCGCGGGCGGTGCCATGACGAGCGGCGAAGCGTCGCCGACGTCTGTCATGGGAAGGTGGATGTCGAACACTTCATCGTTCTCCGGTGAGATGCCGATGATCAATCCACCGCGAGCCTTCAGCTCCATCGCGCCGGAGATGATGTCGGTTCGCGTCTCGTCCAATGGCGAGTACACAATGCAGGGCGTGCCGTCTTCGATCAGCGCGATGACCCCGTGCTTCAGCTCGCCGCCGGCAAATCCTTCGGCGTGCAGGTACGAGACTTCTTTGATCTTCAGGGCTGCTTCGAGCGCTGTCGGGTAGGAGAGGCCGCGTCCGATAACGAACATGTGAGCCCGATCGTTGATGCGGTCGGCAACCTCGATCACGCGATCGACATAGCTCGGAGTCAAGGCCGCCTGTACGCCATCAACCGCCCGCCAGAGCAGATCGCGACCGACGTGCTCGGAGCCATTCAGTACATGGGCGGTCAGTAGAAGCGTCGCCACCTTCGCCGTGTAGGCCTTTGTCGAGAGGACGCACTGCTCGGGTCCGGCGTCGAGATGGACGGTGAAGTCGGCAATGCGGTCGAGCGTCGAACCCTTGACGTTGACGAGGGCGACGATCTTCGCGCCGCGCTCGCGGGCAGCAAGCACTGGCTCGATCACATCGACCGTTTCACCGGACTGCGACAACGCCACGATGAGCGAGCGATCGGTGAGGAAATGCTCCTGGTACTCAAACTCGCTGCCGACAACGAAATTGACATGGCGATGTGCGATTCGCGAGAAGAGGTAGCTGCCGGTTAGCGCCGCATACGATGCTGTTCCGCAACCAACGAGGAACGTTCCATAGGAGTCGCGGATCATGCCAGCCAGCTGATGGATGTCGGCAATCTTGTCTCGCGCGATGTGCTCGATCACGCCGGGCTGCTCGTTCATCTCCTTGAGCATGAAGTGTGGGTAGCCACCCAGGTCTGCCGAGCCTTCGTCGAACGGAATATCGGTCCAGTCGAGCGGGATTGGACTACTGTCGCGCACGTCGACCGAGACGATTCCGCTATGTAAGAGCTGGACGAGCTGATAGTCCTCCAGATACGAGACCGTGTCGGCATGTCCGGCCAGCGCAAGCGTGTCAGATGCGATAAAGGAACCTCGACCATTACGGCCCACGACGAGCGGCGACACGTGCTTTACAGCAGTCAGCGTGCGCGACCAGCGGTCGAGGATGATAATCGCGTTGAGCCCGCGCAGCTGCATGAACGCTCCCGCGACCGCGGCCCGGACCGCCTCAGGCGATTCGGAATCGCCGAGCGCCTTACTGACAAGATGGGCGACGACCTCAGTGTCTGTGTCGCTAACGAAGTGGTAGCCATCCTCGACGAGAGTGTCGCGCAGCGACCGGAAGTTCTCGATGATGCCGTTATGGATGACCGCGATTCGGCCGGTTGAGTCTCGAATTGGGTGAGCGTTGGCGTAGTTCACACCGCCGTGCGTTGCCCAACGCGTATGGCCGAACCCGATATCAGACGCCGGGAGATCGAGCATTGCCGTGCCGATCTTGCCGACACTCTTCTCAATCTCGATATGGCCGTTGACGCCGACTGCGACACCCCACGAGTCGTAGCCTCGATACTCCAGGCGCTTCAATGCCTGGAGCACCATGTCACCCGTGTCTGCCTCAGCGCCAACGTAACCGAAAATTCCGCACATGCGCGCATCCCTTCGACCCGTCCGCTCCTGCGGGTGGGTTCGATCTTCAAGATGATAATGTCATTGGAAGCGCGACGGGAAAGCGAGAACTCTATGCGGTTCTCCATCTGCACGCGGGCGTTGCTTGTTCGGCAAATCACTCTGCCGGTTTCCAACGCTCCTGCGGGTGTGCAACCCGGAAGGCCATCCGCCGAATGGTTCGATGAGGCCTTCTCCTCGTCACCTCACGCCTCCACGTGAGGCCAGGCGCTACGACATCGAATCGATGATCACGGCGCGCGTTCCGACCCCACTATACTCGCCGCCCGAAGGACCGACAAGACTTCGCGGGACGGAAGCGTCGAACGTACGATATACTCAGATCGCTGGCCGATCGGGTGCCGCGGAGATGCATGAACGATCAAACCAGTCAGGAACCGATCCTCTTTTGGCCGGGATGTACTTCCACCCCGGTTCTTCCTCACACCTACCAATATGATGTCTTTTTGATACGGCAGAGAGGGTACGGCACGCGCGCGTGATCGAACGCTACACGCTGCCCGAAATGGGCGCGATCTGGAGTGATCAACATAAGATCGACCGCTGGCTAGCGGTTGAAATCGCGGTCTGCGAGGCCTGGGCGCGGCGCGGGGTGATCCCCGAAGACGCAATGCCCGCCATACGCCAGGCGACCTGCGATGTCGAGCGGATGAAGGAGATCGAGCGCGAGACTGACCACGACGTCATCGCATTTCTCCGCGCGACCGGCGAGACGGTGGGGGAGGCAGCTCGCTTCATTCATCTCGGGCTGACGAGCTCCGACGTGATTGATACCGCTCTCGCAATACAGACGGTCGATGCGCTCGACCAGATCCTCATCAGAGTCGATCAGGCGATCGAAGCCGTTGGTCGCCAGGCGCTTGAGCACCGCTCGACTCTGATGATTGGCCGCACGCACGGCGTCCATGCCGAACCGATCACCTTCGGCTTCAAGCTCGCCGTCTGGTACGACGAATTGCGGCGCAATCGGACGCGGCTGATTGCGGCTCGCGAGGCGATTCGGGTCGGCAAGATCAGTGGCGCAGTTGGCACGCATGCCAACGTCCCGCCCGATGTCGAAGATGATGTCTGCGCTGAGCTCGGGCTTGCTGTCGCGCCAGTCTCCACCCAGATTATCCAGCGCGACCGTCACGCCGAGGTCATTTCGGCGTTGGCGCTGCTCGCCTCATCACTGGACAAGTTCGCCGTTGAAATCCGGCATCTCGCGCGAACCGAGGTTCGCGAGCTGGAAGAAGCGTTTGATCCGGGGAATCAGGGCTCGTCTGCTATGCCGCACAAGCGCAATCCGCACGAAAGCGAGCGCCTCAGCGGACTCGCTCGTCTCGTTCGCGGGTACGCCGTGACGGCGCTGGAAAACGTCGTTCTCTGGCACGAGCGCGACATCTCGAACTCATCGGCGGAGCGCGTCATCTTCCCGGACGCCTTCATCGTTGTTGACTACATGCTGCATCTCTTCACCGAACTTGTTAGCAACTGGGTCGTCTATCCTGAGCGGATGCAGCAGAACCTCGATGCGACGGGCGGTGCGATCTTTTCGCAGCGGGCCATGCTCGCGCTCGTCGCCGCCGGCCTGGACCGCCAGGTCGCCTACAAGATCATTCAGCGCAATGCCATGCGTGCCTGGGACGAAGGCGGGCATCTGCGCGACTATCTCAAGGACGAGCCGGAGGTCGCTTCGCGCCTGACTGCTGAGGAGATCGACGATCTATTCGACTACGGCTATCACCTGCAGCACATCGACCGCGCTTTCGAGCGTGTCGGGCTGCTGGAGCCGGCGCAAGCAACGGCAGGAGCGGCGTCGTGACGACACCGCTCCGCGAGATATCCATTCCAACATTACGCAAGTTTCGCAGTGGCAAGGTTCGCGACACGTACGACCTCGGCGACCAGCTCCTGATGGTCGCGTCGGATCGCGTCTCGGCGTTTGACGTCATCCTGCCGGACGCGATACCCGACAAGGGCCGCGTCCTGACAATGCTGTCGTCGTGGTGGTTCCGCCAGACAGATGCGATCGCTCCCAACCACCTGCTTTCCATTGACGTTGATGATCTTCCGGAAGCAGTTCAGCCGTATCGTGAGGTGCTGCGCGATCGGTTCATGCTGGTGCGCAAAGCGGAGCGCATTGATATCGAATGCGTCGTACGGGGCTATCTGGCCGGTTCCGGCTGGGCCGAGTACCAGCGCTCGCGCACCGTGTGTGGCGAGAAGCTGCCAGATGGACTTGTCGAGAGTTCGGCACTCCCAAATCCGATCTTCACGCCGGCTGCGAAAGTCGACGATGGCCACGATGAGAACATCACGTTTGGCGAGGTCGAGCGCCGCGTTGGCAAGGACGTTGCCCGCCGACTGCGCGATGCCTCGATGGCGCTCTACGCCTTTGCTGAGCGCAAGGCGCGGCAGCAAGGCATTCTCATCGCCGACACGAAGTTCGAGTTCGGCTTGATCGACAAACAGCTCATCGTCATTGACGAGATGCTGACGCCGGACTCTTCGCGCTTCTGGGATGCGAGTCTGTACGAGCCGGGGCGCTCGCAAGACAGCCTCGATAAGCAACCGATTCGCGACTGGCTGGAGGCATCAGGCTGGAACAAGACACCACCTGCGCCGCCGCTACCGCCGGGCGTGATCGAGGCAACCACTCGTCGGTATCGATCAGCGTATGAACGTCTGACAGGATTGGAGTTTCCGACAGCGTGAGTGTTGTGACGAACACCGGGGAACCGACGCTCAGCCATTCGTACCTCGCTGAGGTATTCATTTCTCTCAAGCCGGTCGTGAACGACCCGGAAGGGCTGGCCATTCGCGCAGGGCTGCATTCCCTGGGCTATGACGGCGTCGAAAGCGTGCGCGCAGGCAAGTACCTGCGACTCACGGTAACCGCAGATACAAAGGCCGATGCCGAGGCCGAAGTCGCGCGGATGTGCGACCAGTTGCTGGCAAATCCTGTCATGGAAACTTATCGCGTAACAGTGACGGCATTGGCCGACCATTAGGGAGAGTGTGATGCGTTTCGGGGTCGTGATTTTCCCTGGCTCGAACGGGGACCACGACGCGTTGTCCGCCGTCGAGCTTGGCCTCGGTGATGAGGTCGTGCCGATCTGGCATAAGGAGCGCTCGGTCGATCACGTCGATGCGCTGCTGATTCCTGGCGGCTTCTCGTATGGCGACTATCTGCGTGCCGGAGCGATTGCGCGTTTTTCGCCGATCATGGATGCAGTGACTGAATTTGCCAACGCTGGCGGGCCGGTGCTCGGAATCTGCAATGGCTTCCAGATTCTGACCGAAGCGCACTTGCTGCCCGGCGCATTGCTGCGAAACGGCAGCCTGCACTTCGTCTGCACCTGGGTCTACGTGCGCGTCGAGTCGGATCGCACGCCCTTTACGGCTGACATCGACCCCGGCTCTGTCCTGCGCCTACCGATCGCGCATGGCCAGGGGCGCTACTTTGTGACGCCGGAGCAGTATGACGACCTGGTCACGAACGACCAGATCGTCTTCCGCTACTCGGATGCACGCGGAGAAGTCCACGACGACCACAATCCGAACGCCTCAATCGACCACATCGCCGGCGTCTCAAACGTGCGCGGCAACGTCGTCGGGCTGATGCCGCACCCCGAGCGGGCCTACGATCTGGGCATTGGTGGCGATGACGGGCTGCGAGTATTGCGTGCGGCTCGTCAGGCTGTGATTCAGGCGGTGCGGGCGTGAGCGAACAGGTCACCGATGAGGTTCTGCGCGAAGTCGCGCTGACTCGCGCCGAGTACGATCAGGTCGTCGAGCTCCTTGGGCGCGCGCCGAGCGATGTAGAGCTCGGCATGTTTGGCGCAATGTGGAGCGAGCATTGCGGCTACAAGAACTCGCGTCCGCTTCTGAAGCACTTCCCGACCGAGGGTGAGCGCGTGCTGCAGGGGCCGGGCGAAAACGCCGGAGCCGTCGATATCGGCGAGAACCTCGCTGTCGTCTTCAAGATCGAATCGCACAACCACCCGTCTGCGGTCGAGCCATACGAGGGCGCTGCCACCGGTGTCGGCGGCATCGTCCGCGACATCTTCACGATGGGCGCGCGGCCGATTGCGCTATTGAACTCACTGCGCTTCGGTCCGCTGGATGTGCCACGCAACCAGTACCTGTTCGGCGGTGTCGTTGGTGGCATCGGCGGCTATGGCAACTGTCTCGGTATTCCGACTGTCGCTGGCGACATCTTTTTCGACGAACGCTACAACGGCAATCCGCTGGTGAATGCGATGGCCGTCGGCATCGTTGAGCACGACAAGATCATGCGCGCGACAGCGTCGGGCGTTGGCAACCTTGTCGTTCTTGTCGGCGCTGACACAGGCCGCGACGGCATTCACGGCGCGACGTTCGCATCGGTTGAGAACCCGGAAGAGTCACATCGCGGCGTCGTTCAGGTCGGCAATCCGTTTCTGGAGAAGCTGCTGCTGGAAGCATGTCTTGAAGCACTTGAGGTGCCCGGCGTTGTCGCTATGCAGGATCTCGGCGCGGCCGGCCTGACTTCGTCGTCAGTAGAAGTCGCGAGCAAGGGCGGGCTCGGCATCGAGATCGATGTCCAGAAGGTCAGCCGACGCGAAGAAGGCATGACCGCCTACGAAGTCATGCTCTCCGAGAGTCAGGAGCGCATGCTCATCATCGTTGAGCCAGATTCGCTGCCGGCGCTGGTCGAGATCTTCGAGCGCTGGGACTTGCACTCCGACGTTATCGGGACGGTGACATCTGACGGCAACGTCCGCATCCTTGATGGTGACGAGGTCGTCGCCGACGTTCCTGGCACCTACTACACCGATGAGTGCCCGACCTATGTCCGCGATGGCTTTGAGTCAGCGCGGATCGCGGCGGCTCGAGCCACTGATGTCTCGCGGTGGGACAACGTGAAGGCTGAGTCGGTCTTCTCGACGCTCAGCACGCTGCTCGCAAGCCCGAACATCTGCTCACGCCGCTCGGTCGTCAGCACCTACGATCACACGATTCTGTCCAATACGGTCGTGCCGCCGATGGCTGCCGACGCAGCTATCGTGCGCGTGAAGGGGACGTCGCTCGGCCTGGCAGTAAAGACCGATTGCAACCCGCGGTACGTCTACCTCGACCCGCATCTGGGTGGCCAGCATGCCGTGGCAGAGGCCGCGCGCAACGTGTCCTGCACCGGCGCCACGCCGATAGCGCTGACCAACTGCCTGAACTTTGGATCGCCAGAAAAACCGGAGGGCTACTTCCAGCTCCAGCAAGCGATTCTCGGAATGGCTGAGGTCGCGGGTGCGCTCGGCACGCCGGTCGTAAGTGGCAACGTCAGCCTGTACAACGAGTCGGGCGACGAGGCGATTCTGCCGACACCGACGATTGGTATCGTCGGGCTTCTGGAGAATGTCAACCAGCACGTCGGTATGTCCGCCAGCGCTGGCAGTGAACTATGGCTCATTGGCAGCCAGGTGGCTGGGCTTGGTGCATCAGAGTATCTGGCCGCTGTGCACGGCAAGACTGTCGGTGCACCGCCGCCGCTGGACATCGAGCTGGAAGCAGGCGTGCAGTCACTCACGCGCAGCCTGATTCAGGATGGCGTTGCTCTGGCCGCGCACGACACGTCCGAAGGTGGGTTGCTGGTTGCCGTTGCCGAGATGCTGTTCGGCCATGGTGTTGGTGTCTCGCTTGAGCTTTCCGAGATTCTCGCAGCAAACGACGGCAGCCTCGCGCGCGCATTCTTCGGGGAATCAGCGTCGCGGGTGATTGTTGCAATAAGTCCGGACAATGCCGCGACATTGCAGGAGCGCGCCGGCAAAGCCGGGGTTGCTGCCGTCAGAATCGGCATCACCGGAGGCAGCGATCTGGCGATTGATGGCGTTGGCACCATTTCCATCAGTGAGCTGAAGTATCAGTGGAGCACCGGATTCGATCGTCAGGCAGCGGATAGCAAATAGGCTCGGCATTCGGGAGCGCGAGACAGACGGGTAGACGGCAGATGTACCTACATGACGACAAGCCGGCCGAGGAATGCGGGATCTTCGGAGTCTACGCGCCTGGCGCTGATGTCGCCCGCATGACCTTTTTCGGTCTCTTCGCCCTCCAGCATCGCGGGCAGGAGAGCGCCGGTATCGCCGTATCCCACGATGGCGAGGTTCGTTTGCGCAAGCGCCTCGGGCTGGTGGCGAACGCGTTCTCGGAGTCCGACCTGCGCTTCCTGCCCGGACAGATGGCGGTAGGACATACTCGCTACTCGACGACAGGCTCGACGATGCCGGAGAACGCCGGACCGATGGCCGCCGAAAGCGATCTCGGTACGATCGTCGTCGCCCACAACGGCAACATCGTGAACGCTACTGAGCTTCACAATGCACTCACCGCCGACGGTGTCCGCTTGCAAACGTCGACCGACTCCGAAGTGATGACGCATCTCATCGCTCGCAGCCCAGGGTCGACGATCCTTGAGAAGCTTTCGGTTGCGCTTCCACAGTTGGAGGGCGCGTTCAGCCTGGCGATTCTGACACCGACACGCATCGTGGCCGTGCGTGATCCGAACGGTATCCGACCGCTCTGTCTCGGCCGCCTTGATGATGGCTGGGTCGTAGCGTCGGAGACCTGTGCGCTGGCAAAGGTCGGCGCGCGGTTCGAGCGCGAGATCGAGCCGGGCGAGATCGTCAGCATCAGCGCCAGTGGCGTCCATTCGACATCGATCGAGCGCCTGAGCCGCAGCAAGCTGTGCGTTTTCGAGCTCATCTACTTCGCGCGACCCGACTCGATGATGCGCGGCGAGCGACTGTACCTCGTTCGGCAGCGCATGGGTGCCGAGCTGGCGCGGGAGCAGCCGGTTGATGCCGATGTTGTGGTCGGCATTCCCGACTCAGCAACGCCGGCTGCCATCGGGTTCGCCCGCGAATCCGGCATTCCATACTCTGAGGGCCTGATTAAGAACCGATACATCGGTCGGACGTTTATCCAGCCTGACCAGCGCTTGCGCGAGGTCGGTGTGCGGCTGAAGCTGAATGCGCTGCCTGAAGTTGTTGAAGGTAAACGTGTCGTACTCGTCGATGACACGATCGTACGCGGCACGACCAGCCGCCCCGTTGTGAACCTGATCCGGGACGCTGGCGCGAAGGAAGTCCACATGCGTGTGCATGCGCCGCCGGTCGTCTGGCCGTGCTTTCTCGGCGTCGATATGGCCACTCGGGAAGAGCTCATCGCTGCCAACAAGACGATTGACGAGATTCGAGAAGTGATAAACGCGGACTCTCTTGGCTATCTGTCGCTGGACGGCCTGTTCAAGGCGATTGGGCAGCCGAGCGATCAGTTCTGCTCTGCCTGCCTGACTGGTACCTATCCGGTCGATATTAGCGGCGTCGCCGGGAAGATGGCCCTTGAGCGTGCGGTCACATAGGGCGAGAAATCGCGATATGTCAGTCGCGGTAGTGGTACAGTGACGCGGCGTGATTGTTGGTGTCGTGAGGGTGGAGGGGGCGCAATGAAGCGGACAGCGCTGGCCGAAAAGCATGAGCAGCTTGGCGCTCGAATGGTTGACTTCGCCGGCTGGTACATGCCCGTTCAGTATTCAGGCATCATCGAGGAGCATAAGGCGGTGCGAACCGCGGCGGGCCTCTTTGATCTTGGGCACATGGGGCAAGTGGAAGTCACCGGTAATGACGCTCTGGCATTCCTGAATTACATCGGCTCGAATGACATCAGTGGTCTGGAGCCGGGCGCGGCTATTTACTCGCTGATGCTCAACCCGAACGGTGGCGTAATCGACGACATCATTATCTACCGACACCCCAGCGGCGTCGGTTACTTCGTTGTCATCAACGCGTCGAATACCGACAAGGATGTTGCCTGGCTGCAGGAGCAAGCTGCCAAGCGCGACGACCTGGACGTGAACGTCAACCACATCTCGGAATCAACTGGCATGATCGCGATTCAGGGGCCGAACGCCGCGGAGATTGTCAGCGAGCTGTCGTCTGTTGACCTTAGCGACATGGCGCATTTCTCCATGCGCGAAACGCGGATCGCCGGAGTCGAATGTCTGGCGGGTCGCACTGGATACACCGGCGAAGATGGCTGGGAGTTCTACTTCCCGGTCGATCAGAGCGCAACCGTCTGGGATGCGCTTATGGCCGCCGGGCAGGATCATGGTCTCAAGCCCATTGGGCTCGGCGCGCGGGACACTCTGCGCCTCGAAGCCCGCATGCCGCTCTATGGCAACGAGATGGATGATGAGACCAACCCGTACGACGCCGGACTCGGCTGGGCCGTCAAGCTCGATCGAGACGATTTCATCGGCCGGGACGCGCTAGTGGCGGCGCGCGAAAAGGGCATCACCCGTCGAACGGTCGGCTTCAAGATGGTCGAGCGCGGGGGTGTTCCACGCACGCATTACGAGATCCAGGTAGATGGCAAGCCGGTCGGCCACGTGACAAGCGGCACGGCGTCGCCGACGCTAGGCGAAAACATCGGCCTTGCGATAATTGACAAGGAATATGCGGGCGCGGGCAAGCCGTTGGATATTATGATTCGTGGCAAGGCCGTGAAGGCCGAACAGGTCAAGATGCCGTTCTACAAGCGCGGCGCCTAGGCTGGGGTTCCCGAGGTGTCGCGCGGCTGTGCGCGACTGAGAAGAGGTTGGGAGGACGGTTCATGGACATTCCCAAGGATTACAAGTTCACCAAGACGCACGAGTGGGTCAAAGTCGACGGCGACGTCGTAACGATCGGCATCAGCGATTTCGCGCAAGCCGAGCTCGGCGACATCACCTATCTTGAGCTTCCCGCCGTCGGCCAGTCGATCAACAAGGCCGATCCGCTGGGTGTCATCGAGTCGGTCAAGGCCGCATCGGACGTCTATTCGCCGGTGAGCGGCGAAATCGTCGAAGAGAACAGCAACGTCATCGATGCACCAGAGCTCGTCAACTCCTCACCGTATGACGATGCGTGGCTGGTGAAAATTCGCATCAGCGACCCGAGCCAGCTCGAAGAGCTGATGGATTCGGGAGAATATTCGAAGCTCGTCGCCGAGTCGGGCGGTCACTAGCCAGCAAGCATGCCGGACACCCGCAAGGTACCGGCCGGAGGATGGGATGACCTTTAATCCACATACCAAGGAGGATCGCGAGGCGATGCTGGCGGCCGTTGGCGCCGTGAACATCGAGTCTCTGTTTTCCGCGATTCCTGAAGACGTGCGCTTCCCTAAGCTCAATCTGCCCCGCACCTTGTCGGAGCAGGAGGCATTCCGACGCCTGAGCGAGCTCGCGGCGAAGAACCTGAATACGATTGAACATCCCAGCTTCCTGGGAGCCGGCCTGTATTCGCATTACGTTCCCGCAGCGGTGCAGCAAATCCTCTTCCGTGGCGAGTTCTATACCGCCTATACCCCGTACCAGCCGGAAGTTGCCCAGGGAACGCTGCAGGCGATCTACGAGTACCAGACGATGATCGCCAACCTCACCGGTATGGAAGTATCCAACGCATCGCTCTATGACGGCGCGACGGCGCTCGCTGAGGGAGCGCTGCTGACGGTGTCGCTGCCACGCAAGCGCACGCGTATCGTCCTCGCCGGCACTGTGCATCCAAATTATCGTGAGGTGGTGCGCACATACACCGGAGGGCTGGGGCTAGAGATCGTCGAGTTGCCAATTCCAGCTAACGGACTGGCGACGAACGCATCTGAATTCGACGAGTATCTTGATGACAACCTCGCCTGCCTCGTCGTGCAGTATCCGAACTTCTTCGGCACGATCGAGGATATTGCAGCGTTCGCCGAGAAGGCTCACAGCGTTGGTGGTAACCTCGTTGTCTCGACCTACCCAACCTCGCTCGGCCTGCTGAAGCCACCAGGCGAATTCGGTGCCGACGTCGTGACCGGCGAAGGGCAGTCGCTCGGCAACGCACAGTCGTTTGGCGGGCCGGTCGTCGGGCTGCTTGCGACGCGCAGCAAGCTGGTGCGCCAGATGCCGGGCCGCCTCGCCGGCATCGCCTATGACACCGAGGGCAAGCGCGGCTTTGTCCTCGCGCTGCAGACACGCGAGCAGCATATCCGGCGCGAGAAGGCGACCAGCAACATCTGCACGAACCAGGGACTGATGGCGCTGGCAGCAGCAGTCTATCTATCGACACTCGGTCCGCAGGGTTTGAAGCAGATCGCGACGCTCTGCTACCAGAACGCGCACTACCTCGCCTCACAATTGACAGCAACCGGCAAGTTCGAGCTGCTGAACGACGGCCAGTTCTTCAATGAGTTCACTGTGCGCTCATCGGAAGCGCCTGCACAGCTGAACGCGCGTCTGCGCGAGGCTGGCATCATCGGCGGCTACGACCTCGGCAAGGTCGATCCGGCGCTCGATGGACAGCTGCTCCTCGCTGCAACCGAGATGACCGGCCGAGACGCAATCGATCGATTCGTCGACGTCGCCTCCGCATAGCGCCTGTTCCACGATATCGCTGCCCGAGCGTTACGATCGCTCGGGCTTTTTCCTTTTCCAGTCCTCCGTCAGTTGGTCGCTGATAGAATTGATCTGACGGCGCATTGTCTTCTCGACTAAAGGCATTTCTCTACGTGAAACCACTCGTTGCGATCGTTGGCCGGCCCAACACCGGAAAATCGACGCTGTTCAACCGGTTGGTAGGCGAGCGTCGATCGATTGTGTCCGACGTTCCCGGCACAACCCGCGACCGGCTCTATGGCGACACCGAATGGCAGGGTGTCGAGTTTTCGATTATCGACACCGGTGGGCTGCAGGATGACGATGAGCTCGGCCAACTGACGACGCGCCAGATCGGCGAGCGCACGCAGTCGCAAGCGCGCATCGCGATCGATGAATCGGACGTTATTCTGTTCCTCGTCGATGGTAAGGCGGGTCTCACCGCCGCCGACCTTGACGTCGCCGAAACGATTCGTCAGTCGAGCAAACCAGTCATTCTCGGCGTTAACAAGACTGAGAACGAAGCGCGCCGCGAGCTGGCCTACGAGTTCTACGAGCTTGCGCTGGGCGACCCAATCCCGTTTTCGTCGCTGCACGGCATCGGCACCGGTGATCTGCTGGACGAGATCGTCCGGCGGCTGCCGCGTGCCGACGAGGTCGAGGAGGAGACGGAAACTCCGGCTATCGCGATCGTTGGCCGCCCGAACGTCGGCAAGTCAGCACTACTGAATGCCTTAATCGGCTCAGAGCGATCGATTGTCGCTGACATGCCCGGCACGACGCGCGACACAATCGATACCGTCGTCGACTGGGCCGGCAACCGCGTGCTGCTGATCGACACGGCCGGCATTCGTCGCCGGGGACGCATCGAGAGCGGCATCGAGAAATACAGCGTGCTGCGCTCTGAACGCGCGGTCGATCGCGCCGATGTCGCACTGGTGGTGATAGATGCTGAAGAGGGCTTCACAGCGCAGGATCAGCACATCGCCGGTTACGTGGTCGAGCAGGGCAAGGGTCTCGTTCTCGTTGTTAATAAGTGGGACGCGATCACCAAAGACGACAAGACTATGGACGAGTATCGAAAGAAGGCCGCTGAGTTCTTCAACTTCGCGCCGTGGGCACCGCTCGTGTTCGTGTCGGCGCTCTCCGGACAGCGCGTCAACCAGATCATCGAGATTGCGCTCCACGTTATCGGGGAGCGAGTCAAGCGCATCAGCACCGGCGAGCTGAACCGACTCGTGCGCGACGCGGTTGCGAAGCACCCGCCACCTTCCAAGGCGGGCAAATGGCTCAAGTTCTATTACGCAACGCAAGGCGGGGTGAATCCACCGCGGTTCATATTCTTCTGTAACGACCCTCGTGCGGTACATTTTTCGTATGAGCGTTACCTTGAGAACCAGATCCGCGATTACTACCAGTTCGATGGCACGCCGATCGTGCTGCAGTTCCGCGGCCGACGACGCGATGACTAGGAGCCGAGCATGACGCAGATGCTCGTGCTAGTTGCTGCCTATCTGATTGGCACACTACCGACTGGCTACGTGCTGACCCGCTTCCTTGCCGGCGTCGATCTTCGCAGCGTCGGAAGCGGTGGCACGGGCGCCACGAACGCGCAGCGTGCGCTCGGCACGAAGTGGGGCATCATCGTTGCGATCGTCGATGTCCTCAAGGGTGTTGCAGCAATCGTCCTGGCGCGTGTCGCCGGAGTGGATGACGCGTGGGTGGCAGCCAGCGGCGCGGCAGTCATTGCCGGGCATTGCTGGCCGGTCTGGTTGCGCTTTCGCGGTGGAAAGGGCGTTGCGACCGGTGCGGGCGCTGCGCTGGCGCTGTCACTGTGGAGCGTCGCCCTGATCCCGGTCATGGTCATTCCGATTGCGCTGACGCGGTACGTGTCGCTCGGCTCGGTCCTCGCAGCGCTCGCGACGCCGGTAATGATGGCCATCCTCGCTGCTGCGGACGTTGTGCCCTGGTCGTACGTCGGTTTCGGAGTCGTTGCCGCGGCTATCATCGTGTTCCGCCACCGTGCCAACATCGACCGACTCATTCATGGGACCGAACGGAAGCTCGGGCGAAAGCCATCTGATGTTCAGACCGTAGCGTAATCGCATGGAGGGGAAGAGGGAATCGGAGTGGATATGAGCACGCTCGCAAAAGCAGATCCCAAGATCGCAGAAGTGATCAAGAACGAGGAACGCCGACAGTCATCAACCATTGAGCTTATTGCATCGGAGAATTTCACCAGCGCGGCCGTGATGGAGGCTGTTGGTAGCGTCCTGACCAACAAGTACGCCGAGGGTCTTCCGGGCAAGCGCTACTACGGCGGGTGTGAGTTTGTCGACGTTGCCGAAAATCTGGCGATTGAGCGCGTCTGCAAGCTCTTCGGCGCTGAGCACGCCAACGTTCAGCCGCACTCCGGCGCATCGGCGAACCTCGCGGCATACCTCTCCGTCCTGAAGCCGGGCGACCGTATTCTCGGCATGAATCTCTCCGAGGGCGGACACCTGACGCACGGCTCTCCTGTGAATTTCTCCGGTACGATCTTCGAGGCGCACTTCTATGGTGTCTCGCCAGATTCCGAGACGATCGACTATGACAAGGTCCGCGAGGTCGCCCAGCGTGTGCAGCCGAAGATGATCGTCTGCGGCGCGAGTGCCTACTCGCGAACCATCGACTTCGCGAAGTTCCGTGAAATCGCCGATGAGGTGGGCGCGCTTGTCATGGCGGACATCGCTCATATCGCCGGCATCGTCGCGACGGGCAAGCATCCAACTCCCATCGGTCACGCTCAGTTGACGACCTCAACGACGCACAAGACACTCCGAGGACCGCGCGGCGGGCTCATCATGGCCGAAGGCGACCTGGCCGGGCCGGTCAACAAGACTCTATTCCCGGGCCTGCAGGGTGGCCCGCTGATGCACGTCATCGCCGGCAAGGCGGTCGCGTTCGGCGAAGCGCTGGAGCCGTCGTTCGGCGAGTACATCGACCGCGTGCTCGCGAACGCCCGCGCGTTGAGCGAAGCGGTCCAGGAGCATGGCCTGCGCGTCGTATCAGGCGGCACCGACAATCACCTGATGCTCGTTGACCTGACAGCAGCTGGCATTAGCGGACGCAAGGCTGAGCGCCGTCTCGAAGCTGCCGGCATCACCGTCAATAAGAACGCAATCCCGAATGATCAGCGACCGCCAATGCAGACGAGTGGCATCCGTCTTGGCACGCCTGCCGTCTCTACGCGCGGCTTCGGCGTCGATGATATGAAGCAGATCGGGCAGTGGATTGCTGACATCGTCCACAATCCGGATGACGATGCGCTGATCGATCGCATTGGCAAGTCCGTCCATGAGATGGCGACGAGCTATCCGCTGCCGGGAGTTCAAACGGATGCCTAGATCCGTGGAGCTGACGGGCGTGGGCTGATGCCGCACTGGCTGATTGCCGCGCTCGTCGGCCTCACTGCGTTCACTGTCTCGTATTTGGTTGTTCCGCAGCTTCGCGGGTTAGCCCTGCACGCGAAACTGTTTGATATGCCCGACCCGCTGCGCGTGCATACGACGCCGCTGCCACGGATCGGCGGGATTGGTATTTTTCTGGGCTTCATCGCCGCAGTTGGCATCTCATTCGCGCTGCCAGTCACCCGCTTTCAGATCGAGGTCGAGCGCATTGTCCTGCTGCTGGTCGGAGCAACGATCGTCGTCGCAATCATGGCATTTGACGACATCATCGGTATCGCGCCGCTGCCGAAGCTCATCCTGCAGGTGGTTGCAGCGGCGGTGGTGGTCGTGCCGCGCTGGCGCGGTGGCGACTACGGCATCGTCGTTGAGCAGTTCAACGCTCCGTGGGTCGGCACGGTCCACCTGCCGATCGCCATTGCGGTGCTATTCACGATCTTCTGGATCGTCGGCATGATGAACGCCGTGAATTGGTCGGACGGTCTGGATGGACTTGCAGGAACGATCGCGCTTGTCTCCAGCATCGTTCTCTTCCTGCACACATTCTTTCGGCCCACCGGCGATCCGCAGTTTACGATCTCGGTGCTGGCGATCGCGCTGGCTGGTGCGATTCTCGGATTCCTGCCCTACAACTGGCATCCATCGTCGATCATCATGGGGGACTCCGGGGCGATGTTCCTGGGGTTTGCGCTGGCTACGATCAGCGTAATCGGCGGCGCGAAGATCGCAACGACGCTGCTGGCGATGGGGATACCAATCCTCGATACCGCCTGGGTCATCATCTACCGAGTGATGCACGGGCGGTCACCGGTCATCCGCGACCGCGGGCATCTGCATCATCGTCTGCTGGACGCGGGTCTGACGCAGCCACAAGTGGTTGGTTGCTTCTGCGCATTGACGGCCGCCTTCGGCGCGTCGTCGCTACTGCTACCGACGCGTGAGTCAAAGCTTTACGGGCTGATGCTGATGGCGCTTGTACTACTCGTCATCATCACCTGGCTCGCTCGTCGCCGACCGATTCAGAGAAACGTGACCGAGTAGACGACTACTGCGCGAGCAGCTCCCAGCGGGGATGCTGACGATCCGTCCGGCGCATCGCGGTCGTCAGAAGTCCGCGCCAGGATGGCACGCGGAGCAGGGCTGCGATGATCGCGCCAATGGCCAAGGCAACGACAACCGATACCCCTGCGATCAATGAAACCGTGCGGCCCATTCCCACTGCTTCCCCTTCGTCGACGCGGATGCTCAGAGCTACTGAATCACGAGTAGCGTTGGTGCTTCGGACCAGACATCCTCAAGCCGGTAAAACTGGCGCTGATCATCAGTAAACAGATGGACAACCACGTCACCGTAGTCGAGCAATACCCAACCAGTGTCGGGAGTCCCTTCGACCCGAATGGGTCGAATCCCCTGTTCCTGCAGACCCTCAGTCACGTCTTCCTGCACCGCGCGAAGCTGCCGTGGGTTGTCGACCGAGCAGACAACGAACACGTCCGCGATCACTGAAATCTTGCCGATGTCCAGGACCGTGATGTTCGTTGCCAGTGCGTCCGACGCTAGCTCGGCAATCGTGCGGGCGATCTCGACTGGCTCTGGCATTGTCCTCCGAAGTATGTACGTACACCTATAATACACGCGTCCGAACGCGGGTACAAGCGGTCGGCTGGGTGGGCCTGGCAGGAATCGAACCTGCGACCATGAGGTTATGAGCCCCTTGCTCTGCCATTGAGCTACAGGCCCGCCGAACGCCGGTCAGCGGATCGACCTTCAGTATACCGAGACTCGCCAACGCCGGAACTCTGCATCGCTGATGACAGTTCCGACACAGTCATGTCGCCGCTACCAACGCAGCGGCGACATATCCCAAGTGACCGCAAAACCATTACGACTCGGGCGACCACTCCAGATCCTGATCGAGCGGATAGATCGGCCGGCGCAGTGACTTGTAATCGAACGTTTCGAGACGTGGGCTGCTGATGCCTGGCGCATCGACCTCGATGACTTTTGTCGCAATCGGCTCGAACGCGGCACGAAAGTGCGCGGCGCTCTTGAGGACCAGAATGCGACGCTCGGTCGGCTCAATACCGAACGCTCGGAAGAAGTTGAGGTCGTTGGGATGGCCGCGCAAGTCGGTGAGCTGCAGTTCGATGCCGCCCGGTCCACCGATTTCAAGCACGACAGTGCGGCCACGGCTGGCAGACGTGCCACGTCCCATGACGCCGCCCATCATGAATCGGCCCTCATGGATCAGGCGTACCATGCCGGTCACCTCGACTGAGCCGCCGTGCATCGAATCATGCTTGCCGCCGACAGTCAGCGTCACGGTTGATCCGACGCCGGCGTCGATGCAGGCTTGCACTGCATCGCGATCCATGATCTGTGCAAAGGCTGCTGAGCGCGCATTTGCCTTCAGCAGGCCGCGCAGGATCTCAGCGCCGTCGCCGGCGGTACCGCTCGCTCCAGAGTCCGAGATGTCGGCCAGGACGTAGACGCTGCCCCCTTCACCGGCCAGCGCTTCCGCGATGGCGTCATCGATCGGCGTGGGGTGAATCGTGAAGTCCTCGCGCTTGTCCCAGCAAAGCTGCGCGAGCTCGTTGGCATACTTCTGCGCCAACGCCTGATCGCCATCGGTCACAACGATCGTCGCAACACCAGTGAATGGAACGTCGGAGAAGGGGAAGCCACCAAGAACTGTCGCGGCAAGGACGCCGTCCTCTTTCTCCATCTCACGGGCACGGTCAATCGCGTCCTTCATTGGCGACTGCCATGTCGTCACCATCGACTGATTCGGCGCGATCAGCGGCACTCGGACATGCGCCATCGTCGGCGTGACCTTGCCTTTGATTGTGTCGATCAGCATCTTCATCGCCTGTCGACCAGTCTCCGGCATGTCGATGTGCGGATACTCCTTGTACCCGACAAAGGCCGTGGCTTCGGCCATCATCTCATCCGACAGATTGGTGTGCAGGTCGAGCGGCGCGATGATCGGGATCTCGGGTCCGACCAGCTCGCGAATAGCAGTGATCAGCGGACCTTCGCCGTCGTCGTTGTGCTCCAGCGCCATAGCGCCGTGAATGCCGAGCAGGACGCCATCAACCGGCAAGGCGGCCCGGATGCCTTCGAGGATCTCGTCGCGCAGCGTCTCGAACGCTTCCCTGGAGACGCGGCCGCCTGGCACAGCGTGGCCGTAGGTCGTCGGAATCAGCTCGACGCCCTGGTCCTTTGCTTCGGCGACGATACCGCCGTAGATGCCGCCAGTGCCGTCGAGATCCAGGATCTCCTGACCGCGGACAATGCCGCTTGACCCCTTGCTGAAGTCACTCAGGCTCGTCGGTTCCCACTGAAAGGTGTTCGTCTCCTGGGCAATACCGCCCGTGACGATGCGCATGCGCATGCCCTCTCCCTCATGAATCGTCTGACTTGCGGCAGTATCGCCTCAGACGCGCATATCGGCAACAGGAGCGCGCGGCAAGCATTACCTGGAGGAGTAAGCGGCCAGGACCTCACGATAGAGAGCGATGGTCTTCTCAGCTATGGCATCCCACGAGAAGTGCGACTCAACCCGCGCGCGACCATTCTCCCCGAAGCGTGCTTGTGTCTCCGCACTGAGCGCGACCTCGTTGATCGCGCGCGCCAGGCCCGCAGAGAAGGCAGGCGGGTCGACAGGTTCGATCGTTCCTGCTTTCAGTTCGAGATTCACCAGCAGCCCGGTCTCGCCAGGCACGACGACCTCGGGGATGCCGCCGATGTTTGATGCCACAACCGCCGTACGGCACGCCATCGCTTCCAGATTGATGATGCCGAACGGCTCGTAGACAGAAGGACAGCAGAACACTGCGGCGTGCGAGTAGAACTGGATCACCTCGGGACGCGGCAGCATCTCCTCGATCCAGATGACACCCGGGCGCTGCTCGCTGACTGCGGCAACTCGCTCGGACATCTCCTTGCCGATCTCCGGTGTATCCGGCGCGCCTGCTAGCAGTACGATCTGCAGCGACGGGTCGATATCGGGTATCGCGTTGACCAGATGGATGATGCCCTTCTGGCGCGTGATACGGCCGACGAATAGCACGTAGGGTCGGTCCGGATCGACACCACGAGCCCTCAGTGCCTCTGTCGATGGATCGTACTGGTACTCGTTGAGGTCAATGCCATTGTGGATGACATGGACACGGTCGGCGTCGACGGTGAAGTTGTTGAGGATATCCTGTCGCGTCTCCTTCGAGACGGCGATCACCGCATCGGCAGACTCGATACTGATGCGCTCCATCCACGAGCTCAGGTGGTATGCCGCGCCCAGCTGTTCAACCTTCCACGGCCGCAGGGGTTCCAGCGAGTGTGTCGTCAGGACAAACGGAACGTCCCACAGCATCCGGGCGAGGAAGCCGCCGATATCGGTGTACCAGGTGTGGCAATGGACGACCTGCGCATCGAGCGTGTCCTTCGCCATCGCCAGGCTCCGGGAGAACGCATCCAGCGCCCCGCGATAACGCGGGTCGGTCCCAGTCTGCATCTCCGACCAACCCTGATAGCCATGGACCTGCAGCGATCCATCGTCGATTCGCTGGTCGCCGAACGACCGGACCTCAACGTCGATATATCTGGCGAGGGCGCGACTGAGGTATTCGACATGCACACCTGCGCCGCCGTAAACGTTCGGCGGATACTCGTTCGTCAGGAGTGCAACGCGCTTCAGCTCAGTCACTTATCCTCCAGCTCTTGTCAGGTCATTCGATCCCGCTGCTCACAAGCAGCAGAGCAACGAAGATCCTATCACTGGTCGGTCTGGTCGATTGACTTTAGAAGACAGCGCAAGACATAAAGAACGGCGGCACCGATTACTCGACGCCGCCGCGCTAGTGCGATTGAGCTGAAATCTGGAGCGGGGGACGGGATTCGAACCCGCGACATTCTGCTTGGAAGGCAGACACTCTACCAGCTGAGTTACCCCCGCAAGGTATGCAAGTCGGGGTGAGAGGACTCGAACCTCCGACCTCAGCGTCCCAAACGCCGCGCGCTACCAACTGCGCCACACCCCGTCGCAGCCCGAATTATACAGTCCCCGGGCTACATCTTTCGACTTTCGGGACTAGAGATCCTTCAGGATCAAGCGTGCTTCCTGCTCGTCACGATTCATTTGCTCGATCAGCTGCTCTGCGCTCTCGAACGCCTGATCTCCGCGGATGCGCGCGACGAACTCGATCTCGAGCTCCTGCGTATACAGGTCGCCGCTGAAGTCGAGGATGTAGGCTTCGACGATGCGGTTACCGTTATCGAACGTCGGCCGTGAACCAATATAGACGATCGCCTTGCGGGCCGACATCTGACCGTCGGGCACGTGGGCGAGAGCAGCGTAGATGCCGTCGGCAGGCACGCAGACTGTCGGATCAACTGTCAGGTTCGCGGTGGGGAAGCCAAGTTCGCGGCCACGGGCCTCACCATGCTCAACCGTGCCGAGCAGGCGATAGCGCCGACCGAGGTAGCGCTCGGCTTCGGCAATGTCACCGCTCGTCAGGGCTGCCCGGATGTTCGAGCTGCTAATCATCGCGTCGTCGTCGCGCAGCCGCGTCACGATGGTGGTATCGAACCCATGTGTCGCACCGAACTGGCGAATCGTATCGCCATCGCCAGCGCGAGCTTTCCCGAATCGAAAGCCCTCGCCGACAAAAACCTCCACCGGCTGGACAGTCGACAGCAACAGGTCGAGAAATTCTTCAGGAGTCAGCGTCGAGAACTCGCGGGTGAACTCGATGACTGCGACGCTATCCAGGCCAGTCGCACGCAAGAGGCGCAGCTTTTCAGCCGCCGTGGCAATGCGCTCCGGTGCGAGATCGGGGCGCAGGACGGCAGCCGGATGGGGCTCGAAGGTGATGGCCAGCGATTCTGCGCCGCGCCGTTGCGCAGACGCCTTGACCTTCTCAATAAGGTACTGATGTCCGCGATGGACGCCGTCGAAGTTTCCGATCGTAACGACATGAGGTGCAGTTCCTGCTGCTGCCAGCGCTGCTTTCGCCCGCTCAAATGCCGTCGTCACGTCGTCTCACTCTCCGTTGGCTGCGAACACGAATGCCGGCCGGATGAATCCATCATCGACCGGTCGGCCAATACCCACAAACCGACCATCCGCACTATAAACGCGCAGTAGAGAATCACTCGAATAGGGATGCGAAGCGCGGAGCTCGACCGACCGGCCATGATACCACGAAGCAGTTCGTTCGCCGTCGAGGATCGCCGCACTCAGGTGATGAACTGCCCGATCAGGATGCAGAGCAATATCCGGCCAGAGCTCTTGAACGTCGGTGTTTGCAAGATCTTCGAGCGTCCATGCCTCATCGATCGAAAATCCACCGCTCGAGATCCGCCGCAGACCGTGACAATAGGCGTGACAGCCGAGCTGCTGGCCAAGATCGTGGGCGATTGAGCGGATGTAGGTTCCTTTGCCGCAGGCGATGTCAAGGTACAGGTCGGGTGGATCGTACGACAATACCCGAATCGCATCGATGCGAACCTGCCGGGTCGGAGCAACAACGTCCTCTCCGGCTCGAGCGCGTGCGTAGAGGCGCTTGCCGTCCACCTTTATGGCCGAAAACGCAGGCGGCACCTGGTCGATGACGCCAACGAAGCTCTCCATCGTGGCCTCAATCGCATCGAGGTCTGGCAAGGCCGCGGAACTGCGGGTTGTGACATCGCCGTCGACGTCGTAGGTGTCGGTCGCCGCGCCGAGGACGACGTGTGCGAGATAGCGCTTGTCGCTGTCGGCCACATACTGGAGCAACCTGGTGGCACGCCCGACGGCGACGATGACGAGGCCGGTCGCGAATGGGTCGAGCGTTCCGCCGTGCCCGACCCGCTTCATGCCAACCAGCCGTCGGACGCGGGCAACAACGTCGTGCGACGTCCATCCTGGCGCTTTGTCGATGACCAGGAATCCGTGGCGCATCGAGGAGCTAGCTGCGGTAGCCATCGCTGTTCCCGTTGATCGCAGGGGCAGATACGTCGTCGACCGTGAGCGCCTTCGCCACTGCGGTCAGGAATTCGTCGCGGGATGCGTCTCCGGGATCGAGGCGCGCGCCGGCTGCGCGAGGATGTCCGCCACCGTTGAAGCGACTGAGGATTCGCGCGACATCAACATCATCAGCGAGGGTGCGCATGCTGACGCGCCAGCCCCACGGTTCGAGATAGAGCAGAGCCGATGCGCGCGCGCCGATCGTGCCGGCGAGGAAGTTCACCAGCCCTTCGGCTTCGGCTCGCGTTGCGCCAGCGCGATCGAGCATCTCCTGATCGATCTGCGTCCAGATGAGTGGGCCTGTCCACTTCGTCTGCTGAAGCGCGGCCGCCCATAGCTGCACGCTGGAGTACGGCTTGAGGCGGAACAGCTGGTCGACAATGACATCGAGGTCTGCACCCTGCTCAACGAGAGTCGCTGCCGCGCGCATCGTCGCTGGCGTCGTGCTGGGCGTCCGCAGGCCGAGCGTGTCGCCATAGATGCCGGCCAGCAGCGTTGTCGCACAGTCGCGATCGACGCCGATCGATAGCGCTTCGAACATTTCGGTGATGATCTCAGCCGTAGCGGCGGCGCTGGGAACGACGAGATTGAGCGCCCCGAAGCGAGTGTTCGTCACGTGGTGGTCAATGTTTATTGTGTTGCGCGCGCGCTCCAGATCCTCACCGTGCGAGGCATGGAGCGGGCCAAGACGCTTCTCGTCAGAACAATCGACGAAGATGATGAGGTCCGCCGTCGCAATCAGTGCCGGATCTAGCACGGTCACGCGGTGTGCGTTCGGAATGAACTCCAGATTGGCCGGCAACGAGGCGTCGCCCGACGTGACCATCCACGGCTCAACGCCGATCGTTGCGCAGATAGCCGCCATGCCCAGCGCTGAGGACACCGCGTCGGCGTCGGGATTCGCATGCGTCAGAATGATCAGGCGCTCGCTCTCACGCACGCGGTCGCGAATCTGGCGAGCGATAGCCGGAATGTCTCGCAGCGCCTCGTGCTGCACAGCGTCGACGTGGTGATGCTCAGCTATCAAGACTTCTCGTCCTCATCTTCAGACGGAAGTTCGGTCGGAGTGGACAGCTCAGGTTCCAGTTCCCGAAGAATGCGGGCGATCGACTCAGCGTGCGCCATCGAGCGATCGAGCCGGAACGAGATTTCGGGAATGGTCCGCATCCTCAGACGCGGCGCGAGCGTGCGGCGAATGAAGCCGGAGGCATTGTTCAGCGCCACCAGAGAGCTGCGCTGCTCTTCGTCAGTCCCGTAGATGCTGACGAAAAGACGGGCATAGCGGAGGTCCGGACTCATCTCGACGTGGGTGATGCTCACCATGCCGAGACGCGGATCGCTCATTTCGTGCTGAATGATCAGACTGACTTCGTCGCGAATGAGATCGGCGACGCGTTCCTGGCGACGATCACTCATGGTCGCTCTCCGTCACAGTGACGAACGCCGGGGTGGCATGTGCCGCCCCGGTGTTCGCGACATTGCTGCTCGTTCCGCTAGGCTGTTCGAGCAACCTCTTCAACATGGTAGAACTCGAGCTGGTCTCCAACTTGAATGTCGTTGAATCCCTCGAGCGTGGCACCGCACTCGTAACCGGCGGCAACTTCGCGGACATCGTCCTTGAAGCGCTTCAGCGAACTGACCATGGTATCGGTCAGCACAGTACCGCTGCGCAGCACGCGTACCCGCGAGTTACGATTGATCTTGCCGTCCAGGACGTACAGGCCAGCCGCAACCTCCCGACCCGGAAGTCGGAATATCTCGCGGACCTCGGCGTAGCCGTCAGTGACCTCGCGCTTCTCCGGATCGAGCAGACCCGACATCGCCGCACGGACGTCCTCGATCAGGTGATAGATGACGTCATAGTAGCGAATGTCGATGCTTGCTGCGTCTGCACTGCGCTTGGCGGCGGCGTCCGGCCGGACGTTGAAGCCAATGATGACTGCGCCAGAAGCAGCAGCCAGGTTGACGTCTGAATCGTTGATCGCGCCAGTTCCGCTGAGAACAGTCGTCAGCTTGACGGATCCCGACTCTTCATTGAGCTTGGCCAGAGAGCCAAGGAGCGCTTCGAGGGAGCCCTGAAGGTCTGCCTTGACGATGACCGGCAGCTCTTTCGTGCCACCTTCCTGCATCTGGGTGTAGATGTCGTCGAGCTTGACGATGCGGTTCTGGTTGAACGCCTCGGCTCGCCGCTGGCGAGAACGCTCTTCGGCCAGTGCGCGCGCCGTGCGCTCATCAGCAACGACCTGGAACAGATCGCCCGCCTCCGGCAGATCCAGAAGACCCAGCACCTCGACGGGCGAAGCCGGTTCTGCCTTGCGGATCTTGCGGCCACGATCATCGGACATTGCACGAATGCGACCCCACGTCGCCCCGGCTACGACGATGTCACGCGGCTTCAGTGTGCCCGACTGCACCAGCAGCGTGGCAGTGACGCCGCGGCTGTGGTCGATCTTCGCCTCGATGATGACGCCGACCGCCGGCTTGAGCGGGTTCGCCTTCAGCTCGCCGATGTCCGACACGAGCAGAACGACCTCAAGCAGATCGTCGATGCCGAGATGCTCTTTTGCCGACACTTCGACGATCGGGACATCGCCGCCGTACTCCTCCGGCATGACGCCAGCCTCGGCAAGCTGCTGCTTGACGCGATCTGGGTTCGCGGCCGGAAGGTCGATCTTGTTCATTGCGACGATCATCGGCACACCGGCGGCCTTAACGTGCGAAATCGCTTCGCGCGTCTGCGGCATCACGCCGTCATCGGCAGCGACCACGAGGATCGCGACGTCGGTGACCTGCGCACCACGAGCACGCATCGCGGTGAACGCTTCGTGCCCTGGTGTGTCGAGGAAGGTGATCTTTCGACCCTGCACCTCGATCTGGTACGCACCGATCCGCTGGGTGATACCGCCGGCTTCGCCCTCGGCGACCTTGGTCTCACGGATCGCGTCGAGCAGCTTTGTCTTACCGTGGTCAACGTGGCCCATGATCGTCACGACCGGTGGTCGTGGCGTCGCCTCTGGATCGCTCTGACCTTCGGCGCGGCGACTCTCGATCTCTTCGGTTGCAGCCTGGACGACGTCCGGGACGTGCTCTTCGGTTTCGATCTCGAACGCGCGAGCGACGCCGGTGGCGGTCTCGTAGTCAACCTGCTGGTTGATGGTCGCCATGATGCCCTGCTGCATCAGCTCTTTGATGACATCGATTGGCGTGACGTGCAGTGCTTCGGCGAGCTCGGCCACACTCATGACCGAGCCAAGTGTTACTGGCCCTTCAGGTCGAGGGGGCGCCATTGTCGCTGCGCCACCACGGCTGCGGTTTGGATTGTCGGTCCGGTTTCCTCCGCGGCGTCCGCCGCGCGCCCTTCCACGGGCCGGCCCGCCTCCGCGCCTGTTCCCTCCACTCATCGTGAGCTCCTCTCCTCGTTACGTGACATTCCCGGCGGGGCAACGATGGTGGTCAAACGGCTGCAGCCGCGTCATCCGGCGGGAAATGTGTCTGTGCGTATTCACGCAGACTTTCGCGCGTAGCGTCATCGAGCGTCACATTGAGAGCCCGGTCGATGAGACGCGAATCGATCGCACGTTGCCAGCACGATCGTCGGCGACAGAGATAGGCGCCGCGCCCATTGCGCTTTCCAGTAGTGTCCACCTCGACGCCCCCTTCAGGAGTGCGCACGAGGCGGACATAGTTCCGTTTCGCATCATGCTCGCGGCATGCAACGCACAGCCGTTGCGGCACATGGCGCGGCCGCGAGCCTTTGCGATTTCGTTGCGTCGGTGCAGGATTGGCCATGCCACGCTCCTGCCGTTAGCTCGTCGCGACGTCGTCATACAGCGGCAGTTCTTCGCCACTGTCGAAATCGTACTTCGCGCGGATTTCGCGGCTGTAGTAAACGTTCAGCACGTTCGCTTCAACCTCAACATCAACGCTCATGCCAACGAGGTCATCGTCCAGCGGACCGAAGTCGCGATCGCGGACGGAGATCATGCCGTCTGGGCGAACCAGTCGCGGCTGCCGACCGAGCATCATGAAGTCTTCCGGTCCGGAAGCGAACGCGTCGCGCGCCTCGCGGAAGAGATCATCATTCTGCTCGCGCAGCGATTCCGGATCCTTAACGTCGATCTTCCAGTTCGTCAGCTTATAGGCGAGGCGGGCGTTCTGTCCGTCCTTACCGATCGCCAATGACATCTGGTCGGTCGGCACGATGACGCGCGCCACGTTCTCAGCCTCGTTCAACGCCACGCTGATTGGCTTGGCAGGCGACAGCGCGTTTGCAATGAACGTGTTGATGTCCGGTGACCATTCGATGACGTCGATCTTCTCGCCCATCAGCTCGTTAACGATATTCTGGATGCGCACGCCGCGGATGCCGACGCACGAGCCAACCGGATCGACCTTCTCCTGGCGCGCCGCGACAGCAACCTTGCTGCGCAGGCCCGGCTCGCGAGCAATGTTCATGATCTCGACAGCGCCAGAGTAGATCTCCGGCACCTCAAGCTCGAACAGACGCTTGACAAGATTAACGTTGGCGCGGCTGACAATCAGCTGCGGACCGCGCGGATCCTTGTTGACGTCCAGCAGATACACCTTCAGGCGCTGACCTGGTCGGTAGCGCTCGTTGGACACCTGCTCGCGCACCGGCATGACCGCTTCGGCCTTGCCAAGCTCGACGATCACCGCGCGCGAATCAGCGCGCTGAATCACGCCGTTGAGCACCTCGCCAACGCGGTCGGCGAACTCTTCGTAGACGCTGTCGCGTTCATAGTCGCGAATCCGCTGCAGTACGACCTGCTTGGCCGTCTGGGCAGCGATACGTCCGAAGTCCTTCGGCGTTCGATCCCAGCGATAGATCTTGCCTATATAGGCATCGGTATCCATCCCGCGCGCTTCGTCCAGCGAGATCTGCGATGTCGGATCTTCGACCTCTTCGGCAACAGCCTTGACGACGAAGATGCTCACGCCGCCAGTTGCCGGGTCAATTTCAACCTCAACGTTGTCTTCGGTGTTTTCGAGCTTGCGATAGACAGTCTTGAGCGCATGCTCGACGGACGCCATAACGGCTTCCTTGGGAATTCCGCGCTCTGCGGCGATCTGGGTGATCGCCATATAGAAATCACTTTTCATCAGCGTCACTTCCTCCTTGGGACACGCGCGGACGAGAGGCGCTCGCCTCGGCGACAGAATGCAAAACCAGCATCCGGGTTGGAGCAGGCGACGGAGTCGGTCTCGCGGCGGCGCGCTGAAAGGCCCTAACAACAAACAAAGTGGGCAAACGCCCACTTCGACCAAGGGCCAGTCAGTTCCACCCCTGAATTATACCAGTCATATGGTGTAGGGTCGGACCGGATGCAGGCTGGAAAGTGCATCGATCTTGCGTCATTTCGGGGCGCAGATACCGCTCATGTTATACTGACCCCGCCGAGGAGCGGTGCGTGGGAGGCGGGATATCCAGGCGATGAAGCTTCGAACGTGGCTCCGACCCGGGATGCTGATTAAGCGCTGGATCCTTCTGCTTCTCGTTGGCCTGATCATGATCAGCCTCGCGCTGGCGATGGGCCTGGCCTGGATCTATCGGACCTACGACTTCCCATCTTCTGCCGCCGGAATCGTTCAGGCGCTCACCCTGCAGTTCATTCCCCATCCATACCGCGAGATCCTCGTTGTCACCGTTGGCGGCGGTATCACCATCTATGGCTTCCTGCGCCTGTCGCGCTCGTTGCTCAGCCCTTTTATGGATACCCGCCCGGGCAGTCCGGCGCTGGCCGAGATCATTGCCACGCATCGATTTGGCGTGAGTGAGCCAGATCTGCGCATCGTCACAATCGGCGGTGGCACCGGTCTCTCGACGCTCTTGCGCGGCCTGAAGCAGCACAATGTGTCGATCACGGCGATCGTGACAGTCGGCGACGACGGCGGCTCATCGGGTCGCTTGCGCAGCGAGTTCAACATGCCGTCGCCGGGCGATATTCGCAACTGCCTCGTTGCGCTGGCCGATTCGGAAATGCTGCTCAGCGACCTGTTCCAGTATCGATTCGAGGCCGCCGATTCCGCACTCGATGGGCATTCATTCGGCAACCTGTTCATCACTGCGATGACTCAGGTCACCGGCAGCTTTGAGCAGGCAGTCATTGAGTCGTCGCGCGTGCTCAATATCCGCGGAACCGTGCTGCCTTCGTCGCTCGACGACATCGTCGTGTCTGCCGAGATGGATGACGGCTCGATCGTTGTCGGTGAGTCGAATATCCCGCTGGCTCGCAAGCGCATCAAGCGGCTGTCAATCTCGCCGGACCACGCAGAAGCCTACGACCCGGCCGTTGTCGCACTCCTGTCCGCCGACCTGATCGTGATCGGGCCGGGCAGCCTGTATACATCAGTCCTTCCCAACCTGCTGGTCGAGGGCATCTCGCACGCCCTGCGTTTTGCGCCGGCCGAGAAGGTGTACGTCTGCAACGTTGCGACGCAGCCGGGCGAGACCGACGGCTATAAGGTGATTGACCACGTCCGCGTCCTGAAGCAGCACACGCACGGCATCGGCATCGACCGCGTCCTGATCAACTCGAATCTGGCACCAGCAGAGACGCGCATCAAGCCTGAATGGCACGTCAGCGCTGTTGAATTCGATGGACTGCATGAGTTCGAGGGGCAGATCGCCGTCGATCAGCGAGACATTGTGAATCCGGAGTTCCCGCTGCGTCACGACCCGGAGAAGCTGGCGCAAGCGCTGATGGCGATCGGTCGCGAACACCTGACTGATGTGGCGCAACGCCCCTCCGCTGTGGAACGGGGCCGTGCAATAACGGAATCTGAGCGCATTGAGGCTGGAGTTGCCTGACAGACGGAATGAGTGAGGGTTCGCAGAATATCTGCGTGAGATAGAGATGGATATGAAGGAGGGTTCGCATGGCCGCTCGAGTAGCAATCAACGGTTTCGGACGCATTGGTCGGCAGGTCTTCAAGGCGTTGCACGAGGAGTATGAGGACGTTGAGATCGTCGCCGTCAACGACCTCGTTGACCCGCACACCAACGCTCATCTCCTGAAGTACGACTCGACCTACGGCATCTACGACGCCGACATCGAGTATGACGGCGATTCGCTGATGGTGAATGGGCACGACATCAAGGTCTTCGCCGAGCGGGAGCCGGCCAAGCTGCCATGGGGCGACCTCGGCATCGACATCGTTATCGAGTCGACCGGCTTCTTCACCGACGCCACCAAGGCGCAGGGACATCGCGATGCCGGCGCAAAGAAGGTCATCATCACTGCCCCGGCAAACAACGAGGACGTGACGATCGTTCTGGGCGTGAACGACGACCAGTACGATCCGGATACGCACCACATCATCTCCAACGCATCCTGCACGACCAACTGCCTCGCGCCGGTAGCGAAGGTCATCCACGAGCGCTTCGGTATCGCCCACGCGTTGATGACCACCGTGCATGCGTATACGAACGACCAGGTCATCCTCGACTCGCCACACAAGGACCTGCGCCGCGCCCGCAGCGCAGCCCTGAGCATCATTCCGACGACGACCGGTGCAGCGCGTGCCGTGGCGCTTGTCATGCCTGAGCTCAAGGGCAAGTTCGACGGCTTCGCGCTGCGCGTCCCGACGCCGACCGTCTCAATCGTCGACCTCACTGTCGAGCTGGAGAACGACGCCACTGCCGAAGCGTTGAATGCCGCGTTCCAGGAGGAGGCTGACGGTCCACTGGAAGGCATCCTGAGCTTCAGCGATGAGCCCCTCGTCTCAGCCGACTACCGCGGCGACAGCCATTCGGCGATCGTCGATGGTCTGTCGACGATGGTAACCGGCTCCCGCCTCGCCAAGGTCGTCGCCTGGTACGACAACGAGTGGGGTTACTCCTGCCGCGTTGCTGACCTGACCGACCTGATCGCGTCGCAGGGCCTCTAATTTCGCTTTCGCTGTCCATCTTTTTGGCGGGCGGGTGGCAACGAGCCGCCCGCCCGCTGCGTCTCGTCACAACGGAAAGGAGCGACGGCGTGGCATTTCGCACACTTGATTCACTCGATGTCTCTGGTAAGCGCGTGCTCGTTCGCGTCGATTTCAACGTACCGCTCGATGGCACGACCATCACTGACGACACCCGTATCCAGGCGGCGCTGCCGACGATCAACACGCTGCTCGATCGCAATGCTGCGGTGATCCTTGTTTCGCACCTCGGCCGCCCGAAGGGAAAGGTTGTGCCAGAGTTTTCGCTCGCGCCGGTTGCGAAGCGGCTGAGCGAGCTGCTGGGCAAGGACGTCCGATTCGCGTCCGACGTGGTCGGCCCTTCAGCGCAGGAGATCTCGGAGTCGATCCAGCCTGGCGATGTAGCACTTCTGGAGAACGTGCGCTTCGAGCCGGGCGAAGAGCGCAACGACGAGGATCTGGCGACAGCGCTGGCCGAGCTTGCCGACGTCTACGTTAATGACGCGTTCGGCGCAGCGCATCGCGCCCATGCGTCGACCGAAGGCGTCGCCCACAAGCTCCCGCACGCGGCCGGCCTGCTGATGGAGCGTGAACTGTCGGCGCTGTCGCGAGCACTGGACAATCCCGGTCGACCGCTGGTCGTGATCCTCGGCGGAGCGAAGATCTCGGACAAGATCGGGGTAATTCGCAAGTTCCTGGATACCGCCGATGCGATTCTGGTCGGCGGCGGTATCGCCAACACCCTCGTCGCCGCGCAGGGGAAAGAGATGGGCAAGTCGCTCGTCGAAACTGGCAGCCTGGATGTCGCACGGCAGATTCTCGATGACGCGAAGACGTCGAAGTGTGACCTCGTCATTCCGACTGACTTCGTCGTAGCGAGCAGCCCGGACGATGCCGCGAACGCTGAAACTGTCACTGAGGTTGCGCCCGACAAGGCGGCTTTGGACATCGGCCCCGAGAGCATCGCCGCGTTCAGCGACTGGATCGCAAAGGCGAAGACCATCGTCTGGAATGGTCCGATGGGTCTCTTCGAGGTATCGCCGTTCGACGCCGGCACGCGGGCGATTGCCGCGGCTGTCGCCGCCTCGGACGGATACTCGATCGTCGGCGGTGGTGATTCGGTGGCAGCCGTCCATCAAGCGGGCCTGGCTGATCAGATGGATCACGTCTCGACCGGCGGCGGCGCATCGCTGGAGTTTCTGGAAGGCAAGACGCTTCCCGGCGTCGCAGCACTGGAGGAGTGATCGTGTCACGCAAGCCGATTGTTGCCGGCAACTGGAAGATGAATACGACACTCGACGAAGCGCGCACGCTGGCTGAGGGCATTGCCGCTCGCACTGCCGACGTGGACGGCGTTGAGCTGGCCGTGTTTCCGCCGTTTCCCTGGCTCGTTCCAGTTCGTGAGAGACTCGGGGACACTGGTGTCCAGCTCGGCGCGCAGAACTGCTATATCAAGGAATCTGGCGCGTTCACTGGCGAGGTCTCACCGTGGGCCCTGGCCGGCGTTTGCCAGATGATCCTGGCCGGCCATAGCGAGCGCCGTCATATCTTCGGCGAGTCGGATGAACTTGTTGGACAGAAGGTCGATGCCACGCTATCGGCAGGATTGACAAGCGTTCTGTGCGTCGGCGAGCTGCTGGACGAGCGTGAGTCTGGCGACGCCATTGCGGTTGTCGAGCGCCAGCTTGCGGCCGGGCTGGCCAACGTCACGACGGACCTGTTGCAGCGAGTTGTCATCGCCTACGAACCCGTCTGGGCGATCGGCACAGGCGTTGCGGCGACACCCAACGATGCACAGGAGATGTGCGCGGCGATTCGCCAGTGGATGGCTGGCAAGTTCGGAGACGACGGCGCTACCGTCAGGGTTCTGTATGGCGGCTCAGTGTCGCCCGACAATGCGGCCGAGCTTTTCGGTCAGTCTGATGTCGACGGCGGCCTCGTCGGTGGAGCCAGCCTCAAGGCAGACTCATTCATTGCAATCGCTGTCGCGGCAGCGACCGTGTAGTATCCTTGCACGGTTGTTCGACTCGTCGCTCGAAAGGTTCGTCGGTTGGATTTCGCAATCGATCTCGCGATCATCGTTGTGTCGATCATGCTGATGGCTGTGATCCTGATGCAATCAAAGGGGTCTGGCTTCAGCGGCGCATTCGGTGGCGATACATCGTCGATTTATCGAACGCGGCGCGGCTTTGAGCGCACGTTGTACAACTTTACGATCGGCGTCGGTGTCATCTTCGTCGTACTGTCGATTATCGCCGCAGTCGCTCGATAGCACCGAAACTGTCTTGGTTGACGTATACAAGGCTGCGGTATACTCGCCGCGCAAGCGCGATGTCAGCGGTCGAATAGGAGGCTCCACCAATGCCGTCTCTGGGGTGGCAGGAACTCGTCATCATCCTGGTGATTGTCGTCATCATTTTCGGAGTGGGTAAGCTCCCCGAGATTGGCGGCGCTCTGGGTAAGGGCATCAAAGAGTTCAAGACCAATGTCAACGAGGAAGGCGAAGAGGTCGACGTGGTAGAGACCAAGGAAGTTACCACCACGACCAAGACGCCGGCGAAGGAAGAGCTCTAGGCTCGTCCTCCTCATCATCACGGATCGTGAGCAATGCCCGGGTTTTCGTAGCCCGGGCATTTGCGTGCGCATTGTCGCACTGACCTCGTTGCGATACGGCTCGGCGGTATACTCGGATCGGGCCGCTGTATAGCATCTTGAAGGACGACACAGAATGTATGACGGCTCGCAGGCAGGCAAGCCGCCTGGAGACGGATATCACCGGACAACCCCACCAGCGGCCGACGCGCAATCAACGCAGGATCTTCCGGCCGTTCAGCCGCAACGCAGCCAGCAGCGCGGTGTGCTCTGGGATGTCGTCGAGACTCTGATTCTGGCGTTAGTGATCTTTGTTGCGGTTCGCGCGGTCGTCCTCAATTTCCGGGTCGACGGTGAATCAATGCATCCGAATCTCGACAATGGCCAGATGCTGCTCGTCAACCGCCCGGTCTATTGGCACTTCGATCTGAACGCCGTCCTCAACGTCCTGCCATTTGTTGACCGCGAGGGTGAGAACGTTATCTATCCGTTTCATCCGCCGCAACGCGGCGACATTATCGTTCTGCATCCACCCGTTGACGGCGGCAAGCCGTATATCAAACGAATCATCGGTCTGCCCGGCGAGCGAATTGCGATCCATGATGGAGCCGTCTATATCAATGGCGAGCGGTTGGAAGAACCGTATCTGAATGGCATCGAGACAGCCTGGTCGGGGACGCTAAGTCAGAATGAGCTGACAATTCCCGATGGCCAGTACTACGTTCTCGGCGATAATCGGGCAAACTCGTCAGACTCGCGGGCATTTGGTCCGATTGGAATCGATCAGATTATCGGGCGGGCCTGGATATCGTATTGGCCTAGAAGTGATATAGGTATCCTGTCCACACCGTCGTATCCCCACTAGGGGATGGTGTCTTTCATCCGGGGCATGTCCTACCTCGGTGCGAGACTTCCGCTGTGAAGGGGCATCGAATCATGATAGAGACCGTCGTCGACAGCATCCGAGTCAGCCTGGTGACGCAGGCTCGGGTGGTCATTCTCAAAGAAGTTGAGGGTGACCGACATCTTCCGATCTGGATCGGCGCGTTCGAGGCTGAGGCTATCGCGATGGAGCTGCAGGGCATTTCATCGCCGCGACCACTGCCATACGATCTTCTGCGCTCGGTCATCGGCGAGCTGGGTGCGGACATCAACCGCATCGTCATTACCGAGATAAATAACGACGTCTATTACGCGCGGATCATCATTCAGCAAAACGGTATGGGCGTCGAGATTGATTCGCGCCCGTCCGATGCAATTGCGCTTGCGGTTCGGGCGAAGGTGCCGATCTTCGTCGACGATTCAGTGATGGCGCGCGCTGGCGTGCAGCTGGACGAAGAGAGTGACGAGGAGACTGCGGCTGAGGGCGAGAACGAAGGCGAACCGACGATAAACGAGGAAAAGCTCTCGGCATTCCGCGACTTCATCGATACGCTTGATCTCGATGACTTCGGTCAGAAGCGCGACAATTAAGGTCAGCAGGGCGGGACGACAGCTAGTTGGTTGGAATATTGTGCAATGACCACGTGTTCTTCATCCCAGATCGATACGTGCGCTGACGGTGTGATTTGCACACCGAACATCGACGGATCACAGCGCGATCGGCTCGAGCAGCAGGCGCTTGAGCACATCGACGCGCTCTACCGAACCGCGTTGCGCATGACACGAAACGAAGCGGATGCTGAAGACCTCGTGCAGGAAACCTATTTGCGAGCGTTCCGCTCATTGCATCAGTTCACCGAAGGTACCAACTTGCGAGCCTGGCTGTTTCGCATTATGACGAACGCCTACATCAACGAGTACCGACGGCGACAGCGCCGCCCATCGAAGGCGTCGCTGGATGATCTGGAAGAGTTTTATCTCTACGACCACCTGATCGAGTCCGGCGTCCAGCCGAGTGTCGAGCGGCCAGAAGACATCGTACTCAGCCAGTTGTCGGTCGACAGCGTTATCAACGCCATTGAGGACCTGCCGGAAGAGTTTCGCCAGGTTGTCCTGCTGGCCGACGTTGAAGGCTTTAGCTATCGCGAGATCGCATCAATCGTCGACATACCAATGGGAACCGTCATGTCACGACTCTATCGCGCCCGACGCCGACTGCAGCGCACGCTGTATGACGCGGCAATCGAATTCGGAATCGTTGAGAAAGCGGCGTTCGATGGGAACGTGTAAGCAAACAATCGAACACCTGTATCAATATCTGGATCGTGAGCTTTCGGCGGAAGAGCGCCTTGAGGTGCAGCACCACCTCGATCAGTGTCCACCCTGCCGCGATCACTTCCGGTTTGAGGAAAACGTGCTGAGCATTATCGGACAGCGCTGTCGACAGACGAGCGCCCCGACTGAGCTGCGTGACCGCGTACGGAAGATGTGCCGAGAAGCCTAGGAATCGGTCGCCGGTGGCAGCGCGTCTTCTCTGAACCGCCCCAACTCGAATGAGATGCCGGGACAACGAATGTTGTGCAGATCGATCTTGGCGTTGATCGCAGTCGCCAACGTCCGATAGTTGTCTCCGGCTCGCACCGACAGGGCGTGGCGGCTCCCATATTGCCGGATCAGATCACGCCACTCGGCGATGGCCGCCAGCACGAGCGGCCGCTCGTGGTAGACCTGCTTTCGCAGCTCGAGCCATTCGGGCAAGAAGCCCGCATTGTGCAGGATGTGGTTGCCCATCCAGTCGTCGCCGGTGTAGTCATCATCCTGAGCGGAGAGACGCTTGCCGGAAGATCTGAGATTCTCGAACTCACCGCGTTCAATCGCTTCGCGAATCTTCTCCTCGGCGATCCGCTCAAACATCCCTTGTTCCTTCCAGAGTGCTTCGGTGTTGTGCGGCAAATTGGCAATGTTATACTCGCCCCAGTGCGCGTGAAGCATCTCACGCGCCCATTGCAGCGACAACGTACGTCCAACGACACCCCAAAGCGGAAGGGCGCAGACTTGGCTCAAGAGGTTCACGTCAGCGAGTCGGATCTGGACGACATTCGCACGCTGCTTCGAGCGAAGTACCAACCACGAGATTTCGAAGAAGCGCAGGAGATGATTCTCGGTGCCTGCCAGGACGTACAGCATCTCATTGGCTGGGTGTCGCCGGAAGCGGCTCGCGTTGTTGGCGATCATCTCGGCGTAACCGAGAATCGCATTTTCGGACTCCTGACGTTCTATGCTGACTTCCGGACGCAACCGCCCGGCAATCACTTCATGCTGCTCTGCCATGGCACGGCCTGCTTCGTCGGCGGAAGCCAGAAGCTGATTGATGAGCTGCAGGATCGCTACGGCATCGGCGGTGACGAAACGACTGCGGACGGTGAATTGACGGTGCAGATCGTCAATGGGTGCCTCGGCGTATGCGAGCTGGCACCGGCCGTGCAGGTCGATCATCACGAGTATTTTGGTCACCTCGATGTCGACAGTTTCAACGAGGCAATCGCCGAGATCATTCGGCGAGGCCCAGCTGGGGGTCATCATGAAGCTCACTAGTCGGCAAGGATTCGAGCAATACGCGGAGAAGCTCGCGGCTGATTGGGCGAAGCTTCACGACGGCAGCCAGTGGGTTGTCCGGGTGCCAATTGGCGAGTGGTCGAAATCCAAGGGCGCAATGGCGACCTTCGATCATTTGCGTCTGCTGCTGGAGGAATCTGGCCTGCCGTACACGCTCAAGCGCGTTGGTTCCGGCGGCTGGAACTGGGCTGACCCATCGGTGGTCATTGAGGGCCCGAACCATCCCTCGATTCTTTACGCCGAGGTCACTGCCGATCGCGTTCCCGCGCTAATTGATTCGCTCAAGGCGGGCAAGCCGAACGAGTCGCTGGCTGTCGGAACGTTCGGATCTGATCCAGTAGGCTCAATCCGGCCACTGTCCGAGCATCCCTTCTTCTCCGGCCAGAAGCGTCTGTTGACGGCCGAGTGGGGTGTGATAGATCCTGAGTCGATCGAGGACTACATTGCACGCGGTGGCTACTCGGCGCTGAAGAAGGCGCTCTTTGAGATGACCCCTGAAGAGGTCATCGAAGAGATGAAGACTGCCGAGGTCCGTGGCCGCGGTGGAGCAGGCTTCCCGGCCGGCATCAAGTGGGAGAGCGCTCGACGGTCACGCGGCGAGCCGAAGTTTGTCGCCGTCAACTCTCACGAAGGTGAGCCGAACGTCTATAAGGACCGCCAACTCATCGAGAGCAATCCGCACCTGGTTCTCGAAGGTATTCTCATTGCCTGCTACGCCGTTGGCTCGAACCGCGGCTACAACTACGTCGGTGGCGAGCACGTCCTCGCGCTTGAGCGCTTCCGCAAGGCGGTCGAACAGGCCGAAGAGTGGGGCTTGATTGGCGACAACGTCCTCGGATCCGGCTTTGATGTCGAAGTTCGCCCTCGTGCCGGCGGTGGTGCATACATCTGCGGCGAAGGCTCCGCGTTGATGTACTCCGTGATGGGCGAGCGCGGCCAGCCGCGCACCAAGCCACCGAGAAGCGTTGACGAGGGCCTCTGGCGCCGGCCGACCATGCTCAACAACACCGAATCGATTGCCAACACCGCGCTCGTGATCAACAACGGCGGCGAGTGGTACGCAAGCATGGGCACTGAGAAGAGCAAGGGCACCAAGCTCTTCACCTTCCAGGGCCCGCTGAAGCGCCTCGGTGTCGTCGAAATGGAAATGGGCGTCAACCTCAAGCACCTCATCTTCGATGTCTATGGCGGCATGAAGGATGGCTACACCTTCAAGGGCGTTCAAACCGGCGGCGTGTCGGCCGGCCCGCTCCGTGAAGACCAGCTCGATCATCCGGTCGACTTCGACTCGCTCACACCGCTCGGCGCAATGCTCGGTTCGGGTGGCTTCGTCGTCTTTGATCAGAGCGTCTGCTCAGTGGCCTTTGCGCGCTACCTGATGGCATTCAATCGTTACGAGTCGTGCAGCAAGTGCACGCCGTGCCGACTGGGGAACCCTGCGCTAACTGAGATCATCGACCGCATTCGGAACGGCAATGGTCGCGAGGCGGACCTCAGGCTCATCGAGCACACAAGCAAGCACGTCATCGAGCTGTCGCTCTGCGGTCTCGGCCAGGTCGCGCCGATGCCGGTTCTCGGCATGATGCGCGCCTTCCCGGATGAATGGCGGCAGCACATCGTGGACGGCGTCTGCACAGCAGGGGACTGCCCGATGCACGCGCGCCAGCTTGTGGCGACAGCGGCCGACGACTAGCGGCGCTTTCGCTCCAGACTGCCGAGAATGACACCGGCGGCGATCGCAAGACCGCCGCCGATCTGTATCCAGGACAGGCGTTCTCCCAGAACTATGTAGGCGAGTATCACCGCAATCGCCGGCTCTGCTGTTGCAATCAGGCTTGCGCGGCTCGGCCCGAGATGTGAAAGCCCCCAGGTGTAGAGCATCATCGGCGCGACCGTCGTGCCGATCCCATTCACGACTGCGATCACCGCGATACTCGACAGCGATGGCAGATCGGCGCCATCAACGAGCAGCTTGACCGGCCAGAGCGCGACTGCGCCGATGGCGGTCGTCAGCGTCACGACGGCGAGCGATGACATGTGGTCGAGCGCCAGTCGCGCGAGCAGGCTGTACGACGCGTACGTCAGGGCTGAGAGCAGCCCGAGAACGATCCCGAGCCAGGTCGTGCTGCCGCCCGTGCTGCCGGCAACGCCAACGACGCCCGCAAACGCAAGCGCCAGTGCCAGACGATGCGAGTTCGGCACCGGCATGCGGTAAACAAGCCAGGACATGATCGCGACAATGGCTGGAGCGACGTACAGCAACACTGTTGCGACTGCGACACCGGCCTCGCGGTAGGCATAGATGAGCATGACATAAAAGGTGGCCGTGCTGACGAGGCCCATCGTGATGACGGCCAGTGCAATCCTTGGATGTCGTAAGGCGGCGAGGTCGTTGGCAAGGGCTGCGTTTCGCGAGAAGGCAATGAGAAGAACCAGCGCTGCCGCCGATGCGCGCAGTGTCACCAGTGTCACCGGCTCGACGCGAATGTGACGCCCGATCAGCTCGTAGGTAATGCCGAGCGCGCCCCAGCATGCTGCTGCCGCGACAACGGCCGCGACTGCGAGCAGGGTGGGGCGCGCTCGGCTCGCGTCAGGTGAGGTCGATTGTCTGGCCAATGCCCTGCGCCGCAGCAGCTTCCAGCGCGGCACCGCATACGATCATGTCCTGAATCGCGTTGCCGACCGATTTGAAGAACGTGATCTGATCGTCAGACTCGCGCCCGGCGATCTCTCCAGCAGCGACCTGTCCGAACTCAATATGTATGGCCTCACGCTGTATCGCGCCGCGGTCGATCGACTGGATAAGATCACCGGCCTCGTGCAGCGCCGCCTCGACTGCATCCACGACCACGCGCGCGCGGGCGACCGTCGCATCGGGAATCTCCTGCATCTCGGGCGTGTACGCGCCGATGCCGTTGATGTGCGTTCCGGGCGATAGCCATTCGTCCTCAAAGACCGGACTCGTCGCGGTCGTCGCGGTGCAGATGACATCTGCTCCCGAGACTGCGTCGCGAGCATTGTCAACAACGACAACCCTTGGCATGCTTTCAGGAATCCAGACGGTGAGCCGTTCGGCAAATGATTCCCGAGATGCAGCAAACAGATCGTAGACACGGATCTCGGTGATGTCCCGGACGCTGCATACCGCTGCGGCTTGCGTGATGCCTTGTGCCCCCGCGCCGATGACCGCCAGCGTCGTGGCATTCGGTCTGGCCATGAGATCGGTCGCAGCACCCGAAACGGCGCCAGTTCGCAGGGCGGTGACGGCAGCGCCTTCGAGCAGACCAATCGGCACGCCGGTTTCGGGGTCAACAACGACGACAATTGCGTTGATGGTGGGGAGGCCGCGTTCGCGATTCCCGGCGAACACTGAGACGACCTTGAGCCCGGTCGCCGCTGGCGCACCTGGTCCAGCTGGAACGTAGGCCGGCATGAACAGCACAACTCCGCTACCGTCAGGCATATTTACCGGCGTCCGCAGAGGGCTGATCGTTTCACCGCGACTGTAGGCGGCAAAGACCTGCTTCATCTGCTCAACTGCGTCTCGTATCGGAACAAGCCGCCTGATTTCATCTGCCGTCAACGCTCGCACGATCAATCCCTTCCGCCGCTTCATCATCTCCTGGTAGCGGCAGTCTAGCATGCCCGGCTAAGCAAGGTGGCTGGGCATATGACGTATCCTTGAGAGCAATGGCGACGCAACGACCAACCACCAGATCGCAGGGACAGCACCCTGCCAATTCCCGATCCGGACGCTTCGGCGATCCAGTCATGTCCACACTTCAGACCGTCTGGGGCTACGACGAGTTCCGGCCGCTGCAGGAGGACATTGTTCGGACGATCCTCGACGGCCGCGACGCGTTCGTGCTGCTTCCGACCGGCGGCGGTAAATCCCTCTGCTATCAGCTCCCAGCGCTTCTACTTGACGGCCTGACCATCGTCATCTCGCCACTGATTGCGCTGATGAAGGACCAGGTCGATGCGCTGACCGAACTGAACGTGCCGGCGACGTATATCAATAGCTCGCTCACCTCAACCGAGATACGCGATCGCATGCGGCAGATCACGACCGGCGAGGTCAAGCTGCTCTATGTTGCACCCGAACGCTTCTCAACTCCCGGATTCACCCAGCGTCTGCAACAACGCGGCGTGTCGCTCGTGGCGATTGATGAGGCGCATTGCGTTTCGGAGTGGGGCCACGACTTCCGGCCGGAATATCGCGACCTGCTTCGACTGCGCGACGCCTTTCCGGAAGCGGTCTTTGCGGCATTTACCGCGACCGCGACGCGGCAGGTGCAGGACGACATCCGGCAGCAGCTCGGGCTGGCGCGAGCCGAGCAGTTCCAGGGCAGCTTCAACCGACCAAACCTGTATTACGAAGTGCGGCCGAAGCGAAAGACCTACGAGCAGATCCTGGCCTATATCCGCAACAAGCCTGACGCCAGCGGCATCATCTACTGCCTGTCCCGTGCTGGCGTCGAATCGACAGCCGAGCGGCTGCAACGCGATGGCATTTCCGCCGCTGCCTACCACGGCGGCATGGATGCCGAGCAACGGCGGACGGCGCAAGAAGCATTCGTGCGTGACGATGTGCAGGTCGTCGTGGCGACGATCGCGTTTGGCATGGGGATCGACAAGCCGGACGTCCGATTCGTCATCCATCAGGATCTGCCTCGCAACCTGGAGAGCTACTATCAGGAGAGCGGCCGCGCCGGTCGCGATGGTGAGCCGAGCGACTGCATCCTGTTCTATAGCTACGGAGACGTCACCCGGCAGATGGTGTTCGTTGACGAGAAGCCAACACCGCGTTTGCGCGAGATCGCCCTCAGCCAACTGAAGCAGATGTCCGGCTGGGCCGAGAGCGCGTCCTGTCGACGCGCCGCGCTGCTGGAGTACTTTGAGGAGTCGTTTGACGGTCAGGACCCACCATGCTGCGACATCTGCGGCGACCCGCCCGAAGTCGAAGACATGACCATTCCGGCACAGATGCTGATGTCCTGCGTGAAGCGCACCGGCGAGCGCTTCGGTCTTGCCTATGTGATTGATGTTCTGCGCGGTTCGCGAGATCAGCGGATACTTCGCTCTGGCCACGAGCGTCTGTCGACCTGGGGCATCGGCAAAGACCGTTCCAAGTCTGACTGGCAGTTCCTCGGGCGCGCACTCATTCGTGATGGCTATCTCTACCAGGACGCTGGAAACTACAACATCGTCTCGATCACGCCACGCGGCGCAGAAGTCCTCTTCCGCGGCGAACGCGTCAGTTACGCGATGCCGCCGAAAGCCCAGTCCGCCGTGGCCGACGTTGTCGATGTCGCCTACCCGCAACTCTTTGAGCGGTTGCGCCGGCTACGGAAGCAGATCGCCGATGAGCGCGGCGTTCCGCCCTACGTCGTCTTCCCGGATTCAACGCTCCGGCACATGGCATCGCGACTTCCGACGACACCGGACGCGCTGCTACGCATCGTTGGAGTTGGCGAGCGCAAAGCTCGCGCCTACGGGCCCGCATTTCTGGGAGCCATCTCAGACTTCGTCGGCTCGACCGGCGCAACGCCGCAACAAGCGCCAGAACGGCAAGTGTCTGCTGCTCGGCGGTCGACACTGACCGGTACCGCCAAGTCATCGTTGACGCTGTTCAATCAGGGCATGTCGATCGAGGATGTCGCATCTGAGCGTGGGCTTGCGGCCACGACAATCGAAGCCCACCTCGTCGAAGCGATTGAAAGTGGTGCCGAGGTTGACATTGGCCACGTTGTCACTCCGGAGATGATTGCTCAGGTTGACACCGCCATCCGCAAGGTCGGCGACGAGCTGCTACGCCCGATCATGGATGAAGTTGGCGACGAGTCCGGCTACACCTGGGGCCAACTGCGCCTTATCCGCGCCTGGCTGCGGCAGCGTAGCGCTCAGGAGTAATACAAGGAACGCGCACGATTGCTGGGTCGCACGCGCAAATCGCTATTGCTCTGTAATGCGGAGGCTCCCCGACTTGGACTCGAACCAAGAACCTTACGGTTAACAGCCGTCTGCTCTACCATTGAGCTATCGGGGAATATCGGCCCTGCTGAGCCGTGGAAATGCTAACACGCAGCCGATGTTGCTGCAACCGGTTTCACTGATTGTGAACTCCTGTACAATGCGGGTATCGCCGTTGATCATGCCTGAGCAGGCAGGTGGGGAACGGTCGATCCCTGGAGGTAACAACATGCCGCAGTCTCGTGGCCCAAGCCACGCTGACGACCGACTGCCTGTCATCGGTGTTGAGATTGGCGGGCGTGGCCTGCGCGTCGTCCTTGCTGATGCGAGCGACGACATTCGCGATACCGAGCGCGCGATCGACTCTGCCATGACCGCGCACGCGACGGTCGATACCGCCTGCACGCTGATCGACCAGATCCTGTCACGCCGCAACCTGAGTTACGCCGACATTTCAGGCATCGGCATCGCGTTTGGTGGGCCGGTCGATGTCCGTCGCGGCATCACGCTCCGGTCGCATCGCATCGAGGGCTTCGAGCAGTTCCCCCTGGTCGGCGTTATGGAAGAGCATTTCGGCGTTCCGGTCGTGCTGGAGAACGATGCCCGCGCCGCCGCATTCGGCGAATACACCCACGGTGCGGGACGCGGCGCGCGCGACATGGTCTACGTGCACCTGGGACGCGGCGTCGGTGGCGCAGTCATCATTCGCGGCACCCTCCTGCACGGCTCCGCGATGACCGCCGGGGAGATCGGCCACATGGTCGTCACGACCGATGGCCCGCGCTGCTCCTGCGGCAAGCCTGGCCATCTTGAAGCCTATGCTTCTGAGCCGGCGATCATCTCCCGCATGACCTCGCGGGTGAATCAAGCCGGTCCTGAGCAACGCGCGACCTGGTTGTCGAGCCCCGGCGTGACGCTCCAGCGTGTCTTCGAGCGCTATGGCGACGACGAGATTGCTCGCGACGTTATCGACGAGACGATTCAGGTCATCGGCCTTGCCGGAGCCAATCTGGTCACGGCGCTGAACCCGGATGCCTTCGTCATCGGTGGCTATGTGGCGCTCGCCGGACCGCGCCTGACGGCTGGAATCCGAGCGAAGATCCGACAGTACGCCGTTGACCCAGCCGCGCAGCGCGTCCTTGTCGCGCCGAGCCAGCTCGGGACGGATGCCGGGGTGATCGGCGCGGTCGTCCTCGCCCACCAGGACTGACGGTCGCGTTACGTCGCGCTGGTGTAGAATTACCGGCTGCAATACGCGCAAGAACTCGTGGGGGTGACATGCTGACTTTGAGCGAACCGGACCTGACCTATCTACTAACGTTGCTGCGGTCGCGCGACGAGCCATTCACGACCGAAGAGCTGATCGCCGCGCTCCGCGAGCGCGCCAACGCATAACGTACCGGCCAGCATGAGCGGGGCCGCACCATCTGACCAGCAGGAGAGGGACAACTGACAATGCAGGCAGAGCAGACGCTTGAAGCACCAGCCTTCAGCGGTACAGACGAGCAGAAGGCGCTCGCCGCCGAGATATTCCAGGTCTTCCGAATTCAGGGGCGATTCTTCAGCGACGCTGCTCCGATCCGTCTGTCTGTGGCTCAGCTTGTCCAGTTCATGGAGCAGATGAAGCCGAACGAATCGAGCTGGTCGAGCCGCATCGACGAGGCGCTGTCCGCAAGCTCGGACGTGTTCGCTCGTGAGGCCGACGGAGACGATGTTACGTTCGTCACGACGCGGACGGGTAGTTTGCCCCTCGGGACTCCTGGGCAGCGGCAGCAGGTGCTGACGACCCGTTTCGCCACGCCGGAGCCGAAGCGCGCGACACCCGCCCGCAAGCCTGCTGTAACGTCCGATTCGCCGCTGCTTGGTGCGGTTGAAACGGAAACTGCTGAAGCACCGGTCGCCGAGAAGGCCGAGCCGGTGGCGGCGGTCGCCAAACCTGCAGTGCAGAGTGCGCTAGAGGTAGATCCAGCGAGCGCATCCGATGATGATCTCGCGACGGCGATCCGCCACGCGCTTGACGGCGAAATCAACGTGGCGCGCTGGGGCGAGCGATGGATCGCCGAGGATCGCGTCCACCGCTTCTCGCGTGGAGACTTCCGTCGAATTGAGGATCTCATCCGCGAGCATCCCAACGGAACGGTCACCGACGCGGAGATCGCCGATGACATCCTCGGCGTGCGCTCAAACGCCGATAACTACGCCGCGACGCTGTTTGCTATCAACTATCGACTGTCACACGAGCAGCGCGAGTTCGAGTTCCTCGGTTCCGCAGAACACGGCATCTGGGCGCTGGCGAACCCGGCAGCTGTCGGCACTTCAAAGCGCAAGGCAAACGAGATCGGCCAGGACTATCGTGTTCTGCTCGAGCATGGTGCCGCAGCCGAGCCGGCCGAGGAAGGCCTCGTCGAGCACATTCTCAGCTTCTACGAGTACACCTATGGCGTCCTGCCGTATGACTCGAATCTGCGCTCGATCATGCCGACTCCAGGCTTCAAGGATCAGCGCGCTGCCCGAATCACGTTCGAATCCCCGCAGACCTCGGACGTAGTCCAGGCCGAGCTGCGCTTCCCGACTGGCAATCGCGGCGGGTTCATTACCGGGCTCGAGGACTTCTTCGCTGAGAATCTGATCCCTGGAGCGGTGTTGACGATCGAAAAGACTGACAAGCCGTTGCACTACCTGCTGGAGTACTTCCAGGTTTCTGGCGAAGACCGCAAGCTGTTGCATCTGGACGAGAAGAAGAACGTGTTTGTCTACCGGCCAACAACGTTCTATTGCGCGACGCAGGACGAGTTCGTCCTCAGCGACAACCGCTACCCGCGCCTCGCCGACCACGCCCCACTGGACGAGCGCACCAAGCGCCATCCCGAGCAGGTCGTCATGGCGGCGTTCGAACGCGCCGGGGAGAACCTGGAATCAGCTGAACACCCCAAGTACTTCGCCATGTTCAGCGATTTGCTGACGGTTGCAAATATCGAGCGGCCAATGCCGGCCGACCTGCTGCGCACGATCCTGACGAGCGGCGACTATCCGATGTTCAGCGCAGATGAAACGACCGAGGATGCATACTTCTACACACCCAGTTCCGGAACCGAATAGCACAGACGGAACCATCGACGGCGTCGAGCAGTTACTCGACGCCGTCCTTGCTCACCCATCGGGCGAGCATCACATAGGCGCGCTTTCCGACCTCGAGCGTCCGGCGGTCGCGGTCTTCCGTGACCGATGGCTTGACCTGCCGATCGAATCGCGGTTGAGCCTGGTCCGCGCGATGGTTGATGATGCGCTCAGCAACATCGAGCATCAGTACAATCGCGCGCTGCTCGCTGCGCTGAATGACCCGACGCCCGACGTGCGCATCGCCGTTCTTGACGGCCTGTCTGAATACAACGCACCGGAGTTTCTGACGCACCTGCTCGAACACATCGAGTCAGATGCTGATGCGCGCGTGCGGGAGCTGATGGCGCTGGAGTTGGGCCGCTTGGCGTACGAGTCAGCTGGCGACGATCAGCTCGACGAGATTCGCGATGTGCTCTTCCGCGTGTTTGAGAACGACCACGCTCTTGATGTCCGTCGCCGCGCGCTGGAATCGCTCGGGTACCTTGAGGGCGACGACGTTCAGGAGGCGATCGAGGACGGCTACGCCGATTTCTCGATTGAGATGCGAGCGAGTGCGCTGCATGCCATGGGGCTGCAAGCGAGCCAGCGCTGGGTTGACGTCTGCCTGGAAGAGTTACGCTCCGATGAGCCGGAGCTGCGCTACGAAGCGCTGTTCGCGCTCGGCTCGATAGGTGATCTGCGCACAGTGTCGGACGTTATCGATGCCGTCGAAGACGAAGATGTCGAAGTGACCATTGCAGCAATCCACGCGCTCGGCGAAATCGGTGGCCAGATGGCGATCAGCCGCCTGCGGCAGCTCACCCAGGTCGACAACCCGGCCATCGCCGAGGCGGCAGACGAAGCACTCCAGGAAGCCGAGCTGATGGCGAATCCGCTTCGCCCATTGCTGTAACCTCTTGTCCGTCTCGGGCTTCCAGAATACGTGAGCCAACCGGAGCAGGGGAGAGGCGACATTATTACGACGAACACACGGACGATCGCCGAGGTTGTAGCCGGTATTCCGAGCGCGACCATACACGGTGATTCAGCGGCAGCAATTCAGTCGATCGAGTTCGACAGTCGTCTGGTTGAGCCTGGCGGCATGTTCGTCGCGCTTCGTGGCGGTTATACCGATGGCCATGCATATCTCGATCAGGCACGAATGCGAGGCGCGGTGGCCGCACTGGTCGAACGCGGCGCGGTTGAGGATCTGCGCGGCGAGTGGCCAACGCTCGTCGAAGTTGCCGACACACGTGCCGCTCTCGCCATTGTTGCCGCCGAGTTCTTTGGGCATCCGTCGCAGGATCTGTGCGTCATCGGTGTGACCGGCACTGACGGCAAGACAACGACGAGTCATCTGATTGAGGCAATGCTTCGCCACGCTGGTCGGCGGACAGGGTTGATCGGGACAGTTGAGGTGCGCATCGCTGGCGAGGTCGATCTCCATGAATCGCGCCAGACGACACCCGAGTCGCTCGTGATCCAGCGAATTCTGGCGTCGATGCGCGATCGCGAGGTTGACACGGCTATTCTGGAGGCAACTTCGCACGGACTTGTCATGCATCGTCTCGACTCCTGCGCGTTCGATGTCGGCGTCGTCACCAACATCACCCACGAGCACCTCGATTTTCACGGCTCGGTAGAAGCCTATCGAGAAGCGAAGGCCATGTTGCTCGACAACGTCGCGCGTGACAAACAGCGCGGGCGGCGTGGCGCACTGGTGCTGAATAAGGATGACGAAGGAGCACGATCCATCGCCGCACACGGCCGGGGCTGCGAGATGCTCTGGTATTCGATGGATCCAGCGTCGGACGCAGAGTTCCGCGCTTCGCAGATCGAGTTCGGAACCAATGGGCAGCAATTCACGCTGCACAGCCCGATGGGTGAGACGCGCATTTCACTCGCGCTGCCGGGTCGGTACAACGTCGCCAATGCGCTCGCAGCCGCAACAGTCGGCCATGCGCTTGGGCTTTCGCTTAAGCAGATCGCCGAAGGTCTGGAGTCGCTGGACGCTGTGCCCGGGCGCATGCAGGCAGTCGACGAGGGCCAACCGTTCGCAGTGATCGTGGATTACGCGCATACTCCCGATGCAATCAAGTCGGTGCTGACGGTGTTGCGCGATGCAACGCCGGGCCGCCTGATGGTCCTGTTCGGGTCGGCGGGAGAACGTGATATCGACAAGCGCGCGATTCAGGGGCGTGTCGCCATCGAGTATTCAGACTTTGCCATCTTCTCCAGCGAGGATCCGCGCTTTGAGGACCCGATGGTTATTATCGACGCGATCGCGGACGGCGCGATGCAGGCGGGCGGGCGACGCGGTGTAGACTTCGAATGCATCGAAGACCGCCGCACAGCCATTGCTACGATTCTCCAAGCTGCGAAAGCCGGAGATGTGGTTGTCCTGGCCGGAAAAGGACATGAGAAGAGCATGATCTACGGCTCCGAAAAGCGACCATGGGACGAGGCGGAGGTCGCAGCCGATATTCTTCGCAAACTCGGCTATTCACCGTCAAACCAGAGCGACCGATCGCCGTGAAGCGACGCTACGCAATCTGGCTGGTCGCGCTTTCGATCTGGATGATCGCTGTCGGCTGCGGCACTATCGATCCGCAGCTCGCCTCTCCAGAATCCAACGAGCCATCACAAACCGGCGCGAGTCCCACCGGGCGCATCCTCTTCGTGTCAGACCACCACGTGAGCGTCTGGGACGGTTCAACGCGAACGCTCATCGATGATGTCGATGGCGCGTCGCCCACCTGGGCGCCAGCCGGAGACCGTTTCGCCTACGTCGAAATGCATGACGGCTTTTCGGACATCATCATCGCCAGCGCCGACGGCAAGACACTGAAGCGCATTACAACCAACGAGCCGGAGGCTCCGCTCTTCAGCCTCGAATATGCCTGTGAGGCGTATTGGGCGCTGGACCCGACCTGGTCACCAGTCGGCGAGCAACTGATCTGGATTAGTGATCGCGGCACGGGGACGTCTGACTGCGAGTCGCGATTCTCTGACCCGATGACGTTGTGGTACTCAGAGAACCTGGACGGCGATCAGGCGATTTTCAGCTACTTCCTGCCGGCTGCAGCGAATGTTGATGCGCCGCAGGAGAATCCGACATTTTCGAACGACGGCAAGAAGGTCGCATTCACGGCGCGAATTGGCGTTGAGTCGCCGCGCAACACCGAGATCTGGACGCTCAATCTCGACACAGCGGATGTTAACGAGCTTGTGATCGCACCAGACGGCGCATTCGATGCGGTCTGGTCACCGAACTCGAACAACATCGCCTACGTTCAGCGGACCGGCACCGCAAGCGACGTCTGGATCGCGCCGACTGACGGCGGATCTGCCTATCAACTCACGCACGTCGGCAGCGTCGTCTCTCCAGCGTGGTCGCCGGACGGACAGATGATCGCCTTCTTCCGTGAGCGCGACAGCTCATTTGAGGCGTGGTACGTCGAGGTCAACGAGGAGGGCGGTAAGCTCGTAGCCTCTGAACCGCAGAAGCTATTTGACGCCTCCAACATCGACGCCGCGTCTGGCATGTCCTGGGGACGCTAGTCAGAAACACAAAGAGGGCCGCACCGGTTGGTGCGGCCCTCTTTCTTTGTTTCGTAAATCTACTTCGCCGCCGGCTCTTCCTCAGGCATGACTACCTTAATATGGAGATCGTCAAGCTGTGCGGTGTCAACATTGCCCGGCGCATCGAACATCAGGTCACGCGCGGACTGGTTCTTCGGGAAGGCCATGACCTCGCGCAGGGTTGGTTCGGCGGCCAGGATCATCGCAATGCGGTCGATGCCTGGCGCGATCCCGCCATGTGGTGGCGCACCGTACTCGAACGCTCGCAATAGGTGGCCGAAGCGCTCTACGATCTGCTCGTCCTCGTAACCCATCAGGGCGAAGATCTGACGCTGCAACTCACGCTGGTGAATACGAATCGAGCCACCGCCAACTTCAAAGCCATTTAGCACAATGTCATACGCTTTGGCCCGCACTGCGCCCGGGTCCGTCTCCAACAGCGGGATGTCCTCATCGAGCGGTGCAGTGAACGGGTGGTGCATGGCGTCCCAGCGCTGGCCATCTTCATCCCAGCCAAGCAGCGGGAAATCAACAACCCAGCAGAACGCAGCGACGGTCGGATCGGCCAGTCCTAGCTCATCGCCGAACCGTTCCCGGAGGCGGCCTAGAACATTTGCGGCTACCTCTGCGTGATCGGCAACGAAGAGGATGAGATCGCCGATGCCGGCTCCGGTTGCGGCCGCGATCGCATCCAACTCCTCGGTCGAGAGGAACTTGGCAATCGGTGAGCGAACCGAGCGCTCTCCGTCGGCACCCGCCTCAAAGGCGATCCAGGCAAGACCCTTCGCGCCAAACTTCCGCGAGAACTCCGTCAGCTCGTCAACCTGCTTGCGGGTCACATCTGCTTTGCCCGGCACCGCAATCGCGCGGACCACGCCGCCTGAGTCGACCGCGCCACGGAAGACGCCGAACTCTGATCGTGCGACGACGTCGGAAACGTCAGCGATCTCCAGTCGGTAGCGCAGGTCAGGCTTGTCCGTGCCAAAGCGGCGCATCGCGTCGTCGTAGGTCAGGCGCGGGAATGTCGATTCCTGCAACGTCATATCAGTCAGGCCAACAAGCTCGATGAACAGGCCCTCGGTCAGCTGCATGATCTGCTCCATGTCGACAAACGACATTTCGAGATCGAGCTGCGTGAACTCCGGCTGACGATCGGCGCGCTGATCCTCATCGCGAAAGCAGCGGGCGATCTGGTAGTAGCGATCCATGCCGGCGACCATCAGCAGCTGCTTCATTTGCTGTGGTGATTGCGGCAGCGCATAGAACTGCCCCGCGTAGAGTCGGCTTGGCACAAGATAGTCGCGCGCGCCCTCGGGTGTGCTCTTGATCAGGATCGGCGTCTCGATCTCAATGAAGTCACGCGCATCCAGATACTCGCGGATCTTCTTAACAATTCGGTGCCGCAAAACGAGATTGTGCTGCATCTTCGGGCGGCGGAGGTCGAGGTAGCGATACTCGAGTCGCAGCGACTCATCGACGTCCGAGTGATCCGTAATCTCAAATGGCGTCGTCTTCGCGGCATTGAGGATTACCAGATCGGACACGATCACTTCGATATCGCCGGTGGCCATGTTCGGATTGCGCGTGCCTTCCGGGCGCAACTGGACGGTGCCGCTCACTTCAACGACGAACTCGGACCGGACCTGCTCAGCGACACGGTGCGCGACCGGCGAATCCTCCGGGTTGCAGACCACCTGAGTGAGCCCATAGCGATCACGAATGTCGAGGAAGATGAGGCCGCCGTGATCGCGGCGCCGGTTGACCCAGCCCTTCACCGTCACGGTTCTGCCGGCATCGTCGGCGCGAAGCTCGCCACAGGTGCTATATGGTCGCAACTTGTCGATGGTCGTCATGCGTTCGTTGAACCTCCCCCAACGGTTGATTGTTGCTCCTGCTGCTTTACACGATTCCAGATTTTGAGGACTTCATCAGGTGATGCGGCCTGCTCGCTTCCGAACACATGCGGATGACGACGGACGAGCTTCTCACTTAACGCCTGCACGGCGTCCTCAAAGGTGAACAGTCCATGTTCCTCGGCGATCTGCGCCACCATAAGCACGTTGCCGAGGATGTCGCCGAGCTCTTCGGCGGCGTTCGGCGCGTCATTGTTCGCCAGCGCCTGCCGCAGCTCCTCAACTTCTTCATTCACGTATTCGAGCGTCGTCGACTCGGTTTGCTCGCGATCCCACGGGCAACCGTCTGGCCGCCGCAGGCGAGCGTAGATCTGGCGAAGTCCGGTGATTGATGCCGACGCCTCGGCATGCTGCGCTTTCGGGATGACGATGTAACCGTCGGCTGACTCCGTTGGCAGGTCGGTCACCCCGAGCCGCGCTGCAAGCACGGATGTGGCCGCGGCGATGACGCCCGCGCCGCACCAGTTCGTGACAACGGTCGTCGCGCCGCTATCCAGGGCGAGCAGGCCGGCATCGAATGGCGCGATGGCCCGAGCTTCTGCCAGCGCGAGCGCATCAACGATGGTTGTTGGTCCGGCAATGGGCGGCAGGTCGCCGCCAACGGACACGATCGATGCCGACGAAGCCAGATGCTCGACGACAGTGTCTCCAATGGCACCAAACGCACCTGTCAGATAGATGATGCGTTCAACATCGCTATCGCGAGCCAATGCGATCATATCGTCTGCGATGCGTGCTGCCGTACCTGCAGTGATCGCGCCGTCGAGTACGCCGTCGTACATCTTGACCATCAGGCCTTTAGCGACGGCGCCGACCGGAATCATCGCAGCGCAACGCGCAATCAGCAGCGACGATACAGGCATGGCCTCCTGCCAGGCGCGGTCATCGCGCGATCGGGCGGCGCGCACCGCGACGGTGAGGGTCATCCTGCGCGCTCCGCGCCCCGCTCGTCCCCGAGGCTCAGGACGGCCATGAAAGCTTCCTGAGGGATCTCAACATTGCCGACCATCTTCATGCGCGCCTTGCCCTCCTTCTGCTTCTCCAGCAGCTTGCGCTTGCGCGTGATGTCGCCGCCGTAGCACTTGGAGAGGACGTTCTTGCGCATGGCCTTGATCGTCTCACGCGATATTACGCGGCTGCCAATTGCAGCTTGAATCGGCACCTCAAACATCTGCCGCGGAATCAACTGCTTGAGCTGCGAGACAAGCGCTCGACCGCGTGAGTACGCATCCTCGCGGTGTGTAATTAGCGAAAGCGCATCAACCGGAATGCCGTTGACCAGCACGTCGAGCTTGACCAGATCAGCCGCTCGCATGCTGTGGAACTGATAGTCGAGCGATGCATAGCCCTGCGTGCGCGACTTTAGCTGATCGTAGAAATCGACAATCAGCTCACCGAGTGGCATGCCGAACTTGATCGAAACGCGCTCTTCGTCGAGGTAATCCATCGTGTCGAACGTGCCGTGGCGGGTCGTCACCAACTCCATGATCGTGCCGATGTAGCGCGACGGCGCAATGATCGTCAGGTCCATCCACGGCTCGCGGATCTCGGCAATCTCTCCGGACGGCGGCATGTCGGACGGATTATCGACGTGCAGAACGTCGCCGTTGATCTTGCTGACCTCATACTCGACACTCGGCGCGGTAGCCAGCAGGTCCAGACCGTACTCACGCTCCAGGCGTTCCTGCACGATCTCCATATGCAGCAGCCCGAGGAAGCCGCAGCGAAAGCCGAAACCGAGCGCATCCGACGACTCGGGCTCAAATACAAGCGCCGCATCGTTCAGCTTCAGGCGCTCCAGCGCGTCGCGCAGCTCAGGGTAGTCCTCGCTGTTGACTGGATAGAAGCCGGCAAAGACCATCGGCTTGGCAGGCCGATAGCCGGCCAGCGGCTCAGAGGCCGGTCTTTGGGCGAGCGTGATCGTGTCGCCAACCTGGACATCGGCGACGTCTTTCAGGCCGGTCGCAACATAGCCAACTTCACCAGTACGCAGCCCGCCGATCGGAGTCATGCTGGGCCGGAAGACGCCGGTCTCCAGAATCTCAGCCTGTTTGCCGGTCGCCATCAAGCGGATGCGCGAATCGGCCGGCAGCACACCGTCCACGATCTTCACGTAGGCAATGACGCCCTTGTAGGCGTCGTAGTGCGAATCGAAGATCAAGGCGCGCAGCGGCGCATCGGCATCGCCGCCCGGCGGTGGGACGTGCGCGACAATCGCTTCAAGGATCTCCGGCACGCCGATTCCCGATTTCGCTGATGCTGGAATGATCTCGGACGGCAGCAGACCGATAAGATCGCCGACCTCCTCCGCGACGCGTTCGGGTTGCGCGTTCGGCAGATCGATCTTGTTGATCACAGCGATCATCGCCAGGTCATGCTCAAGCGCGAGGTAGACGTTCGCCAGCGTCTGCGCCTCGATACCCTGGGCTGCGTCGACGACCAGCAGCGCGCCCTCGCAGGCCGCGAGCGTGCGGCTGACCTCGTAGGTGAAGTCGACGTGCCCGGGTGTATCGATCAGGTTCAGCTCGTAGACTTCGCCGTCGCTCGCCTTGTAGCTCATGCGGACGGCGCGGGCCTTGATTGTGATGCCCTTCTCGCGCTCAAGATCCATCGAGTCGAGAATCTGCTCGACCATCTCACGCTGAGTCACCGTGCCGGTTTGCTCCAGCAGTCGGTCGGCGAGCGTCGATTTTCCATGATCGATATGGGCGATGATGCCGAAATTGCGAATACGTTGTCGATCGTCCATCAGGTCGCGGAATTCCTCTCGCCGTGCGGTGTTGGTGGTCGACTGCCCAACAATCAAGTATACCGAGCAGGCGGCTCGTTACGTTGACCGGGTTCATACGCCGGTTGTGGCTTGTAAATCCCGAATCGGCTATAATCCTGTGGTTCGCTCGCCCAAGTGTTGGGCGTGCTTTCTGTGTTCACGATCATGCTGTCATACAGACAGAGGGGGCTGAGGTTGACGAACAGCAAGTCTGCTGCGAAGCGCGTACGGGTGGCTGAGCGCCGTCGAATTCGCAATCGTGTGTATCGCTCGGCGTCGCGCACACTTGTCCGCAAGGCGGAAGAGGCCATCGCGGCTGCTGAGCAGGAGGCCGCAAACGGAGCGGTTCTGAAGGCTCAGGCTATGCTGGATCGTGCGGCCTCGAAGGGCATCATCCATCCAAACAATGCCGCCCGACGCAAGTCCCGCCTGATGGCCAAGTACAACAAGATGGCGGCCGCGAGCTAACTCGCACGCCGTCTTGGACCCGCGCCAACTCTGATAGCCTCGGCGATCTGTGCCACCAGTGGCACGATGATCGTCGAGGCTGTTTCGTGTCCGGCCTTGATCGACGCATCAGCCTGACGCAGCAAATCTGCCACGCGCTTATTGGCTGTCTCCGTTGGCACGCCTGCCCGGGCAGAGCCACTCAGGCGCTGGGGCGTAATACCAGCCGCGCCAGCGAGTGCCGGCGCACCAACAGCGCGTGAGTATCGCAGGATCGACTTCACCACCGCTTCGTACGCCAGGCTCCCCAGAATTTTCTCTGCTGCCTCACCAGCCTCAAGCATCCGCTCCAGCTCCCGTAACGCTTCATCAACCTGACCCGTGAACGCGACGTTGGTCAGGTAGAAGGCAGTAAATCCGCCGCGATCCTCAACCAGCTGATCGACCAGGTCAGCGTCGATGACCGTGTCGGCAGCCGTCACCAGCTTGTCGATCTCGGTGGCGATCAGGCGGGTGTCAGGTGTCGGACCACTGTTGCGGCCACCGGCTTTTTGCCAGCTGCCGGGATAGAGCAGATTCAGGAGATGTTGCGCCGCCTGCGATTGAATCTCAAACCCTTGCGCTCGTACGCGATCCGAAATCCACGCGAGCAGCTCACCGCCGCGAGGAACGATATACGCCTGTTCGCGCCAGCCAAGTGCTTTGATCGCCTTGCGCATGTAGTGATTTGGCGACAGCGAGCCGCTATGACGGAGGACGATTTCAGTCGTTGGTGGGCTCGCCTTCAGCAATGCGTGCAACTCGCGCCATGGTACGCGGCCAACTGCCTCTTCGTCGGTGTCAGTATCTCCGCCGCGCTTGGGAGGTGCGATGGGCTGGCGCAGGATGACAACGCGCTGGCCCCCGAAAAACGGCGCGGCCTGGCAGGCGCTGGCGATATCCGCCGCGCTGGACGCCTGGACGTCGATTGTGACTGAGCTGAGCCCCTGAGGATCGAGCGAACGACGTATTTCGGCAATACGCTCGTCGATCAGCAATTCGTCGTCGCCGTATATGAGTGTGCTCATTGCTGATCCCGGCCGTCACAGGTAGGTATTAGACAAAGGGATGGGCGAAGCGCGCTGCACCAGGAGGGCTAGTTTCGAGCCTGCATCTGCAGGTGGGAGTCCGGAGGAGCGATTCCTGGGAACCGACCAACGACGCCCGAAAACTAGTGATGTTGGCTCGAAACGCTGTATCCACCTGGCCGCGTTAATCGCCTCGCCCACCTATCAGTATACCAGCGGTCAGTATGCGCCGAATTGGCGCTGATGCAAGCGCGCTGACTACAATGCACCGACGGAAGGGGGGAACGTGGTACGAATCGCAGTAACACGCCGCATCGATCCCGACGCGCGGTCGGTGCTTGAGAATATTGGCGACGTCACGATGTGGGACAGCGACCTCCCTCCAGACCCTGAGCAGCTCGCTGCCATGCTCGCCGACTCGGACGCCGCGCTGACCCTGCTGACCGATCGGATCGACGGCCCGTTGCTGGATCGCTGCCCGAACCTGAAGGTCGTCAGCAATCTTGCCGTCGGCTATGACAACATCGACGTGCCTGCCTGCACAGCGCGGAACGTCGCCGCCTGCACGACACCGAACGTGCTGACGCAGACGACCGCCGAGCTCGCCTTCACACTGCTTCTGGCGGTAGCACGGCAGATCATTCCGGCAGCCGACGCCGCGCGTAATGGCGACTGGAAGACCTGGTATCCGTTTCGCTTTCTCGGTCGCGATGTCGCTGGCCTGACCCTCGGCATTATTGGTCTCGGTCGCATCGGGCTGGCGATGGCGAAGATGGGGCTGGCGTTCGGCCTGAACGTCATCTACACCGGAGGACAGTCAAACAACGAGTTCCGCGAAGTCTCGCTCGACGAGCTGCTGCAGACGGCCGACATCGTCTCGCTCCACGTTCCGGCGACACCTGCGACGCATCACCTGATCGGGCGTCGCGAACTGGCAATCATGAAACCGGACGCGATGCTCATTAACACTGCACGTGGCCCGGTCGTCGATACCGATGCGCTGGTCGCGGCATTGCATGAGGGCCGCCTGTTCGGCGTCGGACTCGACGTGACGGACCCGGAGCCGCTGCCCGCCGATCATCCGCTCTACACGTTCGAGCGGGTTACGATCCTGCCGCATATAGCCAGCGCGAGCGAAGCGACGCGTCTGCAGATGTCGGACCTCGCAGCGAAAAATATCGTCGCAGTGCTTGAGGGCTCCGAGCCGCCGCACTGTCTGAACCCGGAGGTACTCGCCGATGCCTGATCGCAGCGAGGGCGAAACAGTTGTCATAACCGGCGTCGGATGCGTGTCGCCGGTCGGCGTCGGCGCAGGCGCGTCGTGGCAAGCGATCCTGGCCGGCAAGGGCGGCGTCGTTGAGATCGATCGCTTCGACGCCAGTAGCTTTCCTGTGCGTATAGCCGCACAGGTGCCGGGGTTCAACGGCGCAGACTGGCTATCAGCGAAGGAAGCGCGTCGAACAGACCGATTCATCCAGTTCGCAGTCGCGGCAACGGACGAAGCGGTGGCGCATGCCGGTCTCAAAATCACGCCAGAGATCAGCGCTAGGGTCGGCGTCGTCATCGGGTCGGCGATGGGCGGCATGGAGACGATCGATTCGGGGTTTACAACACTCGCCACCAAAGGGCCTAGCCGGGTCAGCCCGTTCTTTGTACCGATGATGCTGGCCGATATGGCGTCCGGGATCGTCTCGATTCGCCTCGGGGCGCGCGGCGTCAATCTGGCGACGGTTAGCGCCTGCGCCAGTGGCGCGCACGCCATCGGCGAAGCGGCCGCGATGATCGCACGTGGCGACGTGGATGTCGTCGTCGCCGGAGGATCGGAGGCTGCCATCACTCCAGCCGGAGTTGCCGGTTTCGCAGCCGCCGGCGCGTTATCAACTCGCAACGATGACCCGACCCACGCGAGCCGTCCGTTCGACCGCGAGCGCGACGGTTTCGTCCTGGGTGAGGGTGCCGGGATCGTCATTCTTGAATCCCTGCGCTTTGCGCGTCAGCGCGGCGCAACGATCCTGGCCGCGGTGACTGGCTACGGCGCAACCGCTGACGCCTCACACATCGTCCAGCCGGGCCCAGATGGCGAAGGGGCCGCGCGGGCAATGACTCTGGCCCTCACCCGCGCGGGGCTGTGCGCGGCAGACATCTCCTACATCAACACGCACGGCACCTCGACGAAGTTGAACGACGCATTCGAGACGCGCTCGATCCGCACCGTCTTTGGCGCGGACGCGCCGCCGGCCTCTTCGACGAAGGGGGCGACTGGCCATCTGCTCGGCGCTGCCGGGGCGGTCGAAGCCGTCTTCTCGGTCCTCGCTCTGCAATCGCAGACGATGCCGCCAACAATCAACTACGAAGTGCCCGACCCGGACTGTGACCTCGATTGCGTGCCAAATACCGCCCGGCAAGCGCCGCTGGCTCACATCGTGAGCAATTCCCTGGGTTTTGGCGGACATAACGTGTCGCTCGTTTTCAGCGCGCCGGACGCGCTTTCGTAGCGAGATACAACGAAAGCGGGCCGGTGGCGGAAGTTCGCCACCGGCCCGCTTTGCTTTCAGGTGAGCTTAATCGAGGTAGCCGCGTAGCGTGCGACTGTACGACGGATGGCGCAGCTTGCGAAGCGCCTTCGCTTCGATCTGGCGAATTCGCTCGCGGGTGATGCTGAACTCGCGTCCAACCTCTTCGAGCGTGCGGAACTTGCCGTCCTCAAGGCCGAAACGCAGGATGATGATCCGCCGTTCGCGCTCGGTGAGCTTGTCGAGTGCATCGCCGATCTGGCCGCGCAGCAACTGCTGCGACGCCAGTTCCAACGGCTGCGGCATCGACTCATCCTCGATGAAATCGCCGAGAAATGCGTCGCCCTCCTGACCAACGGGTGCTTCGAGAGACACCGGCAGGCGCGAGACATCGAGGACCTGCCGCACTTTGGCGATCGGCACATCCATCGCTCTGGCGATCTCTTCGTGCGTGGCTTCGCGCTCGAAGATCTGTTGGAGACGGTGGCCGGTCTTCTTGACGCGGTTGATCGTTTCACCAACGTGAACCGGCAGGCGGATTGTTCGGCTCTGGTCGGAGATTGCGCGGGTGATCGCCTGTCGAATCCACCAGGTGGCGTAGGTCGAGAACTTGAATCCGCGGCGATAGTCAAACTTGTCAGTGGCCTTCATCAGGCCGATGTTGCCCTCCTGGATCAGATCCAGGAACGACAGGCCGCGACCGACATACTTCTTGGCGACCGAGACAACGAGTCGCAGGTTGGCCTGAATCAGGTGAGCGCGCGCCTTCTCGCCGTCCTCGCGATCCGACTCCAGCTCACGTCGCTCCGAGTCAGATTCGTACTCACCTTTGGCCAGTCGATCGGCCGCATACAGACCGCGCTCCATGCGCTTTGCCAGCCAGACTTCCTCCTGCATTGTCAGAAGGTCAGTCTCACCAATTTCCTGCAGGTACAGACGAACTGAATCAGTTGCGCCAGGAGTAACGTAGGTTTCGGGATCATCGCGCGCAGGTTTGGCAAGTGCATCGATGTCAATGGTGCCGTTGGTCTGCTCGATTGCTTTTGTGCGCGTGAACTGAAACCTGGATGCGGCCGGGCCGGGTGCCGGGGGCTGATCGATTATCTCAACATTGTGTTCAAGAAGTGCAGACCATAATTCGTCAATTGCTGCAATGTCTTCTTCCATCCGGGGAAATGCGGCGATCACCTCATCCGATAGCAGGAACCCTTGATCCTTGCCCTTGGATAGCAGGCTCGATACCATGCTCGAATGCCCCTCCCGCCCATGTTGCGCCAACTGCTACTGTAGCGATGAGGACGCTTCGGGCATGTTCGCGGGGTGCCGCCGGCTGGCGTTATGAGAGGTCCCCAGAATGCCGGTCAATGTGCGAACACGAGTATCCTTGTCGTCCGTTGTGGATTCGCCTGTAGCTTGCCTTTTGCGGAGTATACGGCAGGTTTACCCATATTTCAATACACAGCGGTGACGTCGCTCACGGCAGTTGTTGCCGATTCGGCTTGCAATGGAGGATTCAGGTGATCACCCTTGGCGTCGACCCGGGGTCGGCTTTACTCGGATATGGGCTCGTGCGCGGCGAGGATGAGCCGGAACTCATAACCTACGGTGTGGTCGCCACGACGACTGCCGAGACGACGGCAGAGCGCCTTGTCCGCGTCTACGATGCTGTCTGGCAACTGATTCGCGACCACGCGCCAGACGTTCTCGCAATCGAGCAGCTCTTCTTCGCGCGCAACGTGACGACTGCACTTGGTGTCGGGCAGGCCCGGGGCGTCGTGCTGCTTGCCGCTGCGCAGCACGGCATGCCGGTGTTCGAGTACAAACCGTCTGAGGTCAAGGAAGCGATATCAGGCTACGGGAAAGCGACGAAGCAGCAGATGCAGTACATGGTACAGATGCTGCTTCAGATGCCCGAAATTCCGACGCCCGACGACGCTGCCGACGCTTTGGCAGTCGCCATCTGCCACGTCCAGCGCAGCCGGTTCACCCGTCAGTACGGGATTGCCAACCGATGAACGACAAGCCGCGTAAAGTTCGCGCTGATGAGCTCGTCGTCCGGCTCGGATTGGCGGATTCACGCTCGCAGGCAAAGGCACTGATTCTGGCCGGAGATGTCCGCTCCGGTGATCGCGTGATCTCCCGTCCAGCTGAGATGCTTGACGATGCGCTACCGCTGACGTTGAAGGCGAAGCTGCCGTATGTCAGCCGTGGTGGACTCAAGCTGGAACACGCGCTGGACGCATTCGGAATCGACGTCGACGGCGTTGTTGCCGCCGACCTGGGCGCTTCAACCGGCGGATTTACGGACTGCATGCTCCAGCGCGGCGCTCGTCGCGTCTATGCAATCGACGTTGGATACGGGCAGCTCGACTACAAGCTGCGATCGGACGACCGCGTTGTCGTGATGGAGCGTGTCAACGCTCGGCATCTGGAAACGCTTCCGGAGCCGGTCGACCTCGTGACGATTGACGTGTCGTTTATTTCGCTGGCACTCATCCTTCCAGTTGCCTACCGCCTGCTGTCGGATTCGGGCGCATGTATCGCGCTCATCAAACCGCAATTCGAAGCCGGCAAGGAGAAGGTCGGTAAGGGCGGTGTCGTGCGCGATCTGCGGGTGCGCCGCGAAGTGATTACGCTGACAATCGAAACCGCTCGGGAGATTGGCTTTGCGGTGCGCGGCCTCGTGCGCTCACCGATTACGGGTCCGGCCGGGAACGTGGAGTTCCTCATCTCGCTCGGCAAGCAGACGGAGACTGACATCGGCGCAGTAATTGACGCCGCCATTGCGCGCGAGGTGGGCGAATGAGCGATCCATTCGCCGACATTGTCAAAGCCCTCAACGCCTCAGCCGCCGAATCGATCGATCAGAGGCTGGACGTTCGGACGGACACCACTCGCAAGCAGCGCACGGGAGCACCGGAAATTGTCTTTGGCGAGGGCAAGTCCAACGCGCAGATTGTCGCTGCGTGTAGGGCCCTGCTCGTGATGAACCCGCGCGTTATCGTAAGCCGCATCGATCGCGAACGTGTCGACCAGGTGGCCGAATCGTTTGGAGACGTCGAGATACAACAGCCGTTCTCCGGTAGCACGTTCGTCATTGTGCGTGATGCAGCTGAACCAGTCGCCGCAGCTGGCCGCATCGCCATCCTCACAGCTGGCACATCCGATCTCGCGGCCGCCGGCGAAGCCGCTACCGTTGCGACTGAGCTTGGTTGCGATGTCACGCTGATCGCCGATGTGGGAATCGCCGGACTGCATCGACTGGTCCAACCGCTTCGATCGTTGACGTCGGAGGGCGTGAAGGCACTCATCGTTGCAGCCGGCATGGACGGCGCTCTGCCGACGGTCATCGCCGGTCTGGTTGACGTTCCGGTGATCGGGTTGCCGACATCTGTCGGGTACGGCATAGCCAGCGGTGGCAGTGCCGCCCTCACCACGATGCTGGCGTCCTGCGCTCCGGGGTTGGCCGTCGTCAACATTGACAATGGGGTCGGCGCAGCCGTGTTCGCAGCGCGAATCGTCAGGGCAATCGCAGCCGCGAGCTAACCGTCCTGCCGAAACCGATCGACCGTGCGCCGAGCGACGACCGACGCAACCGTGATTGGGTCTGCGTCGCGATTTGCGAGCGATGTGAAGAGATCGTCGAGACCGGCATCACTCGCTACCGCCTCTATTTCGCGGGTCAGTTGACGACGCGCAAGGCGAACGACTTCCCGCCGATCGCGTCGAGCACGCCGGATGCGTCCTTCGCCGCTGTCTTCAAGGAATTGGCGGTGCTGGTCAAGCTTGTCGATCAGCGCGTCGGTATTGCGATGCTCGCTGGCCACCGTCTCGACAATTGGCGGCGTCCACGGCCGGGATTCGCTGAGACGAAGCATCATTCGAAGATCCCGAACCATATCGTTCGCGCCGGGAAGATCGGCCTTGTTGACGACCAGAACATCCGCGATCTCCAGCACGCCGGCTTTGATCGCCTGAATACTGTCACCGGTGCCGGGTACCTGGATCAGGAGCGTCGTGTCGGCGAGCTCACCGACATCGACTTCGTCCTGACCGACGCCGACCGTCTCAATCAGAATCATGTCGAAGCCATAGGCATCCAGCAGATGGACGACTGCGCCAACACCGATCGACAGCCCGCCCATTTCGCCGCGCGTCGCCATCGATCTGATGTAGACACCCGGGTCGTCGAAGTTGTCCAGCATGCGGATGCGGTCGCCGAGCGTCGCGCCACCGGTGAGAGCGCTCGACGGATCGACAGCGACGACAGCGACCGTCTGGCCACGCGCGCGGTAGCCGCGAATAAGGGCGTTCGTCAGCGTGCTCTTGCCTGCGCCGGGCGGGCCGGTAATGCCGACAACGTAGGCAGTACCGGTCGATCCGTAGAGATCGCCCATTGCTCGCATGCCAGCAGCTTTGCCGTTCTCGACGAATGAGATCAGGCGCGCGAGCGCGGCGCGGTCTCCGGCGCGAAAGCGCTCGACGAGATCCCGAGGGGCGGTCGCCGTCACGAACCGCTCCGATCCGGTGCATGGTCGCGAATGAAGCGCACTGCTTCGTCCATCGGCGTGCCCGGCCCGAAGACCGCCGCCACGCCAAGCTGCTTTACCCGGTCCACATCCTCGTTCGGAATCGTCCCACCGGCGACCACAAGAACGTCGTCCACACCGGCTTTCTCGAGTTCAGCGAAGATCTTCGGAAACAGCGCCAGGTGCGCACCGGACAGGATCGAAAGCCCGATGACGTCGGCGTCCTCGTCGATTGCGGCGCGTGCGATCATCTCCGGCGTCTGAAACAGCCCGGTGTAGATTACTTCCATTCCCGCGTCGCGGAGCGCGCGGACCATGACCTTGGCGCCGCGGTCGTGACCATCCAGCCCGGGCTTGGCGACCAGCACGCGGATCGGCGTGGTGCGGGGGTGTGCTTGACTGACCATGATGTCCTCCAGTCGCTCCTAGACGACAACCATTTGTCGATACTCGCCGTACACATGGCGCAGGCAGTTCGTGATCTCGCCGAGCGTTGCGTAAGCATTTGCAGCGTCAATAAGAAACGGCATGACATTCACGCCGTCGCGCGCGGCGTTATCCAGACGCTCGATGGCTGCGCGGTACGCTGCGTCATCACGCTCGGCGCGCGTGCGCTGCAAGCGCTCGATCTGGCGCGCTTCGCCGTGCGGATCCATCTTCAGGATCGGGATGCCGGGCTCCTCATCGGAGCGGAAGGCATTGACGCCGATTACGATCTTGCGCTGCTCAACCAGCGCCTGCTCGTAGCTGTATGAGCTATCGGCGATGCTGCGCAGGAAGTAGCCCTGCTCAATCGCAGGGACAACGCCGCCGTACGATTCGATCTCGTCGAAGATCGCGTACACCCGCCGCTCCATATCGCTCGTCATGGCTTCGACGGCATAGGAGCCACCGAGCGGATCAGCGATATTCGTGACGCCGCTCTCATGGGCGATGATCTGCTGCGTTCTCAGGGCAATACGGGCCGCCCACTCGCTCGGCAGAGCGATCGCCTCGTCGAGCGAGTTCGTGTGCAGGCTCTGCGTGCCGCCCAGAACCGCAGCCAGTGCCTGAATCGTCGTTCGAATCGCGTTGTTCTCCGGCTCCTGCGCTGTCAGTGAGCAGCCAGCCGTCTGAGTGTGGAATCGCATCCAGAGTGAGCGCTCGTTCTTCGCACCGTAGCGCTCGCGCATCAGGCGCGCCCAGATTCGCCGGGCTGCGCGGAACTTGCTGATCTCCTCGAAGAAGTCGTTGTGGCAGTTGAAGAAGAAGGAAAGTCGCGGCGCGAACTCGTCGATATCCAGACCACGCTCGATCGCAGCGTCGACGTAGGCCAGACCATCGGCAAGCGTAAACGCCAACTCCTCGGCTGCCGTCGCGCCCGCCTCGCGGATGTGATAACCAGAGATCGAGATCGAGTTCCAGAGCGGCATCTCGCGAGTCGAGAATTCGATGGTGTCCGTGACGAGCTTCATCGACGGTTGCGGTGGGAAGATGAACTCGTTCTGCGAGGTGAACTCTTTGAGGATGTCGTTTTGCAACGTTCCCCGGAGCCTGCTGCGCGGAACGCCCCGCTTCTCGGCTGTCGCGATGTACATCGCCCAGATTACGGCTGCCGGACCGTTAATCGTCATTGATGTTGTGACCTGATCGAGCGGGATCTCGTCCAGCAGCACTTCCATGTCTGCCAGCGACGACACAGCGACGCCGCACTTGCCGAACTCTCCTTCGGCTAGCGGATCATCCGTGTCACGTCCATACAGCGTTGGCAGATCAAACGCGATCGACAGCCCTGTTTCGCCGTGGTCGAGTAGATAGCGGAAGCGTGCGTTGGTCTCTTCAGCCGATCCGAAGCCAGCAAACATGCGGATCGTCCAGAGTTTGCCGCGATACATAGACTGGTGGATGCCGCGAGTGAACGGGTATGTACCCGGATCACCGAGGTCACGGTCGTAATCGAAGCTGATCGCTTCCAGATCCTCCGGCGTATAGACCGGCTTCACCGGTTCGCCCGACGTTGTGGTGAACTCGCGTTCTTCCGGAGGCGGGCTGTTGTAGCGATCGTCGCCCGGCATGCTGCTCAATGGTCCGGCCATGGAACCCTCCTCACAGTACTGGCCTGTAGTCGGCTCCGTTGCCGACCGGAGGTGCAGGTGGGCCGCGCGTTTAAGCCTACGAAATCGATGCCGAAGGTATCGAGGCATACGCATACAGGCACTACGCGGCTGCGCCTGGTTCAGATTATCGCAGGTCGCTGACCACGCTAGGCGTTGCGATAGTCGTAAAAGCCTTCGCCAGACTTGCGGCCGAGCTTGCCGGCAGCGACCATCTTGCGCAGAAGCGGGCAGGGTCGGTACTTCGGATCACCGAGGTCGCGATGCAGAACGACGAGGATGTCAAGGCAGACGTCAAGCCCAATGAGGTCGGCCAGCGCCAGCGGACCCATCGGGTGGTTCATGCCCAGCTTCATGACCGCATCTATGTTGTCACGAGTCGCGACGCCCTCCATCAGGCAGAAGACGGCTTCATTAATCATCGGCAGCAGCACGCGGTTCGAGACAAAGCCCGGGAAGTCGTTGACCTCAACTGGCGTCTTGCCGACGTGCTCGGCCATCGCGATGACCGACGAGACAGTATCGTCGTCAGTCTCCAGACCGCGGATGATCTCAACGAGCTGCATTACCGGCACAGGATTGAAGAAGTGCATGCCGATGACCTTGTGCGGGCGTCGCGTGGCCGCGCCAAGCATGGTGATCGGAATCGAGGACGTATTCGAGGCCAGAATGGTCTTCTCTCCCGCAACTTCATCGGCACGCTCGAAGATGTCGCGCTTCAGCTCAGCGATTTCGGGGACGGCCTCAATCACCAGGTCGACGTCGGCGATCGGATCAAAAGACAGAGACGTTTCAATCAGCCCGAGCGCGAGATCCTTGTCACTCGCGGTCATGCGTTCCTTGTCAACGTTGCGCTGGAGATTGCGGCGAATCGTGTCGATCCCGCGTTCGAGGCTGTCCTCGTTGACGTCAATCATCGTCACCGGAATACCGGCCTGCGCGATGACCTGCACAATGCCGTTTCCCATCGTCCCGCCACCGACGACAGCCACTTTACCCAACTCCATGCATCCATCCCTTCCCGTCGCTGCAATCAATCCAGGCTTCTGGCTCGCGAGCCGCTCGCGCGCTACCGCGACCCGAAGGTTTGTATCACGCGCCTTTCGGCTTCGTCTCCACGGTCGCCTTCTGATTGAACTGATTCATTGCCGAGACCAGTCCCTCCCGGATCCAGACAAGGATAGCGTCACTGGTGCGATCGAGAATGTCCTCGAGCTCGCGCCGCTCAGTTGCGTTGAAGCGAGAGAGCACGTAGGGAACTGTCGGACCGGACGCCGGGCGGGAAATGCCAATGCGGAGACGAGGGAACGTGTTCGTCTTCAGGCTACGGATGATGGACGCGATGCCGTTGTGTCCACCATCGCTGCCATCTGCCCGCAGTCGAATCGTGCCAAGCGGCAGGTCCAGATCGTCATAAACAACCAGCAGCCGGTCGAGCGGCACCTTATACCAGTGCACGAGCTGGGCGACCGCGATGCCGCTTTCGTTCATGAACGTCTGCGGCTGAGCGAGAACGACCCGTGAATCGCCGTCGCGTGTTTCGACGATGTGCGCCTGAAATCTGGCCCGCGACGTCCCTTCGGGAAGCCGCCGCTGCAGTCGCTCAACCGCCATGAAGCCTGCGTTGTGGCGGGTGCCTTCATATCGCCGACCCGGGTTCCCTAACCCGACAACGAGCCAGACATCTCCATCGCCCTCTCTCACAGCCCCTCTGTTCTCCTGTCCCCGCCGAAATAGCCGCATCTGACCGCCCCTCATTCGAGATAAGGGGCGCGTCGCCCCGATGGTATACTGCTGAGTCGTTGACACCCGATGTTGCCGGCGCTAATAGCACTGCGGACCCCGGAGTATTGCAATGAATCTTTTCGGCATGGGCACCCCGGAGATCCTGGTGATCATGGTTGTCGCCCTGATCATCTTCGGTCCTGGGAAGCTCCCTGAAATTGGAGCGCAGGTCGGCAAGGCCGTGCGCGACTTCCGCAAGATCACCCGTGAAATGACCTCCGAATTCGAAGACTCAATTGGTGACGTCCAGTCTTCGGTCAACGAAGTCAAGCAGACGGTCAGCAACGTCCAGAAGGAAACGGCCGCAATCGCTCAGTCTATCCCGTCGTCGATCGAAGGGACAAGCACCAAGTCCGCCAGCAAGCCCCAGACGGCTGCGGCTGTGGCTGCGAGCGAAGCGACACGCGACGATCCGTTCGCTGATCTGGCTGCACTCGATGAGATTGACGTCAACGCAGAGACTCCCGCGGCCACCACAAACAGCTAGCCGGCCCTGGCTCCGACCCATATAAACGCGCTGCCCCAGCGGTCGTCGGAAGCAACAAGCTCACCCGTCAAGTGAGGTATTCGTGGCAGATCAGGCGGGTACGGGTCTGCTGTTCCATAGACGACGCGGTTCATCCAGATACGGATAGTCGCGAACGGGCCTCGCTCGATGGTGCCACCGAGCAGCACTCGAAATTCTCCGTTTGCGGCGAGTACTCGCGAGACCTCCTGAATCGTGTCCTCCCGGAATATCCACGGCCCTGGATAGGTCGCCGTCACCAACTGGACGGATTCGTCCTGCAGCGGCAGCGCTGCGGCTGATGCACGAATGACGACCGCGCCGCGCCGGTGTGCCCGCGCAACCATGTTGTGCGACGGGTCGATGCCAATTGCAAGACGACCACGTCGCCGCGCATCGTGCAAAAGCCTGCCATCGCCGCAGCCAAGATCGAGCAGCACGCCGTCCGGCGCGCCATCCAGCAACTTTCGGCGACGGCCATCCCATGCTCCGCCCATCAGCACGCGTCCTGCCGGCTCATGCAGCGCAGCGAGAGGGCCGTATAGCAGATCGAACGCGCGCTGCAGCAGCAAACGACGCACGTCAGCCACTGTCAGAGCTGCCTGCTGGCATACTAGCGTCCATGATGAAGCAGCCTCTCAATTCGTTCGTCGTTGAAGCCACGGATGGACGCGCGCGCGTCGGTCGCCTTCGCCTGCCGCGTGGAGAAGTCCGCACGCCGGTCTTCATGCCGGTCGGTACACAGGCGTCCGTCAAATCGCTCGACCCGGATGATATCCGTGGCGCGGGCAGCCAGATCATTCTGGCGAACACGTACCACCTCATGCTGCGCCCGGGTGCCGACGCGCTCCTTGAGCTCGGCGGAATCAGCCGTTTCATGCGCTGGGGCGGCCCGATTCTGACTGACTCGGGCGGCTTCCAGGTCTTCAGTCTGGCCGGCAGCCGCAAGCTGAGCGACGAGGGCGTCCTCTTCCGCTCTCACCTCGATGGCAGCGAGCACCTCCTCAGCCCCGAAATCGCGATGGAACTGCAGCTTAAGTTCGGTTCCGATATTACGATGGCGCTCGACGTGCTGGCCGGCTTCGATGATTCCGATTCTGCGCAGGCTGAGGCGATGAAGCGCACCCACGCCTGGCTGCCACGCAATATCAAGCGCTTCCAGGAGCTTCACCACGGCGAATCCCCACGCGGACTGCTATTCGGGATCGCGCAAGGTGGCTTCGACACCGGACGAAGACAGGAATCGGCCGCGTTCGTTGCGGCGACTGATGTCGATGGCTGCGCTATTGGTGGGCTGAGCGTCGGTGAGCCAAAGGAGACGATGGCCGAGATGCTCGACGCCTCGATAAGCGGCCTGCCGATGGATCGACCCAGGTATCTGATGGGAGTCGGGTCGCCGGAGGATCTGTGGAACGGTGTTGCTGCCGGAGTCGATATGTTCGACTGCGTGCTGCCGACACGCGTCGCACGGCGCGGCGCACTCTTCACGCGCGAGGGGCGTATTGACATAACAGCAGCGCGCTTCAAGCTGCTGGACGAGCCAATCGAGGCGGACTGCGACTGCTATTCCTGTCAGACGTTTTCTGCCGCATACATTCATCACCTGTTCCGCGCTCGTGAGCTGCTCGCCTACCGACTTGCGTCGATACACAATATCCGCTTTCTGATCAGGCAGATGGAGCAGATGGAAGTCGCGATCCGAGCCGGGACCTTTGCCGAACAGCACAGGGAGTTCCTGGGAACCTATCAACCAGCGAACCAGCGGGTCGCTGCCGAGCAGCGCGCCAAACATCGCGCGGCGCGTGCTCGCGATCTCGCACGGTAACGCATGGCGACCGACGGCACAGAGCAGGATAACTCGCGACCAAGAATGCTGAATCGCGATCTGTCGCTACGGTCGCCTGAGTCGCAGATGCGTCGCGCCTGGGTCGTGCTGGGCCTTGCTTCACTGGCTGCACTTCTCCTACTTGTCTTCATCATCACTGCGGGCATATGGGTCAGCCGTCACGCAACCGAGCCACGCAGCGCGCGCATCACGCTCGTCAGCGGAACGGGAGCGCTGGTGAAATCTCCGGGCGATGCCGGCTGGCGACTCATCGATTCCAACGAGCGCATCGAAGAAGGGGATAGCGTCTCGACAACGCTTGGTACGGTCGTGAAACTGCAGGCGTTCGACGGCACGACGGTCGAGATTGCCGAGGACTCGGTCGTGACGATTCATCGTATGCGGTCCTCACGCTTCATCGAGCGCACGAAACTCATTGAGTTCCACCCGGAGCGCGGCGCCATCTACGTCAACATGCAACCGGCCGGCGACTATTCGTATAGCGAAGTTGTCATCGAGGCCGACGGTACCCGCGTCGTCATGGCGTCCGACGGCGACCGACAACAAGCAGGCGCGTTCCTGCTCGAAGTCATCTCACCGTCCGACGGGCACGAAGTCGGCGATACAAGCGTGCGGACCGCCGTGCTACGCGGACAGGCGACGGTCAGAACGTCCGGATCCGAGCTTGTTCTGAATGACGATCAGCAGACCGTGATTTCGCCAAATGGCGAGTTCGGTGCTATCACCCGACCGGTGCGTGAGCTCATCGTAAACGGCTCGTTTCAGCACGGCATGGATGGCTGGATCGACTTCCGCCAGCAGAACCCAGAGCACGCGGGAGTCGTGCCGCTGAATGCATCCATCGAGCTCGTGCCCGACACAACACCGAACGGCGATGTCATCGCGCTGGAGATCAGCAGGCCCTCGTCTGATCGCGCGGGCGTCGTCCAGGCCGGCGTACGCCAGAGAATCGGCAAGACACTGCGCGTCGTCACGTCCCTGCGTCTCCAGCTCGATGTCCAGATTATCGACCAGGTACCGGCCGGAGGTGGCGACGATCTCAATCAGTTTCCACTGATCGTGACGATGAACTACATCGATGTCGATGGCAAGGAGCGGATATGGTCGCACGGCTATTACGCGATCGACGATCCAGCGCATCCGGTTGATGAGTTCCGGGCGTCCCGGATCGAGCGCGACGCGTGGCGGCGTGTGTCCTTCGATCTGGGCAATCTTTCGCCTTTGCCAAGCCAGATTACGTCGATCGTGGTGTACGCTTCCGGAGAGAGCTTTCAGACACGGATTGCAAACGTGTCGCTGACGACAGGTGAATTACTGCGGGACTCGGGGGCGGCGAACGGTCGGAACGTGCCGGATGATTCCCCTCTGACTGCGTCCAACAGAAGGAAATGACGGTACATGGCGCGGATCAGCATTATTGGTAGCGGCTACGTGGGCCTCGTCTACGCAGCTGCATTCGCCGACCTCGGCAACGATGTTGTCGGCATCGACATTAACGAAGAGAAGGTCAAGCTCCTGCAGCAAGGGGAGTGCCCGATTTTCGAGCCGGGGCTGCCAGAGATATTGTCGCGCAATCTGCAGGCCGGCCGACTGCGATTCACTACGTCGTACGGAGACGCTGTTCCGAACTCCGAATTCGTCTTCATCTGCGTCGACACACCGCAATCGTTCAACGGCGAAGCCGATATGCGCGCCGTCCGACGCGCCGCGACGACAACCGCCGAGCACCTCACTGGTCACACTGTCATCGTCAACAAGAGCACGATGCCGATTGGCTCCGGCGACCTGGTTGCGAAGATTCTCGAAGAGCACATCAGTGGAGACGCGACGTTTGCGGTCGTCAGCAATCCCGAGTTCCTTCGCGAGGGCTCGGCTGTCCACGATGTCATGAATCCCGAGCGGGTTGTTCTCGGATCCGATCAGCGCGAAGCGGCTGAGAAGGTCGCCAGCCTGTACAGCGTGCTCAACTCGCCGATCGTTATCACAGATCTCCGTTCGGCTGAAATGATCAAGTACGCATCCAACGCATTCCTGGCGACCAAGATCTCGTTTATCAATGAGATTGCCCGTATTTGCGAGCGCGTCGGAGCAGACGTCACCGTCGTCTCAAAGGGCATGGGTTACGATCCTCGCATCGGCTCGCTGTTCCTGGAAGCCGGCATCGGCTACGGCGGATCCTGCTTCCCGAAGGATGTCAGCGCGCTGGCCTACATGGCCGAAGAAGCCAACACGCATCCGCAGCTCCTCCGCGCCGTGATTGAGATCAACAACGATCAGCGCCGCCGCTTCGTTCAGAAGCTGCAGGAGAATCTGGGTGATTTGAACGAGCGTCAGATCGGCATCTGGGGGCTGGCGTTCAAGCAGAACACAGACGACATGCGCGAGTCGCCAGCGGTCGATATCATCCGCATGATCGAGCAGCGCGGCGGCTACGTCCGCGCCTACGATCCTGCCGCGTCGGAGACAGCTCGTCCGCTGCTGCCGAACGTTGTCATCTGCGACAACCCGTACGATGCTGTCGACGGGGCTGATGCGCTCTGCGTTGTCACTCCCTGGAACGAGTTCAAGCAGGCCAACCTCGAACGCGTCGCGGAGATGATGCGCACGCCGCTGCTCCTTGATGGTCGCAACATCTACGAGCCCGAGGATGTCAGAGCACAGGGATTGACCTATGTCGGCGTCGGAAGGTAACTATCAGCCGGTCTGGGATAGCGAGGCCGCCGGGCCGGTCGAGGTTGGTATCGACATCATCGAGATTGAGCGTATCGCCCAGACGCTAGCGCGTTTCGGCGACCGCTTCCTGAATCGCGTCTACTCGCCGCGTGAGCGCGAGCGCTATGGCAAGCGTGTCCAGGAGCTGGCGGCCCGGTTCGCGGCCAAAGAGGCGACGATGAAAGCGCTCGGCACTGGAGTCCGCGGCGTCCGTTGGCGGGATATCGAAGTCCTGCCAAACCGGCGCGGCAAGCCGATTCTCGTGCTGCACGAGACCGCTCAACGCCGCGCCGACCAACTCGGATTCCGGCACTTTGCTGTGTCGCTCACGCATTCGCGCGGCGACGCAATGGCTATTGTGATCGCAACGAAGCAGGCAAACGACTTGCCATGACGGTCCTGGTGACAGCAGACGAGATGGCAGCCGCCGAGCGCAGTACGATCGAGCGCGGAGCAAGCGGCCCCGATCTCATGCGCCGCGCGGCAGCCGCGATCGCGGACTGGATCGAATCGCACTGCGCAATCGTCGGTGCAGTCACGGGCCTGGTCGGTCCCGGCAATAACGGCGGCGACACGCTCGTCGCGCTCGGCATCCTGGGCACACGCGGCTGGCGCAGCACGGCGCTGCTCGTCAATCGCAACGAACTTGGCGATCTGCCGATGAGCGACGGAGAACGAGCCACCATCGCGATCGGTGATATGAACGCGCTGGGCGACGCAGATGTGATCCTCGACGGCATTTACGGCTTTCGCAGCCGGCCATCACTCCCAGCCGAGGTCTCAGCCGTGTTCGCTGACGCCCGACGCGCGAGAGCCTCGACAGGTGCCCACGTTATCGCCATCGATGTTCCTTCAGGAGTTGACGTAAGCACAGGCGAAGCCGCGGCGGATGCACTCCCTGCCGACGTCACACTGTGCCTGGGTCTGCCCAAGCTCGGGCTGACCCGTCAGCCAGCCGCAGGCTATGTCGGCGAACTAGAGGTCATCGATATTGGCATTGTCGCGCCGACGATACGCGGGCGCGCTGAGCTGCTGGATCGCCGCACGATCGCTGGCCTGCTCCCCGAGCGACAGGCCAATGCGCACAAGAGCAGCGTTGGCGCGGTGCTCATCGTCGGTGGGGCGCCGACCTACTTTGGCGCGCCACGCCTGTCTGCCGAAGCAGCATTGCGAATCGGCGCAGGGTTGGTCGCCGCGGCGATTCCGTCAGCGATTGTTCCTGTCCTTGCGACGCAAGTGCCGGAAGCGGTCGTCGTCCCCTGCGACGGTGACGACAGCGTCCCGGCGATCCGGCGCTTCGTTGACGAGCGTGATTCGATGCTTCACGCAATGGTCATCGGTCCCGGTCTGGGTCGGAGCGACCATGCGTCCACAATCCTGGAGCATCTGCTGGGGCGGCAAGCGCCTGACGAAATCCGTCGGCGCTCGAAGGTGATCGACGCCGACGCGTTGAACTGGATGTCCGACCAACCGGAGGTGCCAGCGGGGCTGACTCCGGGATCGGCGGTCCTGACGCCTCACCCGGGCGAAATGAGCCGCTTGCTCGGATGCAGCGTCAGCGACGTTCTGGCTGACCCGGTCGAGACTGCGCGGCGTGCCGCTTCTCAGTTTGGTCAGGTGATCATCCTGAAGACTGGCCACTCACCGGTCGCGCATCCGGACGGCCACGTCTGGCTCGCGCAGCGAACGACTCCCGAGTTGGCAACTGCCGGCACCGGCGATGTGCTATCTGGCATTGTCGGTGGGCTGCTCGCCCGGGGTCTATCGCCATGGGATGCCGCCCGGGCTGGCATTTTCATTGGTGCGCAAGCCGGGAAGCGCGCTGCGCACATGCAAGGTACAGTGGGGGTTGTCGCCCACGATGTGATCGACGAGCTGAGTCGAGCATATCTGGATGTCCAGCGCCCTGGTTGGCAACGATGGCGATGGGGAGAGGAGGGCAGACCACGTGTTGAGCACTGATTCGCAGGTCGCAACCATCATGACTCGCGATGTCATCACTGTGTCACCAGACACGAGCGTGACTGATGTCGCACGGCTCATGACGGACCACGACATTTCTGGCATCCCCGTTGTGGAAAACGGCTACCTGGTCGGCCTGGTGACCGAAGTTGATGTTGTCTCGCGCGAGATCGATGTCGATCCTCCAGCGTATGGGACATTCCTCGACGCCGTGTTCCGCTTTCCGTGGGATCGCTCCGACGAGGAGCTACGTCGCGTTCTAGCGTCAACGGCCGGAGATCTGATGACACGCGACGTGCGAACGATCCGCGCCGAAGAACCCATTCGCGATGCGGCAAACATGATGTTCAAGCAGAGCGTAAACCCGCTGCCGGTTGTTGACTCCGACGGTCGAGTGATTGGGATCGTCTCCCGATCCGACATTGTCCGCCTCGTTGCGGACGCCGCTGATATCGCTGAAGGGAGCGCCGAAGGGCGTGACTGACTCAACGACTTTGTCGCTCGCGTCAAGCCTGGAATCAGTTGGCGAGACGCGCGCGATCATTGATCTCGATGCCTATGCTCACAACATTGGCGTCCTACGCGCCAGCGCGCCAGAGGGGGCCGCGTTCATGGCCGTCGTCAAGGCGGACGCGTACGGGCACGGCCTGGTCGAGTGCGGTCGCACTGCCCAGAGCATAGGCTGCGAGTGGCTTGGCGTAGCGCGAATTGTCGAGGCGCTTCGCCTCCGTGACGCCGGCGTCGACATCCCGATCCTCGTCCTCGGGCCGCCGGTCTCTACCGAGCTAACCGCTGCAATTCAGTGCGGCGTGACGCTGGCTGCCGGCAGCTGGTCGATGGTTGAGCGCATTCGCGAAGCAGCGAAGGCCGCGGGAGCAACAGCGCGCGTTCATATCAAGGTCGACGTTGGCATGCGTCGCTACGGGTTCCTGCCCGAAGAAATCAGCGCCGCGGTTCAGCGCCTCAAGGCGATGCCGGAAATCGAGATCGACGGCGTCTTCAGCCACTTCTCCAGCGCAGACGAACCGGGCGCCGAGCCAACGGGCGCGCAGATCGCGCTGTTCAGCGCAGCGGTCGCTGAAGTTCGTGAAGCTGGCATCGAACCGCGCTGGGTTCACCTTGCGAATAGCGCCGGTATCATCACAGGCCGCGTTGGCCCGACGAACATGGTGCGTTCCGGCGCTGCTACGTATGGACTGTCGCCCTCACCGGAAGTCCCGTGCGATGAGCGCTTCCAGCCGGTCATGTCGGTTCGGAGCGTTGTCGCACGAGTGAGTCAGGCTCCGCTTGATTGCGGGGTGTCATACAACTGCATCTATCGCACGACAGCCGACGAAATGCTGGCGACCATCCCGATCGGCTACGCCGACGGGCTGCCACGACCGTTGGCCAACCAGGGCTGGTTCGTGATCGGCGGACAACGCCGACCGATTCGTGGCCGCGTCTGCATGGATCAGACGATTGTTGGCGACGCGGATGATGTCAGCGAAGGTGACGAGGTCATCATCGTCGGATCTAATGCCAACGGCGCGATGTCGTTCGAGGACATCGGACCGATGGCAGCGACCAACAACTATGAGGTCGCAACGCGCCTGATGGCTCGTGTGCCGCGTATCTACATGCGGAATGGCGAGCCAGTTGCAGTCGAGCACCTGCTACACGACGCAGCGGTTCGCAGCGTCGAGACAGCGCGCGCATAGCAAAACGGCCGGCACAATCGTGCCGGCCGTTTCCTGAACTCGCTAGCTAGCCTTGCTGAAGCCCTCCGGCATCGTGCAGCAGCGACTCAACGTCGCGCTGAACCACGAACGTGCGTCCGGACATTTCGTCGCGAACGTAGCCGAGATGTCGCTCATCCATCCAGCGATAGATCGTTGGACGAGTGACACCAAGACGCTGCGCGGCAGCGCCAATCGACACAAGCTCGGACGGCTCGTAGGCACGATACTTGGCCATCGATAGCATGCCACCCAGCGGCGTCTCCCAGAACGACCGCGGAACGGTATAGTCTTCTGCCATCGGAGGCCAGAACAGAAGCTGCAAGACGCTATCGATTGCTTCAAGCACGCGATCCTTGGGCTCACGAACCTCGCCGCGGGCGAGCTGCGCAAGCCGAAGCAGATCCTGTCCCAGTGGACCGCTTCGCAATGTCGCCATGTTGAGCGGGCGCTCAGCATCGGGGAATAGCCGGGTCACCAAGCGATGATGGTGGCTGTAGACGATCCGGAGTGCATCATCGATCACTCCTTGATAGTCAGTACGTTCGCCCTCCACGCCTGCTCCTTTCGCGCGGCGTACCGTGTATGTCCTCCCTGTACGTACCCATTGTAGCCGTATTCTCGTTCTCCCGTCAATCAGGTTGGACAGCAAAAATGATCGTTTGTACGCGGAAAGAGCCCGAGAGATTGAATTATGCGCAAACATCGATAGGATTCCGTCGTGCGCTGTTTGAGAAGCCTGCTATAGTAGTTCTTCTGACCTGGGCATCGTTGACTCTTCCGAGGAGCCGCGCGTGCGTGTCATCTGGCGCATCCTGTTGTATCTGAAACCGTATCGCGGACGGCTCGTCATCGCGTACATTGCGCTATTCGTTGCGACCGGGGCACAACTTCTGGTGCCGCGGCTGGTGCAACGCGTCATCGACGAAGGCATCGTCAAGAGCGATCAGTCAGCGATCCTCACCGGCGCTGGGCTGATCATCGGTGTCGTCGCCCTGCAGGCGGTCTTCACGTACATCCGCTCATACCTGTTTCAGGCAATGGCGGAAAGCGTATCAACCGATATCCGCCACCAGCTCTACGGACACCTGCTGAAGCTGCCCTTTCAATACTTTGACGTCGCTCAGTCCGGACAGTTGATGTCTCGTGCGACCGAGGATGTCAATGCCATCCGGCGATTCCTGATGTTCTCTCTGCGGATGGTGATCTACGCAATTACGATCTTCGCGATCGTCAGCTTCCTGCTCCTGCGGGAGCACTTTACGCTCGGCATTATCTCGCTGGCGGCGATGCCCATTCTCGCCTTTACCGCGGTCTACTTCTCAATCAACATCCGCCCGATGTTCGCGCGAATTCAGCAGGAATTCGGCGAGATGTCGAGCGTCATGCAGGAGAACCTCGCCGGCACCCGGGTTGTCCGCATCTTCGCGAAAGAAGACTCGGAGACCAGGAAATTCGATCACTCCCTCGATGTGCTGTACGACCGACAGATCGACGCGATTAAGTACTACTCCTTCTTCTTCCCCTTTATGCAATTTCTCTCTGGTCTGTCTCTTGGCCTGGTTCTCTGGTACGGCGGCCGACAGGTATTGAACGGCTCCCTCTCTGTCGGCACCTTCGTCGCCTTCAATCTCTATCTGACATTGCTCGCTAACCCTCTTCGCCAGCTCGGCTGGATCATGAACTCGGTCGCGCGCGCCATTGCGTCGGGCGATCGCATCTTCGGCGTCATCGACACGCGGCCCGCCATCAAGGACAAAGACGGTTCCGTAGTCCTGGCTGCACCGCGCGGCGACGTCGAGTTCGCCGATGTTTCATTTACCTATCCGCACACGGCGCGGCCCGCGATCCGCGATGTGACGTTCAGCGCGCCGGCCGGCACCGTCGTCGGCCTCATTGGCTCGACTGGAAGTGGCAAGAGCACAGTTACAAATCTGCTGGCCCGCTTCTACGAAATTTCGCGGGGCTCGATCACATTCGATGGCATCGATGTCCGCGACATCCAGCTCGCCAGCCTGCGCCGCAATATCGGCTTTGTGCTGCAGGAGACGTTCCTGTTCTCAACAACCATCCGCGAGAACATCGCCTTCGGTAACCCGACCGCGACGATGGAAGAGATCGAGCAGGCAGCACGAATCGCGCAGGCATACGACTTCATCAGCGCGATGCCGGATGGGTTCGACTCGCAACTCGGCGAACGGGGCGTCTCGCTCTCGGGTGGCCAACGGCAGCGCGTCGCGATCGCGCGCGCAATCTGCTCCGATCCACGTGTGCTGGTCTTCGACGACGCAACCTCAAGCGTGGATACTGAAACGGAGTTCCAGATTCAGCAGGCGCTCAACAGTGCGATGGCTGGTCGTACGACCTTCATCATCGCCCAGCGCGTTTCCAGCCTGAAGGAGGCCGACGAGATCCTGGTCTTCGACGAAGGAGCGATTGTCGAGCGCGGCACGCACGAGCGGCTGATCGCCCAAGGGGGTCACTACGCCAGGCTGTACGAGTTGCAGCTGAAGGATCAGGAGGAGTTCGTCACGGCGGCGGATTAGTCGGTCCGGACAACGAGCATGCGCAATATATCGAATCCAGACGATCTCCTCGGAAAAGCCTATGACAGCCGGATCGCCCGACGTCTCGTCGCGCAGGTAAGCCCGTACAAGCGACCGGCGAGCATCGCAGTCGTTCTCATCCTGCTCGTCACAGGATTCGAGCTGGCGATCCCATATCTATTCGGTCTGTCGGTCGACATCGTCCGCGACGCCATTGACGGCACAACAGGACGAAGCTTCCTCGGTTTGCATGGCAATGACGCGCTTAACATGCTCGGCATTGCATTCCTCGCAGTACTCCTCCTCCGATTCGTCGCGCGCTATTTCGAGATGTACCTGATGGGTCGGGTCGGGCAGCGCATCGTCTATGACCTGCGCTCATCGATGTTCGCTCATATCCAGCGACTCGATATCCGCTACATCGACCGGCGCGGCGTCGGCTCGATCATGTCCCGCCTGCAGAACGACGTGTCGGTCATCGACCAGCTCTTCGCCGATGGCCTGGTCGACATCCTGTCGCAGATGGCACTGCTCGTCGGCATTATCGTGCTGATGTGGGTGACCAACTGGAAGCTCGCGCTGGTTGCGTTCGCACTCCTCCCGATCATGATCATCATGATGCGCTTCTGGCGGCAGCGCGCGATCCTGACCTATCGCCAGACTCGTATCACGATCGCACGGGTCAACGGCTTCCTTGCGGAAAACATCGCCGGCATGCGCGTTATCCAGTCTTTCACCCGCGAGCCCCGCAACCTCGGTGCTTTCACTGACCTCAACGACGAGAACCTCGACGCTAACCTCGACGCGGCGCGACTGTCGGCATTTCTCTTTCCGTTCGTCACGTTCGTTGAATACGTCACGATCGCGCTGGTTCTCTACGTTGGCGGTCGGATGGTCGACGGCGTCGCATTCACCGTCGGTGAGCTGGTGACGTTCGTCGCCTACGTCGCCCGTTTTTACGAGCCGATCAATCAGCTATCGCAGGCCTACAACACGCTGCAGGCAGCCACAGCGGCAGGCGAGCGCATCTACTCAATCCTGGACGCCGAGCCGGAGATCAAAGACGCGCCGAATGCCATCGAGCTGCCACGAATCAAAGGGCACGTTGAATTCGACCATGTGCGCTTCGGCTACGACGAAGTTGAGGTGCTGCACGACATCCAGCTGGAAGTGCAGCCGGGCGAGTCCATCGCGTTCGTTGGCGAGACCGGCGCCGGCAAGTCATCGATGATTAACCTGCTGACGCGCTTCTATGATGTGCGTCAGGGCGCGATCCGTATCGACGGCTACGATGTCCGCGATGTAACTCAGGAATCGCTCCGATCGCAGCTTGGCGTCGTGCCACAGGACACGTTCCTGTTCGCCGGGACAATTCGCGACAACATCAAGTTCGCGCGACCCGACGCAACCGACGAGGAGATGATCGCTGCCGCGACCGCAGTTGGGGCGCACGACTTCATTACTGCCCTGGCAGGCGGGTATGATGCCGAAGTTCATGAGCGCGGTGCGACTCTCTCGGTGGGGCAGCGACAGCTGCTCTCGTTTGCGCGTGCGCTGATTGCCGATCCGCGCATCATCGTGCTGGACGAAGCCACCTCGAGCGTCGACACGGAGACCGAGCAGGTCATTCAGTCGGCACTTCGCACGCTGCTCGCTGGGCGGACATCTTTCATCATCGCCCACCGGCTATCAACAATCCGCGAATCGTCGCGTGTCGTCGTCCTGGATCATGGCCGCATTGTTGAGGCTGGATCGCACGACGAACTGCTGGAGCGCCGCGGGACCTATCATAAGCTCTACACGATGCAGTTCCGGACAGCGGAAGCGGCAGCGGACTAGCCTGGCGATAGGTGCAGATTGGGCCGTCGGCGCGCTTACCGAATTGGCGAACTAACTGTGATCCCGGCGCGGGCCAGGCGCTTGCGCGGGAGACTCCTCGTCAAGGCGCAGCTTCATGCCGACATGCGTCGCTTCAAATCCCAGTGATTGATACCAGCGGTGCGCATCAATGCGGCGATTGTCTGTTGTGAGCTGGACAATGCGGACGCCGCGTTCGCGTGCCCGGGCGACAACCCATTCGAGCATCTGGCGACCAATCCCATGCCCACGATATGCCGACGACACGCGCACGGATTCGAGCTGCGCGCGCTCGGCACCCATGTGCGAGAGCCCGGGGATATAGGTTACCTGCAGCACCGACACGACTTCCCCGCCGACATCGCCGACGATCAGCTCGTTCCGCGCATCGTCCAGGATTTGCTGGAACGCGTTGAGGTAGGCGTCGTGGCTCGTCAGATCGCTCGATTCACGCTGCGATCCAAGAACGTCATCGGCGAGCAGGTCAATGATCGCATCCAGGTCGTTCGCCGTCGCCAGTCGAAACTTCACGTCAGTCAACGCTGTTCGCCGTCTATACGCCCACGCCGAGCGTCAACTGCATAGCAGGCGGCGCAGTGATATCGGTCCGCTCGCTCCGACCAAGCGCGCCAACAGATGTTGTTGTCCGTCCAGCAAGTGTCAACGCCTCTCGGGCGCTCGAAAGCGCCAGTGTCGGCGTGTTGTTTTTGTCGGACAGATGCGCAAGCCAGACTGCTCGCGTCCTGCTCGTTGTCGCAGCAACGAGCGCCGTAGCGCAATCGTCGTTGCTCAAATGACCAAGCGGGCTCTCGATCCGGCGCTTGAGCCGGGCAGGGTAGGGACCGAAACGCAGCATCCGTGGATCGAAGTTGGATTCCAGAACGATGACATCAGCGCTAGCCATCGCCTCTATAACTGGCTCGCTAACATAACCGAGGTCCGTGAATATCGCGGCGCGGAGCGTGCCGTCATCGATGACAAAGCCACACGGCTCGGCGGCGTCGTGCGACACGGCGACGAACTCAACCTCAACGCCGCTCTCCTGCCAGTGATCGCCAGCCGAGCGGTGCGTGCAGGCACGCTCGTAGCGGATAGCGCGTTGGGTGCCCTGCGTCGTCACGATCTGGCAGCCGGAGCGCTTCGTAATGGAATCGAGCGCTCGCACATGGTCAACATGCTCGTGACTGACGACGATCCCGGCGAGGCGATCCTGGACATCGAAATCGCGAATCGCCGCCTGCACGGTGCGTGATCCGACGCCGCAGTCAATCAGGAAGGCAATAATCCCGTTATCGAACAGAAACGCATTGCCGCTGCTACCGGATCCCAGGGAGACGATTCGCGTCATGGAACCTGTACCGGTGCGAAGATCGCTCGACCAACGCGCACGATCGTCGCGCCTTCCTCGATTGCAACCTCGAAGTCGTTCGTCATACCCATCGACAGGTCGCTGAGATTCGCGTCAGGGTAAGTATCTTGCAGCCGATCCCGAAGCTCGCGAAGTCCGCGAAAGACGGGCCGCGTCACGTCGGCATCGCCAACTAGCGGTGCCATCGTCATTAGCCCGCGCAGCTCCAGGTTGGGCGATGCCATCGTCGCCTCGATGAGCCCGGGGACTTCGTCCGGCGAGCAACCATGCTTTTGCTCCTCGGCAGCGATATTTACCTGAAGCAGGACTGGCTGGATGACATCGCGCGAACTGCACCGCGCTTGCAACGCCTCGATCAGGCCGATTCGATCGACTGAATGAATCAGGTGCGTCCGCCCGACGACCTGGCGAACCTTATTGGTCTGCAAGCTGCCGATCAGGTGCAAGTGCATGTCTGCTGGCGAGCCCTCGAACTTCGGCATCGCATCCTGTACGCGATTTTCACCGAAGTGACGAAGGCCGAGATCGTATGCCGCGTTAACGTCAGCGCGGCCAACGGTCTTGCTGACGGCGACTAGCGTCACGTCCTCCGGAGCGCGACCGCTGCGCTCCGCAGCGCGCGCGATTCGGTCCTGGACGTCTGTAATGTGAGCAGCGAGGCTGCTGGCGGTGGATGTCATACACCGGTCCTTTCCGCCAACTGGGCTACCAGAAGCATACGCCCTGCCAGCGCCGCGCCCTGACGCGCAGCACGGTAGGAGAAGAATCGGTCAACGTTACATCGAACGCAAACTCCGCTGAGCTCGACCTGCGCCGGGTCAACGCCAGAAGCATGCAGATTAAGCAGGTTTGCCGTCCACAGATCGAAGTGCGATCCCTTGTTCGAAATGGCGGCGCTCGATCGATCGATGCCGCGCTCGGTCCATGCATCGATGACCTCCGGGCCAACTTCGTAGCAGCACGGACCGATCGAAGGACCGATTCCGACTCGCAAATCGACAGGGTTCGTTCCGAACGAAGCCCGCATCGTCTCGACCGTGCGCGTCGCGATGCCGCTCACGGTGCCACGCCAGCCCGCGTGGACAACGCCAATTGCGTGCTGTACCGGATCATAGAGCAACAGTGGCACGCAGTCAGCAACGATCACGCCGAGTGCGATCGTTGGGTCATTCGTCACCAGCGCGTCCGTCTCCGGATAGCCGTCGAATTTCGGGAAGCGTCCACGGCCTCGATCAACTGCCGTGACGACCTGGACGTTGCTCCCATGCGTCTGTCGACCGAGCGTCAGCACCGTCGGGTCGATACCCAGGTCGGCGAGGAAGGCGGAACGGTTGTACTCAATCTGGTCGCTGTCCGTGTCGCGTCCATGCCCGACATCGCCTTGATGCCCTGCCGACGCGAGACGCCCACTGATGCCATGCACCACCGGCGAATCGAGCAGTGTCTCGAATCGGAAAGCGACACGAGCGCTGGTTGCGGGCTGAATCACTGTTCCTCCGTCGCTGCGCGCAGGATGATCTGATCGACGACGAGCTCAACTGGCGCCAGATCGTCGGTAAAGACGCGATCATGCCCCGTCCACTCGCGGATATTGCCGGTGTTCATCGCGATATCGCCGACCTGCCGAATCAGCGAATCTTCTGAGATACCCTCCATATTCGCCGCGAAGTTTTCGAGGTCGGTAGGCTCGTTCGTTGCGATCACCATGCTGTTGGTGAAGCGATCGACGTCAATGATGTAGACGTTCGGGAACACTGCGGCCATCGTCGAAGCCATCACGTTCACCAGACGGAAGTCGGTCGATGTCCGTCCCGCGTTCAACACAACGACACCATCATCAGTCAGGTGATCGCGCGCCGACTCGAAGAACTCCTTGGTCGTCAGGTGGAACGGAATATATGGCTGTCGATAGGCATCGACGCCGATCACGTCGTACTTCTTCTCGCTCCGGCTCAGGTAATAGCGGCCATCATCGACAATGACGTTGAGGTTCGGCTCATTCATGTTGAAGTACTCGCGGCCGATTTCGACGATTTCACCGTCGATCTCAACGCCATCGATCGGAATTGGGCCATATGCCTCGGTGAACTGCTGCGCCACGGTGCCGGCAGCCAGACCGATCATCAACATGCTCTGCACGTCTTCCGGGGTCTGATCGACGTTAAAGTACGGCCCAACCATGAAGTAATCCCATGGACCGCCAGTGAGCTTCTGGTCTGGCGAATAGATCGAGTGCGTTGCGTGACCTTCGTTCAGCGCCAGCCGAATCTCGTCGCGATACTTGATGACCTGCACGTAGTTGTACGGCGTCTCCGCCTCGTGGATCACCGTCCCATATTCGGGCGGACGAATCAGCCCCGACGGCTGAAATACCGGCGCTACGGCGACGACAAGCAGCATCGCGATGGCCAGGGCCAGCTCACGAACGGCGGGAATTGCAAGGAGCGCCAGTACCGACGGTATCAGAATCGTCAGTGACAGGATCAGGAAGTTCGTCCGCGTCCCGAACACCGGGATCAGTACGAACGTCGGCAAGAAGCTGCCGATGATCGAGCCGACGGTCGAAAGCGCGTAGAGCGACCCTGCGGTGTTGCCTGCCGCCGAGACATCCGCCAGGCGCAGCCGTACCGCGAAAGGCGAGATGCAGCCCAAGAGCGTAACGGGTATGGCGAACAGCAGCATCGTGCCCAACAGCGAACCGTAGAACGCCCCAACGGAGACGTTATCAAACGCCGAAAGGGAGATCTCAAGGATCGGGCGCGACAGCAGCGGAATGAACGCGACGCTGAACCCGGCGATCGCCGTCATCACAAACAGCAGCTCGGGATCGGGATAGCGGTCGGCCAGCCGACCACCGATGAAGTACCCGAGCGTCAGGTAGAGCAGTGTCAGGCCAATCAGGTTGGCCCAGATGAAGGTCGATGACCCAAAGTAGGGCCCGACAAGCCGCGATGCACTCGTCTCGACCGCAATGCTACAGACGCCACCGAAGAAGACGATGGCTGATAGTGCCGCGCCGCGCGGGTTCAACCAGGCTGATCGCCCGCGCGGTGCTGAATAGGTTGTTGCAACCACTCGCTAGTACGTTTCCAGCTGAATCGGAACATCAATCAGGACCGGCATCGTCGATGACTTGGCGCGCTCGAGCGCCTGAGTCAGTTCTTCTGGCGAATTCACGCGCACACCTTCGATACCGTAGGCGTCTGCCAACTTGACGTAATCCGGATTGACCAGATCAACCGCCACGTAGCGGCCGGGGTAGGTGCGCTTCTGTGCCGCCTTTACCGCGGTATGTGTCGCGTCGTTGAAGATCACCATCGTGATCGGAATACGATGGTGAACCGCCGCGCCGATCTCTTCCATCGTGAACTGGAAGCCACCGTCGCCGGTCATGGATACGACCTGCGCGTCCGGACGGGCGACCTTCGCGCCGATGGCGGTCGGCATGGCCGAGCCGAGCGTGCCGAAGCCGCGCGGGAACGTGTAGGTGCGCGGCTCGAACACCGGGAAGTAGCGCACGCCCTCGTAGGCCATCATCGTCATGTCGTTGCAGAGGACGGCGTTGCGGTCCATGCCAGCGCGGAGCGCGTCGAGGTACTCGACGTAACCTGCGGTTCGCGCATCGACCGGCTCCTGCAGACGATCGCGTACGGCGGCGACGGCGCTTGGCTCCCAGCGCTCCTTCGGCGTCGCGCCAACTTCGATCTTCGCCAGCAGCTGATCGAGCGTTTCGCTCGCGTCGGCAACGATGCTGACCGTCGGCTCATAGCGTTTGCCATGCTCGGAGGCGTCGATGTCGATGTGGATGAGTTTCGCGGGGAGCGGCATGCTACCGTCGCCAGTCGAGCGAACGCCGAGGCCACTGCCGACGACGATCGCCAGGTCGCTTCCGCGCATGATCTCGGTTGTCGGGTTGTCATCCGACCAGCGATAGCCAAACGCACCGACAGCGTACTGATGATCTTCAGGGATCGCGCCCTTGCCCATGAGCGACGTCACGACTGGTGCGCCAAGTGCTTCAGCGAGCCGGACAACGCGCTCAGAAGCCTCCTGTGACGAAGCGCCGCCGCCGGCGAAGATCATGACCTTGGAAGCCTTCGAGATCAGGTCTGCAGCCGCGTCAATCTGTGCCGAGATGTCCGCAACTGGAGCACCCGGAGCTGCCTCAATCTCGCCCAGCTCGAATTCCTCGGCCATAACGTCGATCGGCACTTCGAGGTAGACAGGTCGCGGACGGCCGGTCGCCAGCGCCGTGAATGCTTCCTCCATGGCCGCCGGGATCTCCTCGGCGCTCATCACGCGCTTGGCCCACTTCACGAATGGACGCATGATGGCCATCTGGTCGGTCATCTCGTGCAGGTTGCCCTCAAGGCGGTCGATGTACTTGCGTTCCAGGTTGGTAGCAATAATGAAGATGTTTGATGAATCCGCGAATGCTTCACCAGCAGCGGTCGCGACGTTCGTCACGCCGGGCCCAGTGACGATCAGCGCGACACCGGGCTTTCCGGTTGCGCGGTAATAGCCGTCGGCCATGAAGCCCGCGCCCTGTTCGTGACGAGCCAGGATATTCGTCATCGTCGGGTGCTCAAACAGGACATCATAAATATCGAGGTTGTGGACGCCCGGGATGCCGAATACGGTGTCGACCCCGTTTGCTTCCAACGCACGGACAATCGCCGCGCCGCCGCGAACCCGGCTCCCAACTGAGATCGCCATCGTCCTCGTACCCTCCCGACCGTGGTCATGCGTCCGCCGAAACGTATCCCGCCAAGTATATGCCGTCAGCCCCGGCGCGTTGCCGCGATGGCTCGGCTCGTCGCAGAATGACTCCAGTTATCCGATTCGTCCAAGAGGCGACTTCCGGTCATTCTGCCAGTTTGCGTACAAGAGTGATTATCCGCAAAGTTCTATTTCGAGACAGAACGTCCAGCCTCTACTCTGCTGTGCAGACAATCAGATACACAGCGCTCGCAACGGAATTCGCAGACCACGCCTCGCGCTCCTTCGTAAACCTGTAGCACAATGCACAAACGCACAAGAAGATTGAGGGAGTAATGAGCGAAGCATCGCTACTGACGACTGACAATGTCGATGGGATCGTGACTTGGACGCTGAACCGACCGGCAGTTCGCAACGCGGTGAACCTCGCTCTGCTGGAGCGGCTCGATGCTGAGCTCGACGCGCTGAAGCAGAATCCGCCGAGGGTGCTGATTCTCGGGGCGACGGCTCCCGGCTTCTGCGCGGGCATCGATCTCAAAGAGTCTCACGGCGCAACAGCGGATTTCGTGCACAAGCGCGTCGCGCTTATGCACGGTGTGCTGGACAAACTGCGACGCTTCCCATGTCCGGTAATCACTGCGATCGACGGCGCCTGTGCCGGACTAGGCGCTGAAATAGCCATCTCCGCCGACCTGCGAGTTGCCAGTCCGTCGTCGCGCATCGGCTATCCCGAGCCGCGTGTCGCCGTGCCATCGCCGGCGTTTCACCTCGTCGCCCTCGTCGGAATGGCCAGAGCGCAAGACCTGCTGCTCACCGCCCGCTGGGTCGGCGCTGAAGAAGCCATGCAGTTCGGGATCTTCAATCGCATCGCCAAGGACGTCGACGACGCCGCGCGTGCGCTGGCCACGGAAGTCGCCAAGCTCTCGCCAATGTCACTCACGCTAACCAAAGAGAACATCTACCTCGGCGTGCGCGATGGCGCTGCAGCCGCCTCGCACCACCACATTGACGGCGTCACCAGCGCGGCGTGGACCACCGACCGCACCGAGGCGCTAGCCGCATTTGCTGAAAAGCGTGAGCCGAAGTTCACCGGCGCATAATTCTGAGTACGAACCGAGGAGCAATAACCAATGAGCGGGCCGCTTGAAGGAATACGCGTGCTGGAGCTAAGCCGGCACCTCGCCGGGCCGTTTGCGTCGATGACGCTGGGCGATCTCGGCGCAGACGTCGTAAAGGTCGAGCCACCGGGTCGCGGTGATGACACTCGCAGCTTCCCACCTTACTGGAACGGCGAGAGCACCTACTACCTGAGCGCGAATCGGAATAAGCGCAGCATCACGCTCGATCTCGCTACCGAGGCCGGCCAGGACGTCGCCAGGTCGCTTGCCAAGCAGTCCGACATTCTGATCGAGAACTTCCGTCCCGGAACGACCGAGCGCTGGGGCTTGGACTACGAGCAACTTCGCGAGATCAATCCGCGCCTGATCTACTGCACGATCTCCGCGGTCGGCAGCGACGGACCGGACAGTAATCGGTCGGGCGTCGACCTCCTGATGCAGGCATACGGCGGACTCATGAGCATCACCGGCGAGGAACATGGCGCACCGGTGCGCGTCGGAACGTCGGTCGTCGACCTGACAGCCGGTGCAAACGCCGTCCAGGGCATCCTCGCGGCGCTCTATCTGCGCGAGAGAACCGGCAAGGGCCAGTGTATTGAGAGCTCGCTCCTTGAGGGTCAGGTCTCGTGGTTGACCTACCACGCGGTTGCCTATTTCGCATCGGGCGAAGCTCCCGGACGCCTTGGCTCGTTCCACGCCAGCGTCGCTCCATACGGAGCGTTCCCGACGAACGACGGTTACCTCGTCGTGGCCGTCGCGACCGACGCGCTCTGGCGGCGATTCTGCGGCGCGCTAGAGCATCCTGAGCTCGTCGAGGACCCGCGCTTTGCCAAGAACGTGGAGCGCTGCGCGAATCGCGACGAGTTGCATGCTGTGCTGCTACCGATCCTTGCCGAGCGCTCGGCTGCCGCATGGGCTGACGCAATGGATCAGGCCGGCGTGCCGTGCTCGCCGGTCAACACGCTCGACACGGTGCTCAGCCTGCCGCAAGTTCTGCATCGCGAGATGGTTGTGGACATCCCGCGCGAGGACCTGCCTGATCTGCGTCTGCCGGGCGTCGCGATCAAGCTCTCCGACACGCCGGGCAGCGTGCGCATGCCGCCGCCGCGACTCGGAGAGCATGCTGACGAGATTCTGGCAGAGCTCGGTTATGACACGGAGCGCATCGCTGAGCTGCGTGAGCAGCAGATCATTTAGGCTCGTCGTCCAGCACAGCGGCGTCAATTCGCAGTCCGCGCCACCAGTCGATCGCATTCATTGCACGACGCCCGGCCGGCTGCACCTGTGTAATCTGCAGCGCGCCATCTCCGCAGCGAACCAACAGCTCACGCCCGACGAGCGCCGCGCTGCCGGGTTGGCCGTCGTCAAGAGCAGCGTCCGAGGGCGACGCCTGCAGAATGCGGAGGCGTTCGCCGCGAAACAATGTCCAGGCGATCGGCCACGGATCCGCCGCGCGGATCAGCTGCTCGATCTGGCGTGCAGGCATAGACCAGTCGATCCGGGCATCGTCAGTGGTCCATTCGCGGGTATAGGTCGCCTGTTCGTCATCCTGTTCGCGCGGAACGAGGCGGCCGTTCGCGTACGCCAGCATGGTTTCCGGGAGCATATCGGCTGCCAACCGGGCCAGGCGATCTGATAGTGAGCCGCTCGTTTCGTCAGCTGCAATCGCCACTTGCTGCTGAGCGATGATGGGTCCGGCATCGAGCGCTGCGACGAGCTTGATGATCGACACGCCGGTCTCCGCATCACCGTTCAGAATCGCGGCCGGGATCGGCGTTGCTCCGCGATAGGCCGGTAAGAGAGATGGATGCACGTTCAAACAGCCGAGTGGAGCGAGCGTCAGGATGGACTTCCGCAAGATCTCCCCGTACGCCACGACGATCAGGAGGTCCGGCTGCACTGAGCGGATGAGCTCGATTGCTGATGCGTCGCGCAATGTGTCCGGCTGCATCGAGACGATACCCAGCTCGTCGGCCGCAACCTTGACCGGCGGCGGCGTCAGACGGCGTCCGCGACCTGATGGACGGTCGGGTTGGGTCACGACCAGGACGACCTCAATGTCGGGATGGTTGACCAACGCGCGCAGCGACGGAATGGCAAACTCGGGAGAGCCAAGAAAGACGACTCGCAGGATGCTCGACATTCAGGCTCCCTTCGTTTGAATGATCCGTGACTGAGTCGCCGAAGCCGACTTACTCGATATGGGGTAGCTGGCCAGTGGATACCAGTGGTGACGTGGAGTTGCGCGACCACGAGTATAGGAATCGAGCTCATCATTGGGCAACATCATCACATCTCGCGGCAGCTCCGAGTAAGATGCGCGCGGAATGAACTCACGCCGATTACCGCTGTCTCCCTATTCGCTTGCCCTGCTGGCGACCTTCTTGCTCGCAGCATTGCTGCGCGCATACGGCATGAACTGGGATCAGGGTCTCTATCTACATCCCGACGAGCGCTTTATCGCGATCGTCTCATCCGAGCGCGTAGATTTGCCGCCCCTCTCAGACCTCGGCTCGCTCTTCGACCCGGCACACAGCCCGATTAATCCACGCCGCGACGGACCGGACGGTAATCCGTTGTCGTTCGCTTATGGCACCTTGCCCGTCTATGTTCAGAGCGTGGCGAGCTGGGTAGTCAATCTCGTAGCTGACAAGGACTACCAGTCGTATCAGAACATCTACCGCGTGGGGCGACCGCTAACCGTCCTCGTCGACATGACCACGCTGCTGGTCGTGTATCTGCTGGCACGCAGACTTGCCGGTCGCTACGCCGGACTCATTGCCGCGCTGCTCTACGGCACCGCCGTCCTGCCGATTCAGCTCAGCCACTTCTTTACGGTCGATACCTGGCTGACTCTCTTTGTGACTACGACGCTCTACTTCGCCATTCGGTTTGCGGACAGGCGCACAACTCTACGAGCGATCGCGTTGGGGATTCCGGTCGGGTGTGCCTTCGCGACAAAGGCCAGCGTCGCCGCGCTGCTGCTCCCGATTGCCGTAATAGGACTCTCCGAGCTGATGCGCGCGACCGACCGCAGAGTTGTCATCGGCCAGCTCGCACTCGCCGGGATCGTCGCCCTCGCCGTCTTCACGATCTTTGAGCCGTACGCGATTGTGCGACCAGAGCCGTTCTTCGCCGACATTTCAACGCAGGCCGACATCGTTCGTGGCCATTTCGACGTTCCGTTTACTCGCCAGTTCGTCGGCCTCACCCCGGGTCTGTATGAGGCCCGGAACCTGTTTCTTTACGGGCTTGGGCCCGCCTTCCTGATCGCGGGACTTGTTGCGATTGTCTGGGCGGCCCGGTACGGATGGCGGCGTCGCGACCTTACCTACGTCGTTCTCCTGAGCTGGGTGGCCGGATACGGGCTGACGCTGTTCTTGACCGAAGCGCGCTTCCTGCGCTACTCGCTTCCGCTCGTTCCGGTTGTCGCCGTTCTGATCGGCGCGATGCTCGGGCGACCTCTGCCGGCGCGCAGGAATGTCCTGCGAGCGCTAGCTACCGCCACGATTCTGATCGTGACGGCCATGTGGGGCTTCGGGTTCGTTTCGATCTACAGCCACGAGAACTCACGTATCGCGGCGTCGCGCTGGATGTTCAACAACATTCCGGCCGGTTCGGCGATCTCAGTCGAGACCTGGGATGACGCGCTGCCCCTCCCCTACCCCGGCGCTCCGCAAAACACGTTCGCCAATGTGTCATTTGATATGTACGGAGATCTCCCGCCAGACGAGAAGGTTGCTCAACTCGCAGGCTACCTGCAGTCGGTTGATTATGTCGTGTTATCGAGCGATCGCCTGACGCAATCGGTCGACAACGAGCCATGGCGTTACGCCGTACAGAGTGACTATTACCGTCGGCTCGATGCCGGCCAGCTCGGCTTTCAGTTGGTCTACGAAGGCGTCGTCGAGCCGCAACTGTTCGGTCTACGGCTGAACGACGAGCACGCAGACGAGAGCTTCACGGTCTACGACCACCCGCACGTCCGCATCTACAAGAAGGTCGATGCACTCTCACCTGACGAAATCCGCCAGCGGCTACTCTGGGGCGCGTCGCAGCCGTGGTATCCAATGCGCTACTCGCCGAGCAAGGATCTGATGCTCGGCGTCCCGGCGTCCGAAATCGAGACAACGCAGGACGCGGGATGGAACTCGCTAGCGACGGCCAGCACGTCGATGGCGATTCTGTTCTGGATCCTCGCGATCGAGATAATCGGGCTTGCCGTACTGCCAGTTGCCGCACAGGTCTTCCGTATGGCGCCCGATCGCGGCGCGTGGTCGGCCCGACTAATCGGGATATTGCTCGTTGCCTGGCTTGTCTGGATCGGTGCCAACCTGGGCTTCTGGCCAGCCCGCAGCCTCACAGTAGCCGTGGCGGTCATCGCCATAGCGATTCTGGCGTGGGGCTGGTATGCGCTTCGTCGTAGACGGCACATGGAAATCGAGTTGCCGTCCCTGCGTACATGGCTGGTCGGCACAGCGATCTGGGTCGGTGTGTTCAGCTTCTTCCTGCTTCTTCGCAGCATCTATCCCGATTTCTGGCAAACGTGGTTTGGCGGTGAAAAACCGTTCGAGCTCGCCTACTTGCGAGCGATATCGCGGTCAACGAGCTTTCCCTCTTACGATCCGTGGTACAGCGGCGGGATCATCAATTACTACTATTACGGCTGGCACATCGTCTCGTCTCTGATCAAGCTGACCGGCGTTGGGGTCAGCCTGGGATTCCAGCTTAGCGTAGCAACGATCCCCGCCCTGCTGGCGTTACAGACCGTCGCGTTCGCATCACTCTGCATCTCCCGGTCACGGCGCTGGGTCACGCGCAAGGTCATGGCGACTGGCGCGCTCATCGCAGTTGTTGCGGTGGCTGCCGTCGGCAACTTCGATGCGCTGGTCCAGGTCGTTCAGCAACGGAGCATTTCGACCGCCACGTTCGACTTCTGGCGCAGTACGCGCGTCATCGACTTCACAATCAACGAGTTCCCCTACTTCTCGGCGATCTGGGCCGACCTGCATCCGCACTTCATCGACCTGCCAGTCATCATGTTGGTTGTCACGCTTGTGGCTACCGTTGTCCTGTCGTCCGGCCGAATCTCGTTCGCACAAGCGCCGACGTTTGGCATTCTCGCGCTTGCGCTTGGCACGACAGCGGTGACGAACTCGTGGGATGCCCCGCTGTGTGCAGGTCTGATTCTCGGCGGGTGCATCTGGGCAGCAGCGATCCGGGCCGACGGGCGGAGACTCTCAATTGTCGGGGCCGGCCTGCTGACGTTACTCGCCGCGTATGTCATGTTCCTGCCGTTCTTCTCACGCTTCTACAGCGTCGTTGGTGATGTGAGTCGCACGAATGCCGGCTCCCCGCTCGGCCAGTTTCTGACCGTCTGGGGCATCTTCCTCGCGATCATTGTGGTCGCTGCCACGGTCGATGCGATCCACAGCGGCAGCACGGCTAACCGCGTTCGGCAGGAGGCACTAGGCGTCGGCGTCGCCTGTCTGGTCGCCGGGACAATCGCGTTCATCGTCATGGCTATGCGCGGTGATGAAATCTCTGCGGGCGGTTTCGTCGCCCTCTGGATTGCTGCTACGCTCCTCGGGATCGGAACGCTGGTTCACGTGCCGTCGAAATTCGGCATTGCCGGAATCGGGCTTGCTGTCGCCGCTGCGGCTGCGACCGGCGCAATCAGCGGCTATCGTCCAGCCGCTGCAGTCGCGCTGGCGCTCGGCGTCGTGTCGCTGGGTTACATGATTCGCCTGCAACCGGCACGGGCGTTGCCGTGGGCGATCATCGGGGTCGGCGCTGCACTCCTCGCCGGCGTCGAGGTCGTGTACGTCACAGACGACCTGAGCGGCGGCGACTGGCAGCGAATGAATACGGTCTTCAAGTTCTATAACCAGGCGTGGTTGCTGCTGGCTACCGGCGCCGCGCTACTCCTCGTGGATCTGCTCGTGCGTTGCAGACCTCCGCATGCAGACGATGTCGACGATACGTCAGCCAGCCATGCCACTCTCAACTCGCAGCCTTACACCTCAACGCGCGAGTTGAGAGTCTCTCGCCTGGCCACGATCGTCGGCATCACCGTGCTCGCGCTGGGGCTGATCTATCCGTTGCTCGGCACGCCCTCGCGATTGGCGCAGGACATGCCGTCGTTGCCGAATCACCTGACGCTCGATGGCTACGCCTGGATGAATGGCGGCTCGATCACCAACGCGACCGGCCAAGCGATACAGTTCAGCGGCGACCTGGCTGCCATTGATTGGCTGAACGAGCGCGCGGCAGAGAACCCGGTGCTGCTCGAAGCGTCAATTGGACCGTATCGAGGCAACGGCTCGCGCATCTCCAGCGCAACCGGGTTACCAACCGTCCTCGGCTGGGATCGCCACCAGCGTCAGCAACGCTACCAGGCGGGAATCGATCGCCGAATGCCTGATATCCGCGAGATCTACAACACCACCGATCCGATTAGGAAGCTGGAGCTTCTGCGCCGCTACGACGTGCGCTATGTCATCGTCGGGGATGTCGAGCGCTACTGGAACTCCGCAGAAGATACGACTCCGTATGCATCACAGGAGGGACTCGCAACATTCGACGCAATGCTCGGTGATGATCTGACGCTGGCATTCGAATCGGGCACGACGCGAGTGTATGAAGTGACGCCATTCGCCCGAATCGCGCCAGCCGCTGATGCGGAGCATCGGCAGTGAGCGACCCTGAGGCGCTCGTCCGCTGGTATCTTGTCATCTCGCTCCTGGCGGTTGGGCTCTTGCCATTCAGTTGCTGGATCAGCGCCGGCCTTGGGCCACTACGCGGGCTGACAATTCGGCCGCTTGGGATCGTTGCGCTCACTGCGCTCGTCTGGTGGCCGGCAGCGATGCTCGGCCTGCCGTTCAGCACGCCAGTACTAGTGGGAATGGCGCTCCTCGCGTCAGCCGCGTCCTGGGGCATCTGGTGGTGGCGCGGCAGGCAGCCGATTCCGTGGGCCTGGCTGCTGGTCGGTGAAGCGGTCTGGCTTGGCGCATTCCTGGCCTACGCCTGGTTTCGTGGGTTCAATCCGGACATCATCAATACCGAGAAGCCGATGGAGATTGCTCTCCTGACCTCGGTCAGCCACTCGACCGCTGTGCCGGCCGCCGACCCGTGGTTCGCTGGCTACGCGATCAACTACTACTACTTCGGTTATCAGACCATTGCATCGATCGTTCGGCTGAGCGGCGTCCCTCCATCTATTGCATTCAACCTGGCACTCGCGACGATCATCGCCTCAGTCGCCGTCGTCGCGATGGCGGGCGCGGGACGCCTGGCAATCCTGGCCGGCGTGCGTCAGCGCTATGCGGCAGCTGCTGCTGGACTCGGCGCAGTGCTGGTGTTGGTCTCCGGGAATCTGGAAACGTTCCGCCGCCTGCTGGAAGACCCGCGCGGAACGATCGACGCCAGCTGGTGGCAGGGGGTCGGCTGGCAGGCCAGTCGCATCATCGTCGATACCAATGTCTTTGAGGCCGGTGATTCCAGATCGACGATCAACGAATTTCCGGCATTCTCTTTCGTCCTCGGCGACCTGCATCCGCATGTTCTCACCTTGCCGCTGCTGGCAACAGTACTCGTCCTCGCCCTCAGCCTGATCGGCAGTCGCGCGGCGGAGAGTCGGGCGCGCCTGCTGGTCATTGGTGGGCTAGTCGGTCTGCTTTACGCGTCAAACAGCTGGGATGCGCCGACTGGCTTGCTGCTCGTCGGGCTGGCGTTACTGCTTGCGTTGCGGAATCAGTGGCGACGCTGGTTGATGTCCTGTAGCTACGTCGTCATCGCCGCGCTCATTGCGGCGCTCCCATTCATCATGGATTACGATCCGCCTCTCGGTGTTCCAAATGACGCGGTGCCGGACTGGCTGACCCGGCTGCCGATTCTGGGGACGCTGCTCAACACGTTCGGCGTCGTCGTCTGGCACCCGACTGGCATCGGTGAGCTGCTGATCGTCCATGGTGTCTGGCTCGCGATCTTCGGGGCGTTTGCAGCCGTTGTCATCGAGCGGGAGCGGTCGGTCCTGACGTTCGTTGAGCGTCGGCGGATTCCTTTGCTCGGCATCGGCCTGTTGCTGCTTGGCGTCGCCGTCGCCTGGGCACCGGCTGTCTTGGTGATCGGCGTCCCGGCGGCGCTTGCCGGGTGGCTCGCCTGGCATTCGACCGACAACGGCATCCGAGGCGTCTCCGGGCTGTTCTGCATCGGGTTCGTCCTCGTCCTGATCCCTGAGTTCTTCTTCATCCAGGACGTGTTCGGAGACCGAATGAATACGGTCTTCAAGCTCTACTTCCAGGCTTGGCTTATCCTAGGAATCGCCAGCGCGAGCGCTATCGCATTGACGCTGGCAATCGCGGCGCATACACGACGGTTCCCGCTCGGGATCGCTTTCACCGCAATCGTCCTCGCAACGCTCCCCTACTTGCCCCTATCGGCCGATGACTGGACCAACGGGTTTGAGGAGCGCACATCGTTAAATGGCGAGCAGTATCTCGCCAGTGCGAATCCGAGCGACTTCGCTGCTATCGAGTGGATACGCGAGCATACAGCGCCCGGCGACACCATCGCTGAGGGACCTGGCTGCTCGTACCAGGTACTCAACGGCGTGCCGCTGAACCGCATATCGGCCTTTACCGGCGTGCCGACGGTAGTCGGCTGGGTCGGGCACGAGAGCCAGTGGCGGCGTGGCCAGTTCGATAACATCGACGTCGTCCTCAAAGCGCGAACCGCTACCGCCAATGCGCTCGTTGGTGGCGAGCGCATCTCAGCGACACCTGAGCCGCGCTATATCATCATCGGTCGGCAGGAGACCCAGGGTTCACTCGTCTGTCCGATCATCACCGACGCGCCTCCCGACGTCGCCCAGCGTCTGGCCGACGCAGGCTGGGTGCCAGTTTTCGAGGCGCAATCGACGACCATTTATGCTCGCGCGAATGACGCCGGGCGGGCTCAGCGTCATTGACCAGATGATGCGATTTTGTTAGGCTTCATCGGTGTCCTGTCAGCAGGAACACTGTGTAATGCTGCCTACGATTACGTGGATGATACTGAGGAGGTTGGCAATCGGCGCACGACCTGTTCGCGTGAACGAACGAATTCGAATCCGCGAAGTGCGGCTCATTGATGAAGACGGGACTCAGCTGGGAGTAGTTCCAACTCGCGAAGCGCTCGAGATTGCGCGCGAGAAGGGTCTGGACCTCGTTGAGGTACAGCCAAATGCAGTCCCGCCAGTCTGTCGCCTCATGGATTACGGACGTTTCCGCTACGAAGAGAGCCGCCGTGAGCGAGAGTCCCGCCGCAAGGCGAAGGGCGCAACGCTCAAAGAAGTCCGCATGGCGCCGAAGATCGACGACCATGACATTCAGACGAAGGCGCGCCAGGCGCAGCGGTTTCTCGAAGCCGGCGACAAGGTCAAGATTTCCGTCTTGTTCCGCGGCCGGGAGATGCTCCATCAGGACATCGGTCGAAATCTGCTGGTACAGCTGGTTCAGCAACTGTCTGACATCAGCACGGTAGATCAGGACCCTCGTATGGAGGGCCGTTCGATGTCCGTCATGCTGAGCCCCCGTAAGGAAGCTCAGCGCAACGACGCATCTCGCGGCGGGTCTGATTCCAGACAGGAACAGGCGGAGGCCGAGTCAGCTTCCTGAGCTCGTCGTCGAGTCAGATATAAAGCGGCACCGCAGAGCGGTGCCGTTCCGATGTGCAGTGAGGGTTGGGAGTTCTGGCAATGCCGAAGATGAAGACCAACAAAGGCGCTGCCCGAAGGTTTAAGATCACCGGTTCGGGCAAGATCATGCGCGCCAAGGGTATGAAGAGTCACTTCCGTCGCCGGAAGGCTCCTCGCACCAAGCGTGCATTCGACCGCATGTTTGAGGTCGCGCCGCAGGATCGCAAGCGCGTGCAACGGCTGCTGCCGTACGGGCTGCCGAAGTAGTCGAGATTCAAGACGAGGGAGACTGAATCATGGCCCGTATCAAGCGTGGCGTTGCGTCTCACAAGAGGCACAAGAAGGTTCTCAATCGCGCTGAAGGGTTCCGCGGTACACGGAATCGTCTGTTTAAGCGCGCGAACGAAGCGGTTATGCGCGCCGGGCAGTACGCCTACCGCGACCGCCGGAATCGCAAGCGCGATATGCGCCGGCTCTGGATCACCCGCATCAACGCCGCTTCTCGTGAGCATGGCCTGCCGTATGGCCGCTTCATTGAGGGGCTGACGCGCGCTGGTGTCCAGGTAGATCGCAAGATCCTGGCGGATCTGGCTGTTCGCGACAATGCGGCATTCGCGAAGTTCGTCGACCTGGCCAAGAACCAGCTGAGCCAATAGGCTCACTCATGCTGGACGACTCCCGATCGCCTCGACCGGACGACGTCATCACCAGCAGCGCCAATCCAACGATCAAGCTCGCCCGTTCACTGCACCGGAGGAAAGCCCGGGAACGTGAACGGGCAGTTCTTGTTGAGGGCCTGCGCAGCATTGACGCGGCGCTCAGTTCCGGGGCCACTCCACGCGCGTTCCTGATCGACGCTGCCCACTCCAGCGAGCTGCCCGCGAGCCTGATCGAACGCTATGCGCAGCGCGCGCGAGTCCTGTTCGTGGAGCACGATCTCTTCTTGTCTGCCACACTCACCGAGCACCCGCAACCGGTCGCTGCGATCGTCTCGATGCCGAACCTGCCGGCCGTGCGCGACGCGACGCTGGTTCTTGCTATCGACGGCGTGCGCGATCCGGGCAATCTGGGTACTATGATCCGCTCGGCGGCGGCGGCCGGAGCCGATGCTGTCGTGTTGCTTCCAGGCACCGCTGATCCTTTCAATCCCAAGGCCATCCGATCGACCGCCGGCGCTCTCTTCCAGATTCCCATCATGCGCGTCGGGTCGATCGAGTTCGCGGTGGGCAGATTATTTGCTCAGCAGCCGACCGTATTCGTTGCCGACGCGAACGCCGAGCGATCCTATGACGAAGTTGACTGGAACACGCCGACAGTAATTGTCGTCGGCGGAGAGGCGTTCGGCGTATCCAAAGAGTTGCGTACGTACGCAGGCATCTCAGTAATGATCCCGATTCAGCCTGGCGTAGAGTCACTGAATGCGGGCGTCGCGGCCTCAATCCTGCTGTTTGAGGCAGTGCGACATCGACGGGTGGTCAAGTAAACCCGCGTACATACGCACAAGAGTCCTTGGGTATCGAGGCAACCTGTGCTATAGTCGCCGTCTGACATCCGCCGTGCGTCTCGAACAATAGGCGTCGGCCACACGACTCAACAGGGAGGCTACGAAGGATGAGGAAGCAGGATCTGGTCAAGAGCGTTGCCGGTAAGGCCAACATGCCCGAGCGGCAGGTTGACTCCATCGTTCAGGCCACGTTCGACGCGATCCGCGACAGTCTCGCTGCCGGCGAAGAGGTGACCATCACCGGCTTCGGCTCGTTCCGCATCTCGGAGCGCGGCGCACGCGAGGGACGTAACCCGCAGACCGGCGAGCGTATCACGATCCCGTCGCGCAAGAGCCCGTCGTTCCGCCCGGGTACTCAGCTCAAGCGCGCAGTTAGCGGCGAGTAAAGCTCGCACAGCACTCGTACATGATGGATTCACGCCGACCCTTCGCACGCGGGGGTCGGCGTCGCTGTCTGCGTCTGGAGGCTCGTCAGGAAGTGACCGGGGTCAGCGTCGTACTCGCCGCTTCGGCGCGTGCCTGACGCGGCAGCGTATCGCGCAATCTCGCCGGCAGCTCGTTCCGCGCCGCATTGTTGGCCGTCTCAATGGCCGCAACGAGTGCGCGCGGCGCTGAGCGCCCATGGGCCGCAATGACGACCCCGTTCACGCCAAGAAGCGGCGCTCCACCGATGCCGTCAAAATCCATTTGCATTCGTAAGGCGCGGAACGTCGGTCGCAATAGCGCCGCCAGGACTTTTGTGCGTGTCGTAGCGGTGAGCTCGTCGCGCAAGAGACGCGCTACATAGCTCGCAGTTCCTTCAGCGATCTTCAGGGCAACGTTGCCGGTGAAGCCGTCCGTCACGGTGACATGCGGCGGTTTGGATAGCATCTCGTGGCCCTCGACGTAGCCAACAAAGTGCAGCACGGAGGCCTCGAAGAGCTCGCGTGCGGCGCGCGTGAGTGCGTCTCCCTTGCCCGGCTCCTCGCCGTTCGAGAGCAGTGCCACGGCCGGCCGCGGCACGCCGAGGATCGCCTCGACATAGGCAGCGCCAAGATGACCATGCTGCAGCATCACTTCGGGCCGCGGATCGGTGAACGCGCCGATATCGAGGACGAAGGCCGTCTGCCCCTTTGACGGAATGCGCGTTCCCAGAGCCGGACGAGAGACGCCTGGTATGCGTCCCAGGATCATCAGCGAGGCAGCGACAAGCGCGCCGCTGTGTCCAGCTGAGACGACGGCATCCGCCTCCCCGCGGCGCATCAGATCCAGCGCAACGCTGATCGAGTTGTTGGTCTTGCGCCGAACGGAGAGCGAAGCCGATTCTTCCATGCCAATCGCTTCTTCGGCATGGACGACACGAAACCTCGTCTTCGGAATACTGAGGCGCCGCAGCTCGGCTTCGATCTGATGCTCGTGTCCGACGAGAACCAACTCGATGTCGGAAGACAGCCCCTTGTCGATCGCGGCGGCAATGTTGTGGGCGACGCCGATGTCACCTCCATGGACATCTACTGCGATCCGTGCCAATCGGCGCCTCCACAACCATCGATCGATAGGAGGACCCTGAATGGATCAGGGTCCTGTACGTCGGGTCTACACGTCCAGGTTCTGAACCTGTCGCGCGTGCGTCTGGATGAAGCTCTTCCGTGGTGGAACCGCGTTACCCATCAGCATTTCAAACGTCTCATCTGCGCGCACTGCGTCGTCAATCGTCACCTGCAGCAACGTGCGCGTGTCAACGTTCATCGTCGTTTCCCAGAGCTGCTCCGGGTTCATCTCACCCAGACCCTTGTAGCGCTGGATCTCGACCTTCTTATCCGTGTAGCGGGTCAGCAGCGTCTCCAACTCGTCATCGCTGTAGACCCAATGTACGTCCTTACCGGACTGCACGCGGAACAGCGGTGGCTGGGCGATGAAGATGCGGCCGTCGGAAATCAGCTGCTCCATATGGCGGAAGAAGAACGTCAGCAACAACGTGCGGATGTGAGCACCGTCGACGTCTGCGTCAGTCATGATGATCACGCGGTGGTAGCGCAGCTTCGATGCATCGAACTGATCGCCGATGCTCGTGCCGAGCGCCGTGATGAGCGAACGAATTTCGGCGTTCTGGAGCATCTTGTCGAGTCGCGCCTTCTCGACGTTCAGGATCTTGCCACGCAGTGGCAGGATCGCCTGATAGCGTCGATCACGGCCCTGCTTGGCGCTACCACCAGCCGAGTCGCCCTCAACGATGTACAGCTCCGAACGAGCCGGATCGCGCTCCGAGCAGTCCGCCAGCTTGCCAGGCAGAGAGAACGTCTCCAGGCTGCCCTTGCGCTGGACGAGCTCGCGTGCCTTGCGGGCGGCATCGCGGGCCCGCGCGGCGTTCACGCACTTCTCGATGATGCGCTTGGCGGCCTGCGGGTTCTCCTCCAGGTGCTGCGCCAGCAGCTCCCCAACGACCGAGTTCACTGCGCCGGCCATCGGCGCGTTACCCAGCTTGCCCTTTGTCTGACCCTCGAACTGCGGCTCCGGCAGCTTGACGCTAATGACGGCCGTCAGGCCCTCGCGAACGTCCTCGCCGGTCAGGCTGTCGTCGTTTTCTTTGAGGAAGCCATTCTTCCTGGCGTAGTCGTTTATGGTCCGCGTGAGTGCCGAGCGAAACCCGGTCAGGTGTGTGCCACCGTCGATCGTGTTGACGTTGTTGGCGAACGAATGGATCGATTCGCCGTACGAGTCGTTGTACTGGATCGCCGCCTCGACGATGAAGTCGCCAACCTGGCGATAAATGTAGAACGGCTTCGGGTGGACAGGGTTCTTCGCCTTGTTCAGGTGACGCACAAACGAGTTGATGCCGCCCTCGAAGTAGAACGTCATCTCCCGGTCGCTGCGCTCATCGATGAAGACGATACGCAAGCCACGCATCAGATACGCCATCTCGCGGAGACGCTGCGCCAGCATGTCGTAGTTGTAGTCGAGCGTGTCGAAGATCGTCGCATCAGGCATCCACGTCTGTGTCGTGCCGCGCTCGGATGGGTCGATCTTGGCGACCTTCTTGACCGCCGCCGTCGGGATGCCCTTGCGGTATTCCTGGCGGTAGAGTCCGCCATCGCGACGGACCTCCGAGATCATCCATTCGGACAATCCGTTGACGACCGAGACGCCCACACCGTGGAGTCCACTCGACATCGAATAGCCGCCCGAGCCGAACTTGCCGCCGGCGTGCAGGACAGTCATGACGACTTCCAGCGCCGAGGTGTTCATCTTGGGGTGCTTCTTGACCGGGATGCCGCGACCGTTGTCCTCGACAGTCACGCTGCTGTCGGGATGAATCGTGATGCGAATCGTGTCGCAGAATCCACCCAGCGCCTCGTCAACCGCGTTGTCGACTACCTCGGTGATGAGGTGGTGCAGTCCGCGAATATCTGTGCTGCCGATGTACATGCCAGGTCGGCGCCGCACAGCTTCCAGGCCCTCAAGAACCTCGATGTTACTGGCATCGTAGGTTGGCTTGGTCGGTTTCGAATCAACAGCCTGTGCCATTATGTTATGCACCTTCCTGAAGTGAGATGAGCCCGAGCGATCTCGCTCGATCGCGGTAGAACATCATTGCGGCGAGAATCGTCCCGGTTGCGACAAACGCATTGAGAATCACGGCGAGAACAGCCCACTCTGGGCGGCGGGCGATGCTTTCAAGAATGAACGTCAGTCCGGTCGAGATCAGCAGCGACACCAGGATGAACCGGGCCGCCTGCCAACGATCTCGCTTCACCACTCGATAGCTCGCCCGGAACGCCGGCAGGACACGTAGGCGGTCAACAACGAGCGCATGAACGACGAAGTAGAAATGCACAGCGCCCCAGATCACCGGCACCAGCAATAGCAGCCACAGCAGCGCGACCCCCTGCAGGCCAAATGCCGCCAGGATGATCGTCGCCAGAATCACTGGCAAGCTGACGAGCAGGAGCAGGCCGCCAGCCATTATCGCTGCGGCAACGAATCGCCCCGCCATTGCCAGCAACGACCGCGGCCGTAGATTGCTGATGACGCTGCCACTTCCGATGCCTGCTGCCAGCAGCAGGCGGAAGAACGCGACGAAGATCAGCCCGAGAGCCAGGCAAACCACGGTGAACGGTACGACGAGCAGATCATCAGCGATGATGCTCTGATCGTGCCAGCCTGGTATGTTGCGCCCTTCGTCCAGCAGCGTCGAAACTGCTCCGACCTGCAGACTGGGCGATCCTGATGCGATCAATTCGAGGATATTGAATCCTTCCAGGCCTTCGACTTCATCCGCGACAATCGTCCAGTTTGAGCCACGGTCCCGTATCTCGGAGGCGAGATCGCCTGCCAGGCCACCGACGGTAAACTGCGGCGCGAGCACCAGAACCAGTTGCAGGAGAATCAGCGGCAGCACGAGCAGCGGACGCGTTGCCGCGATTGCGAACCCCTCACCAAGCACGTCGATCACGCCTGGCAGTGCCGGTTCGCCCTCCTCGCGGACGTCATAGTTCATCCCCAGCCGTACTTTCGCAGGATCTCTTCACCAAGCCCGAAGTGATGTGCGACCTCGTGGACCACCGTCGTTCGGACCTGATCGACCACTTCAGCGTGAGTTGAGCAGATGCGCTCGATTGGCCGCTGAAAGATGGTGATCTTGTCCGGCATCACCAGGTTGTAGGACGAGCTGTGACGCTCGGTGAGTGGGATGCCTTCGTACAGGCCGAGCAGCGTTCCACGTTCGATGCCGACGCGATCGAGTTGGGCACGACTGGGCCAAAGCTCAATCGTCACATCGACGTTTTCCATCAACTCCAGCAGGTCGGCCGGAAGCGAGTCGAGCGCGGCAACGACCAGGTCTTCAAACTCGTCGGATGCCAGCCGCATTGCCGATTCCTCCTCCGGTCAGCAACCATTGAATTATACCGCATTTGGCTATTCGTACGCGAAAATCGCGACGATTCGAGGGTAGAATTCGCGCCGTCGCGCGGCTCGTCCTGCTTGACAGTTGCGCGTCCCGCGTTCCCTGCGAGGGCAGGTAGCGAGCGTTACTACGGAGCTGGTGCCAGCGCGGCGCGAAGCATCTCGCCAGCGATCGGAAGCGCAGTCTCGGAGCCTGGACCACCGTGCTCCACGACGACCGCGACCGCCAGCCGCCGCTCGCCGGAGATGGCGTAGCCGGTGTACCACGAGTGCGGCTCGCCCTCGCCGACCTCAGCGGTGCCGGTCTTGCCGCCAATAGTCGCGCCGTCGATCTGGATGCCGCTCGCGTATCCGAACTCCGCCGACGACTGCATCAGGCGCTGAATGATCGCCGCTGATTCAGGGCTGATGGCCCGCTGGCCGTCGCCACCGCTGAACTGCTCGATCGTCTTCCCTTCGCTGTCAAGTACGTGATCCACAACGAACGGATCCGGCACAACGCCGTTATTCGCGATTGTCGCCGCGATTAAGGCCATCTGCAGTGGCGTCGCCAGGATCTGTCCCTGTCCGAATCCGGTGTCCGCCAGCAGCGCCCGATTATTCAATTCGTCGCGAGACGAAGCGATTTGCGTCTTGGCTGTCGGAATATCAAAGTCGATCGCGGAACCGAATCCGAAGCGTTCTGCGTACTTCAGAAGCGTGTCGCTGCCGAGCTGCAGACCGATCTGCGCGAATACAACGTTCAGCGACCAGGCGTACGACTCTTCAAGGGTGAAGTCGATCTGCGTCGGGTCCGGTCGGTTTGGCTCTTCGATGACGCGGCCATCGACCTCAAACAGCCCCTCATCACGGAAGATTGTGTCTGCATTCGCTCGGCCGCTGTCCACAATCGCCGAGGCCGTCACCGTCTTGAATGTCGAACCAGGATTCAGCAGGCCCTGCGTTGGCCGGAAGACGAGCGGCGCATCGGGGTTGTCGATCAGCTCCTGCCAATAGGCGCGAATGGCGGCCATCTCATCCTCAGATTGCTGACCGGTGTTGGCATACAGACGGTTCGGATCGAAAGATGGCGCGCCGGCCATTGCCAGCACTTCGCCGGTATCGGCATCCATCAGAACGACTGCGCCAGGCCGCCCGGCGAGCAGCTCATTGGCCTTTTGCTGCAGGGCAATGTCGAGGGTCAGTGACAGATCGTAGCCGCGTTTGTCTTCGTGGATGATGCCGTTGATCCACTCCTCAGCGGGATTGCCGCCCTCGGTACCGGAGAGGTAGGAATCAAACTCGTTCTCGATATTTGTAGAGCCATACAGGGCCGGCGAATAGTAGCCAATCAGCCCGGCAGCTTCGATGTTCGGGTACTGGCGCACGTAGGTGCCATCTTGTTGCTCGACCGATTCGGCCAGAACCTGGCCGTTCCGGTCCGTGATCGTGCCGCGCTGAACCTGCAATGCTCTCAGGCGCTCGCGCGGGTTGGCGACCACCTGTCCGTCGGCAACTTCCGCGCTGCGTGCCGCGATACGGCCGCTCTCCACGATCTGGATCCTGACGAGCTGCACCGAGATGAGCGTGACTGCGACGACAAGCAGAGTTGCCCAGCGCAGGACGGTACGGTTGTAGATCGGCAGGGTTGACGTGCCCCGCGGCCACCAGGCGATCGCCAGCATGACACCGGCACCCGCCAGGAGGAGCAACCAGCGTTGATCCGCCTGATCACTTGTTTCTCCAAGCCCATATGCCACCACGAGTAACGCAGCGACAAAGGCCGCAAAACGAAGAAAGGTCGTCATCTAACCAGCCAAATCCGGGTCCGAAATACGCAGCAGGAGTCCGATAATGATGAAGTTCGTCAGGAGCGAGCTACCTCCGGCGCTGATGAACGGCAGCGTGATGCCGGTCAGCGGTATCAGCCGCACCGTGCCGCCAACGATGATCAGCGTCTGAACGGCGAGGATCGTGGTCAGGCCGGCGGCGAGAAAGCGCCCGAAGCTGTCGCGAGCGCGCAACGAAATAGAGAATCCGCGGAACACCAGCAATACACTCAGCAGCAGGACAGCAAGCGTCCCGAACAGACCCAGCTCCTCGCCAATAGCGGCGAAAATGTAGTCAGAGTGAACAGCCGGAATAAACGCCGGATGCCCCTGGGCAAGGCCAGTGCCGAACAGCTTGCCAGTCGCCAGCGCATACTCGCCCTGGATCTGCTGGTAGCCAGCATCGACGGGGTCGCGCCACGGATCGAGCCAGTTCGCAACGCGCAATTGCACGCGGCCGAAGAGGTTGTAGGCGAGATACACGCCGATCCCGAACGAACTCAGACCGGCGATGACGTATGACAGCCGACCGCTGGCCATATAGAGCATGGCGAGGAAGACGCTGAAGAACAGCAGCGCCGTGCCCAGGTCGTTCTGTGCGACGACGACCAGCATCGAGAAGCCCCACATCAGCACCAATGGCAGCAGATACGGAATCGGAGGCAGCCGCAACGGTCCGAGGCGGTAGGTCGAGACGATCAGCTCCTGGTTTTCCGCGAGATAGGCGGCCAGGAAAACGACGAGCGCGATTTTCGAGATCTCGGATGACTGGATCGTGAACGGGCCAACGTCAATCCAGAGACGCGCGCCGTAGCGCTCGGTCCCGATCACCATGGTCAGCATCATCAGGCCGAGGCCGCCGAACGCCCAGGTGTATTTGTAGCGACGTAGCCAGCCAATTCGGCGAACGATCGTTACGACGGCCAGCAGGAGGAACAATCCGCCGCCAAGATAGATGAGCTGTTGACGCGCCAGCGTCGCGTAGCTGTCGTCGATCTCAGCCAGCGCCGGTGTCAGGCGCTGCATCATCAGCAAGCCGAGGCCGCTGATACAGACGACGATCGGAAACAGAACCTGATCACCCTTGAAGCCGGTGATTGTGAACCAGATCGAGATCGCAAAAACAGCGATGGTGTAGGCAATCGACACCCATATGTCGCGCCAATCCCAGTTCAGGTCGCGGGTCGAGGCCAGGTAGATCGTCAGCAGTCCCACCATCGTCATGATGGTCGGAACAACGAGGAGCTGCAGCTCCGTGAATCGAATGCGAGAGAGAATTGCCTTCATCAGCGCTCGTCGATACGGCGACCTGTAAGCGGCAGGAGGCGCTCGGCGGTGCTCGACGGGATGCGGGACGAATCAGTCACAATGGCATGCTCCAGCGATGACGAACAGGCGGTAGTGCAATCCGGCAACGGCGCCTCGGCGAGTGAGATGACCAGCGACTGGACTGCCGAGGTCATGGCATTCAGCGTCTCCACGACCGCAGCTACTGAAACTGCTTCTTCTGTCTCGTGCCAGACGTCCCAGTCAGTCACCATCGCGAGGCAGGCATAGCAAAGTCCGGCCTCACGCGCCAGCCGCGCTTCGGGCATGGCAGTCATGCCAATGACGCTGCCGCCCCACGCTCGGAACATCCGCGACTCGGCACGGGTGGAGAACTGCGGACCTTCGATGCAGACGTATGTCCCGCCAAGCGCCGTCGATACCGACGTCGACTCAGCGCAGGCTGCGACGTAAGCAGAGAGTGCCGAACAGAACGGATCGGCCAACGAAACGTGGGCGACCACGCCGTCATCAAAGAACGTACGGGACCGGTTCACCGTCCGGTCGATAATCTGATCCGGCACGACAAATGTTCCCGGTGCCATGAACTCGTTAAGGCTCCCGACGGCGCTGATTGACACGAGGTGCGTAATGCCGAGCTGCTTCAACGCGTAAATATTCGCCCGATAGGGAACATCAGTCGGTGCGTGATGGTGCCCGACGCCATGGCGACTAACGAATGCGATTAGCGTATCGCCCACCGTGCCAACGCTGACCGGCGAAGATGGCACACCGAAAGGGGTCTCAATTTCCAGCGACTCTGCCTGACTGAAAGCGCTCAATTGATACAGACCGCTGCCGCCGATGATGCCCAGGCGTGGTGGTGTCGACACGTGACTCCCCGATCACTCCGCCGAAGTCTACCCGCTCGCCGGTTGGCGATTCGACTGTTGGTATAATCTGCAATCCATGCGAACCACAAGCCTGCCACCACAAACGGGTCACGTTTCCGGTCAAAGCGATTCAGGTTCGCGATGATTGCAGACATCTCCTCGCGCGTTCGACGCGTCCTCTCCTGGTCCATCCTCTGCCTGGCCTGCGCCGGCTTGCTCTTGATGGGTCTGGCCGAGCGAGACGCCCGTGCAGCCGTGCTGCGGCCCGTTCCTGAGGCACCCCTCCCGTTCGCACGCCATAAGGTGGTTGGCCTCGACCTGCGCTCGTTCAGCTCGCTCGAATCGCTGCAGTGGTTGCAGGTGGGCGGTGTTCAGCCTTACGCGCTTCTCATGGTTCAGGTCGATTCAGATATCGTCACTGCGCTGACTCAGCCAGACGATCAGCCGTCCGCGCTGGCGGCGATGGACCAGTTGGTTGCCGCCGCTCAGGGGACGCCACTTGCGGTCTGCCTTGCGCGCCCGGTCGTAGCTGTCGGTGGGCTGGCGATTGCTCAGGCAGTGGCCGAAGCGCTCGTAGAACGATACCCGGGTGCGATCGCTTATGTCCTCGGTTGCGGCGTTGAGAACAGCGATGAATGGCATCGGGACCTCTCCAGAGCCATTCGCGGTGAGGACGCGATGCTGCCACCAGATGTCCTGATACCGATGTCGGCCGGCGCATCGCTTACCTTGTTCGACGCGGCCGGGAACGATTCCCTCGGCGGTGCGGATATCCTCGGCAGGCTACCCGGAACCGACCGCTACTCGGCGGCGGTGGTGACTGTAACCCGGCCAGCCGATGAGGCACTCGTCCGCCACGCTCGCGAAGCAATGACGAGCCTCGCCGCTCTGGCGCTCATCGTCGTCCAGCCAGAGCGAGGTGTCGATCCGGCAGCGTTGAGCGCATCGTTGAGCGGCGTCGGTCTCAACACAGCGCTGCTGCCGGAGGGCTTCACCAGCGTCACTGCGCCCGGAGTGGCAGCCGACGGCGACTGGATTCTCTCGACCGTCGGGACTGTCCCTTATGCCCGGACAACGACGAACGCGGCCATCGCGCTGGAGTTCGTCGGCACAAACGTGTTTGTCCAGGCACTGACATCACCTGACGGCGGCACACTACTCGCCTGGATCGACCCGCCTGCCGACGACCCGACAGTTTCGCCGGTCGCCAGAATCGATCTGCAGGACGATCAGGCGAGCGACACAACGATTCAGATTGCAACCGGACTCCTGGGGAAGCGTCACCGACTCGTGCTGTCCGCCGAGAACGCCGAGGGGCAAAGCGTTTCGGTCTCCGGCGTAGTCGTGACTGGCCAGGCGGCACCGGGGTCAATTGCCAAGCTTGCGGCCGCTGCGCTGCTTATGATCGCGGTGTTGGCGCTCACTGAGCGTGCGCTGGCCAACATCCGCTCGATCCGCGAAAGCGAGCAGCTGCGGCCAACCCGCGCGACCGGACATCCCCGTGTCTTCAAGCGCTGACGGGGTACGGGCATACGGTCGCGAGATCGTCATTGCAGCCGATGTTGTTGTTGTCATCGCGCTTTGCGGGCTGGTGAGTGCACCGTTGCCAGTGGTTGCCGTCATCTGGCTGCTGATCGCTTTCGCGGCATTGGTCTCACCGGTCGCCGTTCTTGCCGCCACAATTGTGACGCTGCCGTGGTTCTATCACCCGATCGCAGTAGGCGGCGCTCACTTCCCGGCTTCCGAGCTTCTTCTCGCTGCGGCGGTCGCAGGCGTTGGCGCGCAGTACGCAATCGCGCTGATCTTCGGCAAGCCGTCGACGAGCAAGGCGGCTTTTGTCCGCATCCGCGAGACACTGACCGCACGCCTCTTCTTGCTGGCCGCGCTGCTGACGCTGGTCGGATTCATGCTGGCACTGTGGCCGTATGACGTACTGCATCGCGCCGATAGCCTGCGCGAATGGCGCTGGACGCTCGCAGGCCCGATGGTTCTGGTCGGGGCACTCACGCTCACAGCCGAACGATATCGCCGGCTCATCGGTTGGGCATTGATACTGGGTGCATTCGCGGCGGCAGCGCAAGGGCTCGGCGACTACCTGATCGGCGGTGGAGTCCAGGTCGAGGGCGTGCGCCGGGTCGCCGGCCCGTTCCCGCACCCAAATGCGCTGGCGCTGTACGTGGCGCGCGTGGCGGTGTTCGTCGCCGGCTGGTGGGTGCTGGACGCCCGCATGAGGCGCTTTCTCCTCCCGGTTGCCGTTGTTCTGGCAGCCGCCGCGCTTGCGACGCTCTCGCGCGGCGCGCTCCTGGCGATGGGGATCGTCGGGCTGCTCATCCTGCTGCGTGCGCCGCGCGTCCTGCGCGGTGGTGGCTACGCGCTCGGGGGATTGACCGCCATTGCGCTGCTCGTCGTCGCGCGCGACCGGATGCTTGACCTGTTCTCCGGCGGCAGTGGGTCGCTGCGGCTATCTATCTGGAACTCGGCACTGAACATGGTTGCCGACCGACCATTTCGCGGCTACGGCAACGACCAGTTCCTGTATGCCTACCTGCCACGCTATGTCGATCCAACCGCCTGGAGTGAACGGTTCACTGCGCACGCGCACAACTTCATCCTCGATTTCTGGATTCGCCTCGGTATAATCGGCGTCGCCTTTGCGCTGGTTGCAGCCCTCGCGTGTACGATAGGTGCGGCGCGGGTGGCAGCGGCCACCGATCAACGGGACGCCATTGCGGGTGCAGCGCTCTTTGGGTTGCTAGCGGTAGTGCTGCACGGCCTGGTCGACAACGCGTATTTCACGCACGATCTGGCCATGTCAGCCTGGATCCTCGCCTGGCTCGCCTTTGGAGCCCGAGGCGTCGGAGAACGAGAGGAACCTTTCCCGGATGCGCGTTCTGGTAGCTGGCGGAGCTGGATTCATCGGGTCTCACCTCGCAGAAGGCCTGCTCAATGACGGCCATGAGGTTGTCATCGCCGACAACTTCATCACTGGACGGCGCATCAACCTCAGCTCGTTTGCTGACCATCCTCGCCTGACGGTCCTCGAGCAGGACATCATCGAAGCATTTGACCCTGGCCATATCGATCAGATATTCCATCTCGCGAGCCCCGCCAGCCCGGTTGGCTACATGCGCCACCCGATTGAGACGCACCTGGTGAACTCAGTCGGCACACTGAATCTCTTGCGAGTTGCGAAGAGCAACAATGCGTCGTTCCTCTATACGTCGACGAGCGAGGCGTACGGGAACCCGACTGTCCATCCGCAGACGGAGGAATATTTCGGCAACGTCAACCCGGTTGGCCCGCGCTCGTGCTACGACGAGAGCAAGCGCTTCGGCGAATCGATCACCATGGAATTCGTTCGCCAATGGGGCCTCGATGCGCGGATTGTTCGCATCTTCAATACCTACGGCCCACGAACCGATCCCGACGATGGGCGCGTGATTCCGAGCTTTATCTCGCTGGCTGAGGAGCGCAGGCCGCTCGTGGTCTTCGGCGACGGCTCACAGACGCGCTCGCTGTGCTACGTCTCCGACCTGGTCCGGGCGCTGCGTCTGGCGATGGAAACGCCGGGCACGCAAGGCGAAGTCATCAATCTCGGCAATCCTGACGAGCGCACGATCCTGGAGATCGCGACGATCATCAACGAGCGCTGTGGTTCGGACGCCGGCATGCGATTCGAGCCGGCTCGGCAGGATGATCCCGATCGACGGCGACCGGACATCTCGAAGGCCCAGCGCCTGCTTGGCTGGCAGCCGGAAGTTGCGCTGGATGAAGGACTGGCTGTGACGATCGACTACTTCCGTACGGTGGAACGCGTCGCTGGTTAATGTCAACATCAGTGGCCCGCGTCGCCCTGCCCTCGCCTGTTCTCCGACTTCCTCTCGTTGTCGGCGCTGCGACCGCTGCCGCCGCGCTCGCAAGCTCTCTCGTCTCGCCCCTCCTGATGCCGATCGTCGCAGCGATGGCGGTTATGGCCGTCGTCCTGCTGCGCCATCCGTGGGTCAGCGTCGCGCTGCTCGTCGCCACTGTTCCGGTGCAGCAGATCGGCTCGGTAGCCGGAGTCACTGCAACGCGCGCAGCGCTTGTTGCCGCGTTAGCGTGCAGCGCTGCAGCACTGCTGCTCGCACGTGAGCCGTTGCGTGGGACGCGCCTGGTCATCCCCTTCCTGGCGCTGCTAGTCTGGATGGGCGCGACAATCGTCGTTGCTCAGGATCCTGGAGCGGCGGCAGCGGAGCTCTTCCGCTGGTCAACCGCGCTCATTGCGTTCGTGCTGGCAGCGCACTTCCTGTTGAGCGGAAGTCGGGCGCGTATCGTCGGCTTCATTGCCGCGATTGCGATTGCCGGCGCTCTGGAGGCGATAGCGGGCACCGTCCTCGGCCTCATCGGCTTCGGCCCGGAGAGCTTTGCTGTCGCCGGTTCAGTCTCGCGTGCCTACGGGTCGTTCGGGCGTCCCAATTCGTTTGCCGGATTCCTTGAGATGTCGCTCTTCCCTGCGCTCTGGCTCGCGGTCTATCAGCTGTCGCAATCCTGGGACGATCTGCGCGTGTACCGACGTGCGCGATTGCAGGGATTCGCGGCTAGTAGCCATGAACGCAAGAAGCTGCTGGTCTCCAGCGCCATCTTCGTCCTGCTGGCTGGATCGTCGGCCATCATGCTGCTCGGCATTCTCATCAGCTTTTCGCGCGGGGCGTGGTTGGGGGTCGTGGCCGGCCTCACCGTCTCGGGCCTGCTGGCCATTCGACGTCGCATCGTGCTGGTTCTTGCCGCCGCGCCCATCGCTCTGCTTCTTGGGCTTCTTGCGCTAGCATCCATCGCTCCTGCGACGCTCACCGACCGACTGACCTCGATCGCTGACGAAGCGCGGCCATTCAACGCAGCGACCATTCCGATAACGCCTGACAATTTCGCCGTTGTCGAGCGCATGGCGCACTGGCAGGCGGGCTGGCACATGTTCGAGGATCACCCGCTGACTGGTGTTGGTATCGGTAACTTCAACGCCAGATATCCCGACTATTTCGTGCGGTCGGAGTTTCGCTTTTCTCAGGGCCACGCCCACAACTACTACATCCACACGCTGGCTGAGACGGGCATGATCGGGCTTGTCCTGTATCTGACGCTCGCAGGCAGCTTCCTGATCCTCGCAGCTCTGGTCGCCATCAGGTCGACCGACCTGATGGCACGGTTTGTGGCTATCGGTGCAGCAGGGACGATGACGGCCGTCTACGTTCACAACGTGTTCGAGGATCTGCACGTGCTGAACCTCGGCATATTGATCAGTTCTGCCTGGGCACTGACGGTTGTCGCACATCGAGTGTGGCGCGCGAGCGTGACAGACGTGGAATACTCGCCGGAATGACGTACGACGCATCCATCATTGAAGAGAATCAGCCGGGTTCGCTCAGTGTCAGCGAAGAAACTGAGCAGACGCAGACGCAACCTCCCTCGATCGGTGAGCGCTTGCGTTCTCCGCAAACGATCATCTCGTTTCTGATCGCGTTTGCGCTGATCTACTTCATCTTCACGCAGCTGAACATCAATATCGACGATGTCTGGTTGCAGATTCGTACCGCGAACCCCCTCTACCTCTTCCTGGGATTTGCAGCTTACTATGGCTCGTTCCCATTCCGGGCTGCCCGCTGGCGCAGACTGCTCAAGAACGCCAGCATCAGCGAAGAAAACGGCTACAAGATCCCCAACATCCAGGGCTTGACCGAGATTTACCTGCTGGGTTGGTTCGCGAACTGTGTCGTGCCGGCCAAGCTTGGCGACGCCTACCGCGGTTACCTGCTGAAGAAGCACGCCGGTCCGTCGTTCAGCCGCACGCTCGGCACGATCTTCGCCGAGCGCCTGCTCGATGTCGTCGCGCTCGTTGTCATCATGATGCTGTCAGCGCTTTTCGTCTTCCACGGCAGCGTACCGTCATCGCTGCGGCCCTGGTTCGTCGTGGGAGCGGCGTTGGTCATTCTTGGCATCGGCGGTCTCGTCGCCTTGATGACAGCCAGCCACCACCTGCAGCGGCTCGTGCCACAGCGCTTCCGCCACAACTACCTCACGCTTGCAGAAGGCATCGTGACGTCGTTCTCGCGCTCGGGCTTCCTCGCGGTCGCATCGCTCACGGTCCTCGTCTGGCTGCTCGAAGGCGTGCGCGTCTACTTCGGCGCCCACGCAATCGGGGTGGACCTGTCCATCTCGGCCGCGCTCTTCGTCGCGTTGCTTGCCAGCCTGCTGACGACTGTGCCGTTCACGCCGGCCGGGATGGGGTTTGTCGAAGGTGGCACCGTCCTGGCAGTGAAGCTCTTTGGTGTCACAGCGGCGCAAGCGACGGCCGTTGCAATCATCGATCGCACGATCGCCAGCTATAGTGTCGTGCTCATTGGCGGACTCCTGTACTTCATCACCAAGCGCAAGTAGCCGCCGATGCGAATCGCTTTTGACGCTACCGCTGCGGCAACGCAGCTTGCTGGAGTTGGCCGCTACGCTCGGGAGCTTCTCCGTGAGCTGGTCACGATTGAGCCGGCCGACGACATGCAAATCATCTGTGCAGCGGAGCGATCGCAAGGCGCTGCTCTGCTGGGTTCGCTGCCGCCTGGCGCAGCACGCGAGCTTCGACTGATCCCAGGCGGATACCGCTGGTCAACGCTCTTTTGGCAACGCCTGCGCGTGCCGCTGCCAATCGATCTGTTGTTGAAAGACGCCGATATCTTTCACGCCACCGATTTCGTCGCGCCGCCGACACGGATTCCACTCGTTACGACGATTCACGACCTCTCGTATCTGCGCGTACCGGAGCTCGGCGACGAGCGACTGGTTCGCTACCTGACTGATGCAGTGCCGCGTACGCTGGCGAAGAGTGCGCAGGTCATCGCTGTGTCGGCGTCAGTCGCAGCCGAGATCGCCGAAGCGTATCCTGCCGTTCGTGAGCGCGTCGTCGCCGTGCCGAACGGCGTGCGCCTGCCGGTCGACCGGAACAAGCGATACGTTCCGACCGCACCGAATGTCCTGATTGTTGGCACTATCGAGCCGCGCAAGAACCACCTGACGCTGATTCGGGCTATGAACGAGGTACGCACGCACATTTCAGATGCGACGCTGGATATCGTCGGTCGCGCCGGATGGCGATCAGACGACATCATGCGGGCGATTCGCGCCGGTGAGCGAGAAGGCTGGATCACCTGGCACGACGCGGCAAGCGATGCCGACCTCGAACGCGCTTACTCCCGCGCCGCGGTGTTTGCTTACCCGTCCTGGTATGAAGGCTTCGGGCTTCCGGTACTTGAAGCGATGGCTCGTGGAATTCCGGTCGTAGCCGGCGACATTCCGGTCCTCCGCGAGGTCGGCAACGCAGCGGCACGCTATGCGAGACCTGACGACGCCGCCCAGATAGCGGACCACATCGTCACCCTGCTCGACTCCCAATCCGAACGCGAAGCGCTCGTTGAACGCGGGCTCGCCCAGGCGACAGGCTATAGTTGGCGACGGACTGCGGAGGCGACCCGTCGGGTCTACGGACGAGCAATCGAAATGAGCTAATGGTCGAGCGCGATTCCTCACCGACGCCACAACCCGATGGAAGTGCGGAGCCCGAGGGATTCTGGGATCGGCATGCCAAGCTTTCGATTCTGCTGATCGCTGGCGTGTTTTATGTCATTCTGTTCGGGATGTGCGTGGCCGTATTCGCGCTGCTCTGGCTTCGCGCGTAGATCATGGCGGAGCTGCTCGCCAATCCAGCGATCATCGTCTCTGGAGTCATCGTCTCGTTCCTGGCGCTCATCGTCGGCGGCTGGTCTGTCAAGATCGCGCCCGGCGCGACGGATCAACGCGACGAAGATGCCGTGCGCCGCATCGCACGGAACAGCGCCGTCCCAATCGCATCACAACTGGTCGTGCGAGTCGTCGATCTTGCCGTCGCAATTGTGATCCTGCGCCTGCTCGGCCCGGTCGGTAACGGGCGCTACGCCGTCGCTGTCATCGTCTGGCTGTATGTCAAAACGATCTCTGACTTCGGCCTGAGCCTCCTCGCCACGCGCGATGTCGCGCGCGATCCGACGCTCGCCGGCCGCATCACCGGCTCGACAACACTGTTGCGCATCGTCGTCCTTGTCGCCGCGACCATTCCGGCGAGTGCCTATCTCCTGCTCGGCTACCAACGCGGCGATCTTGCTGGTGACTCGGTGACGGCAGCGCTGTTGCTGCTTGTTTCGATCATTCCCAGCAGCTTCACCGAAGCGGTGAACTCGGTACTCAATGGCCTTGAGCGCATGACGATTGCGGCCTGGCTCAACGTGACTGTGAGCGTCTCCAAGGCGCCGCTCGTCGTTCTGCTCGCGGCATCGAGTCTGGAGGTCGTTGGTGTTGCTGTCGCGGCACTGATCGCGTCAACGGCGTCAGCGGCGCTCTATCTCCGCGCCTACCGCATGATCGTGCGCGATCGCATCGTCTGGTCACTCAACCGCCATACGGCGGTCAGGCTGGCGCGCGAGAGTTGGCCGCTTCTCGCTGGCGCGCTGCTCGTCAACCTGTTCTTTCGCGTAGATGTCTTTCTTGTGCAATCGTTCCAGGGGGATCGCGAGCTCGGCCTGTATGACGCCGCCTACAAGCTGATCAACCTGGTGACGATCGTGCCGGCCTACGTCACGCTGGCGATGTTCCCGGCTCTTGCTGTTCGCGGTGGCGACATGGCGCAGCTGCGCCGCGTGCAGCGCCTCGCGGTGCACCTGCTCGTCTGGCTCGCCTGGGGGATCGTTGCGGTCGTCGTCGGCGGAGCCGAGCTGGCAATTCGGGTGCTCGCCGGCCGGGACTACCTGCCCGAGGCGTCGACGCTACTGCAGATTCTCATTCTCTTCGCGCCGCTCTCGTTCCTGAACGGGATAGTCCAGTACGTGCTCGTAGCTATGAACGAGCAACGCCGGATCGTGCCGGTGTTTGGTCTCGCGGTTGCGTTCAACCTCAGCCTCAACCTGGTGCTCATCCCAACCCACGGCGCACGCGGCGCAGCAATTGTGACCGTCGCAACCGAGCTGGTCATCTTTACGGCCTTCCTCGTTGCGACTCATCGAACAGCACTACCCCTGCGCCTGGACGATCTGCGGCTGCTGTGGAAGCCCACGTTGGCAGGCGCAATCGCAGCGATCGGTGGCTACGAAATTGCTGCCGAGACCGGCCCCTTCTATGGAGCGATGGTCGGCGCAGCCACCTTCCTGCTGCTTTCGTTCGTAACGCGCGTCTTCGGCCCGGAAGAGCGCCAGATCCTGCTACGCGCGATCGGGCGCAGGCGTACGGACGAGGCGGTGGAGGTACCGCCGCTCTAGTCGGTTTTGCCTTGACACTCCATCAGCGGCCAGTGTATCCTTCGGGCGCTGTGGAGGCGTGGTGTAGTGGCCTAACATGCAGCCCTGTCAAGGCTGAGATCGCGGGTTCGAATCCCGTCGCTTCCGCTAGAAGCAACCTCAATGAGCACGAAACCCAGCCAATCTGGCTGGGTTTCGTGTTGCTTTGAGACGAACGATTCTTGAGATTGTCTTACGTCGCCGCGTCGATACTCGCCTGCCGGCTGACCTTGCCCTGGGTCATCACGACGATCGGCAAGAGCGCCACGGCGGCCAGTGCGCCACCGAAGAGCGAGAGGGTCGCGTAGCTCGTCGTCGCGACCATAACGCCGCTCATGACGCCTGCCCCAGCGCCGGACAATGACACGATTACGTCGATCGAGCCCTGCGTTGATGCGCGCTGCCCAAGTGGTGTCGCATCGGTAATCATGGCGGTGCCAGCGACGAAGCCGAGATTCCAGCCCAGGCCGAGCAGTCCGAGCGCCAGCGCCAGTATCGCGACAGAATCCGTCGGCGCGAACGCGGCGATGATGCCTGACAGTGGAAGAATGACGCCGGCTGCGATGATGATCGGTGTTCGGCCGAGCCGGTCGAGGAGGAAGCCGCTGAGCGGCGACGGCAGATACATCCCGGCGATATGGACAGCGATCACGAGCCCGGTCGCGCTAAGACCGTGGTGGTGATCGCGCATGTGAATCGGCGTCATTGTCATGATGGCGACCATCACGATTTGCGTTACGACCATGACCGACGCGCCGAGCGTCAATCCGCGGCGATCGAGCAGACCGCTCGACCCAGCTGAAGATCCACCACGCGGCGACACGATCGATTCGAATTTGTGGGCCGTCAACAGCGGATCGGGCCGCAGGAAGAGCATCAGAATGCCCGCAGCGACGAGGTAGGCGACGATGGAGAGCAGGAACGGCCCAGCGAGTTCAGGGATATTCATTGTTGCGCCGAGATCGCCGAGCGGGCCGCTCAGGTTTGGCCCGGCCACTGCGCCGAACGTCGTGGCGACGAGGACGGTGCTAACAGCCTGCCCGCGCCGCTCGGGTCGCGCCAGGTCAGTACCGGCGTAACGCGCCTGCAGGTTCGTGGACATCCCCGAGCCGTAGACGATCAGCGACAGAAACAGCAAGAGGATGCTACCGGACACTGCGGCCAGGATGATGCCGAGACCGCCAATAGCGCCGGCGATGTATCCGGCACTCAGGCCAATGCGCCGACCCGACCGCTGCGACAGTCTGCCAATGCCATAGGACGCGATTGCAGCGCCGAGCGTGAAGAACGCGCTGGGCAGTCCGGCCAATCCGGTCGAGCCCAGCATGTCCTCGGCAAGGAGCGCGCTCACTGTCACGCCGGCGGCGAGGCCGAGTCCAGCAAAGATCTGCGAAGCCGATACGACTGTGAGGGTGCGCTTGTAGACGCGTTGGAGTTCGTGGAGCGGCGACTCAACTGCACCGGGGGAAGTTTGGCTGGACATCGTTGCTCCAAATCAGCACGAAGCAGGACGTACAATCGCTATCGACATCCGCAAAAGTCAGTCATCGGTACGCCTGTATATAGAGAAGCCGCAGACTCCGTGATTCATTCCCGAAGGCATTCGCGCCTAGCGCGATCCAGCCGTTTCCGCTGGCCATGTCTCGCCGCGATAGGCGGCGTCCCAGAACATCCATTCGTAGCGGCTCGTGTTGAAGAAATGCTCGCGCAGCTGACTCCTGCGCGAGTCCGGCAAATCGGCGACCGCGTCATCGAGCATCGCGATCACCGTCTGCACGGGTCCAGCGAACTCGTCGGACGCATACATTGCAATCCACTTGCTGTACAGCTCATTCTGCGAACCCGACTGCTCGAGCAGCTTGCCGACTTCCCAGTAGATCCAGTAGCAGGGCAGCAGGGCCGCAAGTGACTCCTCGAACGTGCCACTAAAGGCAACGCGCAAGAGGTATGACGTGTAGGCGAGACACGTTGGAGATGGCGGGGTCGAATAGACATCGTCCTCGGTCAGCCCCCAACCGGAGAAGAAGCCTTCGTGCAGAGAGCGCTCACCTACGAGCATGAACCGCGCATGCTCGGCGAGTGTCTCGGCCCACACATCGCGGGGCGCTTTTGCTGCCGTCGCTGCAATGCTGCGCGCAAAGGCCTGCAGGTAGATGGCGTCCTGAATCGCGTACTGGCGAAACGTCTCGTCATCGAGAGTTCCGTCAGTCAATCCGCTAACGAACGGGTGCGCAACGATGGCCGAGTAGATCGAGTCGATCGAAGCCCACAGTTCATTGCTGAATCGTTGTGTCACAGAAATTCTCTCCACATTTGATGCTATTCGAGGCAGATGGACCGCGCGGCGCGTGTGGCGAGCGCGTGTCGCGCGAGGACCATGCGACGCACAAAGCCTGACCGTAACAAAGTACGACCAGACCCGGCAACTTCTGACCTCTAGAGGAGTATCCGGGCAGTCGTATTCGACTGCCCGGATACTCAGTGATGTGCGGAATCCCCGGTTACGCGCCGATCGGCGGCAGCTTTGCGTCAGCGATCGCCTTGTTCAGCGCGGCGACTTCATCCGTCAGCGCCCGGCGAAGGTCGGCTGTTGTTGTTTCGAGTTGATCACCAAGCATGGCGAAGACTTCGGACGCGCCCTGCGTCGGTCGGTCGTCCGATTCGTCAGCCATGGAGCTCAGTGCGACCAGCTTCTCGCGGATCGCCGACGCCCCCGGGCGTGGCTTGTCGGCGTTCACGTTCAGGAGCAGCGCTTCGATTGCATCCAGGCGCTCCTTCAGGCTTGTTGCCTTCTCATGTACACCTTCGTTGTTCTCGGCTCGCTCAAGCCACGCAGTAACCTGTGACCGAACTGCGCGAAGTTGATCGAGCGACTCGTGCAGACGCGAAACTTCGTCGCGGATTGAGGCCTTCAGCTCGTACTGCTCCTGCAGGGCAGATGTATCGGCGTCGATCCGCGGGTCGGCCGCCACGCTGAACGTGACCGTCTCAACCGTATTTCCGACGCTCAGACGTGCCGAGTAGGTCCCCGGCGCAACACGCGGCGCGAGTGCCGCGTCCATCATCGCCGCGAAGCCGGTGGCCGGTCCGCCGCTCTTCATCGGAGTCGGCTTCTCCCCGCGAAGATCCCAGATCAGGCGGTGCGTGCCTGGCTCAGCGATCAGTCGTGGCTTGTCGTCCTTCGAGCTGGAGTATGTCCGCAGGACATTGCCTTCGCTGTCCAGGATCTCCAGCGACATGTCGCCTTCCGGCTTGTTCTTCAGGTAGTAGTGGATGTAGACGCCCTCAGCCGGGTTGGTTCCGGCATCCAGGAACGTTTCCTCGGGAGCGCCGCTCGCAGACTCGGTCGCCAGGTACGCGACGGTCACCGGGCCGGTCATCTTGTAGTTCGTGACGTTCGCGGTGCGTCCAAACGCGCGACCGTAGACACGAATGCGCGTTGCGTCGCGCGGCGTGAACAGCACGACATCCTTCGCTTCCATGCCAGGCTCGACCTGATACAGCGGCGAGAGATCGTCGAGCGCCCAGAATGCGCGACCATGCGTCGCGGCGATCAAATCGGTGCCCTTGATCGTCAGGTCGTAGACCGGCACAACCGGCAGGTTCGACTGGAACGGCTGCCAGCTGTCGCCGCCGTCGAAGGAGATATACAGACCGACCTCGGTGCCGCAGTACAGCAGGTCCTTGCGGTTCGGGTCTTCGCGCACGACGCGGGTAAAGTCATCCGCTGGAATGCCGTCTGTGACAAGCTTCCAGGTTTCGCCGTAGTCAGTCGTCTTGTAGATGTATGGCGCAACGTCATCGACCTTGTAACGGGTCGCGGTAACGTAGGCGGTTCCAGCGTCGTGCGGCGACGCCTCGATGATCGAGACCATCGCTGGCTGCGGCAGATCGCTCGGCGTCACGTTGTTCCAGCTCTTGCCGCCGTCGCGTGAGATGTGGACGAGGCCATCATCCGAACCAGTCCAGATGACACCGGCCTCAACCGGGGACTCGGCGAACGCGAAGATCGTGCAGTGGATCTCAGCGCCGGAGTTGTCGTGGGTGATCGGGCCGCCGGACGGACCCAGTAGCTCCGGGTTGTTCGTCGTCAGATCCGGGCTGATGACCTCCCACGTTTCGCCCTCGTCGGTGGACTTGTGAACGTGGTTGGAGCAGGCGTAGAGCACGTCCGGGTTGTGCGGCGAGAAGTGGATCGGGAACGTCCACTGGAAGCGGTACTTCAGATCCTCAGCGCCGGCGCCGAATCCGTGCACCTCTGGCCAGACCGTGACGTTGCGTTTGTGTCCACTGGCTGGATTCCAGGCGATCATGCGCCCGTGGCCCAGGCCAGTGCCGATGCCGCCACCAAAGACGCGGTGCGGAGCCTTCGGGCTGACGGCAATGTAGCCAGACTCACCACCGCCCGGCTCGACATAGTCGGCCCAGGTGATCGCGCCCTCATGGCCGATGCTTGGCACCCGCATCGCCCAGTTGTCCTGCTGTGATCCGTAGATGTTATATGGCGTCTCGTTGTCGGTGGTGACGTGATAGAACTGCGCGGTCGGCTGGTTGAGAATCGTTGACCAGTGCTGGCCACCGTCGAAGCTGACGCAGGCCCCGCCGTCATTTCCCTCGATCAACCGGTTGGAATCGCGCGGGTCGATCCACAGGCCGTGGTTGTCGCCGTGCGGTGTCGTGACCTGCTCGAACGTCTTGCCGCCATCGGTCGACTTCCAGCAGTTCAGGTTCAGCACCCAGACCGTGTTGGCGTCGGACGGATCGGCGAAGATGTGCATGTAGTACCACGGACGGCGGCGGAGATCGCCGTTGTCCGTCAGCTTTGTCCAGGTATCGCCATAGTCATCGGAGCGGAACAGGCCACCGTCCTCAGCCTCGATCAACGCCCAGACGCGACCAGCCTTTGCCGGCGAAACGGCTACGCCGATCTTGCCCAGGACACCTTCTTCAGGCAGCCCGGAAGAGCGGGTGATGTCTTCCCAGGTGTCGCCGCCATCCATCGAGCGCCAGAGGCCGCTATCCTCGCCGCCGCTCTCCAGCGTGTGCGGGTGACGTTGTGCCTGCCACATCGCCGCAAAAATGACGCGCGGATTTGAGGCATCCAGGGAAATGTCGTGACATCCGGCGCGGTCACTCTTGTAGAGGATCTTCTCCCACGACGCGCCGCCGTCCTTCGAGCGGTAGACGCCTCGCTCCTCGTTCGGACCCCATGCGTGACCGAGTGCCGCGACGTAGACGAGATCCGCGTTGGTCGGATGCACCTCAATGTCGCCGATATGACGGGTGTCCTTGAGTCCCATGTTCGTCCACGTACGCCCGTTGTCGATGGACTTGTACACGCCGTCGCCGTGCGAGACGTTGCTACGAATCTCCGTTTCGCCGGTGCCGACGTAGATCACGTTCGGATCGGCAACAGGTACGTTGATCGCGCCAACAGCCGCCGTGTTGAAGAACCCGTCCGAGATGTTCTGCCAGTGAGAGCCACCGTTTGTGGTTTTCCAGACACCGCCTGCGCACGCACCGAAGTAGAACGTGCCGGTTTCGGTTGGGTGGCCGGCAACAGCAACCACGCGTCCGCCGCGGTGCGGCCCGACTTCGCGCCAACGCAGCGACTGGATTAGCTTCTGGTCCATCATTGCCCCTCATGTTTCGACGTATGCCGGCAGTCCTGCGGCCAATGCAGCCCGGCGGTGTCATTGTCCATATTCAGCATGGGTCGTCAATTTCTCGCGCCGCGATGTACTTTGCCTGAATCTTCTGCTGTGGCGGTACACTCTGGGCAGCACACCATCGCATTCCGGCCCAGGAGGCAGTCAGGCAATGTCCAGCTCAGCACACGAAACCCCGCGCGTCATGCTGCTGATGTCACCGAAGACATATCGCGCCGGCGCATTCATGGCTGCTGCCGAAACCCTCGGCATCGAGGTCATCTCGGTCGTGGACATGCCAGAGGCGCTCCGTTCCTATTGGCACCAGGATCTCGCGGTCAGCTTCGCCAACATCGAACAGGCGTTCCCGGATGTCGTTCGGCTCGCCCGCGACAAGGACGTCGACGCGCTGCTGTCGGTCGACGACGCTGCCACTGAGCTCGCGGCGCTCGGTGCGCGCGAACTCGGCTTTGCGCACAACTCCCCGCAGGCTGCTGTGGCTGCCCGCGACAAGCTCGTGATGCGCGACATGCTCTCCAGCGCTAATGTGAAATGCCCGTGGTACGCCGTTTTCCCTGCCGACGCCGATCCCTTCCAGATTGCCGAGGACGTGCCGTTTCCGTGCGTTATCAAGCCACTGCGCCTATCCGGCAGCCGGGGCGTAATTCGCGCCGATAACCCGGACGAGCTGGCAGCGGCGTTTGCGCGCACCGTCTCGATCGCAGAGGACGATGCCGGCGAGGGCGGCGCGGTCGAGGTTTTGATCGAGGAGTACATACCCGGGGTCGAGGTCGCGCTGGAAGGACTCATCACCGATGGCGAGCTACATGTCCTGGCGCTGTTCGACAAGCCCGACCCGCTCGTTGGCCCGTTCTTCGAAGAGACGATTTACGTCACGCCATCGCGTCTCTCACCAGATGAGCAGGCGCTCATCAGAAGCGAGACGGTCGCGGCAGCGGCTGCGCTCGGTCTGCGCCACGGCCCGATCCACGCCGAGCTGCGAATCAATGAGGCAGGTGCGTGGCTGGTCGAGATCGCCGGCCGCTCGATCGGTGGACTCTGCTCAACCATTCTCTCGTTCGGCGCAGGCATGAGCCTGGAAGAGATCATCCTGCGTCATGCGGTCGGCATGACGATCCCTTCGATGGACCGCGTCGGCGGCGCAGTCGGCGTCATGATGATTCCGATCCCGAGGAAGGGCGTGCTGCGCGCGGTCGACGATATCGATGCGGCTTCTGCAGTGCCGGGTGTCACCGGAATCGAGATTACCGCGCCATTGAACTACCCGATTGAGCCGCTTCCCGAAGGCGCGAGCTATCTCGGATTCATCTTTGCCAAAGGAGACTCTCCAGAAACCGTCGAGGCGACGCTGCGGGAAGCGCACGAGCGGCTGCGGATTCAGATTGACGCTATTGTGTCGATGTCGTTGCCGGCAGCGAGAAGCTGAAGCAGATGGTTACTTCTTGCGCGGCGCGCCGCCCTTGGCCGGTCGGCCAGCGCCCGGAGCGACCCAGCCCTCGGGCAGTTGCGCGTCTGCTCCAAAGAAGAACTCTTCCATCTCCTTGCGCAGCATCTTGCGCGTATCCGGGTCGGCAGGATACAGGCCGTAATGGTTGATCATGATGGTTGCGTGCTGAGTCCAGAGACGATATGCCTCTTCTGACACGTTCTCATAGATTCGCTCCCCCAGAGGACCGGGGAACGGCGGCGCTTCCAGCCCCGGCAGCTCACGGCCAAGCTTCACGCACATCACCATTCGAGGCATCTGTTCCTCCAAGTCAGCCCGGAGAATCTCTGTCGCCGAGGCACGCCGTCAATGAGTCCGCGCCATCACTAACTCTATCACCGAGGCAGAATGATTCTCACGAACCCAGAGTCGTCATGTTCGGCATGCACTGCGCCTTCACATATGGCGTCGTCGCCGCCTGTGCAGCAGCTGGGGTCGCGCCACACGCGCTGCTTATTGCGGGTCCACCCGGCATCAGTGCGCCAATTGAGCGCGCGCGGGAGAAGGCAGCCCTGCCGCTCATCAATCACGCGCCGGCGTTGCCACACGTCCGCACCTTCTGGATCGACGATCCTGGCTCCGGGAGTACAACACAACTCATCACATCGCTACGACCGGACGTGATCGCTGTCGCCTGCTTCCGGCGACGCATACCAATGGCCACGGTCAGGATAGCGCGATTTGGCGGACTCAACGTCCACCCCAGCCCACTTCCGGTTGGACGTGGGCCGGATCCCCTCTTCTGGACATTGCGTCGAGGAGATGGCAGTGCTGCGGTGACGGTCCACGCCCTCGCAAGAGAGCTTGACACTGGGGCCATCTACGCGCAACAGACCATTGCCTATCAAGCGGGCATCCGCGAAGCCGAGCTCGATACACGGCTCGCCAGCGCTGGCGGCGTGCTTCTCGCTGAGACGATCATGCAGGTGATGAGCGGCACAGCCGTGCCCATCACCCAGAATGACGACCGCGCAACCTACGAGCCGCCACCATCACCTGACGATTATGTCATCTCCACAACCGAACCTGTCGAGCGTGCTTACACGTTCATTCGTGGAATTGCAGAGCGCGGCTACCCGATCACGATCAGGACCTCGTACGGTTCCGAGGACGTTCGCGATGCTCTCGCTTATCATTTGGCCACGGGCTCAGATAGCGTCAATTCTCCCGACGGCGACTGGATCCAATTTGCCAACGGGCGGCTCCAGGTACTCCGATGGCGTTGACTGACGCGCCGCGACCGGAAAGACCAGCGGAGGAAATGGTGAGCGACACACGCGACCGAAGCCATGCCGAAATCCTTGACGAACACGATCCACTCGCCGGATATCGCGAACGCTTCTACGTTCAGCCGGATCATATCTACATGGACGGCAATTCACTCGGCCTGCTGTCGCGCGACGCGGAAGCGGCGGTCATCAATGCACTCGACGAGTGGAAAACTCTCGGCATCAATGGCTGGATGTCGGCTCAGCCTCCGTGGCTGACGCTCGGCGAGGAGCTCGGTCGTCGGCAGGCAGCGATGTTCGGCGCGGAGCCTGAGGAGATCGTCGTCACTGGCTCGATCACCAATAACATCCACGCGCTGGTCGCGACCTTCTATCAGCCCCAAGGTGAGCGCCGCAAAATCGTCGCGACGTCGCTCGATTTTCCTTCGGACATTTACGCACTGCAGGCGCACATCCGTCTCCACGGTGGCGACGAGCAGGTGGACCTCGTCCTCGTCCCCAGCACGGACGGTCGCACGATCGATGAAGACGACATTATCGCGGCGTTGCAGCCGGACGTCGCCCTTGCCCTGCTGCCGAGCGTGCTCTACCGCAGCGGGCAGCTGCTCGATATGGAGCGCGTGATCGCTGCGGCGCGCGAGCGCGGCATTCCGCTCGGCTGGGACTGCGCGCATTCTGCCGGGATCATCCCGCACCACCTCTCCGCCTGGGGAGTCGATTTCGCCGTCTGGTGCAACTACAAGTACCTGAATGCCGGCCCCGGGAGCGTCGGTTCGCTCTACGTCAATCGTCGTCACTTCGATCGTCTGCCGGCCCTACCGGGGTGGTGGGGTTACCAGCGCGAGCGCCAGTTCGACATGCTGTTCGACTTCGAGGCGGCAAACGGCGCCGCCGGCTGGCAGATCAGCACCATCGGCGTTTTGAGTGCAGCGCCACTCATCGGCGCTCTCGAGATCCACAATGAGGCCGGGATCGAGCGCATCCGCACCAAGTCGCTTGCACTTACCGGCTACCTGATGGACCTCCTCCACACGCGCGGATTACTGGGCGAAGCAACTGGCTATGCGATCGGGACGCCAGTCGCCTCAACCAGCCGCGGCGGTCACGTCGCTGTCGAGCATCCAGAGGCGACGAAGATCATTCGCGCGCTGAAGGCACGTGGTGTGACGCCCGATTTCCGGCCGCCAAACGTCATTCGCCTCGCGCCGATCCCTCTGTACACGTCGTTCGTCGATGTCTGGGAGACTGTGCGCCATCTCGAGGAGATCGTGACGTCCGGCGAATTCAGACAATTCCAGGAAGGGCGCGATCTCGTCGCCTGATCGGCGGCCTGCGCCTGTCTAGTACAATCGCGGACGGCTTGGCAGGGGCGGGCTGAGATGGATTTCGACCTGGAGCGTATCCGTGAGGCTCGCGAACGAGATTGAGCTCGAGCACATCGGTCAGCGCATCCTGTTCAGGCTTCCAGTAGCTATCTGGTCGATGCTCCTGACGGCGTTTGCTATGAGCCTCGGTTTCTTCATGCTCATTCCCCTCGTTTCGGTCTACTACACCGAGTCGCTCGGCTTCACGGCGGCGATGGTCGGTCTGGCACTTGCCGTCCGGCAGTTCTCACAGCAGGGTCTGATGCTCGTTACCGGCACGCTCGCCGAACGTGTCGGATATCGTCCCGTGCTGGCAATCGGAATGCTGATCCGGTCGGCCGGTTTCGTCATGTTCGTCGTTGCCAGCGATCTGCCACGCTTGCTGATTGCGTCGTTTGTTGCCGCCCTTGGTGGTGCATTCTTCGAGGTGAGTGCGCGGGCACTGATGGCCACGCTCGTCCCGTCCGACCACCGCACGCGGGGCTTCGCGATGTGGTCGCTGGCGTCGAACGTCGGTCTCGCCCTCGGGCCAGTCATCGGCTCGCTGCTGATCAAGACGAGCTTCTCGGCCGTCTGTCTGGCCGCGTCTGTCATGTACATCGTCGGGGCCGTTAGTACGCTGCTCCTCATTCCTTCCGGTCGTCAATCGAGGACCGGCATTGCCCGCCGACCTGGCCTGATAAAGACAGTCGGCGTCGTTGCAGGCGACCGTACATTCGTCATCTTCTGCGCGATCATGAGCGGCTATTACCTGCTCAACACGCAGCTCTACATCACCGTACCGTTGGAAACGCAGCGCCTGACCGGCTCAACGAGCAAATTGGGAATCATTTATCTCGTCAATTCGCTGGTCGCGATCAGCCTGCAATTCCCGCTAATCAAGCTGGCATCGAAGCGGCTCGGTTCGCTGCAGATCATTGTGACCGGCGTGGCAGTCCTCGGGCTTGCTCTCAGCGCCATCGGCCTCGGCGCAGGCTTCCCGGCAGTCCTCGCCAGCGTCGCGCTGATTGCCGTGTCCCGCGTGCTCGTCGAGCCGGTCGTCAATACGAGCGTTGCCGGCATTGCCGCCAGGGGCGGCGAGGGCATGCTCGCCAGCTACTTTGGCTTTGCAGCGCTGTCAATCGCCATTGGTGGCTCGATTGGCCAGCTCCTCGGCGGCTGGCTCTACGACCTGGCAGGCGACCTCAGCCGCCCGTCGCTCCCGTGGCTCGCGTTTGGTGCGATCGGCGCGGTCGTCACGGTGTCGCTTGCAATCTACGCTCGCACCTCCGGCGCAACGCGCCTTGAGCCTGCGGAAGCTGCCGCTACATAAGTGTTCTCAGCGACCGGAGATGCTGAGTCGGAAGATACGCCCGCCGGAATCGTCGGAGATGAGCACGCTGCCGTCCGGCAACTCAATCACATCGACCGGCCGCCCCCAGGACTCGCCATCGTCGAGCAGGAAGCCTGTCACGAAGTCGGTCACTTCACCTGTCGGCACGCCGTCCCTGAACGACACGCGGACCACCTTGTAGCCAGTCGGCTCACTGCGGTTCCATGACCCATGAAACGCGATCAGCGCGTCGCCATCGAACGAGCCATCGAGTGCATTAGCATCGAGGAACGTCAGACCCAACGGTGCAGAATGCGCCTGCATCCTGACAGCGGGCTGGTCAACATCCTGGCAGCCGGTGTCCCCGGCCAGCTCGGGGTCGGGGATGTCTCCCGAATGGCAGCGAGGCCAGCCAAAGTCCGTGCCGTCGGTGACGAGATTCAACGTTTCAGGGGGCACGTCGTCGCCCAGCAGGTCACGTCCATTGTTCGTTGCCCAGAGCTGACCGTGGGCGTCAAACGCGAGGCCGACCGCATTCCGCAGTCCAACTGAGATAATCTCGCCGTTCGATCCGTCCGCATCGTAGCGGCTCACAGTCGCACGAATCGGCTCCTCCTCCCGGCAAGCATTGCACGAAGAGCCGACCGACAGATACAGCTTCCCGTCGGGTCCGAATACGATCGTGCGTGACCAGTGACCGCCGGTTGGCAAGTCGGGAATGACGACTTCGGGATTGTCGTAGGAGCCGTCGCCATCGTCGTCGCGAGCGCGAATAACCTGATTCGTTTCTGCGACGTAGAGATAGCCGTCGTGAAACGCGATGCTGTGCGGCGCGTTCAACCGATCGAGCACGACATCGGTTTGATCGACGACGCCGTCCCCATCGACATCTTCCAGGCGCACCACTCGCCCGCCAGCACGATCGGCGACGTACGGCACACCGGCGTGATCCACGGCCATGAACCGTGGAGCGCCAAGCCCCTCTGCGTACACGGAGAGCTTCGTACCGGAAGGCACGGTCATGTCGTGGCCTTCGACCACGCTCGTTGCGGCAGTAACTGCGCTCGGAGACGCAGCGACCATGCTCGGTGTGGTGTCAACCGCGCTTGGCGTGTCATCCACGACGCTCGGGGTGGGCTCTATTGCACTCGACGTAGCGGTACTTGAAGCAGCCGTTGATGTTGGAGTCGGTGGAGTCTCCTCATCGCCAGTCGAGCACGCAGCGACAAGCACAACGATATAGAGCAGGAGCGCGAATCGACGCCTCATCCGCCAGAATGCTCTATGGTGTTGAAGGCGTTGGTTTCCAGTAGAGACTCATCTTCGTAGGCGGAGCGCCGGAGTACGCAGATGAACGGCAGGTTGCGATACAGCTCACGGTGGTCCAGTCCATAGCCAACAACGTATTCGTTGGGAATATCAAACCCGACATAGCGCAGATCAACCGGCACGATCCGGCGTTCTGACTTATCCAGCAGAGCGCAAACGGCGAGGGATGCCGGCTCCTGAGAGCTGAGATACTCCAGGACGAAGTCCATCGTGAAGCCGGTATTGACGATGTCTTCGATCAACAGGACGTGCCGACCGCGAATGTCGATATCCAGCGAGCGATCGAAGTGAATGCCCTCCGGCGAGTCGTCCGGCAATGCGACTGACAGATAGTCGATGACCAGTGGACGCGTAATTGCGCGCGCCAGATCGGCCAGAAAGAACGTCACGCCTTTCAGCAATCCGACGAGAACGAGCGACTCACCGGCATAGTCGGCCGAGATACGCGCGCCGAGCTCCTGAACACGCCCCTGAATTTCTGACTGCGAGAGCAGTACTCGCTCGATGTCGTCTTCAGACAGTGACGTGATGTCGATAGCGCCGTAGCCGAACCGCGAGAGCAGCTCGTGGAAGCCCTTGCGGTTGAGCAGCACGACGTTGACGGACGGGTAGAGCTCCTTGAGTCGCCTGATCTTGCGGTTCTTCCGCGTCACTAGCGACTGCTTCATCGTCGTTAGTTCGACGAAGAGATCCTGCTCAGGAAGATAGAAGTCGGGGGTGAACATCTGAGCGACGCGGCCATTGCGCCAGCGCAACGCAAATGACTTCGGCTCGTACTGCCAGCGGATGCGATAGAAGTCGAGAAAGGCTGCGAAGTCGGCCTCGGCAGGGTGGACGAATGGGGCGAGATCGTCCATATCGACAGCGTCAGTGTCGGTCACCTGCTCTATATCGTCATGATGGTCGTCATCGGTCAATGACTTGGTCCAAATCCTTCGGTTCCAATTGGTGCATGCGGGATCAGCGGCGCTGTTCGTCGATTGACCATCTGGAAGATCGGAGCGGTGATGGATAGCCAGCGTCCCGAATACACGTACGCGTAGGTTGCGATCGCAGCGCCAACGAGCGTGTCGATCACGTAGTGCTCACCAGTGTAGACCAGTGAGAACGCCATGAGGATCGCATAGGTGAACATCGGCACCGAGACCTTCCAGCCGGCACGCAGGCTGAACAGGAAGACCAGGAACGTGATGGCCGAGTGGAGCGACGGCATTGCCGCAACCGGATTCGGGTCGCCAAGCGCGCTGTAGGTGCGGTCGTAGAGCGACGAGTTGATCTGCCGACCCACGTTCGCCATGACCCGGAAAATGTCCTGCTGCGGCGCGCGATCGGCCGTCAGCCACGGCGGCGCGGCCGGTGACAGGAAGTAGACCATCAGGCCAATGCCGAGCGTGATGACTGTCGCGATCAGATAGCGGCGGTAGTGATCGGGCGCTTTCCGCCACATGATGATCGCCGCGACATGCGGTACGAAGAAGTACGACCAGTGGATGAACGTCGTTGCGTAGTCGTACCAGTGCATGTGGACCGGATCGAACAGGTGATCCTGCAGCCAGATCGTCGGAATGCGGCCGTCGAAGAGCGCGCGTTCGATCGCCGTTACCTGCGTCGTTCGGAGCGGCACACCCGTTTCGTCCGCGAGCGATCGAAGCAGCGTGAAGATCAGCCAGGCCGCACCATACGGCAGGAAGGCTCCTGCGTAGGATCGAAAGCGTGAGATCGGGACGGCGATGATCGCCGCCGTGACCGCCGCGCCCCAGCCAATAAACGAGGGATTGAACACCAGCAGCAGCGTGACGACGACAATCGCGATCCCGATCCGGATCAGGATGTTGCGATGACGGCCGGCCCAGCGTTGAAAGCGCGCGGCAGCGCTCGCTTTTGGAGCGCGCGAAACAGGTGGTTCGGGCTGCTGATCCAGATCGCTCAACGACACCTACCTGAAGTCAGTCAACTGGCGGTGATAGCTCAATACGATAGCGCAGCAGCGCCTTCGTCGTTACGGTTATTGTCGGTACGCCGTCAGCTTCCTTGCGGGCGATGAACCCGCGCCGCGCCTGCTCGGTGAGCCAGCTCTCGTCGTACCCGTGCGTTGACATCAGCGCTTCAAATGCTTCGCGCTCCATTGTCGGTCCGTCGGCCGTCGCTTCGCGATAGAAGCGCTCGCGAGCTGCCTCTTCCGGCGTTTCCGGAGAGAGCACCAGACGCTCAACAACTTCTCCACCTTCAAGGTGGCGAATGATGTCCGGCAAGTCTGCGGTCGTGACGTGACTATAGATAATGCCATCTGGATAGACGACGATGTTGGGTCCGATGTCGCACAACTCAATCGAATCGCAGGTGTTGACCATGACATCGTGATCGAGACCGCGTCGCTTGCATTCGATGCGGAGCCGCCCGGCCACGTTCATTGCCCCCTTCTGCATGCAGTGCTGCGCAGTGCAGACAAGGACGTGCTTTCTGTTCCAGTACACAGGCGCTCCGTTCTCCGGGCTGGTCCCGCCACGGCTGCCGGTCGAGCGCGATTAGCCGAAGCGGTACTGAATCCCGAACCCACCACGCGGGTAGGTCCACTCAATATTGTCGAACTCGTTACAGACAATACGGCACGTGCCGCACTCTACGCAGCCTTCGTATGAGAACAGGACTGTCCCATCAGGCTGCGGCGCGTAGCATGCAGCTGGACAGCAGTTGATGCACTGCTGACGCTCGCACTGCAGGCACTGGCGCGAATCGATAATCCGTATATGTGCGCGCGTCGGATCGACTGAATAAGAGTCGATACTCAGCTTCTTTTCAAGCCCGACGCGATCCTGAATTCCGTCTACAACCACGCTGACTCCGTCACGCTTGGCCGGTTGAATACCTGTCTGAATCGTATCACTGACCGTTCGGAGCGCCTGAGCCGTGCGCCGATCGCCAGTAGTCCGCAACTTCTCCAGCGCTGGCGAACCAGACATTCGGATAGCCGCGGATGAACTCGATCAGGCGAGCCAGCATCTGGAGCCGTCCGGGCCGGCCAATAATCTGCGGGTGCATCGTCAGGTTGAACAGCCCGCCGTGGAGATAGATGCCATCGAACTCTTCCGTCCAGGCCTGATAGACGTTCTGCGCACTGCTGATCGGCCGCGGTCTGCCAGCGCCGAACAGGAAGAATGGCGCGTCATCCAGCAGCCATTGCACCGGCAGCTCGACGATGTCGGCTTCCTCGTGCATCCACGGTCGGAAGTCGCTCATGAGGTTCGACGAGTAACTGAACTCGTACTCCCTGAGCAACGCGAGCGTATTCGCCGAGAACTCCCAGGCCGGCGAGCGATAGCCGCGCGGCGACGTCCCGGTGATCGCCTTGAGTGCATCAATGCCCTTCAGCAGCACGTCACGCTCGTCATCGAGCGAGAGGTTCGTCGCATGCTCGTGGATCCAGCCGTGGTGCCCCAGCTCGTGCCCTTCGGTGTGGATTCGCTCGATGATCTCCCGATGATTCTCGGCGGTCCAGCCGGGAACGAAGAAGGTGCCGGGCAACCCCTCCCGCTGCAGCAGGTCCAGGATGAGCGGCACGGCCACCTTCGCGCCATAGGTGCCCTGCGATAGCAGGCCGGGGCGCGACAGATTCGACATGTCGCCCGAGATCCAGAGCGTCTCAGCGTCCACGTCGAACGTAAGCGTGACGACACATTGGACGTCGTCTGGCCAGATTCCCACGTGTGTCTCCTCATTGTCGGGCGACTGTCGTCAACTATCCCAGGTCGGCAAGCGCCTCGCGCGGATCCTTGAGAATGCCGAGGAAGATTGGCGTGTCCGACTTGGTATACGGGCGCGAGGCAGCCGGGCGCAGATACTCGACCATTCGCACCATCTCAGCGACGTCGTCGCCCTCAAAGGCCACGACGAACTCCCAGTCGCTAATTCCGAAGGATGACACGGTGTTGGTCTGGATATCGGGGTACTCACGACCCATGCGGCCATGCTCGGCCATTGCGGCGCGACGCTCCTCGAACGGGACCTGATACCACTCGTGTGTCTTCACGAACGGATACATTGACAGGTAGCGCTTTGGCGCAAGACCGTTGACAAATGCTGGAGCATGGTCGCTGCTGTACTTGGAGCCCAGCGACACGCTTGGATAGGCATGGCGCAGCGTCAGGTAGTTGCCGAGGGTGGAATCGCGCACGGCGATCGAGAAGCACTGGAGCGCATCAAAATCGTCGCTGATGCCCCACAGGATGAGATCGCTATCCGGCCGCAGGCCGACGGTTGAGTACACACCGCGAATCTTGACACCCTTGCCCGGCGCTTCGTCCAGCAGTGCGACAAACGCGTCGCGTGCGGCGTCCTGCTCGCTCTTGTCGATCTTTCGCCAGGCCGGATCGACCTGATAGACCCAGAAGTTAGTATATGTCGACTTACCCTGCTCGCTCATGTCCCCTTAGTTTCACTAAGCCTCATGACCAGATCGATTATGCCACCACTCGGTTGACTAATCGCCCGGGCCAACGACAACGAACTGCAGCGCGTCCGGCAAGATGTGCTGCCGAGCGGCGCGGATGATGTCACCCGCAGTCAGAGAGCGCACAATGGCGCGATAGCGCTGCAGATAATCCAGCCCCAGATCGTGGAAGCCGATGTCTGCCAGCACTGCCGCGACGCTGCCGGCAGTCTCCAGGCCGAGCGGCAGCGAGCCGGTCACGTATGAGACGGCGTCGGTCATCTCACGCTCGGTCGGGCCGTCGGTCAGGTAGCCTTGCAGTTCGCTAAGCACAGCTTCAATCGCGCGCTCTACATTTTCCGGATTGACACCAGCTCGCGCGCTCCACAGTCCGGCCAGGGCGCCGGCTTCCAGGACCGAGTACGCGTAGTAGGCCATTCCCTGTCGCTCGCGGACCGATTCGCCAACGCGACCCATCAGGCCGAGCCGCCCAAAGATCAGGTTCGCGATGTTGAGCGCGTAGTAGTCAGGATTCGCCCGGTTGATGGATGGCAGACCAATCGCAATATCGGCCTGCGTCTTACCGGCGATCGTGGCGCTGTGCCGCGCCCGCTTCTCCTGCACCGCGACGTCCTGTACGACTGGCAGGGATGATGTCCCGGTCCAGTCGCCAAAGTATTTCGATGCAAGCTCAACTGCGCGATCGTGGTTAATACCGCCGCCGACAGCAATCAGGCTTCCATCGGCTCCGACGGTGCGTGCGTGCCACGCAGTCAGATCTGCGCGGGTGATCGACCCAATCGAGTCCTCAGTGCCCGATACACGATCGCGATATGGATGTCCCGCCGGGAAGAGCGCTTCGCGCAGAAGATGGTCGGCCTCTGCACGCGTGTCATTCTTCGCCCGCCGCAGACCCGAAAGGATCTGCCCGCGAACAATTGGCAACTGGTCATCTGGAAAGTCCGGCTTCAGGAGCGTCGCTGACGCGAGCTCAAAGACCCGCTCGGCGTCCTCCGGCAGGCAGGTCAGCACAATGTCGATCGCCTCGCGCCCGACGGCAGCAGACACCGACGCACCAAGCCCGTCCAGCTCTTCAGCGAGCTCGTCGAGCGTCTTCCCGTCACTGCCCCGGGTGAGCATGTCAGACCCGAAGCGCGCGACACCAGGTTGATCGCCATCCGTCGAGCTGCCGCCAGGTACGCGCACGCGGGCGACAATCGGTTGCTCGGCTGGCTGGTCGTCGAGCGTCAGAACCCTGACGCCGTTCTCCAGGCGCGTCTCGCGTGCGCGAGGCATCGTCGAGTCCAGGCCCAGGTCGTTCGCATCCGGTACGTATCCAGCCGGGCCGCTACCAACGCGAGCGCTGGCTTGCGGTCCATTAGTGTCGCTCGGTATGAGCCAGCCGGTTGTGCGATGGTTCGGCACGAGCCAGGTCGCCGCAACGCGCTGCAGGTCCTCTGGTGTCACCGCCAGCATCGCCTCGAGCAGTCCATCCGGCGTCTGCTCTGGCGCGACCATCGCCAGTGCGCCGATCAGGTAGGCCTTGCTGGATGCGCTCTGCTGCGAGTACACGAACTGCGCCCGAATCTGCTTGCGAACGCGTTCCAGCTCTGCGTCGCCAACCGGCTCGTTGACGAGGCGCTGCACCTCGTCATTGAGGATCGCCTCAACCTGGTCAGCGTCAGCATCCGGGCTGAGTGTGGCCGACACGCCAAAAAGATACGGATCGATCGAAAGCGACATCGACGCGCCGGCACCCGAGGCGAGTCCGGTTGCAACCAGCGCCCGGTAGAGTCGTGACGAGCGACCCATCGCCGCCCCGCCGCCGAAGCTGAACGGCTTCCCGCCAGACAGCACCGCTTCAGCGACGAGGAGCGCCGGTGTATCAGGGTGCGCCGCTTCCGGAGCGCGATACACGATTTGCACGACGCGGTTCGGCGCGGGCCGAACCACCTGCACCCGGCGTTCCCCGTACTGGTCAGGCTCGACCGTGCGCACGCTGGGGATATCTTCTCCGGCTGGAATGTCACCAAACGCCTGTTCGATGCGATCGAGCGCTTCGTCAGCCGGCAATGCGCTGACCAGGACGACGACCGCGTTGTTCGGCGCGTAATAGCGTCGATAATGCGCGACGAGATCCTCGCGGGTGATCGCCTGCAGATCAGACAGATGGCCGATCACGCCATTCCCATACGGATGGGCCCGGAAGGCCGCTCCGGCGATCTCCTCGGACAGGAGGAAGCCGGGGTTGTTCTCGTTGCCCTGCCGCTCCGAGATGATGACGGTGCGCTCGCTCGCTACTTCCTCAGCCGAAATGCGGGAGTTGACCATGCGGTCCGCTTCGATCTCCAGCCCGACCTGGAGCTTGTCGATCGGAAGCGTTTCGTAATAGGCGGTGTAGTCCAGCCAGGTAAACCCGTTGAGCGTGCCGCCATTCGCCGTTATCGTGCGAAAAATCTCGCCCGGCCCGATCTTATCGGTGCCCTTGAACTGCATATGCTCGAGCCAGTGTGAGATGCCGGTAATCCCCGCGACCTCGTTGCGCCCACCGACTCGATACCAGACCCACAGAGAGGCAATCGGCGCGCCCGTCTGCTGCCGAGCAAGAACGGTCAGTCCGTTCGGCAACACTCGTTGCTTCGTCGGGTTCTCGTGAGTCATGTCATCTCCTCTGTGGCGCTGATGATCCGGTCGCGCTTCGGACCCTGCACGCGAGTATAGAGCGCCAGACAACGAAAAGAGGGCATCCGGCTGGATGCCCTCTGAATCTGCGTCGTGGACGCGGTTGTCGATCAGGACGGAATAGTCTTCTTCGGCAGCCAGGTCATCATCTCGCGCAGCTCTTCGCCGACCTGCTCGATCTGATGGCCGGTGGCATTGTCGCGCAGCTTCATGAAGTTGCCGCGTCCAGCCTCGTTCTCGGCAATCCACTCGTTGGCGAATTCGCCCGACTGGATGTCGCCCAGGATCTGCTCCATCGTCGCGCGGACGCGATCGTCGATAACACGCGGGCCGGAGACGTAGTCGCCATACTCGGCCGTGTCTGACACCGAGTAGCGCATGTACTTGATGCCGCCCTGATACATCAGGTCCACGATCAGCTTCAGCTCGTGCAACACCTCGAAGTAGGCGATCTGCGGCTGATAGCCGGCATTGACGAGTGTCTCGAACGCGGTGGTCACCAGCGAGGACACACCGCCACAAAGGACAACCTGCTCACCGAAGAGATCGGTTTCGGTCTCTTCCTTGAACGTCGTCTCGATGACTCCGGCCTTGGTGCTGCCGATGCCGCTGGCATAAGCGAGGGCAACGTCCTTCGCCTGACCCGAGAAGTCCTGATGGACAGCAATGAGCGCCGGGATGCCGACACCTTCGATATAGGTGTCGCGCAGAATGTGACCCGGGCCCTTCGGCGCGATCATGGCGACATCGATGTTGTCCGGCGGTGAGATGTGGCCGAAGTGGATGTTGAAGCCGTGAGCGAACATCAGCATGTTGCCGTCGGCGAGGTTCGGCGCGATGGCTTCGTTGTAAAGCTTCTTCTGAATGTGATCCGGCACGAGGATCATGATGACATCGGCCTCAGCGGCTGCGTCCGCAACCGACATGACCTTCAGGCCATCTTCCTCGGCCTTCTTCCACGAGCGGCTACCCTCATACAGGCCGACGCGGACATCGTAGCCGGACTCGTGGAGGTTCAGCGCATGGGCGTGCCCCTGGCTGCCGTAACCCATGACCGCAATCTTGCGGTCGCGGAGCGCGTCTGCATTCGCGTCCGCTTCGTAATAAATGGTCGCCACCGATCTGCCCGTTCCTTCCCAACCCTGTTTGCCGCGGCGCGCTCGCAACCGCTGTTTGGCCCCTGTATCCGCGTACTGTAGGCTCAACGACCGTCTCAGGCAACAGCGTCCTGAACGACCGTCAAGCGTGAGCTACCGGTGCCACGCACCATTGCCACCAAGCCTGTTCGCGCGACTTCCTTTATGCCATATGGCCGGATCATTGTGAGCATCGAGTCGATCTTGTCCCGCGGACCAGTCACCTCAAGGATGAGCGTGTCTGGCGTGGCATCAACGAAACGCGCGCGATAGATATCTGTCGCCAGCCGCATGACGTCGGCGCGGGTTCGCTCCGTCGCCGCGACCTTCACCAGCGCCAGCTCGCGCTGGATCAGATTCTCGCCGGTGACATCGGTGACCTTGACGACTTCCAGCAGCTTGTAGAGCTGCTTGGTCACCTGCTCGACCATGCGGTCGTCGCCGCCAATGACGAACGTCATGCGCGACATGCCGACCGTCTCAGAATGCCCGACCGCGACCGAGTTGACGTTGAAGCCGCGCTGCCGAAACAGGCTCATCACCCGATTGAGCACGCCAGGATGATCCTCAACCAGCACCACCAGTGTGTGTGAACGCTGCGTCATTCTCTTATTCACCCTTCTCGATCAGCTCGCCATACGATCCGCCACTCGGGATCATCGGGTAGACGTTCATCTCCTGCTCGACAACGAAGTTGAGGAGTGTCGGCCCGACAATCTCACGGGCCCACTCAATCGCCTCGTCAACGTCGTCGCGGCTTGTGATCGTCCGCGCGGCCATGCCGTAGGCGGTTGCAAGCATCTGGAAGTCGGGCTGGCTAATGAAGGTTTCTGAGTAGTTGCGATCGTGGAATAGCTGCTGCCACTGGCGCACCATGCCGAGATAGCCGTTGTTAATGATCACAACGTTCACGTTCGCCTGCTCCTGCACGAGGGTGGCGAACTCGAACAGCGTCATCTGGACCCCGCCATCACCAACGATGGCCCAGACCTCTTCATCTGGACGGGCGAGCGCTGCGCCAAGCGCAGCCGGCACGCCGAAGCCCATCGTTCCGAGGCCGCCAGACGTGACCCAGTTGTTCGGCTTGTTGCACTTGAAATACTGCGCAGCCCACATCTGGTGCTGACCGACGTCGGTGACGACGATGGCGCTGCCCTGCATGGCCTCGTGCAGTCGCTCCATCACAAACTGCGGCTGGAGGACAGCATCATTCGTGTGCGGGCGATACGGTGGAGTGCGCCGCCACTCGGCAATGGACTCAAGCCATTCGTCGTGACGCAGATCTTCGAGCTCAGCGTTCAGCAACGCCAGCGCCTGCCGTGCATCGCCGACAACCGGCACTGTAGTCTCGATGTTCTTGCCAATCTCGGCCGGGTCGATGTCGATGTGGACGACTCGTGCATTCGGGGCGAAGTCGCTGACCCGACCGGTCACCCGGTCGTCGAATCGCATACCGACGCCGATGAGCAAGTCCGTTTCGTGAATAGCGCGGTTGGCGTGCGCGAATCCGTGCATGCCGACCATGCCGAGGCAGAGCGGGTGATCCTGGTCGATGCCGCCGATTCCGAGCAACGTCAGGCCCACCGGGATCTGTGCCTTTTCGGCGAGCGTCTTCAGCTCCTCCATCGCGCCGGAGAGCAGGATGCCGTGGCCAGCCAGAATCAGCGGCTTGCGCGCGTTGCGGATCTCCTCCGCAGCCAGCCGAATCTGGCGACGATGCGGAGTGTAGGTTGGCTTGTAGCCAACCAGATCGAGCGCTTCGGCCGGCGCGAGCTCCGCCGAAGCGAGCAGCACGTCCTTGGGGATATCAACGAGGACGGGGCCGGGCCGACCGGACTTCGCCAGATGGAATGCCTTTTGAATCGTCGGGCCAATGTCGGCCGCGTGGCGAACCAGGAAGTTGTGCTTCGTGATCGGCAGCGTGATGCCAGTGATGTCGATTTCCTGGAATGCGTCGCTACCAATGAAGTGCTGGCCGACCTGGCCGGTGATGGCAACGAGCGGTATCGAGTCGAGCATCGCAGTCGCGATCGGCGTCACGAGGTTGGTCGCTCCCGGCCCCGACGTCGCCAGACAGACGCCGACCTTGCCGGTCACGCGGGCGTAGCCGTCTGCGGCGTGGCCGGCGCCCTGCTCATGGCGCACGAGCACGTGATGAATCTCGGGGAACTCGGGTAGAACATCATAAAGTGGAATGACTGCGCCTCCGGGGTAGCCGAACAGCGTATCCACGCCCTCGCGAACCAGCGCCTGACATAGAACGCGTGCGCCGATGCTCGGCGCGGACTTCGCAACTGGTGTGGGTTTTGATTCGGCCGGCATCGCGCCGGAATCTGCGGGAGTTGTTGCGACCATCTGTGCCCTACCCTCCATACCCTTGAACGCCAGCCAACCCTGATCGCCAGAAATGAAACGAGCCTCCCGCATTGGGAGGCTCGCGATTCGTCGGTTTATCCTGTCAGCGTATTTCGCGCGCCCCCTTATGTCCCATTCGTAATAAGAATGAGTACTACGCCGCGAATAATGGACTCGTGTGCGAACGCCGGAATTGCCGGAACGTCGTTTGACGCCAGCTCACCCAGGAGGTTCGACTGCGAGACCAATCGCGGCAATGGGGAATCCTTATCGCACAAAGGCGCTACAGGGTTCGTACCGTGGCATCATACGGTGCGCCGACAAAGCATGTCAAGTCACGATGGACTGCAGAAACAGCAGCGCCGAAAACGCATCCCGCGCTTGTGGAGATCACCCTGTGGCTGTGCTATCATTTCGATCGCGCCGCACGGCGGTGCAGCAAGCAGAATGCGCCCGTAGCTCAGGGGATAGAGCGTTTGGTTGCGGACCAAAAGGTCGGGGGTTCAAATCCCTCCGGGCGTACTTGAGAAGGCCCTCGCTATGCGAGGGCTTTTGCGTTCCCGCGAACTTGCTGGCTACCGTCATTGGCGCGCAATTTCGGGTCCGGTATACTTCCCGGCGGAGAGGTGTCCGAGTGGTTGAAGGTGCCGATCTCGAAAATCGGTGTGGCTGATGAGGTCACCGCGGGTTCGAATCCCGCCCTCTCCGCAGACCGACCAACAGCCGCTCGCGTTCAGCACACAGCGACGATAGAGCTGGGCGCTGAGTGCAGGCGGCTGATTTGTGTTCGGGGAAGGGTCGCATAGTTGGCCTAGTGCGCGCGCCTGGAAAGCGCGTAGGCGGGACCTCTCGCCTCGCGGGTTCGAATCCCGCCCCTTCCGCTCAAACTGCTGCGCTGGCTGCCCGCTGGGGCACCGCCCGCGACTCACTCTTCACCGCGCCCAAATCGCAACGCGCTTCCCCAGCGCTTCGAGATCAACGAAAGGCACTCAATGACGGAACCGCGCACCACGCATCCTGTTGCAGAACCTCCAACGATCGGAGGTGTGAGCGATTTCTGGAATCGCGTTGCGCATGCTCCGTCCGTAGTTCTGTTCCTCGATTTTGATGGCACGCTGGCCCCATTCCACGCCGATCGCATGCAGGCTTACCCACTCCCCGGTGCGATGGACGCTGTCAAGTCCATCAGTACCCAGCCACGAACGAGCGTCGCGATTGTCTCCGGGCGTCCTATCTCCGAGATCATGACGCTTATAGGCGACCCCGAGATCATTATTTCCGGCGCGCACGGGTATGAACTCCGAACGCCAGATGGCGGCTACCAGGTCATTCCGCTGCCGGCAGAGCAACGTCTGCTCCTCGACTCCGCGCGCGAAACGGCGCTGCGCATCTTCCCGGCCGAGCGGGTCGAACGCAAGGCTGCGAGCGTGGCAGCCCACGTGCGTGGCTTGCACCCTACAGCGGCCGCTGACATGGTGGCGCGGCTCGAACAGCACTGGCGATCACTCAGCGATTCCGGACTCGTTGACTTTCGACCCTTTAACGGGGGACTGGAACTACGAGCAAGCGGCCGAACCAAGGGCACGGTGATCAATGAGATGCTGGCTTCTGCGCCCGCCGACATCCTGCCAATCTACATTGGTGACGACGACACGGACGAGGATGCGTTTGGCGCGCTTGCCGACCGCGGCATCGGCATCAAGGTTGGTCCGGCAAACGCGGTTACGCTAGCAATCGGCCACCTGGATAATTGCGAAGCAGTCCGCGACATGCTGATCTATTGGGCAGGACGGGAGATTTCTCATGGCGCAGTCTCATAACGACAGCGATCTGAAGCGGCTCGTTGTCGTTTCTAATCGCCTCCCCGTCGTGCTTTCGCCGGATGATAACGACGGCTGGAACGTGCAGCCGGGCGCAGGTGGCCTGATCACGGCACTTGCGCCGGTGCTACGCAACCGCGGCGGTATGTGGATCGGTTGGCCGGGCACACAGGCGGACGACAAGGTCCGCGAGGCGCTGGATAACGCCGCGGACGGTACTGGCTACACCCTGAATGCTGTCGACCTGCCGGACTCGATCATTGAGGGCTACTACCAGGGGTTTGCCAACGAGGTAATCTGGCCACTGTTCCATGACATGCTTTCGCGCTGCAATTTCCAGCCTCATTACTGGCACGATTATCTGGCGGCCAATCGCATTTTCGCCAGCACTGTTGCCGAAAGCACCGAGACGCAGGACTACGTCTGGATCCACGACTATCATCTGATGAATGTTGCGGAGCAGCTGAAGTCGATAGGGGTTCGACGCCGCACCGGATTCTTCCTGCACATCCCCTTCCCGCCGCTCGACATTTTCCTCAGGCTCCCGTGGCGCTTCCAGATCCTGCGGGCTCTGCTGGAGTTCGATCTGGTGGGCTTCCAGACCGCTCGTGACACGCGCAACTTCATTCACTGCGTGCGCAACCTGACGCCCGAAGTTGAAATCTCGCGGAGCCGTGGTTCGTTCTCCGTCTCACACGGCGATCATGTGACGCGGGCCGGCACCTTCCCGATCGGGATCGATTTCGCGTCGTTCGACGAACAAGCGCGGTCGAGCGATGTCGTGCATGAGATGGAACGATCGTCGCACCGGCTTGCCAACATCAAGATGGTGCTCGGGATCGACCGTCTCGACTACACCAAGGGGCTGCCAGAGCGGATCGTCGCGTTCCAGGACGCATTACGGCGCTACCCGAACCTGCAAGGCAATATCACGCTGATTCAGGTCGTTATCCCCAGCCGGACGGATGTCCCGGAATACCGCGCGCAGCGCGAATCAATCGAGCAGCTGGTTGGCAACGTTAACGGCGAATTCACTCAGCCCGGATGGGTGCCGATCCATTATTTGTATCGGTCGCTGGAGCCGATCGAGCTGCTTGCGTACTACCGCATGTCCGATGTCTGCCTGGTCACCTCACTCAAGGACGGCATGAACCTGGTATCGAAGGAGTATTGCGCCTGTAACGTCGATAGCGACGGCGTCCTCATCCTGAGCGAGTTCGCAGGCAGCGCCGCGCAGCTCCATCGCGGCGCGATCATGGTGAATCCCAACGACATCGAAGGCATGGCCGAGGCGATCAATCGTGCGATCACCATGCCCGAGACCGAGCGTCGATCCAGAATGCGCCGGATGCGTCAGAACGTCCGCCGCGAGAACATCTTCTGGTGGACGGATTCATTCCTGCGGGCCGGCGCAAGCAAACGGCTCGATGACTTCCCTGTCTCGGAGTACTTCATGCCGAAGGAACCGGCCCGACCGTCGCTGATCTAGGCGGCGAGGCGCTACCACCAGCGTAGCTTGCGAAATATCCAGGCGAGGAAGATTGCCAGGATCGCCATCCCGAGCAGCACCCCGTAATACCCATAGCGCCAGTGCAGCTCCGGCATCCGGTCGAAGTTCATGCCGTAGATACCGGCGATCAGCGCCAGCGTCATCAGGATGATGCTGGCGACGGTTAGCGTTCGAACCGTCTGATTGAGCTCGTTTGAGACAACCGTCAGGTGAACATCAATGATCGTCGACAGGATGTCCCGATAATTATCGATTGTCTCCGTGACGCGAATGACGTGATCGTAGACATCCTGGAAGTAAGCGACCGACGCTTCGCCGAGCAGCGGCAGCTCGCGTCTGGTGAACGCGTTGAACACATCCCGCGTTGGCGCGACGACGCGCCGCACGTCCAGAAGTAGTCGCTTCAGCCGAAACACTTCCTCGACGGTGCTCGTGTTGCCATGCTGAAACACGCGAGCTTCGAGATCTTCGATCTGGTCGCCGATGGCGTCCATGCAGGGGAAGTAGCCGTCGACGACAGTGTCGGCGATGGTGTACAGCAGCATCGCCGGCGTTTGGCGCGCCTGATCCCGACAATGCTCGGCCCAGCGATGCGCCGCAGCATCGATCTCGGCAAGTCGTCCGCGGTGCAGCGTGATGACCGCTGAGCTCGTCACGACGATCGACAGCTCGTGCATCCGCGCATGACTGTTACTTTGCGCTTCCACCGCATACAGGACGACGAACATGTGCGCCCGGTATTCTTCAGCCTTCGGCCGCTGTCGTCGTACCTGGATGTCTTCGAGCGTCAGTGGGTGCAGCGCGTAGCGCTCTGCCAGCAACGCAAGCTCGTCTGGCGTGGGATCGGTGACGTCAAGCCACTCGACCTTGGACGATGACGAGACATCATTGGCTTGGCTGAACAGATCGGTGGCGGTCGGATCAAAGCGAAAGATACTCACGTCGGAGCTTGGTCCGCCAGGGCAGATTCGATCGCCGAGCGGTGCGGCATGGATGGCTGAGCACCGGCGACAGTGACGGCGAGCGACCCGGCAATAACTCCGGCGGCGGTTGCCTCATGCAACGATGCGCCATCCGCAAGCCAGGCTGCGAAGACACCGCAGAAGCAGTCGCCCGCGCCGGTCGTGTCGACAACCTTCACCTTCGGAGCTGCGATCAACCGCACTCCGCTCTCATCGGCCGCTGCCGCTCCGCCGGCGCCGATCGTAATGACGGCAGCTTTTGGCCCGTGCCGAAGGAGGTCCTGCGCAGCACGCTTCGTAGCATCAGCGTCAGTCACGTCGACCTGGCGACCGAGGACATCGCCTGCCTCGAACTCATTGCAGATCAGCACATCGACGAGCTTGAGGTGCTCCATGATTCGATCATCATACGGGGCGGCATTCACAACTTTCGTCGCGCTGCTGTCTGCGCGCAGTGCCGCAACAATGGCTTCCATTGATGTCTCTAGCAGCATCGAGATGACCGAACAATCGGTAGCCAGTGCGGCATGCACCAGGTCGGCATCGACGAGATCATTCGCACCGGGCACAACGACAATCTGGTTCTCGCCTTGAGCATCGACGCAGATCTGGGCGACGCCCGACGTCGTGCCCTTGTGCTCGGCCATGAACTCGACGTCAATCCCCTCATCGCGAAGCTCACGACGACGGGCCTTGCCGTAGTCATCATCGCCGGCCGCGCTCACAAGCCTGACGTCTGCCCCGGCACGACGCGCTGCGACTGCCTGATTGGCCCCCTTGCCGCCGGCATAAATCGCGAATGACTCGCCACGCACCGTCTCGCCAGCGCGCGGCAGGCGCTGCGCGCTGCTCACGAGATCGGTGTTGCTGCTCCCGATGACGACTACCGACCCCATCATCCCCTCCTCGATCGTTCGTTACCAGGCAGCCTCGTCGTCATCGTCACGTCGAGCCGTCTTCCACGGCACGAGGCGGCTGAAGAAGTGCTTGACAAGCAGGCCGCGCAAACGTCCCCACGCCTGACGGCCACGCAGGAAGTCGGTCTGCGGCACCTCTCGACCGCTATACGTCTCGCGTGCATAGAGATCGGCGAGATACGCTGCCGGCCCGCGACTACCAGGTACTTCGTCGGCAATTGTCGCCGCAAGCTCCCTCGGCGTCATCGATGGTTGTGTGCGTACCCCACCCCAGTCAGCGCCTCGGATAGTCTTGGCATAAAGCTGCCCCGCTGGCGAGAGGCCCCGCATGCCGCGCAGCCAGAAGAACGCTGCCACGAGCGCCGCCAGCATTAGCCCGACGATCCCGCCGCGAATCGCCCACTCAACCCGCGAAACCGGCTCTTCGCGCTGCCCGACGCCAATGCCTGTGCCAGTTGGCAGCTCGTTTTGCTCCTGCAGAAACTGGCTGTCGTCCGGAAGGATTCCACCAACGCCACCCGACTCACGATCGATGGGCCCTGCCGCGGTGTTCGGCGCGGGGGCCGGCTCGCGATTAAATTCCGTTCGCGCGGCCGTCGGCTCGAACGGCACCCAGCCGTAGCCATCCAGATAAATCTCCGGCCAGGCGTGAGCGTTACGCTCACGATAGAGGAATCCACCTGCGTCCCGGTCCCGATCAGCCGGGAAGAGGCCGGTGACCATGCGCGTCGGCAAGCCCATCTCACGGGCCATGACGACGAACGCCGACGCGTAGTACTCGCAATAGCCCTTGTGTGAATCGAACAGCACGTAGTCGACGACATCCTGATCGGCTGGAGGTACGGCGACGTCTTCGCTGTACTCGATCGAGTTGCGCAGATACGACTCGATCGACTTCGCGGCGTCATAGGGATTTGTCGCTCCGGCCGTCACCTGATGTGCAAGGTCGCGCGTGCGCTGCGTGACGGTGTCAGGCAGCTGCAAATAGCGATCGAGGACCTCCTGTGGTGCTGCGCCAGTGGCCTGCCGCAGATCCTCAGACTTGGCATCAGTCTCAAGGGCTTCGACCTTGTATGACTCACCGGTTGCCAGACCCTCACGCGCGTATACCGCCTCCACTTCGGAGAGGTCAGGGAACGAGCCGCTGTAGGTCAGGGTCGCCGCACGATACGTGTCGTAGTTGATCGTGTACTCGAACGTGATGCCTCGCTCAGCGAGCGCCTGACGCTCGGCCGTGATCTCTTCCGATTCCGGCCGCTTGCGTGGCCGCAGGTCCTCTTCGGGTGTCGCGGTGACAGTCGGCTCGGCTGTCGGTGTCTCCTGATTTTCGGCTGTCGGTGTCGGCTCGACGATATCCTCGGGCGTGAAGTCGTACTCCTGCAGAAGTGTGGCGATGCGCTCCATCTCCCGTGGGATAGCCGGGAGTGCTTCGCCGCTCAGGTCGACTTCGGCGCCGACGACGGTGTTCCACGGCACAACGAGGTTCGCGCCGACATCTGCGCTGAGAAACGTCTCCGGAGCGAAGATCAGCCCGCCGCGCGGTCGTTCAACACGGATTGTGTAACCGGTCTTTTCACGCGTGTCCAGCGCCTGCTGACCGACATCCACTGCCTCGCCGGCCTGCAGCGAAACCTGCGGCGGAACGTTGCGAACCTGACCATTCTCGTCACGATCCTGCGTCACGTCGGAGAGCCAGCCGCGCCCGGTGTAAACGGCGTAGCGGTGTGCAGCCAGATAGGGGGCCGTTGGTTCCCCAGTGACCAGCACGACCGGCGTGTCGCTCAATCTGAGCGAGCCACCCAGGTCGAAGCTGTCGGAGAAGCTGGCGAAGCCGCCAATGCCTCCACCGCCCGGGCCTCGCAGGCCGGCGAACCAGCTGTTGAAGCGCTGCTCAACCGCGCGCCACGGCCCATCAACCGACAGCCAGACATCGTGCGCACGTCCGCTCTGGACGCTGCCGGGGAAGATCCAGCCGAACATGAGCACGAACATCGCGAGATAGGTCGCGGCCCACATCGCCTTCCAGCCAATGGAGGCTGGATAGTCGATGCGCTGTCGCCGCCAGCGGGTCTCGCGCTCCAGCATGCGGAAGCGGACCAGCAACAGGAGCGCAAAGAACAGATAGAACACGACGAGACCAGTCGGCACACGATGGCTGTAGCCGAGATTGATAAAGAGTAGCAGGCCCGGGAAGATCAGCGCCGGCCATACCCAGCGGGCGCGGAAGACAAACCAGACCGAGCTGTACGCGAGCATCAACGTCGTGATCGAAATGAACAGGACGAACAGATACAGGTCGTCCGTCTGCTGCCCGCCTGCGATCTGATCAATCCAGCGGCCGCCGCGATCTGCCAGCCACGAGAGCTTGTCCGCGCGGCTGCCCAGGCGGTCGTCGAGATACTCCGTCATCTGGAACAGGACGACGCCCGCGCCGCCGACAAGCGCAGCCAGGTGCGCAATCCAGCCCGGAATGCGCCGCTGCTTGGCGACGATGAGCCCGGCGACCAGGCCGTAGATCATGACGCGGTTCAGGATCTGGAGTCCGTCGGCCCAATCGGCCTGGCGGATGGACCAGACTGCCACAAAGACGACCAGCGACGTCAGAATGAACGTCGACCAGCCCTCACGGAGTGCAAGTCGATTCACGTCGTTATCCCCCGCACCTCGGAACGCTCAAGTCGAATGCTCGATATGTCCAGCGCCTGACGAGGTTCCTGTAACCGTTGTTGAATTGATAAGTTCGCTTCGCGACCGAGTTTCCGCGCCGCCAGGATCGTCCAGGCGATGCAGCCAGTCAGCACCGTTGCCAGCAGCGCGACGATAAGCAGCACGCCGAGAATCGCTCCGACCGGCGGATTGTTGGGATCCTCAAGCGACGCTGATATCAGCATCGCTGAGACGGTTAGACCGTTCCAGGCACCGTGAACGAGTACGGCTGCAATCAGATAGGGAACGATCCGAAACCCGCCTGTCGTACGCTGCCGATGCCAACCATAACCAGCTAATGCCGAAGCCGTTACGTGAATGAACGCCACTGGAGCCCGCACGAGCAGCAGCCACGGCCAGGCCGTGCCGGCAGCTAGCGCATAGCCGAGCGTCTCAACCACCGAAAACCCCAGTCCGACACACGCGCCAGTGACGAACGCGGAGTATCCAGTTGTCACCTTGCTGCGCTGGACGAAGATCACGCCAAGCAGCTTGGTGAACTCTTCGGTGAGTGGCGCGACGATCGCGTACATCGCTGAGACGCCAACGGCCACCGTCAGCGTTTGCAGCAGGTCCGAGCCGAGATCATCGAGCCCACCGGTGCCCGAGAGACGATCGATGAGCGAACTGGCTAGTGACGTATCCACCAGCGCCAGCCCGCCGAGTACGGCCAGCACGGCGAGAATCGCGAACGCTAACTGCAGCACCAGCGCAATACCGGTCGCCGCGAACATCCCCCAGACCGTCGCAAGGGCAATATCGCGGCGCTGGAGAGACTGGGCTCCCGGCCACCGCGTCACTAAACGAGCAATCGCACTGAATAGCCCTGCCAGCGCCACCACAGCAATGAACGGTTCAGCGAGCGGAAGCCAGTCCCAGTGCGCGGCGGCGACACCGGCCAGCGCAGCGAGGACCAGAGCCACGACGCCGAGCCATACTGGCGGAAACCGAAACGAACGCGTCGCCGACCGCAGCCGGCCGCTGACGAGCAGCAACGCGCCGACAATGCAGACAGTCCCGAATCCTCCGGCTGCAGCCGCATCTCGAACCTCGGTGTCTCCCGGCGCTGAGTAGTCGATGTTCAGCGCGTACACAGCGAGAAGCCCGAGCCCGGCCGCAAAGAGAACGACGATTGCCGTATAGCGAGCCAGCCGACTCACGGGCGGGGCACCTTGCCGCCCGGGGCGACTGAGTGTGTCGCCAACGCGCGGCTGATGTCGTCGCCGTACTTCACCAGATAGGTCGGCACGCCGATAGACGCCAGCGTGCTGATAACGAACAGGCTCGACTCGCCCGAACCGAACGTTGTCGGCTCAATGATGACGGCGACGCACTGGACGCGCCGACTCACAATCTCGATGACTGACTGCACCCAGTCCTCGTTCGTCGACGGCGTGACGAAGATGACAGTACTGTTGCGTGAGAATTGCCCGCCTTCGGCCATGATGAGCTCGCCGAAAGGCATATCGCCGTCAGCGCGTATGACCGCCAACTGCTCCAGAATCTTAATCATCTGGCGGCCGCCGCGGTCGGTCGGAATGACGACGTTCTGCCGCGACGATGCCAGCAAGCCGACGGCACGGTTCTGCGACAGAAAGTGGTGAGCCAGTGATGCGCCGACTGTCACAGCATATTCTTCTGTCGAATCCAGCCAGAACGACAGCGGCACCTCGTCGCCACTCAGCGACGGCAGCGCTCCAAGTCCCGCTGCACCTGCATGGACGTTGGCCTGCAGATCGACCGCGATCCAGATGTCAGCGGTCGGGTCGAGCTCAAACTCCTTGACCATCAGCTTTCCGGTTCGCGCAGTCGCAGACCAGGAGATGCGGTTGAAGGCGTCGCCGGGGAAGTACTCACGCACACCCGATGCGTTCGGCGTCACGAACGGCGTGCGCCGCTGAATCGCCGAGCCGCCCGGCAGCTCGCCAACCGGCAGCGCAAACGCGCTGAGGTCAACAGTCGCCGGATAGACCAGCAGCTCGTGAGTATCCGGAATGAACAACTGGCTTGGAAAGAGGCCAAACGGATCGCCGCTGCGAATCGTCAGTGGGCCGATGCGAAACCGACCGCGGCGCGAGCAAATTGTTTCAACTCGCCAGCGTCGCCCGTCCTTCGGGCCCAGGTTCAGGACGCGCGATACACGATGACCCGGCAGGTCCGAGTGGTCAGTGATCTCCACCCACAGCTTGGCCAGCTTGCTGGAGTTCTGCACGCGGATGCGTTCCATCAGCGGTTGGCCGACTTGCGCCCTGTCCGCCTTCGTCTCGCGCGTCAGCGTGATGCCGCGCAGGCTGAATCGCCCCCACAACCAGGCGACGACGATCAGGCCGACGAGGGCAAAGAAAACCTTGTCGAGGATGCTCCACTGATTCAGCTGGCCAAACACAAAGACAACGATGGCCAGGATGATGAGCTTGAGCGCGTTCATTGCGCGTTCCGACGCGCTCGCCAGCCTCCGCTCGTTGCCTGCGCCTGCGGCGCGGACACGCGCGCGCCCGGAACCGGGACGACGGACAGCAGATCCTGGACAATGTCGCGCGAATCGATGCCCTTCATTCGCGCCGCCGGACTGACGATGACACGATGCGCGAGCGCCGGGACGGCCAGGTCTTTGACATCGTCCGGTGTGACGAAGTCGCGGCCCTGCAGCGCCGCCCAGGCACGCGAGGCCGTATAGAGCGCCAACGACCCGCGGGGGCTGGCGCCGAGATAGATGTCATCGTGCTCGCGCGTCGCCAGCACCAGATCGACGATGTACTCCTTGATGAGCGGGTCGACATGAACGCCGCGAATCTCGGTTTGCGCCTGCTTCAGCACATCTGCCGTGACAACCTGCTCCAGCGAGTCCAGCGGGTGCGCGAACTGCTGCCGTGTCAGCACGTCAATCTCGCTCGAACGCCCGGGGTAGCCAAGCGACAAGCGCACGAGAAAGCGGTCGAGCTGCGCTTCCGGCAGCGGGAAGGTGCCTTCATACTCGATAGGGTTCTCTGTCGCCATCACGACGAACGGCTCCGGCAACGGATGCGTCACTCCATCGACGGTGATCTGTGCTTCCTCCATCGCCTCCAGCAGCGCCGACTGCGTCTTTGGCGTCGCGCGATTGATCTCATCGGCGAGGACAATCTGCGCCACGATCGGTCCGGGCCGATACTCGAACGTTCCCTGCTGCTGGTTGAAGATGCTGACGCCGGTGACGTCGCTCGGTAGCAGGTCCGGCGTGAACTGGATACGCTTGAAGGTGCATCCAATACTCCGCGCAATGGCCTTGGCCATCACGGTCTTACCGACGCCCGGAACGTCCTCAATCAGGACGTGTCCACGGCTCAGCAGTGCGACGAGGACCAGCTGAACCTCGCGCCCTTTGCCGACAATGACTCTTTCTACGTTCTGCCTGACACCGGTGGAAATCTGTTCGACGAACTCCATCGTTGTCCCTTCTCGCGGTGCCGAGTATCAAAACACTGGCAGCGGGCTGCACATGCGACGCTATGCCAGATACAGTGAGGTTCTCGGAATGTCTGCGATCCTCAGAAGATGTATAGAGGAAAACGGCGCTGAATGACACTCCTCTTGTGGATGACAGCTAATCCGGCGCGAGTGTCGACATGGGTAGTATAGCAACGCTCCTTAGAATTATGTACAGGCGGAAACTGCCGTGTACGCGCGATATCTACCAGTAGATACGCCAACCCGGCGCGCTTGGTTCGCAGCACTCCTGCATTCCGGGGTGTACGTATAATCGAAGAACGATTGGCACGAGAGGAGCCGGATTTGGCAGCGAGCGCGACAACGACGTCATTCAACGGAAAGCGACTGATGCTCGTCGACGGGTACGGGCTCGCTTTCCGCGCTTTCCATGCCCTGCCGATGACCCTGACCGCACCGGATGGCGAGCTGACGAACGCGACCTACGGGTTTACGGCCATGTTGCTTGATACCTTGCGTTCGCACGAGCCAGATTACGTGATTATCACCTTTGATATCGGCAAATCCTTTCGTCATGACGAGTTCGCGGACTACAAGGCTCACCGAGCTCCGATGCCGGACGAGATGCGCGGACAGCTCAGTCGCATCCGCGAGGTCATCGCTGCGCTGGAGATCCCGATCTACGAAGTAGACGGCTTTGAGGCCGACGACGTGATCGGCACGCTGGCCCGGCAGGCCAACGAATCCGGCGTCGAGGCACTCCTGCTGACTGGCGATAGCGACCTCCTCCAGCTCGTCAATGACCACACGACGGTCATCCTCCCCGGCGCTCAGCGTTTCGGCGAATACCGTGTCTTCGACCGCGACGCAGTCGTCGAGCGCTATGGATTCGGCCCCGAGCGGCTGCCCGAGTTCAAGGCGCTTGTTGGTGATAAGTCAGACAACATCCCGGGAGTTCCGGGCATCGGCGAAAAGACGGCCAAGGCGCTCATAGAATCGTATCCGTCGATTGAAGAGATCCTGGCCAACGTTGACGAGATCAGTCCGCCGCGTGCGCGAAACTCGCTGGCGCAGAACTCGGAGCTGGCGCTGCAATGCCGGCGGCTCGCGACGATCGTCCGCGACGTACCAGTTGAGCTCGATATCGAGCGTGGCGCGATCCACGACTTCGACCGCGATGCAGTGCTGGACCTGTTTCGCACGCTCGGGTTCCGCTCGCTGATGGCACGCCTCCCGGATTCGCATCGTGAGTCGATCGCTCCGGCCGATGCCGAGCCGACCGGCCAGATTGCCGAGCCTGTGGTCGCGGCCTCGCGCGCCGAGCTGGAAGTTCTGGCGACCGAAATTCGCAAGGCAGCCGAAATCTCGGTTGACGTCGAGACCGATTCGACACACCCGATTCTGTCGAACCTGGTCGGCATCGCCGTCGCGACGGCGATCGACCGGGCGTGGTACGTGCCACTGGCCTCGCCAGACGGGATCGCTGCTTCGATGGATGACATACAGGCGACGATCGCTCCGGCTATTGCCGAGCATCCGCGCGTCGTCACGCACCACGGTAAGTTCGATCTGACCGTCATGGTGCAGGCCGGACTGCCCGACTTCACGATCGAGTTCGATACGATGCTGGCCGCCTACCTTCTCGGCGAGTCCGGTATCGGGCTGAAAGATCTGGCGTTCCGTCATCTCGGATGGGAGATGACCGAGATCACCTCATTGATCGGCACCGGGCGGAATCAGACCACGATGGACAAGGTCCCGCTTGAGAAGGTCGTGCCCTACGCTTGCGCAGACGTCGAGAGCACGATGCGTTTGCGGCCAATCCTTGAGACCGAGCTAACGAACCGCGAGCAGATGCAGCTCCTGAAGGAGATCGAGCTACCGCTCGTGCCAGTTCTGGTCGACATGGAGCGCAACGGCATCGCGGTCGACGTCGCGGTACTCGAAGATCTCTCCGAAAGCATGGCGGCTCAGATTGAGCACCTTGAGGAGCGCATCTATGCGCTCGTTGGGCATGAGTTCAATCTGGGCTCAACCCGCCAGATGGCGACGATCCTGTTTGAGGAGCTTGGCCTACCGTCCGGCCGTCGGACGAAGACTGGCTATTCAGTCGGTCAGGAAGTACTCGAGGGTCTGCGTGGCGCGCACGAAGTTATCGACCTCATCCTTGAGCACCGCACGATCAAGAAGATAAAGTCGACCTACGTCGATGCCCTGCCGCTGCAGGTCAACCCGAAGACTGGCCGTGTGCATACGACGTTCAACCAGACCATCGCCGCAACCGGTCGTCTCTCATCGACCGATCCGAATCTGCAGAACATCCCTGTACGCTCACCGCTGGGTCGTGAGGTGCGCCGGGCGTTCATCGCCGCCAACACGCCTGAGGGACGGCTGTTCGACGAGCCGTCGGTGCTCTTTTCATCGGACTACTCGCAGGTCGAGCTGCGCATCATGGCGCACTTCAGTCAGGATCGCGCCCTGCTGGACGCGTTCAACAACGGCGTCGATGTGCATCGAGCAACGGCGGCGCAGGTATTCAACGTGCCGCTCGAAGACGTTACGCCGGACATGCGCGCTACCGCAAAGACCGTGAACTTCGGCATCATGTACGGCATGCAGGCGTATGGTCTATCACGTGACACTGGCATGTCGCGGCAGGAAGCGACGCAGTTCATCGAGCGCTATATGAGCCAGTTCGATGGCGTGCGCTCCTACCTCGCCCAGACCCTCGTCGAAGCTCAGCAAGTCGGCTATGTGTCGTCGCTCTACGGTCGCCGGCGTTACGTGCCGGACATCGCTGGCGGTGGTCCACGGCGCATGGCTGCCGAGCGCGCAGCAATCAACATGCCTCTACAGGCGACGGCGGCGGACATCATGAAGATTGCGATGATCAATGTCGCGAAAGAGCTGGCCGAATCGCCACTTCGAGCGCGAATGATCCTGCAGGTTCACGACGAGCTGTTGTTCGAGACTCCCGAGTCGGAGGTCGAAGCGTTGCGCGAGCTTGTGTCCCGAACAATGCGAGATGCAGCGAAGCTGTCGGTGCCGCTCGATGTCGAGTCATCGATCGGGCAAAACTGGGGAGACATGGTCGACCTGGAATAACCGCAGGTGTATCGTAGGTTATAATGGGATGTCAGCCGTGAAGCGCGCGGCAGAGGGACAGAAGGACTACTGGTAACCATGCCCACCTATGATTATGTATGCGACAGTTGTGGTCACCGCTTTGACGTTCGCCAGAGCTTCTCTGACGATCCGATCCGAGACTGTCCGGCCTGTGGATCGAGCGTGCGGCGCGTCGTGTACCCCGCCGGAGTGATCTTCAAAGGCTCTGGCTGGTACATCAACGATAGCCGCAAGGACGCTCCCTCCGATAGCCCGTCGCAGTCGAGCTCGGGGTCGTCTTCTTCAACGTCATCAACACCTTCGACGACATCCGAGGCAAAAGAGACCGTCAAGAGTTCCGCAGATTCCTGAACACGAGCGGACGGTCTGCCGGGAAACCGGCACGAAGCCAGACTCGACACCGCGGGGGAGGGCACATCGCAGCCGCCCCCGTTTTGTTTGCGTGACATTACGACGCCAGAAAGGCATGAACTACCATGACGCTGATGGTCTATAACACGATGACGCAGTCCAAGGAGCCGTTCGAGACGATCGAGCCGGGTATCGTCAGCATGTACGTTTGCGGCCCGACGGTCTATTCCGACGCGCACATCGGCCATGCGATGTCTGCGCTGGCGTTTGACATCATCAGGCGCTATCTGGAATGGAACGGCTACGAAGTTCGGCACGCCCAGAACTTCACCGACGTTGATGACAAGATCATCAACCGCGCTGCCGAGCTAGGCATAGAGCCCGAGGCTTTGTCGGAGCAGCTCATCCAGGACTGGCTCGATGAAACTGCGGCGATGAATGTGCTGCCGGCAACGGTCTATCCGCGCGCCACCCAGGAAATCGACGGCATCATCAAGATGATCCAGGACCTGATCGACAACGGCCACGCCTATGTCGTTGAAGGCGGCGATGTCAACTATCGCGTGACCAGCTTCGATGACTATGGCAAGCTCAGCCACCGCAACCTCGAAGAGATGCAGGCCGGAGCGCGAATCGAGATCGATCCGCGCAAAGAGAATCCAATGGACTTCGCACTCTGGAAGGCCGCCAAGCCCGGCGAGCCGGCCTGGAAGAGTCCGTGGGGAGAAGGTCGCCCGGGCTGGCACATTGAGTGCTCGGTCATGGCCATGGAGCACCTCGGCAATACGATCGACATCCACGGCGGCGGATCTGACCTGATCTTTCCGCACCATGAGAACGAGATCGCCCAGTCGGAGGCGTTCCCCGAGAATCGTCCGTTTGCCCGCTACTGGATGCACAACGGATTGCTGCAGCTCGGCGGCGAGAAGATGAGCAAGTCGATCGGCAATCTCGTCTCGATCAAGGAGCTGATTCGGCGTGGTGATGAGCGCGCGTTCCGCCTGCTCGTCCTGCAGTCGATCTACCGCAACCCGCTCGTGTTCAACGATGAAGTCCTCGAAGGCGCGCGACGCGGACTCGAGCGCCTCGATACTGCAGTTCGCGGCTACGACGCATCCGCGTCGGCGAACGATGCGGAGGCCGAGCGCTCGGCCGCAGAATCTGAGATGCGCTTCCGCGCAGCCATGGACGATGATTTCAACACACCGGTTGCTGTGTCGGTTTTGTTCGATCTTGCGCGTAGCGCGAACCGTGCCGAAGGCGCGGCACGGCACGTTCTGCAGGCGAAGCTGGTCGAGCTTGCCGGTGTACTCGGCCTGCCTCTCGGCGTGAGCCCCGACAATGGATCGGGCGATGCAGCGCCATTCATCGATCTGCTGATCTCGATTCGTAACGAGTTGCGAGCGGCGAAGCAATGGGCATTGTCCGACCGAATCCGTGATGGACTAGCGGAACGAGGGATCATCGTTGAGGACTCGGCCAACGGAGCGACCTGGCGGCGCAAGGACTGAGCGCCGCCGACGGCGACCAGGCGGCAACCACGAACTGCTGTACGGCAGAAATGCCGTCCGTGAGTCGCTGCTCGCCAATCGCCGCCAGCACCAGCGTCTGCTCATCAGCGATGGCACCGAGCAGCATGCGCGCGTCCATGAGATTGTGCAGATCGCAATCGAGCGTGGCATCGAGGTCAAGCGCACGCCGCGAAACGACCTCGATGCAATGGTCAGCGGCAACCATCAGGGTATCGTGCTGCTCACGTCGGCATATCCATATGCCGAGGCGCTCAACCTTGCGGAGCTGGCGAGCGATCGATGTGCACTGTTGGCGCTCGACGGCATCGCCGATCCGCAAAATGTCGGGACGCTGCTTCGCACAGCCGAAATCACCGGCATTGGCGGCGTCGTCTTACCCACCGACCGTGCTGCGTCCATCACTCCCGCTGTCATCAATGCGTCCGCCGGAGCAGTTGAGCACCTGAACGTTGTGCAAGAGGTCAACCTGACTCGTTGGCTCATTCGGGCCAAGGACGCGGGATTCTGGGTCGTTGGTCTTGCCGGGGATGATGACGCCTCCTCGTTGTTCGAAGTCAGCATGCAGCCACCGGTCGTCATCGTCATCGGCTCAGAGGGTGCGGGCCTGCGGAGGCTCGTCCGCGAGACGTGCGACATCGTCGCTGCTATCCCAATGGCCGGGAAGATCGCGTCGCTGAACGCTGCCGTCGCTGGATCAATCGCGCTCTATGAAGTTTTTCGCGATCGCGACAACGAATCTGATGATGCGGTGGTGACGTAACGCTGCGGCGGTATACACTTGTTGGTCGCGCGTCCGCAACGCGAATGTCGGCGCGCGCATAATGCACACGAGCATGGCAGAGCGAGCGTGCGCGGCACGTGAATTCACGAATATCGCGTTGCAGACAGTGAGGAAGGGCAGGGCGTGGTCAAGGTCATTTTGATGCAGGACGTCCCCAAGTTGGGTGACGCGGGAACGGTTCAGGATGTCGCGCCGGGCTATGCGCGGAACTATCTGATTCCGCAGGGAATCGCCTCGATTGCGACTCGCGGGTCGATCAAGCAGGTCGAGGAGCGCCAGGCCGCTGAGGCCAAGAAGATCGCCAAGCAGGAAGAAGAGCTGCGCGGTCTGTCCGAGCGCATCCAGGGCACGCGCATCGAGATTCAGGTGCGCGCCGGCGAGCAGGGTCGTCTCTATGGCTCGATCACGGCGGCTGACGTCGCTGACAAGCTCGCTGCAGCCGTCGGCGAGGAAATCGACCGACGGAAGGTCGACCTCGACGAGCCGATTCGCTCGCTGGGTGAGCACGAGGTCACGGTCCGGCTGGTTGGTCGACTGACGCCAACCATCACCGTCGTCGCGTTCGACCCGGAATACGTGCCAGAGGCGGAAGCGCCTGAGGCCGAGGCCGCCGAGGACGAGACGGACGAGGCAGTCGAAGAGGCGGAGTAGCCCACCATGGTGCAGGCGGTCGATCGGTTACCACCTCACAATATCGACGCGGAGCAATCCGTGCTGGGGTCGTTGCTGATCGATCGCGATGCCGTCATCCGCATCGCCTCCTACGTCAAGCCGACCGATTTCTATCGGTCGGCGCATGGCGTCATCTACGAAGCGATCATCAACCTCTACAACCGTCGTGAGCCGACTGACCTCATCACGCTTGTCGATGAGCTGCGGCGCACGAACCGACTGGACGACACCGGCGGCGAGACGTACCTGGCCGAGCTGATCGCGGCAACGCCAACGTCGGTCCACGTCGAGTATTACGGTCGCATCGTCGAGCGCACGGCTACGCTGCGGCGCTTGATCAGCGCCGGGACTGATGTCGTATCGATTGGTTACGATGATTCCCTCAACATCGAAGATGCGATCGATCAAGCCGAGCAGGCCATCTTCAACGTCTCTCAGCGTCGCTCCACGAAAGACTTCCGAACGATCGGCGAAGTTCTGGAAGAGTATTTCGATCGGATCGACACGCTCCATCAGAACAAGGGCACCATCGTCGGTGTGCCGACTGGCTATGCCGACATTGACAAGATCACCGGTGGCCTGCAGCCGTCGGACCTGATCATCATCGCAGCCAGACCGGCTGTTGGGAAATCGTCGCTCGGTCTGGGAATCGCCTACAACTCGGCGATCCGCCACGCCAAGACCGTCGGGTTGTTTGTGCTGGAAATGTCGGCCGAGCAGATTGTCCAACGCATGCTCGCGATGGAGACTGGCATCGACTCACACCGTCTGCGGCTTGGATACATCGACGACAGCGAGTGGTCCAGTGTTACCCGGGCATTCGGTCGGCTGTCCGAAGCGGCGATCTACATCGATGATACGGCGTCGGTAAGCATCATGGACCTGCGCTCGAAAGCACGGCGACTCCACGCCGAGCGTGGATTGGACATCATCATTGTCGATTACCTGCAGCTCATGACCGCAGGCGGTCGCAGCGATAATCGCGTCCAGGAGATTTCCACCATTTCGCGCGCGCTGAAGCAGCTGGCGCGTGAGCTGAACGTCCCGGTCGTCGCACTCGCGCAGCTCTCGCGCGCGGTCGAAACGCGCCAGTCGCACGTCCCGATGCTCTCCGACCTGCGTGAGTCTGGCTCGATTGAGCAGGACGCCGACATCGTCGCGTTTATCTATCGCGAGGATGTCTACGATCCGGACACCGAGCGCAAGGGGATCGCGGACATCATCATCGCCAAGCACCGAAACGGGCCGGTCGGCACGGTACACTTGAGATTCTTCGACCGCACCGCTCGGTTCGCGGATCTTGAAATGTATCGCGAACCGGATCTGTAACGACGATCGCTCCCGAGTGAAGCCATTGTAAGAAGGACTCGACTGTGCCGTCCGACATTGCCGGAGGATTCGACTCTTCCATTCCGGCGCAAATTCTCGCCAGGCTCATTCGCGACGTCTGGAATCCGCTTGATGTCAAGATCGTGCTCGGCGTTGCGACACTCGGGGGTACGAGGGAGCCGGTGGCTGAAGAGCATCTTCTGGCAGACGCAACGCTCAATCACGGGGCTCGCGCGGATGGCTCGGACCGCCCCGTCGGTGAGCGGCTCAACGAAGCACTCGAACGAGTCGTCGCACGCGGGATGGTTCTGCGACTTGTCGACGAGGCCAACGTCCACTGGCTATTGCTCGGCACCGACGAGAATCAGCACCTTGCGCGCGTTCCCGAGCGAGTCCATCCCGAGCAAAGCACACCCTGGAAGGGCACGCTTGTTCTGGAGCGACCGACGATATTCGGAATCTACGAGCAGAACGTCGGACTCGTGACGCCGATCATTGCCGATCGATTAGTCGACGCGCTGGAGCGCTATCCTGAAGAATGGGTTGAGAGCGCAATCGCAGAGGCTGTCAGTTATAACCGCCGCAACTGGCGCTACATTGAACGCATCCTGGAGAACTGGGCGACGGAGGGCAGAAACGATGAAGCCGATCGGGGATCTGCTCAGAGGGATCTCAATCGAGAGAAACACCTCCGAGGCAAATACTCACACATCTTCCGACGAGGGGGTTTGCCCGATCTGTAAGGGCGCCGGTTTCCTGCGCATGGATGCGTCGGTCGACAGCCCAAATTTCAGCCGCCTGCTGCCCTGCACCTGCAAGCTTGAGGAGCGCCGGCAGCGCTCGCAGAGCCAGGTGCGACAGTTCAGCGACATGTCCGGATTCCGCGATATGACCTTCGAGTCGTTTGACCCGACGATCCGCGGAGCGCAGGAAGCGTTCGAATCGGCGCTCGCATTTGCGCGCCATCCGCACCGCTGGCTGGTGCTGGTCGGCCCATACGGCTGTGGCAAGACGCACCTCGCGGCCGCAATTGCGAACTACGCATTTCACGAGCTGCAGATGGGGCCAGTCTTCGCAGTAGTTCCGGATCTGCTCGACTACCTGCGGACAACGTTCGGCCCGGACGCCGAGGCGTCGTACGACGATCGATTCAGCGCCTTCCGTGGCGCAGACCTCCTGATCCTCGACGACCTCGGAACCGAGAATGCCACGCCCTGGGCGCGCGAGAAGCTGTTCCAGATCATCAACCATCGCTACAACGAGCACGCGCCAATGGTGGTCACGACCAACGATCTCGACCGCGTCGATCCGCGCATTCGATCCCGACTCGTCGATTGGCAACTGGCAACAACAATCTATATCGACGCGCCGGATTATCGTGATCGATCTCCGCGCCGACCGCGGCCGCGGAATCGCTAGCGCAACCAGCATATTGCACAGCCGATTCGGCAGCGGCCCTACGCGCTCGGCTACAATCAACGCAGAACCGTCGCAGTTGTTCGTCAGGGTAGGCCATGCCGGAACTTCCCTGGATATTTACCAGGCTCGATCCCCGTGCACTGATCGATATCCTAGCGGTATCTCTGATCTTCTACTGGCTACTCTGGTTCGCGCAGCGCACCAGAGCCGCCCAGCTGATCCGTGGCCTGATCATCCTGATCGTCTCTGTCCTGGCAGCGTCGCGCATCTTCGACCTGACGGCGCTCAACTGGCTCATTTCACGCGCCTGGCCCGTCCTGATCGTCGCTATTCCGATCATCTTCCAGCCGGAGCTGCGCCGTGCGCTTGAGCAGCTCGGTCACACCAGCGCCTGGCTGCGCCCGCCATTCGCCGTGCAGGCCGACCGCGATGCCGAGCGCACGCTCGACGAGATCAGTCGCGCCGCATCGCAGCTCAGCCGCATCGGGTACGGCGCGTTGATCGTCGTCGAGCGCGAGACGGGACTTCAGGAGTACGCAGACCGCGGTGTGCGCATCGAGGGAGTCGTCTCTCGACAGCTGCTGATCAACATCTTCTTCCCGAACTCACCATTGCACGACGGCGCGGTCATCATCCGCAATGACCGCGTTGTCGCGGCGGCGTGCATCCTGCCGCTTTCCGAGCGCGAGATTCCGGGCGGCAAAATCGGCACGCGTCATCAGGCGGCGATTGGCATTACCGAAGAATCGGATGCCATTGCCATCGTCGTGTCAGAAGAGACGAATCGAATCTCAATCGCGCACAATGGACGGCTGACCGAAAATCTCGACGCCGAGCGCCTGCGCCGCGCGCTACGATCGCTGCTGCGGGTTGGCGAGACAACCAATGACCAGCCGCCCGAGCGACCATCGGCTGCGCGCGGCATCCTCGATCGCGTGCGCGGCTGGTTTACTCGCTCGTCGCGAGAGCAAGGCTCGAATCGTGATGTAAGCTCATCATCGGGCCGTCGAGCGCTACCAGATAAGTCGAATCCCCATGATTGAGTGGCTACGCCGTGTCGCCGACACTGGAAACGTTCTGCGCTTCCTGTTGTCGCTGATCCTCGCCTTTGCTCTGTGGGCATGGGTGACAAACGAAAAGAACCCGGAGCAGACGTACCTGGCCAACAACGTGCAGGTGGAGATCCGGAATATGGCAGCTGGCTTGCAGCTTGTGACGCCGCTCGACGTCGTCGAGGTTCGCATTCAGGCACCACGGAGCGTGGTACAGACGCTCGATCCAAGCGAAATCGTCGCCTGGGTCAACCTCGAAGATCGTACGGGGCCGGGTTTGGAAACTGAACGCGTGCGCGTTGATGTGCCGTCGGGCGTGCGAACCGCGCGCGTTTCACCAGACGAGATACCGGTTGAGCTTGACACTGTTGTCTCGAGGACGTTCCCGGTCAAGCTTCTGACCCCGGACGATCTGCCACGAAATCTCGAGGTTACCGACTCCAATGTCGATGTTGATGAAGTGACGATAACGGGCGTCCAACGCAATGTCGAGCGCGTAGCGCAAGTGATCGTGCCGGTCGATATTGCCGGGCACACTGAGTCATTCACAACCCAAGTGACGCCGACAGCCGTCGACGCAAACAACGCCACAGTCGAGAACATCACGATCGAGCCGGCCAGCATTACACTATCTGTTGAACTGGCTTCGCGCGGGAAAGAAATACCGGTCTTCGTTCAGTGTGGCTGTTCGGCGGCGCCAGGCTTTGCCGTCCTTGGATATCCGCAGGCATCGCCGTCGACAGTCCTGGTCGACGGGCCGACCGATGCGCTCAGCGGTATCCAGTATGTGTACACGACCCCCATCGACACGGGTGACCTCACGGCGACGACTGTCATGAATGACGTTCAGATAGATACCTCGACTCTGCCGGAGGGTGTCAGTGTCGAACCGTCAGTCGTCAGTGTTCTCGTCCAGATCAGCCAACAGACAGCAACAAGGACCTTCGACAACATCCCGATTCAGGTACTGAATCGGCCGGCTAATGCCACGATCACAGTGAGCCCACCGACGGCCCTCATAACTGTTGAAGGACCGCAGGAGGACATCGATGCCTTAACAGGGTCGGAAATCTCAATTGTTGTGGATGTCAACGGGTTGGGTAGCGGATCGCACAATATCCGGCCGCGCGCGATTCTGCCGCCGCGGATTCAGTACACGGACGAGCCAACACCGGTAACGGTGACGATTGCGCTCCAACCTACGCCGGAGCCTTCGCCAACGCAAACACCAGAGCCGTAGCGGCTACGGTCGCGATGACGCTCCGAGTTGCACCTCGTATGTGAGGAGGATCGCTTCGGCGACTTCGCGCATCGACTTGCGGTTGTCCATGCTGGTCTTGCGCATGCGATTGAACGCCTCGGCCTCGCGCAGCCCGTGGACTTCCATCAGCACGCCCTTAGCTCGTTCGACGAGCTTTCGTGTCTCGAGCGCCTCACGCAGGTCCGTTACTTCGCGCTCGAGATCGCACATGTCGCGGAAGCGCGACATCGCGAGCTCGATAACCGGCATGAGCTCAGTCTCGCGGAACGGCTTGACCAGATAGCCGCAAACTCCGGCCTCTTTGGCGCGCCCAATAAGCGACTGCTCGGAGAACGCTGTGAGGATTACGACAGGCGCGATGCGGCGCATCGCCAACTCGTGGGCGGCGGTGATGCCATCGACCTCAGGCATCCGGATGTCCATCATGACCAGATCAGGGCGGAGACGCTCAGCAAGCTCAATCGCCTCGCGGCCATCGCTCGCTTCACCGACGACATCGTACCCGAGATGCGTGAGCATCTCGCGCAGATCCATGCGAATCAGGGATTCGTCGTCAGCGACGATGATGCGCGTGCGTGGGGCTGATGTCGTCGTTGACATTCCCTTACCCTCCTCTGCAGGAGTACCCCGCCTCGTTACACAGCACCGATGCACCAATGAATCGGCACCACGAATCTGGCATTCCCAGCACACCAGGCAGAAACGCGGTTTGAAATCGTTACAACTCGGAAGGACTTCGGTCGGGGCGAGAGGATTCGAACCTCCGACCACCGGTACCCCATACCGGTGCGCTACCGGACTGCGCCACGCCCCGTCAATACAGATTCAGTATACGACATCAGAGGCCGTGCACATGACACGGCCTCTGACAGGAAATCGCGATGTGGTTACTTGACCTCAGCCTTGGCGCCGACCTCTTCGAGCTTGGCCTTGGCAGCCTCAGCCTCGTCCTTGGTCACGCCCTCCTTGACGGCCTTCGGTGCGGCCTCGACGAGATCCTTGGCCTCCTTCAGACCCAGGCTCGTCAGCTCACGGACCGCCTTGATGACCTGGACCTTGCTGGCGCCGACCTCGGTCAGGACGACGTCAAACTCGGTCTTCTCTTCGGCAGCCTCAGCACTACCAGCACCGCCGGCGGCCGGAGCAGCGGCGACGGCCATCGGCGCAGCAGCCGTGACGCCGAAACGATCCTCGAGTGCCTTAACGAGCTTGGACAGGTCCAGCACGCTCAGCTGCTCGATCGACTCGATCAGTTCGTTCATCTTCTCTTCGGTAATCGCCATGGTTGATTCCACTCCCTGTCACATTGTGTGACGAATTCAAAGACGATGTTCTAGGCAGCGTCAGTCTCGCCGCTGCCACCAAGCTGTTCGGCGCGCGCCTGCAGGACGTACATGAGCGAGCGCATCGGCGCAGCGAGTACGCCGACGATGCCGTACAGCGGGCTCGACAGACCGCCGACGACCTTGGCAACGAGCACTTCGCGGCTCGGCAGGCTGGCCAGCGCCTCGACCTGATCGGCTCCGATGAGCTGACCCTCGAGCATCGCCGACTTGATCTGCAGAATACGCGACGAGCGAGCGAACTCGGACAGAACCTTAGCCGGCTGCACCGGATCGTCGAACGCGGTGACAATCGCAGTCGGGCCGACAAGCTCCGGCTCAAGCGCTTCCATGTCGTGCTGCCGCGCTGCAATTCTGGTGAGCGTGTTCTTGGCGACGCGCACCTCAGCGTTGTGCTCGCGCAGCTGTGTCCGCAGGTTCTGCATGTCTGCGACAGACAGTCCACGGTAATCAGACAGGATCACCAGCGTCGAACGCGAAAGCGCTTCAGCGAGCTCCTCAACTGTCTTGACCTTCTTTGATGTAGGCATATGCTGTTCCCTCCCTTCCTCAAGATTCAAACGACAACGCCCTCGCGCCAGGTGGCACGAGGGCGTTCGCACGAATCATGAAGAATCGCGGTCAGGTTCCTCGCAACCTCGGCCGGATTATTAAACTCGCGAGCGAGTCCCGGCTGTCTACGGCGCGTGCGTTGCGTTTGTTGTGCGGTACTCCGAGCAAGTTTCCTAGCTCTGGGACGCCGTTGCGACTGCCGCAGCGACATCTAGCGGAATACCGGGGGTCATTGTACCGGCGAGCGTGATCGACCGCAAATAGACGCCCTTTGACGCGGACGGCTTGTTGCGCTGAATCGCATCAATAATCGCGTTGACGTTCTCGATGATGCGATCTTCCGAGAAGCTCACCTTGCCAACGGCGACGTGAACGAGCCCGGTGCGGTCGTTCCGAAATTCAACGCGGCCGCCCTTGAGCTCCTGAATGACACCAGGCAGGTCTTCCGGCGTGCGCACAACCGTGCCAGATCGCGGGTTTGGCATCAGGCCGCGGCGACCGAGGATTCGACCGAGACCGCCGACCTTGCCCATCTGGTCGGCCATGGCAATGGTCGCGTCGAATTCCAGCCAGCCGTCGTTGATCTGCTTGACCAGATCATCGCTTCCAACGTAGTCCGCGCCGGCTTCCTGCGCGATTCGCGCGGCGTCGCCAACGGCGAACACCAGCACGCGCGTGACCTTACCAGTGCCGGCCGGAAGGGTGACCGTTGAGCGCACTGCCTGGTCTGCCTGTCGCGGGTCAATGCCGAGGCGAAAATGAACCTCGACCGTTTCGTCGAATTGGACGTACGACATCTTCTTCAGCAGATCGACTGCCTCTTTAACATCGTACTGACGATCCTCCTCCAGGAGTTGGACCGCGTTCCGGTACTTCTTACCGTGCTTTACCATGTATTCATCCTTCTGTGGTTCTGGCGGGGCGGCGCCCCTCCCACCGAAAACGGGTTGACTCGCGCTTAGACGATCTGAATGCCCATCGAGCGCGCGGTGCCTTCGACCTGCTTCATTGCGCCCTCAATATCAACAGCGTTCAGGTCGCGCATCTTCAGCTCAGCGATCTCGCGAACCTGATCGCGAGTAACCTTGCCAACGGCCGTCTTCACATTACCGGCACCCTTGTCGACACCTGCAGCGCGGCGCAGAAGGTCTGCTGCCGGCGGCGTCTTGGTGACGAATGTGAATGAGCGATCCTCAAAGACGGTGATCACAACCGGGATGATCTGACCGGCCATATTGGCGGTGCGCTCGTTGTACTCCTTGCAGAAGTTCATGATCGCCACGCCATGCTGACCGAGCGCCGGGCCAATCGGCGGCGCCGGAGTCGCCTTCCCCGCCGGGATCTGGAGCTTGATGTAGGCCCTGATCTTCTTAGCCAATCCTCGAACGTCTCCCTTCCTGACCAACTACCTGGGCACGGAAATGCCCGCACTACGGTGCGGGCACTCGCACGGATGTACGCGCTTACACCTCGCGCTCGACCTGGAGGAAGTCAAGCTCGACCGGCACCTCACGTCCAAAGAAGGACACAAGAACCTTGATCTTGCCTTTCTCCTGGTTAATCTCATCGATTGCGCCACGGAAATCAGCGAACGGGCCGTCCATGATGCGGACCGTATCGCCAACCGAGAGCGAAACCTTGATCTTGGGCGCTTCAGCGGTCATGCCGCGCATAATCGCGTCAACTTCATTCTCGCCGAGCGGCATTGGCTTGTTGCCGGACCCGACGAAGCTGGTGACGCCGGGCGTGTTGCGCACGACGTGCCAGGACTCATCGTCCATGACCATCTTCACCAGCACATAACCGGGGAAGACCTTCCGCTGCACAGTCTGACGCTGCCCCGACTTGATCTCGATCTCGTCCTGTGTTGGGACGACGACCTCAAAGATGCGGTCGGCAACATCCATCGACTCAATGCGATGCAGCAGATTCTGGCGCACCTTGTTCTCATAGCCAGAGTAGGTGTGAATCACAAACCACTGGCCCTGCGAACCCGTCTCTTCGGCTTGTTGTGCGTCCCTGGCTTGTGCCAGGCGCTCGCGAATCGACCGTGCCACCGTTTCTCGTCTCCCGTTCCGGATCCACGCAGCCCGACCTGAGGTCAGGACGGGATCCACTCCCAGATCCGGATAAAGATCGCGTCGATCCCGCCCAGAATCGCCCCAAGGATCGCCGCCATCGCGATGACGAGCAGCGTCAAATTCCGAGTGGTCTCCTGGTCCGGCCATGACACTTTGCGGATTTCCGTCATCGTGTCCCGCACCAGCGTTTGTAGCGACCCAATGAGTCCTGAGCGCGGCGCGCCCTTGCTTGTCGTCCTGGTCGACATGTCGCCTTCCTCGTCGCGTGGGCCGTGGCAGACCGCAGTACCATGTCGCGGCCATACCGGAGTAGTTCGGGGCTCTCAACACAAAGACGGGGCGAGCGTCAGCGCTCCGCCCCACAACCGTCGCTTCAACTTCTATGCCACCCTTCTCTCTGAGAGAAGGGGCAGGGCCGGCAGGAATCGAACCCGCAACCTACGGTTTTGGAGACCGTTGCTCTACCAATTGAGCTACGACCCTAGATTGTTAGCGCGGCTACCGCGTCTCGCGGAAGAGCCGATGCGAGCGACAGCGCGGGCAGTACTTCCGCAACTCCAGGCGACTCGGATCGTTCCGCCGATTCTTCTCGGAGGTGTATGGTCGCTCTTTGCACTCAGTGCATTCGAGCGTGATGACCATCCGATCCGCCTTGCTCTTCTTCGCCATTATACATCACCCACTTCCGGCGGTGGGAAGTGACGGGCAGATTCACCTGCCCGTCACGGCAATAGTCCGATCTATGAGTCTATCGCACCAGCCAGCGTTTCGCCGCTGTCATTACTGTGCGATCTTGGTGACGACACCAGCGCCGACGGTGCGACCACCTTCGCGAATGGCGAAGCGCAGTCCCTCTTCGATGGCCACCGGCTGGATCAGCTCGACGTCCATCTGGATGTTGTCGCCC